>CAEZUP010000007.1_pt1 | contig 35392 bp, 34 predicted proteins | sample 7264511 | NCBI WGS metagenome assembly CAEZUP01 (sample SAMEA6813833, study PRJEB35770) | uncultured Microthrixaceae bacterium | biome: Freshwater; feature: Freshwater reservoir; material: water | place: Czech Republic | collected 2016-04-20 | depth 0.5m m
AGCCGGCACGAACGCGCCCAACCGGTTGGGAACCATCGTCCGGATCCGGAGGACCCGGAGGTCACCGTCGAGGTGGACGACATCGATCGGAAATCGCATCCCGAAGGTGTGCACCGAACGCGCAGGCACGAGGTGGAGGACTCCTTCGATTCGGTCCCGTCCCAGCAGTCCGCGCCGACGTTCGGCACGAGTGGCAGCCGCTTCGAGGGTCGCCAACACGTGCCCGTCGCGGACCAACCATGCTCCACCGGAGTCTGGGACGGAAGCCATCCGGTCATGCTACGAGGACGACGGGCGCTCGCATAGGGACTTCGACCCGATCGCCGCTTCCGACTCAGACGTTGAACCGGAACTCCATCACATCGCCATCCTCGGCGACATAGTCCTTGCCCTCGACGCGCAGGATGCCGGCATCGCGTGCCTTCGACCAGGAGCCGACCTCGAGAAGGTCGTCCCACCGGATCACCTCGGCACGGATGAACCCGCGCTCGAAATCCGAATGAATCACACCGGCGCACTGAGGTGCCCGGTAGCCCGCCCGGAAAGTCCATGCACGCGTTTCCTTCTCGCCGGTCGTGAAGTACGTGCGCAGTCCGAGCATCCGGTAGGCCGTGTTGAGGAAGCGGGGCAGTGCACCCTCGCCGAGACCGAGTCCTTCGAGCATCTCGACCCGTTCATCTGCGTCGAGCTGTGCCGCCTCGGCTTCGAGTTGGACACACATCCCGACGACTTCACCGAAACCGCCGAGTTCCTCGACCACGGGCGCTGCGAGTTCATCGATGCGATCGAGATCGTTTTCGCCGACGTTCACGATGGCGAGAACAGGCTTGTTGGTGAGCAGGAAATAGCTCCGGATCAACCCACGCGTTTCCTCGTCGAGGTCGCTGCGGTAGATGGGCGTTCCCGCGGCGAGAACGTCGTACGCCTTTCCGAGCGCCTCGACTTCATCGGCGATCGAACGGTCCTGCTTCGCCGCTTTGCGGCGCTTCTCTATCTGATTCTCGACAGTTTCGAGATCGGCGAGCGCCAACTCGATCTCCACGATCCGGAGATGATCGAGCGGATCCGACGGGCCCGGAACATCGTGATCCTCGAAGGCACGCAGGACGAAGACGATGGCGTCGGCTTCGCGGATGTTGGCCAGGAACTTGTTCCCGAGCCCTTCCCCGGTGCTGGCCCCCTCGACGAGACCGCCGATGTCGACGAACTGGACGCTGGCCGGGATGACGGTCTTGGTGCCGCTCATGATCGCAAGCTTCTCGAGGCGATCGTCGGGAACTCTCGCCATACCGACGTTCGGCTCCTTCGTGGCGAAGGCATAGGGCGCAGCAAGGGCGCTCCCGCCCGACAGGGCGTTGTACAACGATGACTTGCCCGCATTGGGGAGACCGACGAATCCGAACCGTTCCATGGGTTGGGCAGGCTAGCGGCCCCGGAGCTTGCGCCGACCCGACGACAGGGAGCGGCCCGACCGCTCCTGATTTCTGGGCATCCTTGCTCCTCGGGTACCCTTGCACCCCTATGTCAAAGAAGACCGATAAGCGCAAGACCAACGCACGCCGCAAGCCCGCCAATCACGGCACCAAGCCGAACGCCGGCCGGGGCTAGTCCCCAAGCCTTCCCTGTGCCCAGCAAGCCTTCGAAAGAACTCATCACCGTCCCGAACCCCCAACCGGGTCGGGACTACGAGATTCTCTTTGAAACCGATGAACTCACCTGCTTCTGCCCGGTCACGGGACAGCCGGACTTTGCCACGGTTCGCATCACGTATGTGGCCGACGAGCTTCTCGTCGAACTCAAGAGTCTCAAGATGTACCTCTGGAGTTTCCGCGACGAGGGCGCGTTCCACGAAGCGATCACCAACGAGATCCTCGACGAACTCCTCCAGGTGACGAAGCCGCGTCGAATGACCGTGCAGACCATCTGGAAGGTCCGCGGCGGAATCGCCGCGACCATCACCGCTTCGTTCCCCTGAAACCGCAATTCCCTGACCCTGCGATTCCCTGACCCTGCCTGAGTCCCGAGCAGCACAGGACCGCCGGTCGGTTGCCGCAGGGGGTTATTCCGCTCCCGCCATCGTGGGTGGTATCTCCGAGCGCTCCACGAGTTCCGGCGGAGGAGCTTCCTTCGTCGGCGGCGTGACTTTGCCCGCCGAGATGTTCACAAGCATGCCGATCCGGTTGATGACGGCCCATGACAGACGATCGCCGCCCACCGTCGAAAGGTGCACATTGTCCTTCTGACGCATCCCGCGGACCACGCCGTCGGCGTTCGGGAGGTTGGCGGCGAACTGCAGACTGGAATCCGAGAAGAACGGCCAGGAATCGAAATACTGGACCCACGGCCGTGTCTGCGCCTCGGACCAATAGATGTGATTGAGTCGGTCCATACCGCGGACCTTGGAACCGGGACCCATCGGCGGTGCTCCGACCCACATCGTGAGTCGATCGTTCGCCGGTGACTTCAGGAGATCCATCGTCGCCGCCACCCGACGGCGATATTCGGTCATCCATTCGTCGCTGTAGCGCTCGAGGACCTTTCCGCCGGCAACGGTCATGTTCTGGCCATCGTTCGCGCCGAACATGATCACCAGGATCTGCGGATTGGCGGGAAGAACGTCTTTGACCAGATGTTCAGGCCAGTTGAAATAATCGGGTCTGGAGAGTCCGGTGGACACGCGGTAGTCGAGGGTCGGAGTCAACACTCCAGTCGAAGCGGAAATGCGCTGCAACGATGTCCCGAACGTCTGGGTGATCGAATCGCCTCCCACCCACAGTCGCAGAGGCGCCTCGGGGGTGGCGGCAGGGAGCACGGGCGGTTTTGCGGCAGCCTCCGCCTTCTGCGACGCCATCGCCGCCTCCTCCTCTGCCTGCTGCCGGGCCAACAACTCCGCCACATCGATCTTGGTTCCCTGGTTCTTGCCCAGAGCGTCATCGACGCTGCCCCGCAACGATGTGATGCCCAGACCGTCACTCACCGTAGCGACGATGCTGGCAACCTCGTTGCGCCAACCGTCCCCCTTGGCTTCGCTCTTCCGCAGCGTCGCATCGGCGTTGAGGAACATCGCTCCGACGAGACCGAGGAGCATGATGATGAGGATGAGACCGGCGGGCATCGTGCCCTCCCGCGCGGACTTGATCGGCCGGAAAAGATTCCGCCAGCTGTATGGCGATCGTCCCGAATTCCGCGCGCTCATGAGACGGACAGTACTGGTAGCGGGGCGGGCAGACGCGTCAGCAAGGCCATGTCAGAACTGGAAGTAGATGAAGGGAGCGATGCCTTCGGGACCGAAGGCATCGATCAGGACGAGCCCCACGGCGAGCGCACCGATCTGGAGGACAGGGGCAAGGCGACCGAACCAGTTCTCCGCCTTCACCGGGATGCGATTGGGAACGAACTGCGAAGCGATACTGCCGACGATGACGATGATGAGCAACAGCGAAACGTCGTCCCCGCTCCCCGATCCGCTGAACAGTCGACCGAGGACATCGAACGCCCCACCCACCGACTGGGAGCGGAAGAACACCCACGCAAGGCACACCACATTGAAGGTCAGGAACCACTGCAGACCCTTGACGAGCAATGGAGGCAGCCCGAGCTCATGCCCGGCCCAATGCTCCTTGACCACCCGTTCGGCGATCAGGTAGCCACCGTGGATCGATCCCCAGACGACGAACGTCCAATTCGCTCCGTGCCACAGCCCACCGAGAAACATCACGAGAAAGAGGTTCCGGTAGGTGAACAGCTTGGAGCCGCGGTTTCCTCCGAGCGGGATGTACAGGTAGTCGCGCAGCCACCGCGAAAGCGTCATGTGCCATCGTCGCCAGAAATCCTGAAGCGACAGAGACCGGTAGGGCGCATCGAAGTTCAGGGGGAACCTGATCCCGAGAAGGAGCGCGATTCCGATGGCGATGTCGGTGTATCCGCTGAAGTCGGCGTAGATCTGGATCGCATAGCCGTAGATGGCCCACAGGACCTCCCAGCGGTTGTATGCACTGGGAAGCGCGAACACCGGATCCACGATCTGGGTCGCGAGGAAACTCGAGATCACCACTTTCTTGAACATGCCCCGGAAGATCAGCATGAAGGCTTCCGACGACTTCACGAACCGCGGATCGGGAGTCTCGTCGAGCTGCGGAGCAAATTCGCTGGCTCGCACGATCGGTCCGGCCACGAGATGGGCGAAGAAGGACAGGTACACACCGAAATCGAGAAGATTGAGTGGCTTTCGCCATTCGCCGCGTCCGATGTCCATGACGTAACTGATCGCCTGGAAGGTGAAGAACGAGATTCCGACAGGGAGAATGATGTTCAGCAGCGGCGTATCGACCGAGATCCCGAGGCTGCGGAGTTTCTCGGCGATCGTCGTCGCGAAGAATTCGAAATACTTGAAATACCCCAGGATCCCGAGATTGACGACAACCGCCAAACGCACGATCCAGCGGCTCGCATTCGTTCGCTCGCCTTCGGGAGTCAGCGCCTTGAAGACGGCGAGGCCGAGGAACCAGTTGACTCCGATGCTCCCCAGCAGGAGGAAGAGATAGTTCCAGTCCCACCAGCCGTAGAAGACGCAACTCGCCAGGAGGATGAACCAGCGCCACAACCTCTTGTAGGGACGAAGGATCCAACTACCCGTGAACACCACCATGAAAAAGACCGCGAAGTCGATGGTGGGGAACAACATGGGCGGGCGCTTCCAGAGGGGAGACCGCGGACAACCCGGGCCATTCCCGGCTGCAGTTCAATTTCCGAAACTACTCCAGCGACGGCCCTGCCCGTGGGAGGAGGATAGGGTCGAGATGTGCTTGACCACGTGTTCACCGATGCGATCGGAGCGCTCCGAGACGCGTTCGAAGGAGCCATGCTCGAGCGTCAGGCGTTCGAGGAACGGTTCAACATGGACATGCTCCTCGGCGACATGACCTGGGAGACGACCTACGGGCTTCCCGGCGAAGGCGTCCCGCCCCGCGTTCAGGCCGACATCCAACTCACCTGGCCGACCTGGGCGCAGACCGCCTATCGCTCGTGGTACCTCGGCGAGCCTCTCGACGACGCCCCGAAGATCGACATCGAACTGGTCCTCCGGGTTCAACGCCTGGCGTCGACTCCCGATCCGGCCGCCGTCCTCGACGCGCTGCCGGAATCGAGTCCGGCCGTGGGTCGCGACCGTCTCACCCGCTCGGGACCGACTGTCGAAACGGTGTATCCGAACGATCTGGGCAACCCGGAATTCGCCATCGAGGTCAGCTACGAAGGCAGCTACGAGGTGAGCGAGGAAACCCTCGAGGACGGTGCCCGTCTGGACAACGATCTCAGCGAGATGGGGGGCTGGATCTCGGCGGCTCTGGTCCGCGTCGGCGATCTCGCCTGGGATTTTCTCCCTGCCGACCGACCGGCGAACTGACTCCGCTCAGAACGCTTCCGGCGTCGGAAGAAGATCGGGAAAGTCTGTTTCGCGACCATCGGCCTTCGCCGTGAGCGCTTCGAGCATGTCTGCGGGCTGGAACATGCCGGTCTGCCAGGTGGCGACATGGTTCAGGCTGTCGGCCACCGAATGGTCGCGGGCGTAGGTGAGCATTTCCTTCGTGCCCCAGACGGCGAGCGGGCTCTTCGAGGCGATCGTGGCGGCGATCTGCAGCACGGCTTCGACCATTTCGTCGTGATCGGCGTAGACGCGGTTGACGAGTCCGAGTTCCGCAGCCCTTCGGGCCGACATGCGTTCGCCGGTGTAGGCCAGTTCCCGGACGATTCCGTCGGGGATCAACTTCGGCAATCGTTGCAACGTGCCGACATCCGCGGTCATACCGATGTTGATCTCCTGGATCACGAAGAAGGCATCTTCCGTTGCGTAACGCATGTCTGCGGCACAGACCATGTCGACAGCACCCCCGATGCAGCCTCCCTGGATGGCGACAAGAACCGGCATCCGGGCCTGCTCGAACGACGTGAAGCTGTCCTGCAGCATGAGTGCCGTCTGGCGCAGCCGCGCCCGCACCCGGCCGGTCTCCTCGGAACCGTCGGAACTGAGTGACGTTTCACCCGAGGTGAAGACGCCGAGATCCATTCCCGCACAGAAGTGTTTCCCCGTCGACGAGATCACCAATGCCCGAACATCGCCACCACGGTCGAGGTCCCGCACGATCCGGGGAAGTTCCGTCCAGAACTCCCGGATCATCGAGTTCAACTTCTCGGGCCGAGCGAGTCGCAGATGAGCGACCTTGTTCGAAACCTCGACAGTGAAACACCCAGAGTCCGATTCCCGAATCATTCCGTCACACCCTCCGCTTTGCTTTCGTGGTTCAGTCTGCCGCTTCGACAAGCGCAACGAGATCCTGCTGAGGCCGCGCTCCGAGATGGGAGATCACTTCGCCCGCCGCTATCGAAGCAACGCGCCCCGACTCGGCGAGGTCCGCTCCGCGGGACCAACTGGCAAGGAAGCCGGCGGCGAAGAGGTCGCCGGCACCGGTGGTGTCGACAAGGGTCGCCGGGACCGCCGGAATCCGGAGGCGGGTTCCGTCACGACCGAGAATGAGCGAGCCCTTCTCCGATTGGGTGAGACAGGCAATGGCACAGTGACCCGCTACGAGGTCTGCTGCTTCCTCGACGGTCTCGACCTCGTAGAGCGAGCAGATCTCGGCCTCGTTCGCGAAGAGGATGTCGATGCGCTTTTCGACGAGGTCGAGGAACTCGGCCCGGTGGCGATCGACGCAGAAGCCGTCGGAGAGTGTGAACGCCACCGCCGCGCCAACGTTGCGGGCGACATCCATCGCTTTGCGAATCGCCGCCTTCGCACTCGGTTCGTCCCAGAGGTAACCCTCGCAATACACGACACTCGCCTGCGACAGGAGTTCCTCGTCAATGTCGCCGGGCTCGAGGAATCCCGCCACACCGAGCGAGGTGTTCATCGTCCGGTGCGCATCGGGGGTCACGAGAATCAGGCAACGCGCCGTACCTGCAGCAAGTTGTTCACCGGTCGCGTGTGCGGGGGTGAAGGAAACTCCGGCGGCATTGATGTCGTGGGTGAAGACCCGTCCGAGCTCATCGTCGGCAACCTTGCCGACGAATGCAGCCCTCGCTCCGAGAGCGGCCATGCCTGCTGCGGTGTTCGCAGCCGAACCGCCGGAGATCTCGATCGCCGGAGGCATCTCGTCGTAGATGACGCGGGCCAGCGATGGCTCGATCAGCTGCATCGCCCCCTTCACCATCGAATGGCGATCGAGGAATGCGTCGTCGGTGTGGGCCAGAACATCGACGATGGCGTTGCCCACGCAAACCACGTCATATGTCCGGCCGGAAAGGGGTTGAAGCAAGCTCACCCGAGCGACCCTACGCTGAGTGCGTGACCGAACGTGAACTCCCCACTGCCGAGCCCGATTTCGACGATCCGATGGCGGTCGATCCCTATCGCCTCCCGGCCGGAGTCGAGCCGACCCATTACCGGTTGACCCTCGAACCCGATCTGGATCGGGCCCGCTTCGATGGACTCTGCGAAATCGATCTCGATGTCGTCACGGCGACCTCGACCATCTGCTGCAACGCCATCGACCTCTCGTTCACATCGGCATCGGTCACCACCGCCGACGGCCTCCGACTCTCCGCCGCGACCATCGAACTCGACGACGAGACCGAGCGGGTGAGTTTCACTTTCGGTCAGGAGATCGCACCCGGGAGAGTCGTCCTTGCCATCGACTTCGCCGGCACGCTCAACGACAAACTGCGCGGGTTCTACCGTTCGACCTTCACCGATACCGATGGTGTCGAACAAACGATCGCCACGACACAGTTCGAGGCCACCGACGCCCGACGGGCGTTCCCCTGTTGGGACGAGCCCGCCCACAAAGCCACCTACGGCATCACGCTGATCGTCGATGCCGACCTCTTCGCCGTCTCCAACGCCGCCGAGATCGGGAGGAGCCCGCATCCCGATCGCCCGGGCAAGCATGTCGTCAGTTTCGCCGACACCATGAAGATGTCCACCTATCTCGTCGCGTTCATCGTCGGACCGCTCGAAGCCACCGATGTCGTCGACGTCGACGGAACGCCATTGCGCGTCATCTTTCCGAAGGGAAAGGCGCACCTGACGTCCTACGCACTCGAGGTCGGCGCGTTCTGCCTCCGGCATTTCACCGAGTACTACGGAATTCCGTACCCCGGCGACAAGCTCGATCTCGTCGCCGTTCCCGATTTCGCATTCGGCGCCATGGAGAATCTCGGCTGCGTCACGTTCCGCGAGGTTCTCCTCCTTGTCGATCCCGCCACCACCACTCAAGCCGAACTCCTCAACGTCACCGACGTCATCAATCATGAACTCGCCCACATGTGGTTCGGCGATCTCGTGACCATGAAATGGTGGAACGGAATCTGGCTCAACGAGGCGTTCGCGACATTTGCGGAAATGCTCGCCACCGACGCCTTCCGCCCCGAGTGGGAACGGTGGGTCACGTTCGGTCTTTCTCGATCGGCGGCGTTCGATACCGACGCCCTGACCAACACCCGGCCGATCGAATATCCGGTCATCTCTCCTGCCGATGCCGAGGGGATGTTCGACATCCTCACCTACGAGAAGGGTGCCGCAGTCGTCCGCATGCTCGAGCAGTTCCTCGGAGAGGAAGCATTCCGATCCGGCATCCGTCTCTATCTCCAGCGCCATGCCTACGGAACGACGGAGACAACCGATCTCTGGGATGCCATCGAGGAAGCCACCGGCGAACCCGTTCGCCGCATCATGGACACGTGGATCTTCCAGGGTGGCTTTCCCGCGATTTCCGCCGACCTCGTCAACGACGGCAGCACACTCAGACTCACCCAACACCGTTTCGGCTATGCCGGTGATCTCGGAGATGGCGAGCACACTCTGGCGGCCGATGACGACACCTCGATGTGGGCGGTGCCGCTGATCTTCTCGCAGCGCTCCCGGACCGACGGGGTCATCACCTTCGAACGGGTCCTGCTCGATCAGCAGAGCATGGACATCGACCTGATCGAACCCGTCGAATGGATCCTCGTCAACACCGAGGGAACCGGTTTCTACCGGGCGCGCTATTCACCCGACCTCCGGGCCGCCCTCGTCGCCCACGCCCAGAACGATCTCTCCCCGATCGAGCGTTACGGGCTCATCGACGACATCTGGGCCGGCGTACTCGCCGGCGACCTCGAGGCAATGGACTTCATCGAGGCCGCCGAAGCCTTTGCCCACGAGACCGATCTTTCGGTCTGGCAACGCATCATCGGCGGCTTGGGCGCCCTCGACCGCATTGTCGATGGTGACGCCCGCGACGCCCTCCGCAAGCGCATCAGGTCCCTTCTCGCTCCTGCGGTCGCCCGCCTCGGGGATGACCCCTCACCCACAGAGAGCGATCGCGACCGTGCCTTGCGCGGCGTCCTGTTCGAAGCACGCGGGACACTCGGAAACGATCCGGACGCGCATGCCCGGGCCCGTGTCCTTCTCGATTCCGGCCTGATCGAACCCGATCCGGCCCTCACCGCGGCAGCGGTCAACATCGTCGCCGCTTCGGGAACTCCTGCCGAGTTCGACGAGTTCGTCGCAAGGATGACATCGGCTCCGACGCCGCAGGAGGAACAACGATTCCTCGGTGCCCTCGCCGATTTCACCGATCCCGAACTGTTCCGTCGGATCCTCGAGATGAGCATCACCGACGACATCCGCACACAGAACGCTCCACTGCTCCTGCGCCGGGCACTCAACAACCGCGAGTGCGGTGAACTTGCCTGGTTCTTCATCACGAGCGAATGGGACACGATCAACGAACGTTTCCCATCCAATTCGATCTCGCGTCTGCTCGAAGGAATCCGTTCCCTTTCGCGTCCGTCGACAGCGGCCGAGGTTCTCGTATTCTTCGAGACACACACCGTCCCTCAAGGCGACAAGATCGTGGCGCAGCATCTCGAACGCCTCGAGGTGAACGTCGCTCTCCGCTCCCGCGAATCGACGAGGCTCTCGGCCCGCCTCCTGCACCACTGACCCGGTGATCCAATCGAGTTCGGGCATCGCCGGCCCTGAGACAACCTCGCGCCCGGGATGGCTCGCACGAAACCGAGTTCCCGCCCTGGTTGTCGCCGCGCTCGTCGGCCTCCGGGTCGTCTCGATCGTCGTGCTCCTGCGCAGCGGTGTCGAAGAGCCGTTCACCATCCTTGGCGGCGACGCCCGCCGGTACATGGAGATCCTCGACACGCCGGGAACGCCGTACCGCGACTTTCCCGTCGAATATCCCCCGCTGACGTTGGCCCTCGTCGCCCTCATCCGTCAATCCACACTTCTCGGAACACTCACGGCGCTCGCCATCTCCCAACTCGCGCTCGAGATCGGCACGGCAGCTGCCCTCTGGTGGGGATGGGGCCGACGCTCCTCGATCGCCTATCTGCTCCTCGGGACACCCATGGTCCTGTTCCCGTTTCCGTGGGTCCGCATCGATTTCCTCTCCGTCTTTCTTGTCGTGATGGCATTCGCGGCCATGCGGAAGGGCCGTCAATCACTGTCCGGCGTCGCGTTCGCCATGTCGATCTTCGCCAAGGTCTGGCCCGTCGCACTCCTCCCGGTTGTCGTGATCCGCCGACAATGGCGGTCAGCCGCAACGATCGCTGTCACAGGAGCCGCCGGCCTGCTCGCTTGGGTCTGGTGGGCCGGAACCGACGGCCTGAGTCAGATCAGTTCATTCCGGGGCGCCAACGGATGGCAGATCGAGAGCATTCCCGGGATCCTCTTCCACATCGCCGACCCGGATGCCACGAGGGTCGAGCAGGGAGCGTGGCGAACCGGAGCCGAGATGTACGGATGGGCGCGCACGTTGCTTCTCGTTGGAACAATCGTCGTCGTGACCTGGGCGTGGTTCCGGGCCTCCCGGGCGGCCGCAGGTTTCCGGGACATCGCCCTCGAGGCGTACGCCCCACTCGCGTGCACCCTTGCGCTCCTCGTCCTCGCTCCGATCATCTCACCGCAGTACATCCTGTGGATCATGCCGTTCGCCGCTCTTGCGGCCGCCAATGGAGACCGTCTCATCGGTTGGCTCGCTCTTGCGGTTTCGGCGCTCACGACGTTCCTCATCGCGTCCATCCATGCGCAGACCGCCGGAGCACGATGGGCGACCTATCCGGTCGTGGCGCGTAATGCTCTTCTGGTCTTGACGGGAATCGTGGTGCTCCAGCGACTTTGGCGGTTTAGAGCCACTTCTTCCGTCTGAAATACACATACAGCGTTCCCGTCGTGGCCAACATCGTCCCGAGCGCCGCGAAGTATCCGTACTTCCAACCGAGTTCAGGCATGTTCTCGAAATTCATCCCGTAGATCCCCGCGACAAGAGTCGCAACGATCAGGATCGCACCCCACGAGGTCATCTTCTTCATGACCTCGTTCATCCGGTTCGAGGAAAGAGCGAGACTCGCGTCGACGACATTGCCCATGAGTTCCCGTTGCGTGTCGATCTGGTCGGTGACTCTGAGCAGATGATCGAGAACGTCCTCGAAATACAGGATCGCCTGATCCTCGATCCACGGGACCTCGCGCCGGAGCAGCGAGAGCACGACATCGCGGAGCGGCACGACGCGCCGGCGGAACACGATGAGTTCCCTGCGCAGCGTCAGCAGTTCCTGCTGGAGCGACCCATCGACCGGGGGTCCGTGTTCGAAAAGATCCTCCTCGATGAGTTCGAGTCGATCCTCGACCTTGTCCGCCTCCGAGAAGTAACCGTCGACAAGCGAATCGACGAGTGTGTAGAGGAGATAGCCGACCTTCCGGTCGACCTGGCGCGTGCGCTCGTAGCGCGCCCTGGCACCGTCGATCGAGAACGATTCACCGTGGTCGTTGAGTTCGCGCACCGTGAGCAACCAGTTGGTGCCGCCAAAGAAGTCGACCTCCGACATGTCGCCATCTTCGGCCCGCGCGTAGGCGACAAGGAACGCATGTGAGGGAAAACGATCGAGCTTCGCCCGCTGACCGTGTTTGTTGACATCCTCGACTGCGAGTTCATGCAGTCCGAGGACATCCACGAGCGGTTCGAGCTCGCCCTTCGCCGGCCCACAGATGTCGATCCAGACGAGAGCGTCGGGATCGGCGATCGCACGACCGATTTCGTCGATGTCGTCCGTATCGACCGTGGAATCCGCGAGAAAGATCGTCGCGGTGGCCATCAGGCGTTCACGGGCTCGTTCGTCGTGGCCGTGGTGTCATCGGGCAACGGTGCTGCCCGATGATCTGCTTCCCACCTGCCGGCGAGGCGTTGCGCCCCGTAGGCAAGACCCATCACGAGGAGAACAACTCCGAGTCCCCTCAGATGCTGGTACCCACCGCCGAAACCCTGGATGGACATGACCGATGTCGGCCACACGAACCAGCTCGCGGCGATGCAGACCACGAGATAGGAAGGTCGATAGCGGCCGAGACCGCAGGCGGCCAACAGGGCGAAACCTGCGGGCAGGTACCAGGGCCAGATCACCGGACCGAGAATGACGTAGGCGACAAGCACCACACCCGTCGCCTTGATGTAACCGATTCGCGGGCTCCGTAGCAGCATCACCACGGCCACAACCACCGTCGCAAGAAGTCCGAGCGCGCGTACACCCGCCGCCAGCATCGACCCGTCGACATGCAGGCCGACGGCATTGAGGATCTCGGCGATGCTGAACCCGATCTTCGTTGTCGGCGAGTAGGTGTCGTTCACTTTGCCGGTGCTTTTGAGAGCCGTGATCCAACCCGGCCCGAGACCGACGACCAGACAGGCTGCGGCTATTGCGGTGATCGATGCGACAAGCACACAGATCGTGGTGGTGATGCGTTCTCGCACGGTGGCGATGGATCCCCGCCAACACCAGCCGACATAGACAAGGGCGACCACCGCAGGAATCTTGACCGCCGTGGCCGCAGCGAGAAGGGCCACGCCCAGGACGCGCCGGTCGCGCTGGACCGCGGCGAGGCCGAGAGCCAGCAGTCCGAACATCAGCGCGTCGTTGTGGATTCCGCCGATCAGATGGAGGATCACGATCGGATTGCCGATTCCTATCGCCACCGCGACAGCCGGAGCGAGTCCGTTGCGCGAAGCGATGAGTGACACCCCGACCGCGGCCATGGCCACACCGAGAAGCACGGCGAGCCGGTACACCCAGACCGACGTCGCAGGATTGTGCCCGGACAGTTCGACAACGGCGCGACTCGTCGCCACCGCGACCGGCCCGTAGGGGGCCGGCGCCGGACGCCAGACCGGATCGGCGGCGGTCGTGAAGTCGCCGCGACCCAGAGTCACCGGACCGACCGAACTCGGATCGATGCCGCGGCTGGCCATCTCACCCTGGGCGACGTAGCTGTACACATCGTTCGACAACAGCGGCGGGCCCAGTGATACGGGAACTGCCCATATCGCGATGACGAGTCCCACCATGACGAGGACCCGCCGGGGATCTCCCGGTCGGCCGGCCCGATAGATCAGCCCGAGCCAACCTGCCGCAAGAAGGATCAGTCCGATCAGGAAGAAGGTCGTGGATTGGGTGGTGGATCCCGGATGCGGAATCCCGGGGATCGTGAGTCGCCACGAAGGTACGGCGAGCCGCCACGAAGGTGCCGATGCCGCGATGATCAGACTTCCGAGCAGACCCGAGAGCGCCGCCAGACCTGTCTGCCAGAGGCGTCGGGGCTCCGGTTCCGCCGGAGGCGCCTTCGGCCGGTCGTGGAACGAGATCTCCTGGGGCGTCGGATCGCCGTAGACGATTCTCCGGGCCCGGATCGACCATCGTCGCAGTTCGGGGGAGGCGACCACGGCTGCCCGTGCGCGCTGGTACGTGCTTTCCACAGAGTCAGGCTACCTGCGAGGTCATCGGCGGACGGGTACGCCCCAGACCGGTGCCCCGCCGGTCAATGCGTGCGATCATCCATGGCCACCGACAGGGCCGCCATCTGCTCGGTGGAGGGCAGGCCCCAGCCGGTCTCGTATCCGAAAATCTCCTCCAGGGTCGATGATCTCCATTGCTCCTGGAGGATCTCGATCTGACCGGTTTCGACCAAGGCCGGATGTGGGACGCCACACGTACGCGCCAGTCGTTCGAGTTCGAAACGGAGCCCGGCGAGATAGTTGGCACAACGCACCGACTTCAGGTCGGGAACCAGCCCACGGGTCAACCGCGGTTGCTGTGTGGCCACTCCAGTCGGACAGCGATCCGTGTGGCAGCGCTGGGCCTGGATGCAGCCGATGGAGAACATCGCCGTGCGCCCGACGTTGACGAGATCGCAGCCGAGCGCCATGGCGGTCAGCGCAGTTTCCGGCATGCCCAGTTTCCCCGAGCCGATGAAGACGGTCGAGTCGGCGAGGTCCCGTTCCGCGAACTCGCGGTAAACGCGGGTGAAGCCCTGATGGAACGGCAGCGAAACATGGTCGCTGTATGCCAGCGGAGCGGCGCCTGTGCCGCCCTCTCCCCCGTCGATGGTGAGGAAATCGGGACCGGTGCCGGTCCGGCGCATCGCTTCGGCGAGTTCGCGCCAGAAATCGTTTCCGCCGACCGCGGACTTGATCCCGACCGGCAGACCCGTGGCTCCGGCAATCGACTCGACGAACTCCAGCAACTGATCCACATTTGCGAAGGCCGAGTGTCGGGAGGGGCTCTTGCAGGTCACCCCGACAGGAACGCCACGGATCGCAGCGATCTCCGGAGTGACCTTCGATCCCGGGAGAACACCTCCGAGTCCCGGTTTCGCCCCTTGACTCAATTTGATCTCGATGGCCCGAACCGGGGCGGTGGCGACCGTTTCGACAAGACGCTCGAGATTGAACGTGCCATCAGGATTCCGGCAACCGAAATACCCGGTCCCGATCTGCCAGACGAGATCGCCGCCATTCCTGTGATGGTCGGAGATTCCACCCTCACCCGTCGTGTGCAAGCTCCCGCTGAGCGCACATCCGCGGTTCAACGCCTCGATGGCCGGCCCACTCAATGACCCGAAACTCATGGCGGAGATGTTCACCACCGAATCCGGGCGGAATGCGTGCACCCGACCACGGGACCCGCCGAGAATCTTTGCGGACGGCAAGGTTCGCAGCGGTTCGGGATGCTGTCGCGCATCATCGTCCGGCAAGGGGAAACCCGCCTGTTTCACGATGATGTAGTTCGCGGCCCGTTCGAGATCGTTGTCGGTTCCGAATCCGAAATAGGAGTTCTCTTCTTTCGACGTCGCGTAGACCCAGCGGCGCTGATCGCGACTGAACGGTCGTTCCTCGTCGTTGTCCGTGACGATGTATTGGCGAAGTTCCGGGCCAACGGCCTCGAGAATGAATCGAAGATGCCCGACCAGTGGGAAATTCCGGAGAATCGCATGCTTTCGTTGAACGAGGTCGTGGACGATGGTCGCCCCGATCCCCACCAGCAGAATTCCGAGGATGATCCACCACGCCATGCCGACGACATTAGGCGCCGAAACCGCTCACCACACTGCCCCACCCTGGTCAGATGAGCGCGAGCACCAGTCCGGCCTGACCGAGGTGGTAGGTCACCATCACGATCGCATGGCCTTTCGGAAGATCCTTCACGAAACGCGACCAGCCGAGAACGGCATCGCTCGCGAAGAAGAGCAATGCTCCCGCTATCGCGAAGAACAGGCCCGTGGCGAAAGCCGTCATGACCATGAACGAGATCACGACCATGTATGCGGTGACCGGCACGGCAAGCGCCCGATCGGCCCGCGCTGCACCGGCGACCACCCGCCTTCCGACGAACACTCCGGCGAGGGCCACGATCGCCAGTCCGACGAGGAGTCCACCGGGACTGACCCCGAGAGCCACCAACGCCGCCACGTAGACGACATGCGCGATGAGAAACGCTCCGAGGCCCTGCACGAAGAGGTCGCCCGGAAGCATCAGGAATGTGTCACCGGCAAGCGAGAACACCAGCGCAACCACCACCAACCAGCGGGCGAAGTCGGATGAGGGATCGAGGGTGAGCGCCACCGCGATCAACCCGACCATCGTGAGCGGCTTCAGGACGTATTCGGCACCGCGACGATTCGTCGATGCGGCCATCCAGTCGGCCACCGCCACAACCGCCGTCAGCGCCAGCAACAAGAACGCGCTACCTGTCATGGTTCATCTCGCTTCGGTAAGACGTCGCCGACTCAGGGCGCATCGAGTCGCGGCAGGACGAGGGCAACGCTGTCGGGGCAGACAGGACGTCCTTCGAGCCAGCTGCGCAATGATGCGATTGGAACCCACGCCGCCTCGACCACTTCACCATCGTTGTAGGTGAAAGGGCCTTCGGAACGGGCGTGATAGATGCGGGAGATCTCGCGGACGTGTTCATCCTCGTAGCTGCCCTCACCGAGGTAACTGAGTTCGGTCGTGATGCCGATCTCCTCGGCCAACTCGCGCGCTGCTGCTGTCTCCCAGGCCTCGCCCGCGCCGACGACACCGCCGACCGCTATGTCCCACGAACTCGGCCAGAGGTCCTTCCAGTCCGCGCGGAGATGGACCAGCAACTCGTCGGCGTCGTTGACGACTGCGATGAAGACCGAGCGGTGCAGGAGATTCGAATCGCGCATCTCCGCCCGCGTTGTCACGCCGACAACAATTCCGTGTTCGTCGAGGAGATCGACCGATTCGGACTGCTCCCGGTCGCCGCTCATCAGAGTTCGGCAGCCTTCGCACAGGCATCGTCGAAGCTGGAACCCGTTTCAAGGAGTCCCCGCAACTGGATCACGTGACGAGGCCGGTTCATGCCGAGCACGCCGACAAGACGCCCCTCGCGGCCGTAGAGCGTCACGAACCGGAATTCATCCGTGCTTCCGTGAACAACTGCGAAGTCGTCGGTTGGCGCCGGGCGACCGGCCAACTGGATCTTCCGATCGTATTGATCGCTCCAGAACCAAGGCACAGGATCGAAGATCGCTCCGGGTTCGCCACGCTTTTCGGCGAGAAGTCGGCGGGCGGCCGCTTCTCCGCCGGCGATGGCGTGTTCCCAGTGCTCGACCCGCAGCATCTCGCCGAATCGTTCGCTCGGGTACCGGGCGATGTCACCGGCGGCGACGACGCCGGGGGCCGCCAGAAGCGTGTTGTCGCAGACGACGCCGTTCTCGAGATCGAGACCCGATCCATCGAGCCACCCGGTGTTCACCGAAACTCCGATGCCGACAACAACCACCTCGGCCGCAACTGTCGTCCCGTCGGTGAGCGCCACGCCGACCACTCGCTGCGACCCGTCGGATTCCGTCACCGTTTCGAGATGGTCGACGCCGGTTCCGAGCCGAAGATCGACGCCGTTCTCGACGTGGACACGGCCACACACGGCACCCATTTCCGCTCCGAGGATCCTCTCGAGAGGAACCGGCATGGCTTCGACCAGCGTCACCTCGAGCCCGCGCTTGCGGCAGGCCGACGCGACTTCCGACCCGATGAAACCGGCGCCGATCACGACAACCCGTCCGGGCCCTGCTTCAAGATCGGACCGAAGTGCCATCGAATCGTCGAGGGTACGCACGACGTGGACGCCGGCGACACCGTCGGAGCCGGGAAGTCGACGTGCCGCCGCACCGGAAGCGATAACGAGACCGTCGAACGCGAGCGTCGCCTCGGTACCGTCGGAGGAGATCGTTTCAACGGTGCGATCCGCGAGCGAAAGACCCGTGGCCCGAACACCGAGACGCATGTCGAGACCGAGATCCTCGTTGGCGATCGCCAGGACTATCCGCTCGGGGTCCCATTCGCCCGAAAGGATCTGCTTCGACAGCGGAGGACGGTCATATGGGCGATGGGAATCTCCGTCGAGTACGACGATCGGCCCGTCGTGGCCCTCGAGGCGCAGAGTCCGGGCCGCGTTCATCCCCGCAAGGGATGCACCGACGATGACGACTGGATTACTCATGGATGATGCAGACAACTGACGCCCGGAGCGGGGCTGTCAGTCCTCGACGATGGAAATCGCCTGCTTCGGGCAACGCTGCACCGACTCTTCGAGCTTGGCCCGCATCGACTCCGGCGGGTTCTCGTCGAGCACATAGAGGAAATCGTCATCGCGCACCTCGAAGATCTCCGGTGCGATGCCCATGCAGACGGCATTGCTCTCACACAAGTCGAAGTCGACAACTACTCGCATATCGGTCCCCTTCTCGGTTTCGGCCGCTGGCCACAGGGAGACAATCATGCCCCATCCCCGACCATCGCGCCGAACGTGGCGACGGCGCCGCGGGATGACGGCAGGGTCGACCGCGTGGCAGATTGGAGCCATGACTCCGATTGCTCCCCTCGCCGGGGTACGAATCATCGAGGCCTCGATGCTCGGACCCGCTGCCATCACCACCAATCTCGTCGATCTCGGCGCCGATGTGATCAAGGTCGAACCACCCGGCGGCGACTACGGGCGCCAGATGACCTGGCCCATCATCGAGGAAACCTCCCTGCTGTTCCTGCACGCCAACCGGGGCAAGAGGAGCATCGTTCTCGATCTCCGCACCGACGAGGGCGTCGAAGCCTTCAAGGAACTCGTCGCCGACGCCGATTGTGTTGTCGAAGCGATGCGACCCGGAGCACTGGCCCGACGCGGGCTCGGCTTCGAGGACCTCCGCAAGATCAACCCGAAGATCGTCTTCATGACGATCAGCGGCTACGGAATGACAGGGCCCTACCGCGACCTGCCCAGCCACGGAATCGCCTACGACACGTGGGCCGGCATCGTGCCCCCCGCCTACGACGAAGAGGGTTACTGCTACATCCCCGAGCACGTCTCGGTCGGCATCAACGCCGGGCCTCTTTTCGGTGCCGTCGGCATCCTCGCCGGCATCCTCCACGCCCGTGCCACCGGCGAAGGTTGCCAGATGGAAGTCGCGCAGTCCGATGCCGCAGCCGCCGTCGACTGGCTCCGCAGCGAGACCTACCGCGCCTACGAGCGTCCCGAGTCGGAGGTCACCGGAAACGCCGCTGACGACTTCGAGCGTCGACTTCCAGGCACGGCCGGCATGAAGGAGGGCGTTCGATACCAGATGTACGAGACCTCCGATGGCCACATCCTGTTCATGGCCTCCGAGCAGGAGTTCTGGAAGAACTTCTGCAACGGCATCGACCGCGCCGATCTGTTCGAGAAATTCCCTGGGACCAAGTACGCGAGCCACGCCCGTGGCAACCGCGAGCTGCTCGACGAGCTGACCGTCATCTTCAAGAGCAAGACGTCGGTCGAATGGATGGCGTTCGGCGGCGAGTTCAACACTCCGCTCGCCCCGGTCAACACGCCGCAGACCCTCGCGAACGATCCGCAGTTCCTCGATCGCATGCCATGGCTTCCCAAAGAAACCCACGGAGCCGACATGCTTCCCATCCCCGTGAAGATCGTCAACCGGGAACTTGCTGATCCGGGCATGGCTCCGACCCCGGGACAACACAGTGACGAGATCCTCGGCGAGCTCCTTGGATACGACAGCGCCCGCATCGCTGCACTGCGCGAGAAGGGCGTCCTCGGCTGAGTCCCGCCGGCGATCTCGGGCCGCCATCGGCCTACGAATCTCCCGATGCGCTCGCGCAGCGGCGTATCTCGCCGCTGCGCATCGTGGGAAGACTGCTGTTCCTCGCCATCGCGGCCTTCGCCCTCTACGGCCTCGCCCCCCAGTTGCTCGACATGTGGGATGCCGTGCCGCGCCTGCGCAGGGTGAGCGCATTCTGGTTCGGCGTCATGCTCGTCCTCGAGGCCGGCTCCTACGCCTGCACCTGGGCGTTGACCAGAGTCGCCCTTCCACAGGTCTCGTGGTTCGTGGCCGGTACATCGCAGCTGGTGTCGAACGCCGTCTCGAAAACCGTTCCCGGCGGAGCGGCAGTCGGCGCGGCGACCGGGTTTCGGATGCTCTCGGTCTCGGGAGTCGAGAAGGGATCGGCCGGCGCCGCCCTCACCGCCAACGCCATCATCTCCAACGGCGTTCTCTTCTGTCTCCCGATGGTCGCACTTCTTCTATCGATCGTCGGCGCCCCCGTACCCAACGGCCTCGACCGCGTTGCATGGGGTGGGGCCATCCTGTTCATCCTGCTGTTCGGTCTCGGTTTCATCCTCGTGCGTTACGACCGACCGATCCGCATCTTCGGACGATTCATCGAGCGCACGTTCGGAGCGATCTATCACCGCATACATCGAGCCGATCCCCCGACCGCCGACAGCATCATGCACCAGCGCGACGAGATGGTCGGCGGTCTAGGTGCGCGTTGGAAACGAGCTCTCGCCGCCTCGGTCGGGAACTGGCTCCTCGACTATTTCGCACTCGTCGCCGCCCTCATGGCGGTGGGCGTCCGTCCGCGGTTCAGCCTCGTCCTTCTTGCGTACGGTGCCGCTGCCCTCCTCGGCATGATTCCGCTCACTCCGGGTGGCATCGGTTTCGTCGAAGCCGGGCTCACCGCGATGCTCGTGATCGCGGGCGTTCCCGGCGAGGATGCCCTCCTCGCGACACTCGCCTACCGGGTCGTTTCCTATTGGCTCCCCCTACCCGCCGGACTGGTCGCCCATCTCCTGTTCCGACGTCGCTACGGCACCGCCTACGCCGCGTTGGCAACCGGGGGCTGATCCATGTCCTAGATTCGCTTCTCGAAAGCGAACAAGACAAAGGGGCATCAGGGTCATGGGTTTTCCGAGTGACATCAAGGTCATCGAGACATTTGTCGGCATGCCGAGCCGGAATCGCAAAGAGGTCTACAAGTTCCTCGCCCCCCATCTGCGCGATGACGAGTCCAAGGGCTTCCGCTTCCCGGCGCAGTACATGTTCAAGGACGTTCCGCCCGACACCGATGAAGGCGTCGATCCCGTCGCACTTCTTGTCGACAACCTCGACCGACACAACATCGAGACGGCGATGCTCGGGTACAACCCCGACAACCCCGACTGCCTCCGTGCGCTGACCGAACATCCCGATCGTTTCATCACCTGTCTCGAATTCGATCCGAACGACGTGATGGTTGCGATCAACCGCATTCGCAGGATCCATTCCGAAATCGGGCTCAAGGCCGTGAGCACCTTCCCGGCCGGATACCGCGTTCCGCTCAACGACAAGAAGATGTACCCGTTCTACGCCCTGTGCGTTGAACTCGGCCTTCCGATCTTCGTCTGTGTCGGTATCCCCGGCCCGCGCGTTCCGTTCGCCCCCCAGCACGTCGAGCTCATCGACGAGGTCATGTACGACTTCCCCGAGCTCACCTTCGTCATGCGTCACGGCGCAGAACCGTGGACCGAACTCGCGATGAAGCTCATGCTGAAGTGGCCGAACCTCTACTACTCGACGTCGGCATTCGCCCCGAAGCACTACCCGAAGAACATCATCGACTACGCGAACTCGCGCGGCTCGGACAAGATCATGTACGCCGGGTACTTCCCCGCCGGGCTCAGCTACGACCGGATCTTCGAAGAACTGCAGCAAGTCCCGTTCAAGGACGAGGTGTGGCCGAAGTTCCTCCGCGAGAACGCCAAGCGGGTCCTCGGGCTCTAGGGATCAGTCGGATCCTCGATGTGCACCCCGACTCTGGGTTCACATCGAGGATCCACAGTTTCAACCCTTCAGGATTTCCTTCCAGGGAAGATCCTTGTCGGGGGATGCGTCGCGGGGCAGCCCCAGAGCGCGTTCCGCAATCATGTTCTTGTGGACTTCGCTCGTGCCGCCACCGATGCGGGAACCGAACTGGCCCATGATCGCCTGCTGCCAGAACCCGGACTCGGGTGCGTCGGCGCGGTCGAGCATTCCGGCGGCGCCCTCGATCTCCATGGCGAGGTCGTATTTGCGTTCGGCCGATTGCACCATGAAGTTCTTCATGACCGACGGATCCGGAGGATTGCCGCGTCCGTTCAGGATGAACGACTGCATACGCAGACCCATCAACTGGAGCATGCGTTCGCGTGCATAGATGTCGGCCAGGCGTTCGCGGATGACGGTCTCGTCGGTGCGGCCGAACTCGCGGGCAGTGGCGAGAAGCGCATCGAACGACGACGCACCACCCTGTCCGGAACCGATCATGCCCGCTTCACTCGTGAGAACCGTGCGGGTCACCGACCAGCCGCTGTTGATCTCGCCGACAACGTTCTCCACGGGGATCACGACATCGTTGAAGAACACCTCGTTGAAATGTGATTGTCCCGTCGACTGGCGCAACGGTCGCACCTCGATGCCCGGTGTGCGCATGTCGACCAGGAAGAACGTGACGCCACGATGCTTGGGAGCATCGGGATCGGTCCGTGCGATGAGGATGCCCCAGTCGGCGTGCTGTGCTTCGGAGTTCCACACCTTCTGACCGTTCACGATGAAGCTGTCGCCGTCGCGGACGGCACGGGTTCCGAGGGCGGCCAGATCGGAGCCGGCACCCGGCTCACTGAAGAGTTGGCACCACTTCTCTTCGCCACTCAGGAGCTTGGGAAGGAATCGCTTCTGCTGTTCGGCGTTTCCGTGACGCATGATCGGCGGACCGACCAGCGACTGTGCCGCACCGCCGAAGCCCGCGGTCGCATCGAACTTCGACGCCTCCTGCCCGAAGATGATCGCCACCGAAGCCGAGTCGCCGCGTCCGCCGAATTCCTTCGGCCAGGTGATGCCGGCCCATCCGTTGTCGTAGAGCACCTTCTGCCATGCGTGACAACGATCGAGATAGGCGACGGCGGCCTCCTCGGAATCGTCGACCGGCCCGCGGGACCAATCGGCATCCGTTCCGGTCTTGAGCGCGGCATTCGCCTCGAGGAACGATCGGATCTCGGTCCTGAGGGCGGCTTCTTCTGGGCTCTCGTCAAAGTTCACAATCGGTGACTTTAGATGGGAGGAACCCCACCGGGGGAACCCGCCACCGGATCCCGAACCACCGGTGCGGGCGGGCTCGCCCGGTCGCCCCGTAGTCTCGTTGCGATGAGCACCAACCGGAACCCGGGAACGAGGCTGGGCGGCATCGTCTTGACGGCAGTGCTCGCCGCGCTTTCGGTCGGCTGCGGCGGCGGCGCCGACCAGTCGGTCGGGACCGACACCACGACAACCACGGTCGTTTCGGTTCCCGCTCTCGACTATCCCCACTACTCGGATCCCGGTTTGCCGATCTCCATCGGATTGAGCCGCCGATTCGCCGTCGTACTTCCGTCCGACCCCGCATCCGGCTGGCACTGGACCAGCGAACCGGTCGATCAAGCCCTGCTCGCTCCGCTGGGATCGGAGTTCCGCGACGATCCGGACCTGCTTGCGTCGATTCCGCCACCGACGACAACGACCACGACGGTGTCCCCGTTTGCATCGGGTCCTTTCGGCACGTCCACCACCGTCTCTGCCGAGCCGGCCGTCGAAGGAACCATGCCAGCCCCGCTCGTACAGGTGATCTCGTTCGCGGCGCGGGGCCTCGGTTCGACAACCGTGAGTTTTCGATACAACCGCATCGGATCCGCCGACGGGGATTCCGCCATGACCGCAACCTTCACCGTGACAATCGTTCCAGACACGATGCTCCCGGGAACCTCCGTTCCCGTTCCGCTTCCCTGACGGGACCTAGCTTTCCGGACCCGGGGGTTCCTTCTCCCGACGAAATGCCTCGTAATCCTCTTCGAGCATGAACCCCGGGAGAACGCCATCGTCGAAATCGAGTGGCGTCATCACCAGATCGATGGCTACCCAAAGCGTCCGCGAATAGGGAAAGAACGCGAGCGGAACCGCGATGGCGGCAACGGCGGCGAGTGCCGCTATCGCCTTGATGGGCGGATCAGGCCAGGTGAACCCGACGCCGAGGGCGAGGACCGCAAATACGACCGTCTGAGCCAGACACACGTTGAGGAACCACGAGCCCAACCACTGACCGGGCGCCCGGGTGAACACGAATCCGCACCCGGGGCACTCGGGGACCATCTGCACCCAGTAGACGAAGAGGCCTCCCCCACCGCAGACCGCACAGCGGCGGGCGCAGCCCCTCCGCAGAAGTGTGGTGGCGGGAAGTGGCATGCCTCCATTGTGCAGCCAACTCCCGGGTTGCGACGAGCGGTGGCGGGTATCCTTGGAGGAGTGGACAACAAGGATCCGATCGACGAGCTGGCGGGGCTCTTCAGATCGTTGGCCCACACCGATTTCGCCGGGTACAGCCCGATCTACGAGGAACTCGCTCTCGCCGTGGCCCGGGACAGGAGGGTGCTCGGCTTCGTGCTCGACTCGGCGGCACCGAATTCCCGTCGTGGTCGCCTTCCAGTCCTGTTCTTCGCCGCCACGCACGACGTCATCCTTTCCCGACCGACGAGTCCGATCGCCGCGATCTACCGGGGCGAGGTCGAGGCCGACCCAGTCGCTCCCTTCTTCCAGCTCGTCGCCGACGATCGGGACGCAATCGCCGAACGGATGCGCACCCGCTCCGTGCAGACCAATGAGGTCGGACGCAGCGCCGCTATCGCGGCCGCAGTCGCTCTCTGCACCACCGGCGACTTCCGATCGATCGGACTCGTCGAGATCGGCCCGAGTGCGGGTCTCAATCTCGCCTTCGATTCCTACCGGATCGATTACACGCGCGGCGCAGACTTCATCGGTTCCACCGGACCCGTCGATTCGCCCGTGCACCTCTCGTGCGAACTGCGCGGCGACCTCGACATCCCCCTGCCGGGACCCGACATCGCCATCGACGTTCGCATCGGCATCGACGCGGCGCCGATCGACATCACGGACCCCGAACAATCGCGATGGCTCCGGGCCTGTCTGTGGCCGGGGATCCCCGATCGACCCGACCGGCTCGCCGCCGCTATCCAACTCGTCGGAACCGCTCCCCCACCGATCCTGTGCGGCGACGCTGTCACCGATCTTCCCGGGGTCTTGGCCGCATTGCCCGAGGCGATCGCGCCGATCGTCATCTCGACCTGGGCGCTTGCCTACATTCCCACCGCAGGCAGGGCTCAGATCCTTCATGATCTCGATGAGCTGGGTGCACGGCGCGATCTGACATTCATCACCCTCGAAGAACCGCGGTTCACTCCATGGGGCCCGGAAATCGAGGATCTGCCGGAAGGCATCATTGCGAACAGTGAGACCTCCACGATTCTCGCCATGCGCCGCTGGAGCGGGGGTGTCTGCGAATCCCGAGTGCTTGCGTTCGTTCATCCCCACGGACGATGGATGCACTGGATCGACCAACGCAGTGCAATTGCGGATGGGGCATCCGAGGGTGAAGCATCCGCGGGTACGACAACTGCAACCGACGCGACAACGAACGGAGTCCGACATGGCTGACTGGGTTCTGCGGCGAACCGCCGCCCGGGTCGTCGTACTCGACCAGTACGGACACGTACTCCTGCTTCAGGCCCGCGATCCCGCGGACGCGTCGAAGGGTCATTGGTGGGAGATTCCCGGCGGCGGCATCGACGATGGTGAATCCAGTGCCGACGCCGCCCGCCGCGAGCTGTTCGAGGAAACCGGGATCCGCGACGCGGAGATCGGCCCCTGCGTCTGGACACAACATGCCCGATTCACCTTCGCCGGTTGGAAGTTCGACCAGCACGAGCACGTGCACGTGGCCTGGATGGACCGGATCGATCTCGCCACCCTCACCCCCGGCGGACTCGAAGCGTTCGAGGTGATGGCGTTCAAGGGTCACGACTGGTGGAGCGTCGACAATCTCCTGGCGTCGAGCGATGCGGTACTCCCCCGTCGTCTCCGGGAGTTCCTGCCCGATCTCGCCAACGGCACCATCCCCGACTCGCCCATCGACATCACCCACATCGATCCCGACATCGCGTGGTGAGCCGCGACGATTCGAACGGGCCCACCGGCGCATTGTCGATCAGGGAACATCCATGGCGCGTCTTCTTCCGGGGATGCACCAAACGCTGTCCCGTGTGCGGACAGGGACACCTCTTCGAAACCTGGTTCCGCATCCGCGATCGTTGCCCGCGCTGCAACCTCCGATTCGAACGCATCGAGGGACATTTCTCCGGCGACATCGGGGTGAACACGATCGTGAGTTTCGGTGCACTCATGATCGTCCTGATGGTCGGGTTCCTCGCGTTCTGGCCGACGCCTCCGATAGTCCCGATCATCGTGCTCGCCCTCACCATCGCGGGGATCATGCCTCTCGCTTTTCTTCCGTTCTCGAAGACGATCTGGCTCGCCCTCGATCTCCTCATGCGACCCCTCGAGACAGGTGAAGTCCGCCCCGGCTACGGCCCCCAGTAGCCGGGGTCGTATTCTTCACCTTCGATGCAGACCGACGCCGCCGCCCAACCCTCAGGTTCGTTGACCACCGAGGTCGCCATCATCGGCGCCGGACCGGCGGGAACCGCCGCCGCAATCACGCTCAAGCGCGCCGGCATCGACGTACTCGTCATCGACAAGGCGTCGTTCCCCCGCGACAAGATCTGCGGCGACGGACTCACCACTGCGGCACTCCGGGAACTCGACGCGCTGGGCCTCGATCCCTCACTCGTCGATTCGTGGATCGACGTCGACGATGTCCTCGTGCGCTCGCCCAGCGGCCGTCAGGTCACGTTTCCGCTGCCCCGGGGAGACGGTCGATTCGCCGCCGTCTGCCGCCGGAAGGATCTCGACGCGGAACTCGTCGCGCTTGCACGGCGCGCGGGCGTCACCATTCTCGAGAACGCGACGCTGCGTCATGCAACCCCGTCGACCGGAGGATTCCGACTGGACGTCGATGGAGTCGGAACCATCGACACCTCGTGGGTCATCGGCGCCGACGGCATGTGGTCACCGTTGCGCAAGGCACTGGGCGTCAACGATCCGACATATCGGGGCGAGTGGCATGCGTTCCGTCAGTACTTCACCGGGGTATCCCCCGAGGCGGCGAGCGAGCTCGCCATCTGGTTCGAACCGGATCTTCTCCCCGGGTACGCCTGGTCGTTCCCCATCGCCGATGGCGTCGCCAACGTTGGCTTCGGAATCCTGCGCGGAAGCAGTTACAAGGTCGGCGACATGGCTGCCGTCTGGCGAGACCTGCTGGCCCGTCCCCACATCCGCGCCTTCCTCGGCCCGGACGCAATGGCGGAGGGTCCCCACCGCGCCTGGCCCATTCCGGCGCGGGTCGACTCGACACAACTCACCAGCGGACGGGCGTTGTTCGTCGGAGATGCCGCGGCGGCAACCGACCCGATGACCGGCGAGGGAATCGGACAGGCCCTCGCCACCGGCCGCTGGGCCGCGGAGGCGATCATCGCCCATCGCAACGATCCCGCTTCAGCCGCCGCACTCTACGAGCGGACAGTGCACGACGAACTCGCTGTCGATCACCGTTTCGCCGAACGTTTGACGGCCATCCTCCGCAGCCCGCTCGGCGCCCGCGGGGCGGTCCGCATCGCCGGTCTCACCGACTGGACCCGACGGAATTTCGCCCGATGGCTGTTCGAGGATTACCCGCGGGCATTGCTTCTCACCCCGAAACGCTGGCATCGCAAGATGTTGAGCGGCTCGGGCGCCTACCGTGATGTCCGTGCAGACAAGACTGACTGACCTTCTCGAAATCGAACATCCGGTCATGCTCGCCGGAATGGGTGGCGTGAGTTATCACGAGCTGGTGACCGCCGTGAGCGAAGCCGGCGGCTTCGGCTGCATGGGCGCTTCGACGATGAGCCTCGATCGCATGATCGCCGAGATGGATCTCGTGGCCGGTGCCACCACGAAGCCATGGGGTGTCGATCTCCTCACCGCTCTTCCCGGCGACATGCCCGAGCAGGTCCGCGCGATCATCGAACACGGTGGCCGCGTGTTCGTCGCCGGTCTCGGAGTTCCGCGCGAAGTGGTGAACCTCTGTCACGACAACAACGTCCTCGTTGCCTCCATGTGCGGAAAGGTTCGCCACGCTGTTGCCGCGGTCGCGGCCGGTTGCGATCTCGTCATCGCCCAGGGAACCGAGGCCGGCGGCCACACCGGGACCATCGCGACGATGGCTCTTATCCCGCAGGTCGTCGATGCTGTCGACGGACGCGTTCCGGTCGTCGCCGCAGGAGGACTGTTCGACGGACGAGGTCTTGCCGCGTCGCTCACCCTCGGCGCCGAAGGGGTCTGGATCGGCACGCGTTTCATCGCGACACCGGAAGCGTGGGGCACCCCGGGCTACAAGCAACGTCTGATCGAGATGGCCGAGGACGACACCGTCGTCAGCAAGGCCTTCAGCGGCAAGACCTGCCGCGTCGTGCGAAACGCCTACACACAACACTTCGAAGAGCACCCCGAGGAACTCAAGCCGTTCCCGGCCCAACTCCTCGCATCCATGGAGGACGGGGCGAACCATCTCGGTGCCGGTCCCGACACGGAAGTCGATCCGGAGCGCGAGTTCTGGCCGGCCGGCCAGGGCGTCGGCGCCATCGATGAACTGATCCCCGCCGGAGATCTCGTCCGACAGTTCGTGGCCGAAGCCGAGGCGGTGTTCGAGAGGGTCGGCGCCAGGCGCTGACCCGGGGTCTACGAAATCCAGGTCTTGAGTTTCTCGATCATCGCCGTCGGGTTGTCACCCACGGGAATGATGTTGAGCACGCTGACGCCGGCTTCCTTGAACGCCTCGAGACGATCGCGCACGAAGCCCTCGGGTCCGCACAGATTCGTGAGTTCGAGGAACTCCTTCGGGACGATCGCCGCCGCCTCGTCCTTCTTGCCCTCGAGGTAGAGGTCCTGGATCTTGGCGGCTTCGGCCTCGTAGCCGTATCGGCACATGAGGTCGTTGTAGAAGTTGCGACCCTTGGCTCCCATGCCTCCGACGTAGAGGGCAACCATCGGTCGCGAGAGTTCGGCGATGTCGGCGGCATCGTCACCGATGGCCACAAGGCCACCGGCCGCGATCTCGAGGGGGCCGAGTTCCGGAGACCGCTTGGCCCGCCCGGCGGCAAGATCGGCGCCCCACACATCGTCGGCGCGCTCGGGCATGAAGAAGATCGGCAGCCATCCGTTGGCGACTTCGGCGGTCATCTCGACGTTCTTCGGGCCGAGTGACGCGATCCAGATCGGGATCTCGTCGCGGACCGGCTTGGCGATGATCTTCAGCGGTTTGCCCAGACCGGTTCCCCGGTCGGCCGGCAGCGGCAGCGTGTAATAGCGACCGTCATATTCGACGCGTTCGCGCTTCCAGACCTGACGACAAATGTCGATGATCTCGCGGGTGCGACCCAGAGGTGCGTCGTAACGCACGCCGTGGAACCCTTCGATCACCTGCGGACCCGACGCACCGAGACCGAGGATGAAACGTCCGTCGGTCAATGCGTCCATGCCCGCTGCGGTCATCGCCAGCAGTGTGGGTGTGCGGGTGTAGATCGGCAGGATCCCGGAAGCGATCGTGATCGACTCCGTCGTCGCTGCGAGGTACCCCATGAATGTTGCGGCATCGAAGCCGTACGCCTCGGCGACCCAAGCGATATCGAGACCGGCCTTCTCGTAATCGGCAACCCGCTTCGCCGACTCCTTGAAGCCCCCCGAATAGTCGATCTGCATGCCCAGCTTCATCGTGTTCTCCATCTGGTTCGCGCCGGCCCTCGCGGGAGGCGAGTCCGCCGAAATGTCTTACCGTGCGAATGTCCTACCGGGCGATGCTCAGTGCCCGGCGGGGCCGTCGGCGAGGTTGGCCAGCAGTTCGGCCCGACGCTCGTCGCGCTCGACGGCCTGTGCCGCCTGGCGTTCAGCGAGTTCGATCTTCGCGTGATCAGCCGTCCACGCCTTGCGGTCGACGAGTTGGGCGGCATCGACGTTGGCGATCTCTTCGCCATTCTCGAAAGCGACGTGATAGCGGATCCACGTGATTCCGGAAACGAACCAGACCTTGCCGAACGTGCCGACCGGGACACCCGGCATGTCGACGGCGGCGACCACCTTCTGGCGGCGGCGGAAGACCTTCTCTGTACTGATCGTCGTTCCCATGACCCTCACGCTATCCAATGGAGCCGCCCGGGACGGATTCGGTGCACCCCCGACCCCGCTGACTACGCTGCGCACGTCCCGCAATCGTTCCAGCGCATCAGCGCCAGGAGGAGCATTTTCATGGCTGACATCGGATTCGACGGCAAGGTCGCCATCATCACCGGCGCCGGAGGCGGCCTCGGCCGCCATCACGCCCTTGAACTGGCCAGCCGCGGCGCCAGACTCGTCATCAACGATCTCGGCGGCTCGCTGTCGGGGGAAGGCGGCGATGTCGGTCCGGCACAGAGCGTCGTCCGGGAAATTCTCGATCTCGGCGGTGAGGCCGTCGCCGACGGCAATTCCGTGGCCACCGCCGAAGGCGGCAAGGCCATCGTGCAGACCGCCGTCGACGCGTTCGGCACCGTGGACATTCTCGTCAACAACGCCGGGATCCTCCGGGACAAGTCGTTCCACAATCTCGACCAGGCAATGATCGAATCGGTCATCCAGGTCCACCTGCTCGGCGCATTCAACGTCACGCAACCGGCCTTCCAGATCATGAGGGAGAAGGGCTACGGACGCATCGTGTCCACGTCCTCGAACTCCGGAATCCTCGGCAACTTCGGTCAGGCGAACTACGGCGCTGCGAAGATGGGCCTCGTGGGTCTCACCCGCGTGCTGGCCATCGAGGGTCGCAAGAACAACATCAAGGCGAACGCGATCGCGCCTGTCGCCCTCACCCGCATGACCGAGGAGATGTTCGGTGCGGCCGGCGATGCGCTCGATCCCGCACTCGTCAGCCCGCTGGTCGCCTACCTGTCGTCGGAAGCCTGCGAACCCACCGGTGAGATCTTCTCCGCCGCCGGTGGCATCATCTCCCGCTTCTTCATCGGCCTGACCCCCGGTTATTACAACCCCAACCTCACCGCCGAAGACGTTGCCGAGCACCTGAGCATCATCCGCGACGAGACCGGATACATCGTTCCCGAGGATTCGAGCGGCGAGATCAGCAAGATCGTGAAGACGGTCATGGGCGACGCCGACTGAATTCCCGTCCGATCGTCACCCGAGCGATCGATGACAACAGACAGGTGGGAACGATGAGGGTCGACTCGACTGACGGTGTCGAACTCGAGGTCCACGATCTCGGAGGTGACGGTCCTCCGTTGCTTCTCGTCCACGCGACCGGGTTCCACGGACTCGTGTGGGAACCACTTGCATCACATCTCACCGGGTTCCGACGCTGGTCGATCGACATGCGCGCCCACGGCGATTCCACGACACCGCTCGGGCGTCCCCTCGAGTGGGACGGTTTCGCCGACGATGTTCTGGCCGTTGTCGACGCCCTCGGACTGGATCGCCCCTTCGCCGTCGGCCATTCCAAAGGTGGAGCGGCACTGCTGCTCGCCGAACAGCGCCGCCCGGGAACATTCCGCTCCCTGTACTGCTGGGAGCCGGTTGTCATGCCTCCGGAGATCGCACTCGGCCACCAGCCCGACAACCCGCTTTCGAACGGGGCTCGGCGGCGACGCCCGACCTTCGCCAGCCATGACGAGGCCTTCGAGAACTACGCGGCGAAGCCTCCGTTCAGCGGACTCGATCCGGCGGCACTTCGCGCCTACGTCGATCACGGTTTCGCCACTGCCGAGGACGGCACGGTCACGCTCAAGTGTCGGCCCGAGGACGAAGCCGACGTGTACGCCCACGGATCCGCCCATCAGGCTTTCCAGTTCCTCGATCTCGTGCGCTGCCCCGTCACCATCGCCCTGGGGGCGGAAGACACCGTTCCGGCCATCTTCGGCCGCCCCATCGCCGACGCGCTGCCGGCCGGTCGCATCGAGTCCCATCCCGAGCTCGGCCATTTCGGCCCGCTCGAGAATCCCGGGATCGTCGCCGCATCGATCCTGGCGGCCTTCGCCACCGACTGAGCCCCCGTTCGGGCGGCGGGCTGTCGCAGTAGGTGCGTAGCCTCGGCTCATGGCTCTCGAACTACCCACGTCGCTCTCACCGTCCAAGGTCTCGTCGTTCACCGACTGCGCCCTCGCCTTCCGGTTCGCCTCGATCGATCGCATCCCGCAGGCGCCCACAGCGGCGATGGTCAAGGGAACACTCGTCCATTCTGCGCTCGAGCGGTTGTTTGCCCTCGATCCCGCCGAACGCAATCTGCCAAACGCGCACCTGTGCCTGGCCGATGCGCGCGTGGCCATCGAAGCCGATCCCGAATGGATCGAGCTCGCGCTCGACGATCAACTCGAACCCAAATTCATGGCCGAGGCCGCAACGCTCGTCGACAAGTACTTCCAACTCGAGGACCCGTCCACGATCACGCCGGTCGGCCTCGAGATGCAACTCGAATTCGATCTCGACGGCATCTTCCTGCGCGGCATCATCGATCGCCTCGAGGAGAACGCAGCCGGTGAACTCATCATCACCGATTACAAGACCGGCCGGGCACCCGCCCCGGCCTTCCAGAAGGCCCGCCTCGGCGGCGTGCACTTCTATTCACTCCTGTGTGAACGCGTTCTAGGTCGTCGACCCGCGAAGGTCCAGCTTCTCTTCCTCGGGCAACCGGTGGTCATCGACACCGTCCCGACCGACCAGTCGACGCGACAGCTCGAGAACAAACTGCGGGCGGTCTGGTCGGCCATCGAGACCGGATGCGAACGCGAGGACTTCCGACCCAAGCCGTCCAAGCTCTGCTCGTGGTGCGATTACCAGAAATGGTGCCCCGAGTTCGGGGGCGATCCTTCCCTGGCCCGGGCCGAGTCCGAAGCCTTGCGGGAACAGGCCAAGGCGGCCACCGCGGCCCTCACGGACGGGGCAGCGGTAGCGCTCCCCTAGCATCGGGGGCGTGAGCCCCACAGAACTGCCCGAGTCTCCCCTGCCCCCCGAAGGCGTGATCGACGCCGCCCTCGAGGCCTTCGAGCACAACCATCCGGGTCTGCCACTCCCCCATCATCAGACCGAGCCACCCCACGTCCTCGGCCCCATCGCCCGCTTCGACGATCTTGTCGACGGCTGGTTCGACCGACTCCGCGGCACCGAACCGACCGACCGGATCATGTACGCACTCACCGAACTCGGTGACTTCGGTCTGATCTGGGTGCTGCTGGCCTTCGCCCGCGGACTCCGGTCCGAAGAAGATGCACGCGCCGCATGGCGCCTCGCTGCCGCCCTCGGCGTCGAATCGGTGATCATCAACGGCGTGATCAAGAGCCAGTTCAAACGCGAACGGCCGGTCGTCCAGGAACCGCGCCCCCACAAGATGCGCATCCCGCTCACCACCAGTTTCCCGAGCGGTCACTCAAGCACCGCCATGGTTGCCGGCATACTCCTCACACAGAAGTCCGGTCGTCCCCTCAAAACGGCGATCTTCGGACTCGGTGGCCTCGTCGCCCTCAGCCGCGTGCACGTCAAGATCCACCACGCCTCGGATGTCGCCGGAGGCCTCGCGGTCGGCATCGGACTCGGTGCCGCCGCACGGGCGCTCTGGCCGCTCTATCGACGCCATTCCTGACCACTGCCGGGTTCACGGGGCCGGACTCCACGCCCCGACAGCGCCGAGCGGAATACTCCCCCAACCAGACAGGTTCACCTCGACATGACACTCTCGTTCGCAGTCACCTGGGACTACCGGTGCCCGTTCGCCCGCATCGTGCACAGCCATGTTGTCGAAGGCCTGCTCGACGGCGCCGACTGGGACGTCACCTTCGTTCCGTTCTCCCTCGGACAGGTCCATGTCGAGGAGGGCGACGCCCCAATCTGGGAACGCCCGCAGGACGACACGGGATTGCTCGCGCTGCAGGCCGCTGTCGTCGTGCGCGACACGGTTCCCGACCTCTTCCCCGCCGTTCACCGGTCGCTGTTCGAGGCCCGGCATGCCGAGGGTGCCCAACTGCGCGACGAATCGGTGCTGCGCACGGTCCTCGGAGCCCACGAGATCGACGTCGATTCCGTCTTCGTCGAAGTGGCCTCCGGCCGACCACTCGAAACGATCCGCATCGAACACACTGCAGCGGCCACCGATCTGGACGTCTGGGGTGTCCCGACATTCATGGCCGAGGGCAGAGCGGCATTCGTGCGACTCATGGATCTCCCGGTCGACGGCGCCGATGCACGACGAAACGTCGAGCAGGTCGTCGACATGCTCACCGGATGGTCATCGCTCAACGAGTTCAAGCACACCAGCCTCGATCGCTGATCCTCCCGGTCTCGAAAAGCCTCCGCAATCGAAAAGCTCCTGCAATCGAAAAGGCGCACGACCCGATGGGCCGTGCGCCTTTCTTCGTTTCATGGTCGGTCCGAATGCCGGACCGGATATTGAACGGTCAGTTCTGGACGAGCAGACCTGCGTCGTGCGACAGGATCGAACGGACATCGAGCAACAGGTCGGAGACCTCGTTGGTGCTCACGAGTTCGCGATGAAGCATTTCGCCAAGCGCCTGATCGATGATCGTCAGTGCTTCGGTGATCGTGTCCAGTTCGTGAGTCTCAGTCATCGTGTCTCCTGTCGTGACCGGCGAACCGGTGGTGTCAGTCTGATTGTTCCAACTTGGTCAAACACTGCTGCTTTACTGCTGAACGCATCGTAGGGGTACGGGCGTGCAATCCGTTGGTCAATAACCCGATTTCTTCCATGAACTTCCCGTTTCGCACTGTCACCCCGTCGCAGTAGCGTCGCTTTCCATGACGCCAGCCGCACCCGAGATGGGTGTCACCTATGCGAGCTTCTCCGCCCTCGGGATGCAATCCGGATTCACCGGAGCGCAGTGGTCCGCCGAACTGGGCTTTTCCTCGTTCTGGGTCGCCGAGACCACGGGTCCTGAGGCGTTCGCCACACTCGCCGCCATCGGAGCAGCCCAGCCCTCGCTCGCCCTCGGTACCGGGGTGCTGGCGATCCAGTTGCGCACTCCCGGCCTCGCCGCCATGGGCGCCGCGACCCTTCAGGCGCTCCAACCCGACCGCGACATCCTCCTCGGCATCGGCATCTCGTCTCCGGCCGTCGTCTCCCGTTGGCACGGTGCCGACTACGGCGACCGCCCCATGGCCCAGATGCGCGAGTACCTCACGCTCCTGCGTCAGTGCCTGAGCGGCGAAAAGGTCGACTTCGCCGGCGACTACTACTCGGTCAAGGGTTTCCGGCTCGGGGTCCGTCTCGATGAACGCCGTCCCAAGATCATCCTTGCGGCCCTCAATCCCAAGATGCTCCGCATGGCCGGCGAACTCGCCGACGGGGTCCTGCTCAACTACCTGCCGGCCACCCACGTTTCGTGGTCCGTCGAACAGGTGCGGGCCGGTGGCGACGCCACGATCTACGGCTATGTGCATGTCGGTGTCACCGATCCCGAACCCCATCGCGACCTTGCCCGGCGCGACCTGTTCTCGTACATCGTCGTCGATTCCTATGCCGCCAACTTCGCCCGCGCCGGGTTCGCCGACGAGGTCGGAGCCGTCCGCGAATGCCATGCCGCCGGCAACCGCGAAGCGGCCCTCGCCGCCGTATCCGATCGCATGGTCGACGCCATCGACATTCTCGGCACCCGCCAACATGTCCACGATTCGGTCAAGGCCTACGCCGACGCCGGGGTCGATGTCCCGATCATCATGCCGATGCCCTGG
>CAEZUP010000008.1_pt1 | contig 34728 bp, 39 predicted proteins | sample 7264511 | NCBI WGS metagenome assembly CAEZUP01 (sample SAMEA6813833, study PRJEB35770) | uncultured Microthrixaceae bacterium | biome: Freshwater; feature: Freshwater reservoir; material: water | place: Czech Republic | collected 2016-04-20 | depth 0.5m m
ACTCAGGCGCCCCGTCCGGGCGACCGTCTGGTTGAACGTGGCGTGGATCCGACCGTCGGGAGCGATCTCGGCAAGGAGACCCTCGCCGTAGGTCGACCGGAGTTTCTCGACCTCCCGGTAGGACAACAGATGCTCGATGATCGGGTGTTGGCCCCTCAGCTTCTCGAGCGACGCGGCGTCGGTCGAGAAACCTGTCTTCGTCTTCTTCTGCGGGGCGAGACCGAGACGTTCGAAAAGGATCTCGCGGAGTTTCACGGTGGAGTTCACGTTGAACTCCTCCCCTGCGTCTGCGCAGATCTCCGCTCGCAATTCATCGCACCGGGCGATGAGCGAATCGTTGAGTCGTCGCAGTTCGATCTCGTCGACGCCGACTCCGACGATCTCCATCCGTGCGAGGACACGAACGAGCGGTACTTCGATGGTCGCGTTCAGATCGGCGAGACCACGGGCGACCAGCGCTTCGTTGAACGGCGCGATCAGACGATGCACCCCCAGCGCCCGGCATGCCGCACTCTGACCGTCGGGTTCGGTGTCGCCACCGAAATCGAGTTGACCGGCGGGCGGACCGTCGCTGTCGGGAAGGCGTGCGTGCGCGTACTTCTCGAGAAGGGTCTCGAGCGCGTAACGCGATTCGGCAGGGTCGAGGAGGTACGCCGCAATCATCGTGTCGAGTGACAGCGAACGAAGATCGATGTCGAGTTCCTCGAAACTGCGGATCAGCGCCTTCGCATCGTGCGCCACGAGCGGGCGTCCCGAATCACCGACGAGATCGGCCAGTGCCCCGCCCACCTCGGGCAGCGCAAGCACGGCCGATGGAATCCATGCGACGTCGGCGGACTCGGCGTCGGTCACGATGGCGAGTCCCTCGAGCGTCGAGCGACCCTCGGCGCCTGCCCACAACGCTGCGACGGCAAGCGGTTCGTCGCTGTCGGCCAGGGCCCGCAGGACGCCGACCGCATCGGTTGCGGTGAGCAGATCGCTCCGCTCGGCGAACAGGACGAGATCGGTCGACTCGGCCGGCACCGAATCGTCGGTGACGCCGAGCGCATCGATCAGTCGGGGGTACAACGCGTTGAACTCGAGGAAGTCGAACACCTGACGGACTTCGTCGAGGTCGTAGTTCCCGATGTTGAGCTCATCCGGATCGACCGTCACGGGCGCATCGCGGCGCAGAAGCATCAGCTCGCAATTGTTGCGGGCCTTCTCCTCGTTCTCGGCGAGGTTCTGGCGCAGTTTCGGTGTGAGTGCGTCGAGATTCTCGTAGATGCCGTCGATCCCGCCATAGGTGGTGATCAGTTTCGCTGCAGTCTTTTCACCGACACCCGGAACCCCCGGGAGATTGTCGGACGGGTCACCTCGCAACGCTGCGTATTCGACATAGCTGGTCGGCTTCACACCCGTGCGTTCCAGGATTCCCGCTTCGTCATAAAGGGCGTAATCGGAAACACCGCGCTTGTTGTAGAGCACGCGGATGTGGGGATCGCGGACAAGCTGGTAACTGTCCCGGTCGCCGGTGACGATCAGCACGTCGTCGCCGCGCGCTTCGGCTTCGGTCGCAAGCGTCGCGATGATGTCATCGGCTTCGAAACCCACAAGGTCGAGAACCGGCACCCGCAGCGCCTCGACGACCTGCCGCACGAGACCCATCTGCTGGCGGAGGATGTCCGGCGATTCATCCCGGTTCGCCTTGTACGACGGCAGGGCGATGTGGCGGAACGTCGGTTCCGGACGATCGAACACAACAGCAAGGTGGTCGGGCTTCTGATCGCGCAGGAGATTGATGAGCATCGCCGTGAAGCCGTACACGGCGTTGGTGACCTGACCCGATGCTGTGGCCATGTCGGTGGGTAGAGCGAAGAACGCCCTGTACGTCAGCGAATTTCCGTCGATCAACATCAGTGTGGTCATGGTTTGAGTTCCCCGGAGATGATCTGTTCGCCGACGAGGCGCATCGTCAGACGATCACCCATCGCCGTTTTCTGGATGAACGAGAAGGCTTCGGACTCGGTGAGGCCGTGCGTGTCCATGAGGACACCTTTCGCCCTGTCCAGGATCTTGCGCGTCTCGAGTTGATCACCGAGCGATTCCGCCTGCTCCGACACGGCTTTGAAATCGCGGAACCGACCGATGGCCAGTTCGATCGCCGGAACCAGTTCACTGCGCTGGAACGGTTTGACCAGATACGCCAATGCCCCTGCGTCGCGGGCCTGTTCGATCAGATCGCGCTGGCTGAAGGCGGTGAGGATCAGAACGGCACAGAGTCGCTCGGCCGAAATCTCTCTGGCCACCGACAGACCGTCCATTCCCGGCATCTTGATGTCGAGAATCGCCAGATCCGGATCGAGATCCCGCACGAGGGCAACTGCTTCGTCGCCGCGACCCGTCTCGCCGACGACCTCGTAGCCCTCTTCCTCGAGGGTCTCCTTCAGATCGAGTCGGATGATCGCCTCGTCTTCGGCAAGGACCACACGGATCGACACCGGAGCTGTTCCCTTCATGGATCGATCACCAGCACGGTGCGGGCGCGTCCGCATCGTACCGGTTCAGCCTGCGACCTCGTTGAGGCGGTCGAGCAGATCGTCCTGCTGCATTTCGAGTCGCTGGAGATCGGCGATGACCTCCGTCCGGTGGCGTCCCATCGCGTCCGCGTGCTTCGCCGCCTCGCGGTGCTCCCGCTCGGCGAGAGGGGTTTCGGAGACCAGAGAACGGAGCCGGGCATCGTCGGCCTCGGCGGAAAGCTGCTGCATCTGTTCGTCGACAACGGCCAATTCGGAACGAAGGGCCTTCATCTGGGAGGAGATCTCGACAAGGCGACGCTCGACGGTGGCTCTGGACATGGAGAAAGTCTACGGCCGGGCCTCCGGTCCCGGGTTGGTAGCGTGTCGTCCGCATCACCTTGCGGCGGTGCTGGAACTGGCATACAGGGCGGGCTCAAACCCCGCTGCCCGCAAGGGCTTGAGGGTTCGAATCCCTCCCGCCGCACCTCCCTTCCTGCCCCGACGGCCTCGCCATCGCCGCAGGGAGAACAGTTCGCCCATGAATCCGGCCGCAAATGAAACCGTTTGCCGGGCCGACTGGTCATACCTTCGTATGAACTCCGACAAAACGGCCGTAAAGGATTCACCGAACGCCCCATGATCGTTTTCACCTTCCCCGGTCAGGGGTCGCAGAAGCCCGGAATGGGTGAGCAATGGCGGGATCATCCGTCGTGGGAACTGGTCGACGAGGCATCGGCGGTTCTCGGGCGCGATCTCGGGCAACTACTCCTGCACACCGAAGCGGATGAACTCACCCGCACCGACAACGCCCAACTGTCGACGTTCCTCACCAGCCTGATCGTTCTCGATGCCGTCGAACGTCTCGGGGTCGAACCCGCCGCCGCCGCCGGTCACAGCCTCGGCGAGTACACCGCCCTCGTCTCGATGGGAGCGATGTCCTTCGAGGACGGACTCCGACTCGTCGCCGAACGGGGATCGGCGATGTTGGCGGCCACGACCGAACGGGTCGGAACGATGGCCGCAGTTCTCGGTCTCGATGACGATGATGTCGAGATCGCATGTTCCCGCGTCAGCAGTGATGTGTGGGTGGCCAATTACAACGCTCCCGGGCAGGTCGTCATCGCCGGTTCCCCCGAAGCCGTCGCCGAATGCAGTGACGTCGCCAAGGAACTCGGAGCGAAGAAGGTCATGCCGATGGCCGTCAGCGGGGCGTTCCACACCCCCTTCATGGCGCCCGCACGCGAACGACTCCGAGCCGCTATCGCCACCGCCGATTTCCGCGAGGCCGACCTGCCGGTCTACGCAAATGTCGATGCCCGCCCCCACACCTCGGCCAGCGAATGGGTCGGCCTTCTGTCGTCCCAACTGTGCAGTCCGGTCCGTTGGCGCCAGACACTCCACAACCTCGGCGACGCCGGCGGAACCGTGTTCGTAGAACTCGGACCAGGCAGCGTCCTGACCGGGATGGCCAAGCGGACGGTTACCGGAGCCACGACGCTCTCGGTCAGCACCCCCAACGATCTCGACAAACTGATCACGGCGCTCGCCACCCCGTCGGCCAGCGTCTCCGGCGTCCACGAAGGCGAGCATCTGTTCGCCACCGAGCGGATGGTGGTCAGCCCCGCCGCCGGAGTCTTCACTCCTGCTGCCGGCATCGAGGCCGGATCCACCCTCGCCCCGGGAACGGTTCTCGGCGCCGTGGGTGATGTCGATGTTCGCTCTCCATTCGATGGCATCGTGGTGGGCATGCTCGCCGTCGAAGGCGAGCGGGTAACGACAAGCCAGCCCATCGCCTGGCTCCGTACCGCGTGAACGACTCACCCCGAGGGAAACCCATGCCCGCTTCAACCACTCCCGCCCGGCGGGGCGCAACCATCTCCGGATGGGGCACGGCCCTACCCCCCCATGTCGTCACGAACGCCGATTTCGAGGCGCGACTCGACACCACCGACGAGTGGATCACCGAGCGCACCGGAATCCGCGAGCGTCGTCACGGAAGTTCGACGGCAGCACTCGCCATCGAAGCGGGCCGCGCCGCACTCGACATGGCTGGATTGACCGGTGACGACATCGATCTCGTTCTGCTGGCCACCACCAGTCCGGACTACCAGATCCCTTCGACGGCATCGCAGGTTCAGGACGAACTCGGCATCCGCGGCGGAGCGTGCGACATCAACGCCGCGTGTTCCGGATTCGTCTACGGCCTCGTGCAAGCGCACGGACTGATCGCAATGGGTCTGAACCGTGTCCTTCTCATCGGAGCCGAAACACTCAGTCGACTCACCGATCAGGAAGATCGAAACACCGCGATCCTCTTCGGTGATGGCGCCGGCGCAGTGGTTCTCGAGGCCACCGACGATGCAGGACAGTTGCTCGCCTTCGACCTCGGATCCGACGGGTCCGCCCGGAAACTGCTCGATGCCCCCATCGGCGGCTACATGCAGATGAACGGCAAAGAGGTTTTCCGTCGGGCCGTCACCGTCATGGTGCAATCGGCCAACACATCACTCGCTTCGGCCGGAATCTCCGCTGATGATCTCGCCCTCGTCGTTCCGCACCAGGCAAACATCCGGATCATCGAAGCCGCCTGCTCGCGTCTGAATGTCGACGCAGATCGGGTCGCCACCGTTCTGGCAACAACGGGGAACACCTCCTCGGCTTCGATTCCCCTCGCCCTCGTCGACGCCCTTGACAGCGGGCGCGTCAAGAAGGGCGACCATGTACTTCTCGTCGGCTTCGGTGCCGGCATGAGTTGGGCCAGTGCCGTCATCCGTTGGACGGGTCATCTTCCGGAGGTTGCGTCATGAGTCGTGTTGTTCTTGTCACCGGAGCCAACCGCGGAATCGGGCTGGCATGTGCATCAGCATTCGTCGCCAACGGCGACAAGGTCGCCGTCACCTACCGGAGCGAACTTCCTCCTGCATCGCTCGCCGACAACGTTCTGTGCGTGAAATGCGACGTCACGGATGCCGCTCAGGTCGAAGCCGCTTTCCTGGAGATCGAGGAGAAACTCGGCCCGGTTGAAGTCCTTGTCTCCAACGCCGGAATGACGGTCGACAAACTTGCCATCCGCATGTCGGACGATGATTTCGCATCGGTCCTCGACGCCAACCTCGTCGGCGGATTCCGTGTGGCCAAGCGCGCCGTGCAGAAAATGATGCGTGCCCGTCAGGGTCGGATCATCTTCATCGGCTCCGTCGTCGGCGCCACCGGTCAGGCCGGTCAGGCCAACTACGCCGCATCCAAAGCCGGACTGATCGGTCTCGCCCGATCGCTCGCCCGCGAGTTCGCCTCGCGCAACATCACCGTGAATGTCGTGAGTCCCGGCCCCGTCGCCACCGACATGTTCGCAGCCGTTTCCGACGATGCGCGAACTGCAATCACCGACGCCGTTCCCCTCGGTCGACTCGCAGAGCCGTCCGAAATCGCGGCTGCCGTCACCTTCCTCGCGTCCGATCCCGCCGCCTTCATCACCGGTGCGGTTCTACCGGTCGACGGAGGACTCGGCATGGGCGCGATCTAGCACCTTCAGAGTCTCAGCCACCACCATGCCCCCGACTAGATTGGGTGCACCACTTAGCAAGGAGTTCCCAGTGAGCGACGAACAGTTCGAGCAGTTCAAGGCCTGTGCGGTAGAGGTTCTCGCCGTCAGCGCCGATCAGGTCACCATGGAAGCCCGCTTCGGCGACGATCTCGATGCCGACAGTCTCGACCTTGTCGAACTCGTCATGAAACTCGAAGAGGTCTTCGACGTCACCGTCGACGAATCGGAACTCGAGAACATCGAGACCGTCGGTCAGGCCTACAACCTGGTCATCTCCAAGAAGTGATGGATCGCCGCAGGGTCGCCATCACCGGCATCGGTGTCGTCAGCCCTTGCGGTATCGGCACCGAAGCTTTCTGGCAGGGGCTGCTGTCGGCCCCGCCGGAAGGCCTCCGCCACATCAATGATTTCGACGCGGAGAAGTACTTCGCGAATCCGAAAGAAGCACGTCGCACCGACCGCTTCGCACAGTTCGCTCTCGCCGCCGCCGAAGAAGCACTCGCGGGCGCCGGCGACATCGGCGGCGATCCCGCCCGCAAGGGCGTGTGGGTCGGGACCGGCATCGGCGGTCTGACCACTCTCGAATCACAGGTTGTCGTCCACGAGCACAAGGGTCCCCGTCGGGTCTCGCCGTTCCTCGTTCCGATGCTGATGGCCAATGCCGCTGCTGCCGCCATCTCGATGAAGTACGGCTTCCAGGGTCCGTGCGAGAACACCTGCACGGCATGCGCTGCCGGAACCCAATCGCTCGGCAACGCCTACCGGATGATCCAGTACGGCCGATGCGATGTCGTCATCTCCGGCTCCTCGGAAGCGGCGATGACACCCACGAGCATCGCCGGTTTCTCGAACATGACGGCGATGTCGGGCGAGTGCCTCTCCCGGCCCTTCGACCGCGACCGCGACGGTTTCGTCCTCGCCGAAGGCTCAGGCATCCTCGTCCTCGAAGAGCTCGAATTCGCACGCGCCCGCGGTGCCAACATCATCGGCGAACTCATGGGCGCGGCATCAAATGCCGATGCCCATCACATCACCGCTCCCGCCCCCGGTGGCGTCGGTGCAATCGCGTGCATGCGTCTGGCCATCGAGGACGCCGGCCTGACTCCCGGTGACATCACCCACGTCAACGCCCATGGCACCTCGACCCCGCTCAATGATGCCGCCGAGGCTGCGGCGATCATGGAGGTCTTCGGGCCGAACGGTCCGCCGGTGACATCCATCAAGGGAGTCACCGGACATTCCCTCGGTGCGGCCGGTGCCCTCGAGGCGGTTGCCATCATCCTCGGTATGCAGAAGGGCCTCATCCCTCCGACGGCCGGCTACGTCAACGTCGATCCGGACATGGCACCGATCGACCTCGTCGTCGGTCAGGCCCGCCCCTGGACTCCCGGTCCCGTGCTGTCCAACAGTTTCGGGTTCGGCGGCCACAACGGCTGCGTCGTCATCGGGCCACCTCCCGTCGACTGACGGTTCCCGACTCGAGCCTCAGGAGCAGTTCCTTGGCCGTCGTGCCCCCGGCATAGCGACCCGGGCCCCCTCCGGCCGGAAGCACCCGATGGCACGGCACGATGATCGCTATCGGGTTGGTGGCCATCGCCGAGCCGACAGCCCGGGCGGCCCGGGGCCGACCCGTCATATGGGCCAACTCCGTGTACGAGACCGTCGTTCCGAACGGAACCGTCTCGAGCATGTCGAGGACCTCGCCCCGGAATCCGGAGCGGGCTCTGCGATCGAGGGTCACGGTGAACGCCGAGCGGAACCCGGCGAAGTACTCCCCCAGTTCGAGTTCCGTCTGGTCCAGATGGGCATCTGCCGAGCGTCGGGCTCCTCCGGGATGGCCGGCGATGTCGGCATTCCATCCGATGCCCGAGAGACCCTCCTCCGTTGCGACGAGGATCAGGTTTCCGATCGGTGAGCCGATCGTCCGGCAGGCCATTGCCGGTTCAGCTCACGCGTCGGCGAACACGAAGAGCAGTTCGGTCTCGCACGCCGTCTCGCCACCGACATGTGCACGCCCTGCCCCCTTGCCGGCCCGGGCCGACATGCGACCGAGCGTCACCTCGAGCTCGAGCACATCGCCCGGCACGACCTGACGCCGGAAGCGCGATTTCTCGACGCCACCGAACAACGGGAGCTTGCCGGCGAACTTCGCGTCGCTGAGAACGGCGTAGGCCCCGAGTTGGGCGATCGCCTCGAGCATCAGGACGCCGGGCAGGGTGGGACGACCGGGAAAGTGGCCGGCGAAGAAGTACTCGTCGCCCGTGAGCCGCCAGAGGCCCCTGGCGCTCTCGCCGATGACGAGGTCGGTGACCTCGTCGAGGAGCAGGAAGGGGGCACGGTGCGGGAGGACATCGGCTGGTGCAGGGAACGCGCTCACGACTTGAGGGCCTTCAGGAGATTCGTCGGGGTGTTCTTGGGGCTGACCTTGTACCAGGCCTGCTCCACAATGCCCTTCTCGTCGATCAGGAACGCCGAGCGCACGATTCCCATGTACTTCTTGCCATACATGCTCTTCTCGCCCCAGACGCCGAATGCATCGGCAACGGCGTGATCCTCGTCGGAGAGCAAGGTGAATCCGAGCGAGTACGTGTCGTCGAACTTCTTCAGTTTCGGCGGCAGATCGGGGCTGATCCCGACGATCGCGGTCTCACCGATGTCGCGGGCGATGTCGCGCAGGCCGCAGGACTGGGTCGTGCAACCGGGCGTGTCGGCCTTCGGGTAGAAGTACACGAGTACTTTCCCGCCCTTGAATCCGGACAGCTTGACCGGAGTGTCGTTCTGATCGGAGAGGGTGAAGGCGGGGGCCTTGTCACCGGCGTTGAGGATGATGTCGGTCATGGCCCGAAACTAGCGCCCGCCCGACGTCCGGCGGTCCGGACGCGGAACGGGGAAGCGCCGAAGCGCTTCCCCGTTTCCACAATTCTCGAAAAGTACGAACGACTTACTTGGCACCCTTGGCTGAAGCCTTGAGCTTCGAACCGGCGGTGACCTTCGCTGCCTTGCTGGCCGGAACCTGGATCGGTTCACCGGTCTGCGGGTTGCGAGCGGTACGGGCCTTGCGATCGGTCTGCTCGAAGCTGATGAAACCCGGAAGGGTCAGCTTCTCTGTTCCCTTGGCCACAATCTCGTGGCACACGTCTTCGAAGCCCTTGAGGGTCTTCTCGACGTCGGACTTGGCCTGGCCGGTCCGTTCTGCAATCTCGGCGATGAGTTCGCTCTTGGTCATGGAGTCCTCCTGTTGGCCCGGCCTGTACGGCCCAGCACGGAACGTTTCCCGGGCTAATCCCGGGAGATCGTGACGAACTCGGGCAGATCCACCCGATGGAGAAGAGCATCGCGGGGATTCGACCCCGATTGGTGGATGGGCCGCGTATTTCCTGAAAGTTCATGCATGAGGCTGCATGAACTTTCAATCGGTCTCGGCCACATTCACCATGTGGGCGGCGGCCATGGCGAAATAGGAGAGCATCCGCGCCTCGTCATCCTCGGAGATCTCACCGGCCTCGAATGCAACCCCGACGGAGATCGCCATGTGACGGAACCAGGCTTCGCGCTCGGCCTCACCGATTTCGAAACCTGCATGACGCATTCGCAGGCGAGGATGCCCCCGTGTGTCGCCGTAGGTGGTCGGGCCACCCCAGTACTGCACGAGGAAGAGGGTCAGACGTTCACGGGCACCGTCGATGTCGTCGGCCGGATAGAGCGGACCGAGATACGGATCGACGACAACCGCCGCGTAGAAGCGGTCGACCAGGCGCTCGAAGAACGCAACTCCGTCGACACGGTCGAAAAGCGGTTGCTCGAGAGGGATCTTGACCATGACTCAGCCTGCGTCGAGCGCGGCGCGGATCTCGGCGATGAACGCCCCGGCGCCGGAAGCACCGACACCCTCGAGCACACGCCGCATCAGCGCCGAGCCGATGACGACGCCGTCGGCTTCGGCACAGATCTCGACCGCCTGCTTCGCGTTCGAAATGCCGACACCCACGAGGACCGGCTTGTCCGTGATCGCCTTGAGTCGCTTCGCTATGACGAGCGACGACGATGCGAGTGCATCGCGCTCCCCCGTCACGCCGAGAAGACCAACGGCGTAGACGAAACCCCGGGAACGGGCCACCACGCGGGGCAACCGTTCATCCGGCGCCGTGGGTGCGGCGAGCAGAACCGTCTCGACGCCGGCAGCATCTGCCGCTGTGGCCCAGGGGCCGACTTCTTCGAGAGGCAGATCGGGAAGGATCGCAGCGGAGACACCGGCGGCAGCCAACGATTGCGCGAAACGCTCGTGTCCCATGTGGAACGCAAGGTTGTAATACGTCATGACTGCGATCGGCACGCCTGCATCGATCGTACGGAGCTCGTCGAAGATCGTGACCGGCGTGGCCCCGGATCGAAGAGCGAGTTCGCTCGCCTCCTGGATCACGGGACCGTCCATCACCGGGTCGGAGAACGGGACACCGATCTCGATGGCGTCGGCGCCGGCATCGGCGACGGCCCGAACGATGTCGGCCCAATCGTCACCGAGACCGCCGGTCACATAGGGAACCAGCAACTTGCGACCTGCGTCCCGACTGGCGCGGAGTGCGGTCTCGAGTGTGCCGTGTTCGGCCGGTGCCTCGGGAATGGCGAGACCTTCGTCGAGCGCTGACAGGCTCATCCAAGAATCTCCATCATCTGGCCGACGTCCTTGTCGCCGCGCCCCGACATGTTCAACAGGACCGTCTTGCCGGCGAGCTTGGCCCGATCCCGGCTGATCCAGGCGAGGGCATGGGCGGGTTCGAGTGCCGGGATGATTCCTTCGGTCCGGCTGAGCAACTGGAACGCCTCGATTACCTCGGCGTCGGTCACCTGCTCGTAGGTCGCACGACCGATCGAGGCGAGGTGCGAATGCTCGGGTCCGACGCCCGGGTAATCGAGACCGGCCGAGATCGAATGCGCTTCCTGGACCTGACCGAACTCGTCCTGCATGAGATAGCTCTTCATCCCGTGAACGACGCCGGGCACGCCACGACCGACAGCTGCGCCACCGGCAGGCTCCACGCCCACGAGTTCGGCGTCCGTGTCGGCGAAGCCGGAGAAGATTCCGATCGCGTTCGATCCGCCACCGACGCAGGCGGTCACGACATCGGGGATCCCGCCGTCGAGCAGCGCCTCGCACTGTTCGCGGGCTTCGAGCCCGATGACGGTGTGGAACTCGCGCACCATCCACGGATAGGGGTGCGGGCCCATGACCGAGCCGAGGCAGTAATGCGTCGTCTCGACCGTCGCGACCCAGTCGCGCATGGCCTCGTTGACTGCATCCTTGAGTGTGCGACTTCCCGACATCGCCGGAACGACCTCCGCCCCGAGGAGACGCATGCGGAAGACGTTGAGTGCCTGGCGCTCGATGTCGACCTCGCCCATGTAGACCATGCACTCCATACCGAGAAGTGCGGCAACGGTTGCGGAAGCGACTCCGTGCTGACCGGCACCCGTCTCGGCGACAAGACGCTTCTTGCCCATCCGCCGAGCCAGCAGGCCCTGCCCGAGCACGTTGTTGATCTTGTGGCTGCCCGTGTGGTTCAGATCTTCCCGCTTGAGCAACACCCGGACGCCGAGTTCGGCCGACAACCGGTGGCATTCCGTCAACGGTGACGGGCGCCCGGCGTAATCGGCCAACAGACCGTCGAGTTCCGCCCGGAACAGCGGATCGGCCCAGGCTTCGCGGAATGCTTCTTCGAGTTCCTGACAGGCAGGAACCAGAGTCTCGGGGACGTAACGACCACCGAACTCACCGAATCGACCGCTTGATGTAGGCGCTGCAAGAGCCATGGAAAAACTGACCTCTCTCCACAGGGAATGCCCGACGACGGGCTTCGCCGAGGCTACGCCGAGCGCGGGTCGGGGGGGAACTCGGAAAGAGCAGTTCTTGCATTGGCGATGAAGCGACGGACCTTGACGGGATCCTTGATCCCCGGCGCGGACTCGACTCCGCTGGCCACATCGACTCCCCACGGACGAACGGTTTCGATCGCCATGGCGACATTCTCGTGATCAAGACCGCCGGCGAGGATCACCCGGCGGGATTCGACCAGCGAACCGATGCCGGACCAGTCGAAGGTCTCACCCGATCCGGGAGAGGGCGAATCGAGAAGGATGGCGTCGACGTCGTACTCGTCGACCCTGTCGAGGCGCGGATCGTCGACGGTGAACGCCTGAACGAGGAACGGCACACGCCGTCGAAGCAACGCAACGTCGGCGGGCGTCTCCTGTCCGTGGAGTTGCACCCCGCGCAGACCGGCGAGCTCGACGATCTCGAGGATGCGCCCGGGCAGTTCGTTGCGGAAGACACCCACCGTCACGACATCGGTCGGCAGTTCGAGCGTGATTGCCCGCAGTGTCTCGGGATCGACCTGCCGTTTCGAAGCGGCGAGAACGAACCCGACCGCGTCGGCTCCCATCGCCACGGCGAACAGGGCATCTCTGGCATTGGTGATTCCGCAGATCTTCACGTACATCCGCGGGAACGCTACCGCTGCGGACCTCCGGAATCGGGGAGCGCGCTCAGCGGGCCGAACGAAGTGCCGCCACGCCGGCGAGCGGATCACCGGAAGTGACGAGATGCTCGCCGACGAGAATGGCGTGGTAGCCCGCCCGGGAGAGCACCGCCGCATCGGCGGGACCGGTGATACCGGATTCGGCGACCCGCACGACACCATCCGGCATCTGGGGCGCCATCCGAACGGCCCGGGCCGTGTCGACATCGAAGGTGACGAGGTCTCGCTGATTCACGCCGACAAGGTCGGCTCCGGCGGCGATCGCCCGGGCCAGTTCCTCCTCGTCGTGGATCTCGACGAGCGCATCGAATCCGATGGCGTGGGCGAGAGCGAGGAATGAACAGAGTTCTTCCTGATCGAGGGCGGCCGCGATCAACAGCACGCAGTCGGCCCCCATGAGGCGGGCGTCGCACACGTCGCGGGCGCTGACCGTGAAGTCCTTCCTCAGGACCGGTAACGAGCAGGCTTCCCTCGCCGAGCGGAGGTCGTCGACCGATCCTCCGAAGTAGTCGACATCGGTGAGCACCGAAAGGCACGCGGCCCCGCCGCTTTCATAACTGGCTGCGAGTTCGGCCGCATCCAGCCCGGGAGCGAGTTCGCCTTTCGAAGGCGACCTGCGTTTGATCTCGGCAATGACAGCAACCTCGCCGCCGGCACTGACCAGCTTCAGCGCCTGACGGAAACCGCGCGCCGACGGAACGGACATCGCCCTCTCGACAAGTTCATCGAGAGGGCGATCGTCGCGGGCTGCCGTCGCGCGGTGGGCGGCAAGAATTCGGTCGAGATACGTCTTCAGCGCGGAAGACCCTTCGCGTTTGCGGTCGGTGTTGCCATGACCATCATCGGTGGTTCGGCCATGAGCGGCGTGAGCACACCGAACAGGGCGCCCATCGCTTCGCTGCCACCGTGGATCCCGAGGGCCTCGCTGTCGCTGTAGAGCTCGAAGATCCAGACGGTGTTCTCGTCGCCCGCATCGAGATGGAACGAGTAAATGAGCGTTCCGCCCTCCGACTCCACCGTCGGGAGCATCGTCTCGAGAGCGGCGACACCTTCGTCGCGCTTGCCGGGCTGGAACACCATCTTCACGAACAGCGAGGTTTGAGTCATGGCCGGAGACACTAGGCGATCAGGTCAGGATTCGCGTTCGGATTGCAGGCTCCGGGAGATCGCCACGGCCGGTGCCGCCAGAAATCCGATGATGGCGATCACCACGCCCGCAACACCCAGGGCCAGGGCAAAACCGATCTGGGCGATTGCCCCGACGATCACCATCGCCAGTCCGATGGCCAGACAGATGGCTGGCGCCATCTGCACCGATCGTTCCATCCGGACGGCGTTCGTCGGCGTGTCGTCGAGAAGGGCGGCGTAATCGGTGTCATCGTCGTCGTAGGGAACGAAGTCGTATCGGGCCGGCGCCGGACCGGTCGGCGCGCTCGGCCCGGAGGTCGAACCGCCGAGGAGCATGTCGTCATAGGCCCGACGCTTCAGCGGATCGCCGAGCACCGTCCAGGCCTGATTGATGCGCTGCATCTCCCGCTCGTTCTCCTGGCGCTTCGCACTCGTCGCCGTGGTGTGGAAATCGGGATGATGATCCCGCGCCCGTTTGAGATATGCCTTGCGTACGGCATCCGACGAAGCCGACGGGTCAACGCCGAGCGTCTCGTAATGGGTCGGCGAACCGTGGGTCGCCACGATCAGTGCCCGACCTGCGGATCGACGATGACGCCCGACACCGGAGTACCGCCGGAGAGGATCAGTACGGTCGATCCGATCTCGGCCGAGCGGGCCACCGGCGCAAGAACCAACGCCGGGTGGGAATCGCCCAGGCATGGCGCTGCGCTCGTGACCGATCCGATCACCGTGTCACCCTGCCGGATCTCGTCACCCGGCGATGGGCCGTTCCCGACGTCGTAGCCGCCGTTCATCTCGATGAGCCGGACCGGGCGCGGCACGTTGCCCCCGCGGCTGTCGATTCGGGCCACGAGTTCCTGACCCGTGTAACAGCCCTTGGTGAAACTGACCGAGGCCTCGATGGCCCACGCTCCGGCCTCGCCGGGAATGGTTTCGTCCGTCAGTTCGGCCCCGAGAGACGGCACACCGTGCGCGATCCGATGGCGCTCGAGCGAGGCCGGCGATACCACCGCGTTGTCCACGTATTTCGCCGCCGCACCCTCACCCACGGCGAGCAGGATGTCCGAGCCGGCCACACCGGGACCAACCGGGGAGCCGCGGAGAACACCGGGGTGATCATCCGTCCCGAATTTCGGCGTCAGCGGATCCCAGCGATTGCACACGAGGGCCCACGTCTGAGGCTCACCGATCGTTGCGTCGGTTCGCAGGAGGAATCGACGCAGTCGGGCAAGAAGCACCTCGCCGAAACCGGGCTCCACCTCGAGGCGGAAATCGTCGTCGGCAAGGCGGTGCACCCGAAGCCAGGCGCTCACCTTTCCGTTCGGCTGGAGAATGAACGACCATGCACTCGGGCCGGACATCGCCATCACGTCCTGGCTCAGCTGCCCCTGGAGGTAGCGGCCGGCATCGGGCCCCTGCACGGAGATGACCTCGCGACCGACGATCGCTCCCGCACCTGTTCCGTTCAGGGCATCGAACCCGTCGCGGATCTCGTCAATCGTCCAAACAGTCATGGCCCAAGTGTCGCAGCATGAGGAGCCGATTGCACCAGCAGCCCGCCGAACCGCTCAGGGGCGGAGCCGGCCCCGACGCTGAGCCGTCATCTGCCGGGCACCGTCCACCGCGCTGAGCAACGCCCGCGCCTTGTTGTGACATTCGAGGTCCTCGTGTTCGGGAACGCTGTCGACCACGATTCCCGCGCCTGCCTGGACGTGCGCCATTCCGTCGGCACCGACGACAAGGGTGCGAATCGCGATGGCCGTGTCGATCGTTCCCGAGAAATCGATGTACCCCACGACCCCGGCGTAGGGACCGCGCTTCACCGGTTCGAGTTCATCGATGATCTGCATCGCCCGAACCTTCGGCGCACCCGAAACCGTTCCGGCGGGCAGCGTGGCCCGCAGGACGTCGATCGGCGTGCGTCCCGGAGCCAGCTCACCCGAGACCTGTGAGGTGAGATGCATCACGTGGCTGTAACGCTCGAGAACCATCATCTCGTCGACCTGTTCGGTTCCGAACGACACAACCCTGCCGACATCGTTGCGGGCCAGGTCGATGAGCATCACGTGCTCGGCGAGTTCCTTCGGATGTTCGCGGAGTTCGGCGCCGAGACGGCGATCCTCCTCGTCGGTCGCCCCTCGCCGCCGCGTCCCTGCGATCGGCCGGGAGATGACGCGACCGTCGACGAGTTTCACCATCGGCTCGGGTGACGATCCGGCCAGGCTGAGCGCTTCCGTACGCAGGAAGTACATGTACGGACTCGGATTGACCTGACGGAGCACGCGGTAGAAATCGAACGGATCCGCTTCGAGCGGGAACGAGAAACGCTGCGACAGGACGACCTGGAAGATGTCACCGGCGAGGATGTGTTCTTTCGCCGCATCCACTGCTGCGGCGTATTCGGCCGTCGACATCGACGAGCTGACCGCCGGAAGCACCGGCTCGGCCGGAGGCGGAACCACCATCGGTTCGTCAAGCGGCTTGGCCCCATCCACCGCGAGCTGGTCAAGACGGATGATCGCTTCGTCATAGAGGCGATCGAGTTCATCGCGTCCGGCTCCGGCGGGAACGAGGACATTCTCGATCAGCGTCACCCTCTGGCGAAAATGATCGAACGCCGCGAGTTGACCGATGATCGACATAACCGCATCGGGATATCCCGTGGCGTCGCGAGGAATCGAGGGAAGGTGCTCGACCTCGCGGACCACGTCGTAACCGAGATAGCCCACGACGCCACCGTGCAACGGAGGAAGTTCGTCGAGAACCGGCGAACGGTAACGCTCGAGGATCCACTCGATCGCGGCGAGGATCCCTTCGTCGCGCGGCATCTCCGCCGGAAGGTCACCCTCGACTGACAGCACCCCGTCGCTGAGGATCAGGGTCGCGAGGGGGTTCCGGCCGAGAAATGACCAACGACTCCAGCGCTCGCCGTGCTCCACCGACTCGAAGAGGAAACCCGACTGATCGTCACCACAGAGACGAGCGAACGCCGCCACGGGGGTGATCAGGTCGGCCAGAAGTTCTCGCCACACGGGAACGACGGTGTGGGTGTCCGCCAAAGAGTGGAACTCGTCGCGGGTCGGTTTGTGCATCGGTTCAGTCGTTCGAACCGAAAGAGGTGAAGAAACAGGAGAAGTTGCCCGTATGGCAGGCGCCCTTGCCCTCCTGCTCGACGACGAAGAGCAACGTGTCGCCGTCACAGTCGAAATAGGCCTCGCGCACGTACTGGCGGTCGCCGGATGTTTCGCCCTTGCACCAGTACTCCTGGCGCGAACGGCTCCAGAACCAGGTGCGACCCGTCTCGAGCGTCGTGCGCAACGAGTCTGCGTTCATCCACGCCATCATCAGGACCCGACCTGTCCCCTGTTCCTGCACGATGGCAGGGACGAGGCCGTCGGAGTTGTAGGTGACGGCGGCGAGTTGTTCGGCGGTGACGGTGATCGGGACGCTCTCGGGCATGAGACAACGCTAGCGGTGCCGACTGCGGGCCACGAACGGGTTTCCGCCGACTGTGACTGCCGGATCAGAGATAGAGCCCCGTACTGCCCTCGGCGAGACGTTCCGCCGCGACGGCGTGGACATCGCGCTCGCGCAGGATGATGTAGTCCGAGCCCCGAACTTCGACCTCGTAGCGATCCTCCGGGCTGAACAGGACCTGGTCGCCCGGTTCCATCGCACGGACATTCGGACCGACCGCGACGACCTCGGCCCACACGAGCCGCTTGTTCAGCTGGGCCGTCGCCGGGATCAGGATTCCTCCGGTCGAGCGCCGCTCCCCCTCGGGGCCGCCGATGTCCACGAGTACACGGTCGCTGAGCATCTTGATCGGCAGACTCTCGCCCGAACGTCCGACACCGTCACTCAACATGTCCACTGTCTGGGGGGAGGTCACGCCGTGACGGTACCGTCTCGGATCGTGACTGACGACGCAGCCCCTCTCCCCCTGACCCTGCACACCTCGGACGGCATCGCCCTCGAAGCCGAGGTGCGACTCCCCGATCCGACGATCGTTGCCGAGGAACCCGTGTCCGGCGCCGTCGTACTGGCCCATCCCCATCCCCTCCAGGGTGGGTCGATGACGTCACTCGTGACGAGCGAACTCTTCCGACTCCTCCCCCTGCGTGGCATCGGCGTACTGCGCTTCAACTTCCGCGGGGTGGGCCGATCCGGAGGTGAGCACGGCGAGGGCCGGGCCGAGTCGCTCGACATCACGGCCGCGCTCGATGCTCTCGTCCCTCTCTGGCCCGAACGCCCGCTGGTTCTCTGTGGATGGTCGTTCGGCGCCGATGTATCGCTTTCGATGACCGACGAACGGCTCGACGGCTGGATCGGGATCGCCCCTCCGCTGCGCATACTGCCCCGGGAGGAGATCGGTGCCGCCGCCGGAGCCGATCCCCGACCCAAGCTCCTCATCATCCCCGAGCACGACCAGTTCCTCGTCCCCGAGGCCGCGGCCGAAGCCACGGAAGGTTGGGTCAACACCCGCCTTGAAACGATCAAGGGTGGCGATCATTTCCTCGTGGGCCGGACCGACAAAGCCGCTCGCCTCGTGGCGTCCTTCTTGACTCAACTGGCCTGACCGAACTGGCCTGACCGAACTGCGGCGAAATCCGGGCGTCGACTGCGCGTCAGGGACGTACGGTGACGCCGGCGGCGGCGAGGTGGGCCTTGGCCTCGTGGACCGTGTGCTCGCCGAAATGGAAGATCGACGCGGCGAGAACCGCGTCGGCATTGCCCACGGTGACACCCTCGACCAGATGCTGCAGCGAACCGACGCCTCCCGAGGCGATGACCGGCACGCCAACGGCAGCACATACCGCCGCCGTGAGTTCGAGATCGAAACCGTCGCGGGTTCCGTCGCGGTCCATTGATGTGAGAAGGATCTCGCCGGCACCAAGCTGCTCGGCCCGCCGTGCCCATTCGATGACATCCAGGCCCGTCGCCGTGCGCCCTCCGTGAATGAACACTTCCCACCCGTCGTCGGCATCACCCTCGGGGGTGCGGCGTCGTCGGGCGTCGATGGCGACGACCGCGCACTGGTTGCCGAACTCGGCGGCGATCTCGGAGACCAGCTCCGGACGCTCCACCGCCGCGGTGTTCACCGAGACCTTGTCGGCCCCGGCCCGCAGCAACCGGCGTGCATCGTCGACACTGCGGATCCCGCCGCCGATGGTGAACGGAATGAAGACCTGCTCGGCGGTGCGCCGGACCACGTCGACGATCGTCTCGCGCTGGTCCGATGATGCCGTGATGTCGAGGAAAATGAGTTCATCGGCGCCTTCGGCGTCGTAGCGCGACGCGAGTTCCACCGGATCACCGGCATCGCGCAACCCGATGAAATTGACGCCTTTCACGACGCGACCGGCATCGACATCGAGACAGGGAATGACCCGCGCAGTCCTCATGCGATCAGACCGCGCCCGGCGAGAGCTTCGTCGTGTCGATGCGACGGGCCCGCACAAGCATGTCGATGGCCGTGCGAGGTCCGTCCGGGGTCTGCACGACGCGGTCGACGCGCTCGTTGCGCTCCACGACGAGCTCGACGTCGAGACCGAGTTCGGCCGCCGCAAGATCGTCGACCACGTCTTCGGGGGTCATCAGGAAATTCGCATCCTGAGGGCCGCCGTAACCCTCGATCAGATTGAGAAGATGATGGGCGATGATCAGAATCGTTCCGTCCGGCGCCATTGCCGACACCGCAGTGCGGATCGACTTCTGACGCTCGCTCGCCGGAAGCTGCAGATACAGCATCGCCACCAGGTCGAATCCGTCGGTCGGAGCCGTCCAGTCGGTCGCGTCGGCGGTGATCCATGTTCCTGTCACCCCGGATTCGATGGCGAGCCGTTGAGCCTTCAACAGACCCACCGAGGCGAAGTCGACACCCGTGACATCCCAACCCTGCATTGCCAGCCAGACCGCATTGCGACCTTCGCCGCAAGCCAGATCGAGCGCTGTTCCCGGTTGGAGCCCGGCCACTTCGGAAACCAAAAACTGATTGGCCTCGATCGTCCAGATCAGTTCGTCGGTTTCGTACCGGCTGTTCCAGTCGTTCGCATCCATGTGGCGAGTGTACGACCCCCTGCGGAAATCGCTACGAGGGATACCCTGAAGCGGCGAGGGCATCGCCAAGGGTGAATGCGCCTTCATAGAGCGCACGCCCGACAATCGCCCCGGACAGCCTGCGGCCACCGGAGCGGAGTCCGTCGAGGGCACGGAGGTCGTCCAGGGATCCGACACCGCCGGAGGCGATCACCGGCAACTCGGTGGCGTCGAGGACATCACCCAATCCGACGAGGTCCGGCCCGCTGAGGGTTCCATCCCGACCGATCTCGGTGACGATGAGTGCTTCGACGCCGGCGTCGGCGAACTCCTTGGCGACGTCCAGGATGTCGCGTCCCGAACCTTCCTCCCAGCCCCGAACCGCCACCTCGCGCCCGCGGGCGTCGAGACCGACGGCGACCGACATCCGCGATGCGAGCGACCGGACGAGTTGCGGTTGCTCGAGGGCCGCCGTCCCGAGGACGATCCGCGTGACGCCGACGGCGAAAAGCGCGTCGGCAGACGCTTCGTCGCGGATGCCCCCTCCGGTCTGGATCGGAACACTCACGGCATCTGCAATCGCGGCGATGATCTCCCGGTTACGCGGGGTACCGCTGCGCGCCGCATCGAGATCGACAACATGAATCCACGCAGCACCGGCCTCGGCGAAGGCAACCGCCTGCGCCACCGGATCGTCGTTGTAGACGGTTTCCCTGCCGTAGTCACCCTGATAGAGCCGCACGGCGCGGCCATCTCGGAGATCGATTGCGGGGTAGAGATCCATCAGACTGCAGCTCCGGTTCGTGCGACATCGACAAAAGCGCCGAGCATCTCGAGCCCGGTCCCACCTGATTTTTCTGGATGGAACTGCGTCGCCCAGAGCGAACCCCGCTCGACCGCAGCGGCCACCGGCCCCCCGTACTCACAGGTTGCGACGACAAACGGAGCGTCGGCATCTGCGGCGTAGGAGTGGACGAAATAGACCCAGACCGGATCATCGACCGTCGAGAAAAGTGCCGACGGACGGTCGACCGAGAGACGGTTCCATTGCATTTGCGGACGCTTCACCGTGTCGGGAAGCAGTCGCAGCACACCGGGCAGTACCCCGAGGCCGGCAACCCCCGGCGATTCGTCGGATCCCTCGTAGAGCAACTGCATTCCGACACAGATGCCGAGGAACGGACGGTTGCCCGTCGCCGACTCGATGGCCAGTTCGTCGAGTCCCGAGGAACGCAGGGCTTTCATGCAGGCACCGAAAGCTCCGACGCCGGGGAGAACGACAGCATCGGCGTCGCGTATCAATCCCGCGTCGGCCGTGAGTCGCGCGTCGGCGCCGACATGCTGGAGCGCCTTCTGGGCCGAACGGAGGTTGCCGATCCCGTAATCGAGGACGGCGATGAGGGGCCGGGAGTCCGGGTCGGTCACAACACGCCCTTGGTGGAGGGAACTCCTCCCCCTTCGATCCGGACCGCGTCGCGCAGCGAGCGGGCCACACCCTTGAAGGTCGCCTCGACAATGTGATGCGTGTTGACGCCGCGCACGAGCGTCACATGCAGGGTGATTCCGGCGGCGGTCACGAACGCGCGCCAGAACTCTTCGATCAACTGGGGATCGAACGGCGGATCGCTGAGGATCTTCTGGCCGGGGAACTCGACGTCGTAATAGAGGAAGGGACGACCCGAAAGATCGAGGGCGACATCGATGAGCGCCTCGTCGAGGGGGACGCGGTTCGATGCGAAACGCGTGACACCGGCCTTGTTCCCGGCGGCGACCGCGAACGCCTCACCCAGAGCGATGCCGACATCCTCCACGGTGTGATGGGAATCGATGTGGAGATCTCCCGTTGCGTTCACGATCAGATCGAAACCGCCATGACGGCCCAACTGGGCGAGCATGTGATCGAAGAACGGGATTCCCGTCGATGTCTCCACGCGACCGTTTCCATCGAGATCGATCTCGATGGCGATCTCGGTCTCGGCGGTTGTCCGTGCCACGGTGGCGGCCCGGCGATCGTCGGGTGTGGGTTGTGCACTCATGCGAGAACTTCCTTCAGGGCAGTGAGAAATGCGTCGTCTTCAGCCGGGGTTCCGACGGTAACCCGAAGGCATCCACCGAGGCGAGGCATCGACGAGAAGTTGCGGACGAGGACGGACCGTTCCACGAGACCCTTCCACACCGAGGCTCCGTCCATCCCGAGGGGGCGGAACAGGATGAAATTGGCACCAGACGGCCAGATCTGGACGGGAAGTTCCGCCAGTGCAGCGCCCATCCGGTCGCGCTCGGCCACGAGGCGATCGACACGGGCATTCATATCCTCGAGGTGACCGAGCGCCAGGCATCCGGCGATCTGCTTCAGCGCGTCGAGGTGATACGGAAGTACGACCTTCTCGAGTTCGGAGACGATCTGTGCCGGACCCACGAGATAGCCCAGACGCGCCGCCGCCATCGACCAGGTCTTCGAGAACGTCCGTGTGACCACAAGCGGTGTGTCGGCGTCGATCATCCCGACCGCCGACCACGGGGCGAACTGGCCATATGCCTCATCGACCACGAGGAGCCCGTCGACGGCTTCCACCTCGGCGAGCGTTGCACGGACGATGGATTCGTCGTCGACGATTCCGGTCGGGTTGTTCGGAGAACAGAGGAACGAAACGGCGGGGCGCGACCCTCGGATGACGCGGCGGACTTCGTCCATGTCGATCGAGAGATCGTCGGCGCGCTCACCTTCGGCCACCGACGTTCCGGCAATGCGCGAGATGTGCGAGTGCAACGCGTAGGTCGGCTCCCAGACCGCAGCGGTACGACCCGCTCCGCCGTAGGTCAGCATCACGGTCTGCAGCACTTCGTTGGAGCCGTTGGCCACGAATATCTGTTCCGGCCCGACGCCATGAAGTTCACCGATGGCCGAGCGAAGTGCCAGTGCCGCACGATCGGGATAGCGATGCCAGTCGACCGAGGCAACAGCCGCGGCAAGATCGCGGGACCATCCTTCGGGCGGTGCCTCGGGGGATTCATTCGTGTTCAGGCGAACGGCGACGTCCACCTGCGGGGAGTGATATCCCTCCATGAGGGCGACGTCGTCGCGCGGTTGGATCATCACTCCGCCCCGAGCGCGCGCTGGCGCAGGCGGACCGATTCCGCGTGGGCCGCGAAACCTTCGGCATCGGCCAGTTCGGCGACGACCGGCGCAGCCGTATCGAAACCTTTTCGATCGACATCGATCACGTGGACCTGCTTCGTGAAGTCGTCGACCGTCAATGCACTCCCGTACCGGGCACTGCCGAATGTGGGAAGCACATGACTCGGGCCGGCCACATAGTCACCGATCGACGCCGGCGCCAAGGGTCCGAGGAAGACCGCTCCTGCGTGACGGACCGCCGGAACGAGTGATTCGGGATCGGACGTGATGAGTTCGAGGTGTTCCGGTGCAATGTGATTCGCCACCGCCATGGCCGCTTCGGGTCCGTCGACGAGTGCACAGAAACCACCCTGGGCGAACGTTGCCTCGATCTCGCCCTTTCGGGGCGCTTCGCCTACGAGCCGCAGGAGGGCCTTGTCGACCGCGTCGGCAACCGATTCGTCCCAGGTGATCAGCCAGGCAAGACCGTCGGGTCCGTGCTCGGCCTGGACCATGAGGTCGATCGCCACGAAATCCACCGGGGCGCTGTCATCGGCGACGACAACGATCTCCGAGGGACCGGCAAACGCCATCGGCACACCGACGAGTCCGGCCACTTCGCGCTTCGCAAGTGCGACGAACACGTTGCCCGGTCCGGCGATCACGTCGACGGCCGCAAGCGATTCGGTTCCGTAGGCCATCGCTGCGATCGCCTGAGCGCCACCGACGGCATAGACCTCGTCGACGCCGGCCAGGGCGGCCGCAGCGAGGGTTGCTGTCGCTATTCGCCCGGTCTCCCGATCCGGCGGAGTGCACAGCACCACTTCGGGGACGCCTGCAACGCGGGCGGGTACCGCAGTCATGAGCACCGACGAGGGGTACGAACCCCGGCCCCCGGGGACATAACAACCGGCCCGGTCGACAGGAACCGAACGACCGCGGACGGTAATTCCGTCGCGGGTGAAGGAATGATCCGAGCGTCGTTGGGTCTCGTGGAACGCACGAACCGAGTCGCGGGCGGCCGTCAGCGCCGCGACAAGGGCGGCTGGAGCATCGGCAAGTGCGGCATCGATTTCCGCTTGGCTCACGCGGTAGGAATCCGCCGTCACCCCGTCGAAACGCTCGGTGAAATCGCGCACGGCAACGTCGCCGCGGTCGCGCACTTCGGCGACGATCGCTTGAACCGACGCAACCGGACCTTCGCCACCGGGATCGGGCCGCGGTAGATCGACAACGAGATCGGCACCGGTTCGGCCACGAAGATCAAGACGGTTCAACACGAGGCAAGACGCTAGTGGTCCTGCCCGCCGGAACCCGCACCAATTGCGCAGATCACCGTCTGCCGTTCGGGACCGTCGATCACCGACCGGCGGAGCCGAACTTCCGCCTATTTCATCCGGCGTGTGGCGGCAAGCAGCCTGCGGTGGGCGGTTCGCAACGAGCGTTCGACTTCGAACAGGTCATACGCCAACGACTCGTCGCCGACTGCGTGAACTTCCTCGGCCACCCGACTCACACGCTCGACAAGATCGTCGAGGCTCGTCGTGACACTCGAGAGTTGCGCTTGTCTGTTCTCCACGGCAGTGAGTCTTCCAGACAAACTTGGCGCAAAAAGATGCCGACGCCCCCGAGGGGGCGTCGACGAGGCGTCACTGGGCGGCGGATCCCAGATGTTGACGCCATACCAGGTGGCGGGACCTGGTACGAAGCAACATAGCGCACCAAATTTGGGGATTTGACGAAAACGGTCCAAAAAGATCCCGAACGGACAAGTGTCACAGGATCGTCAAACGGCAGGTCACCACTCCATCGAGATCGGGTTTCACCATTTCCGGTGGTAGCGGCCTCAAATCAGCGCACTCGGACAGAAGTCATTCAGGATGCATTCGGTGCACCTGGGTTTGCGGGCTGGACATGCTCGTCGCCCGTGCAGGATCAGAAGAAGACTGAACAGTCCCCTGTCCGCCGGACGCACCATGTCGTTGAGCGCATACTCGACCTTGACCGGATCGGTCTGGTCGGTCAGTTGCAGCCGAAGCGACAGACGACCCACATGCGTGTCGACCGGAAGCCCGGGAAGATCCATCGCCACGCTGCGCACGACGTTCGCCGTCTTGCGGCCGACGCCGGGCACGCCCACCAGATCCTCCATGGACGAGGGAACCTGGCCCCCGAAGCGATCGACAAGTGCCTGGGCCATTCCGATCAGCGATCGCGCCTTGTTCCTGTAGAAGCCCGTGCTCCGCACGAGTGCCTCCACCTCCTCCTGGGAGGCCACCGCCAGATCCTCGGGCGACGGAAACCGTGCGAAGAGCGCCGGGGTCACGAGGTTCACCCTCACATCGGTGCACTGCGCCGAGAGGATGGTCGCGGCCAGCAGTTCGTACGGATTGCGATGATCGAGTTCGCAATGTGCGTCCGGGTATTCATCCCTGAGCCGAGCAAGGACCTCGCGGGTCCGTCCTTTGGGAGTACGCGGTCTGGCCATTGCCGAAGGAACCATAGCGGCGGCACACAAGTAGCCTCGGTGGTGTGCGTGCCGAGATCCGTGATGACAACAACACCCTCGTGCTGCTCGAGGCGGATCCGGCTTCGGCGGCCGACGACGACTATGCCTCCGAACACGGACTCGTGTGCTGCCGCGAAATCCTGCAACTCCGGCGCCCCCTTCCGCTCTCGGATCGGACCGATCTCGACGTCCGTCCCTTCACCGGGAGCGACACCGACGCCTTCCTCGAGGTGAACAACAGGGCCTTCGCGTGGCATCCCGATCGTTCGCACTGGACCGTCGACGATCTCCACGGACGCATGGCCGAGCCATGGTTCGACCCCAACGGATTTCTCGTTCACGAAACCGATGGCAGGCTCGACGGGTTCTGCTGGACGAAGGTGCATGAAGCGATCGGCGACGAGCCCCGTCTGGGCGAGATCTACGTGATCGCCGTCCATCCCGATTCACACGGACACGGTCTCGGCAGAGCACTCACGATGGCCGGCCTGCAATTGCTTTCCGACGAGGGAATCACCGTCGGCATGCTGCATGTCGAGAGCAGCAACGTCGCAGCGGTGTCGATGTACGAACGCATGGGGTTCCACGTCCACGGAGTGCACCGCTGGTGGGCCACCGAAGGAACTCCCCCGCCCGTAACCTCTCACCTGTGAAGACGACCCGATACGACCTCACGCGGGAAGATCTCGCAATGATGCTCGAGGGTGAACCCCGTTATCGGGTCGACCAGATCTGGACCGGCCTCTACGAGCACAAGCTCGCTCCCGAGGAACTGAGCACGCTCCCGAAATCGCTCAGGTCCCGTTTGGTCGAGCAACTTCCGCCGGCACTCGCCCCTGTGGCCGAATCGGTCAGCGACGACGGCGACACGGTGAAATGGCTCTGGACATTGTCCGACGGCGCATCGATCGAAACCGTCCTCATGCATTATCGAGATCGGTCGACCGTCTGCGTCAGCACCCAGGCCGGTTGTGCGATGGCGTGCGGATTCTGCGCGACCGGTCAGGCCGGCTTCGAGCGGAATCTTTCGGTCGGCGAGATCGTCGAACAGGTCGTGATCGCGGCCCGCCGCGCCACCGAGGGCACCCCGAGCCGGCGACTCTCGAATGTGGTGTTCATGGGCATGGGCGAACCCATGGCCAATTACGACCGCGTCATCGGAGCGGTGACCCGGATCCACGGAGATCTCGGCCTCTCTGCCCGACACCTCACGATCTCCACCGTCGGGATCATCCCGGGGATCCGCCGACTTGCGGCCGAAGCGCTGCCGGTCAATCTCGCCGTCTCGCTTCACGCCGCTAACGACACACTGCGCGACGAACTCGTCCCCATCAACCGCAGATACCCGATCCGCGATCTCGTCGCCGCGTGTGGCGATTATCTCGAGGCGAAGAATCGACGATTGTCGTTCGAATGGGCACTCATCGGCGATGTCAACGACCGCGATTCCGACATCCGCGAACTCGCGGCAATCGCACGCGACCTGCGCGCCCACGTGAACCTCATTCCGCTCAACGCGACTCCGGGATGGCCCACGGTCGGGTCGTCGCCCGAAAGAGTGAAGGTTTTCTGCGAGCGGTTGTGTGACCTCGGTGTCAATGCGACCGTGCGTGCCAACCGCGGAACCGAGATCGATGCCGCATGCGGACAACTCCGTGCGTCACACGAGATCGGGAAGAGTGCGTCAAGCGAGATCACGCTCGGTGCGACCCGGCGCGGGACGTCGGACGAAGCGTGAGTTCCGGCGAGGCGCGGATCACTCCGTCGAGGGCCTCGTCGATCCCGACCACCTGATCGGCCCAGACAACCGAGTCCGTCACCGATCCCTCGATGAGGGCGCCGGGTCCGATGACGCTGCCGATGATTCGCGCCTGCTCACCGATCGTGGCCGAAGGATCGATGATCGAATCGCCGACAAGTTCGACCGCGAGCATGTTCGCCCCGAGGTAGTCCGCCGGAGTTCCGCAGTCGACGAACGGCGATCCGGATCTGACGACGTCGAGCACGCCATGTTCATGGGCGTCGCGCCAGACGACCTCGTAGAGCCCGGTCGGGACCGGCTCGAGATCCCTGATCAACGACCATGGAAGAACACTGGCCACCACACCGATCGTCGGGCCGAAGACATCGGTCTCGTGGGCGAGAACCGTCACCCGATCGGGTCTCCTGGATACCAGCAGTTCACCGAGCGGATCGGTGCTCCACGCATCGGCGTTGACGACCAGCACATCGCGACCAGCGATCCACGGAAGAAGGTTCGCGATTGCACCAGCGGTTCCCAATGCTTCGGGTTTCTCGACGACGACATGAACCTCCGACATGATCCCCGTTCCATCCCTTCCGAGATGCTGGAGGATCTCCTCCGCCCGGTGATGGAGGTTGACCGCCACAGGTCCGACGCAGCGGCGGACCCTGTCGACAGCGAGGTCGAGGAGCGGGATGTTTCCGATCGGGCACAGCGGCTTCGGCTGCACTGAACCGAGAGGACCCAGACGGGTTCCGGCTCCGGCAGCCAACACGATTCCGACAATTTCACGATCTGACGCGTGGTCCACGGACTCCTCCGCTGCAAGACTGTCACCCATGCAGACCCGCCGCTGGACAAACCCGACCCAACCCCAGACCCTTCAGATTGCCGTCATGCTGTTCTACATCTCGGCCGTTTTCGGCGTTCTCGGTGGCGGGCTGTTCAACCTTCTCGGGCTGGCGATCGTGGCCGGTCAAGCCGCCGCCGGGTTCGGTATCGCCAACGAGAAGCGCTGGGGCTACTGGATCGGCGTCCTTGTCGCCGGCGTCGGACTGCTCCCCTTCATCATCTACATCGGGGCCAACGGGGTCGGTTCGATCCTCAGCATCACCCTTCTCATCAGCCTGATCTTCCCCGTTGCCCTGTTCGCATTGCTCGTGCATCCGCAGAGCCGCGAGTACCAGCGCATCTGGTTCCGCTGAATCCAGCCCCCGCCCTCGCGACGAAGTCTGTCGGCCGGTACGATCCGGCGACACGTTTCCTGTCGCGGTGACAGGAGCGCAACCGGGGGAACTCATGGATTTCAATCTGTCGCAGGTCGTGCGCGCCGTCGCCGGTGCCGTCCCCACGAGGGAGGCCCTCGTTCATCGGGAGACCCGCCTCACCTACGCCCAGTTCCTTGCCCGCACCGACAGACTCGCTTCGGCCCTCGGTGAGCGAGGACTCGGATCCCATCGGGATCGCTCCGAACTCCGGGGATGGGAGTCCGGCCAGGACCACCTCGCCGTTTATCTCCACAACTGTCCGGAATACCTCGAGAGCATGATCGGCGCGTACGCCGCACGAGTCGCTCCGTTCAATGTGAACTATCGCTACGTCGCCGAGGAACTGCGCTATCTCCTCGCCGACTCCGGCGCCCGCGCCATCGTCTTCCACTCGGCGTTCGCTCCGACGTTGCAGGCGATCCGGGCCGACCTTCCCGATCTTCAGGTCCTGCTCCAGGTCCGCGACGAATCGGCGAACGAACTGCTTCCCGGTGCCGAATGGTACGAGGACGCCCTCGCTTCCGCCCCAGCGTTTGTTCCGCTCGAGGTCTCGGCCGATGACCTCTACATCCTCTACACCGGCGGCACCACCGGTATGCCGAAGGGCGTGCTCTGGCGCCAGGGTGACATCTACCCCGCCGCACTCGGCGGTCGGAAGATCTCGACCGGTGATGAATACCCTTCACTCGACGCAATCATCGAGAACGCTCTCGAGGGCGGAACACGCGTACTTCCGTCAGCACCATTCATGCACGGTGCCGCGCACTGGATGGCGATCAACGCCTTCGGCAACGGCAACACGATCGTCCTCCCCGACCGCGCCTCCACGTTCGACGCCGCCGACGTGTGCGCCACGATCGAACGGGAGAAGGTCAACATCATGCTCATCGTGGGAGATGCGTTCGGTCGTCCCCTCCTCGACGAGATCGACCGGGCCCCTCACGATCTCTCGTCATTGATGCTCATCGTCAGTGGCGGCGCCGCCCTCTCGGCACCGGTCAAGGGGAGCCTCCTGCAACGACTCCCCGGCATGGCGATCATGGACGGTCTCGGTTCGTCCGAAACGGGACAGCAGGCCAGTCAGGTCAGCGGTGCCGGCGGACCGGTCAGCACCGGCACGTTCAATCCGGGCAAAGGCATGGCCATCGTGAGCGAGGACCTCTCGAGGGTGCTCGGCACCGGAACAGACGAACTCGGTTGGCTCGCCCAGGAGGGTCGGGTCCCGCTCGGCTACCTCGGTGATGAACAGAAGACTGCCCGCACGTTTCCTACGATCGACGGGATCCGCTACTCGGTGCCCGGCGACCGGGCCCGGGTGAATGCCGACGGGCTTCTCGAACTGCACGGGCGCGATTCGGTCACCATCAATTCGGGAGGAGAGAAGATCTTCGCCGAAGAGGTCGAAGCGGCCCTGGCGCATCACCCGGCGGTCTACGACGTCATCGTGACCGGACGCGATTCGCCTCGCTGGGGCCAGGAAGTCGTCGCCATCGTCCAGTTGCGCGACGGGTTCACCGTCGGCAGCGCCGAACTTCTCGACGTCTGCGAACTGCACATTGCCCGTTACAAGTTCCCGAAAGAGATCCTCTTCGTCGATCACGTCGTGCGCTCGCCCGCAGGGAAGTCCGACTATCGGTGGGCGAAATCGGTCGTCAACTCCGGATCGGCGGACTGATCCTCCCCCTGACCGACCAACACCCCGATGTCGCCCTAGCCTGACCGATCGGTGACTACGAACAGCGGTAATCGACGGGCATTGGAGATTCTCGGGGTCACGGCGATCGTGATTCTGTTGGCGTTCGCAGGGATTCGGTTCGCGACCCTCGACTCGGGGGCATCGACACCGACGGCATCAGATACGGCCTCAGCGGTCGGTAACGACGCACAGGCCACTTCCCCGAGCGATCCCATCGCCCAGTACCGCAAGGCCGGGTGGATCGCCGAAGAGAACGCCAAACCCGGCACGACCGATTGGCACATCCCCGACGACAAATCGATGTGGGACAAAATTCAGGGCTACGCCGACGCGACCAGCATCGACTTCAACGAGTCCGTCACCCTCCATGTTTCGACAGCGGCGAAGAGCTGGCAGGTGTCGGCCTACCGGATCGGCTGGTACGGCGGTCCCGGCGGGCGCCTCGTCTGGCGCAGTTCCCCACAACCCGGGGTGAACCAGCCGAAAGCGACGGTCGAGAGCGTCACGAAGACCTGGAGCGCACCCTGGACCCCGTCTCTCACCATCGACACCGACGAGACCTGGCCTCCCGGGCAATACCTCCTCCGACTCGAGAGTGACAACGGTGGTGCGACCTTCGTGCCACTCGTGATCCGCGACGACGGAAGCCATTCGGATCTCCTCATGCAGAGCGCCGTGGCGACATGGCAGGCCTACAACGGTTGGGGCGGCGCCAGCATCTACACCGGCAACAACGGACGGGCCGACGTCGTCAGCTTCGATCGTCCTTACACCGGCAACGGCAGTGGCGAATTCCTCGGTCGCGAATTCGAGTTCATCTGGTTCGTCGAGCGCGTCGGTTACGACGTCTCGTACTGGACCAACATCGATCTCCACGAGCGCGGCGAACTCGCCCTGAACCACCGCGGCATCATCATCCCGGGACACGACGAGTACTACACGGTGCAAATGCGTACGAACCTGGAAACCGCCCGCGACGCAGGCGTGAACCTCGGCTTCTTCGGAGCGAACAACGTGTATCGACGGATCCGCCTCGAGAACTCCCCCAGTGGATCAAGTCGCAAAATGGTGAACTACCGCGACGCATCGCGCGATCCACTCAACGGCAAGAATCCCGCCGAGGTGACCACCAGTTTCCGCGAGGCGCCGAACGCGAACCCCGAAAGTTCGCTCATCGGCAACCATTACGAATGCAACCCCGTCTCCGCCGACTGGGTTGTCGGCGACGCATCCGTCTGGATGTTCGAGGGGTCCGGGTTCAAGAACGGTGACCGCGTTCCGAAAATGGTCGGAAACGAATACGACCGCGTCACTCAGGGCGTACCGACTCCCGCCAACATCCAGGTCATCGCCCATTCCCCCGTCACATGCAAGACGCTGAATTCCTGGGCCAACTCGACCTGGTACTCCGCGCCGGGTGGAGCGGGCGTGTTCTCCGCCGGAACATTCGGATGGTCTCCGACCGTGGATGCAATCTGTCCGAACGGGCCCGACACCAACGTCGAGTGCCGGGTGGTCAAGGTCACCGAGAACCTTCTCGACGCATTCTCGAAGGGACCGGCCGGGGCGGCCCATCCGAGCGTTTCGAATCTCTCTAAATTCGGCATTCCGACTCCGAGGGTGACCACTCCTTCGGCGCCCGGTACCGGGGCAGGTTCCAGCTCGACAGTCGCGCCGACGTCCTCGAGCAGCATCCAACGTTGACCGAACGGACTGCCGTCACCGACGAAGCCCGTTTCGACGACGCCGATCAGATCGTCGACATCGTCGACGCGGTGCTCGGTCGCCACGAAGTTCCCTCGGTCCGGGCCTGGCTTCGACACACCATCGGGACTCCGGGCTCCTGGCGAGTCGTCCGCGACCAGTCGGCGCCGCCCGGGGTCGCTGCGCCGATCGTGTCGGTCGCCGCATGCATCCCGATGCCGATCCGTCTCGGGTCCGTTTCCATCCCCGCAGCGCGCATCGACTTCGTCGCCACCAGGGCGAGCGACCGCGGCCAGGGGCACGCTTCGCGTCTCGTACGGGAACTCCTCGCCGATAGCGATCGTCGAGGCGATCTGGTGCAACTCACCGACGGGCTCCCGTACTTCTACCGTCAGTTCGGATTCGGCTATGCGCTGAACCCACCGGGAACGGTTGTCCTTCCCCGGGCTGGCGCGGCAGGATCGCCGGGCGACCGGGATGTCGATGGCAGACCGCTGACCATCCGGCCTGCGGTCACCGCAGACATCGAACGTCTCGACCGGTATGTGGCCGCTTCCACTTCGGGGTTCGACATCGCTCCGGGGGAATTGCCGTGGACCACCTGGCTCGAGATTTCCGCAGGTGCAACCGACACCGATCACCTCCTCGTCGCCGAATCGGATGGGGCGATCGTCGGGTTCACCCGCGCCCACCTCGACGGTGACGACGTGCTGCGCATCCAGGCGTCATATGCCGATTCGCCCGGAGTCGCCCGCCGGATCCATGGCGCACTCGCAGCGATCAGGAACAACGGATTGCTCGCACTCGACTGCGGCAATGCGGCATGGCGAGATCACCTTGCCGCACAAGCGCCGGTCGTGACCCTCCCGTTCGGGATCTCTGCACGCACACCCGATCCCGTCGAACTGCTCGGCCTCCTCCGACCGGAATTCGATCGTCGCCTTGCAGACGCGTCCACCTCGAAAACGGACCGGAAACTTCGACTGTCGATGTTCACATCGACAGTCGTCCTCGAGATTCTTCGCGGAAAGATCGCTGATGTCCGCCCGGCGTCACCGGTCGAAGATCCGGCTGCACCCGACGACGCCGCCATCGCTCCCGACTGGTTTCCGGCGCTGGTGTTCGGTCGCTGGGGCGCCCGGGGCCTGGCCGAGCGCGTCGACGATGTCATCTCCGGAACCGATCCATCGGCCATGAACAACCTCTTTCCGGCCCTGAACGCGCACGCGCTCGTCGATCTCTAGCCCCATCGCCTCCGATACGGTCGGGAACCGCCAGCGCCCGTAGGCTGGACACGTGGTCGACATGGATGCAGAGAATCTTCCCCAAGGTGACGAGAAAGTCCGGGCTGTCCGATCGATGTTCGATTCGATCGCCCCCCGCTATGACCTCGTGAACCGCATCATGACATTCCGCATGGATGTCCGGTGGCGCAAACGGACGGTCCGCGAACTCGCTCTCGCACCCGGTTCGCTGGTCGCCGACCTCGCGTGTGGCACCGGGGATTTCTGCCGTGAACTCGACGCCCAGAAACTCCGGCCGGTCGGCTTCGACCTCTCCTACGGGATGCTGGCAGCCGCCCGCACCTCCGCTCCGCTCGCCGAGGCCGACATCCTGCGCCTCCCGGTTCCCGATGGCTCGCTCGATGGAATCACCTGCGGATTCGCATTGCGCAATCTTGTCGAACTCGAAGCGTTCTTCGTCGAACTCTCCCGGGCGGTTCGCCCCGGCGGTCGCATCGCGATCCTTGAAGTCGCCGAACCACCCAATCGATTCCTGCGCTGGGGTCACTCGATCTACTTCGGCAAAGTCGTGCCGAAGGTCGGTGGACTTCTGTCCGATGCCTCCGCCTACCGGTACCTCCCCAAGTCGGTGGCCTATCTCCCCGATCCGGCCGTCATGCTCGAACAGCTTGCTTCGGCCGGTTTCGTCGACGTGAAGCGAACTCTCCTCTCCACCGGCATCTCGCAGCTGATCACGGCGACGCGGAGTCAACCCGGGACGTGAGCGAGTTCAGCGGCCTCGTCGCAATCACGCGTCAACTTGATTTCGAGCCCGACCTTGTTGCGGCCGCCGGCGATTCCGGATTGCTCTTCGTCCACGAATCGGTCGGTTTCGCAGGTGTCGACGTAGCGGGAAAGATCCGTCTGCCGCGAACCGGTGGCGCCGACGATGCACAGACGGTTCGTGTCGCCCTCGAGTCGATCGAGTGCAAAGGGGCACCGGCGCTCGCCGGAGTCGGAGTCGTCGCCCTCGGGGCCCTGCCCTTCGATCCGGATTCCCGCGGTGAACTCACCATTCCCGCTATAACAATCGCCCGCTGCGCCGACGGGACCAACTGGCTCACGACGATCGGACCCGCCGAGGATCTCCCCCGCGACCGGCGGATCGAATCGGTTCTCGCGCGGGCAGCTTCCGTGCAACGGGGTTTCACCGGCGATGCCGCCGCCGCAACCGTTGCGCTCGCCCCCTCCCGATTCGAGGTCCGTCCCGAGCGACCCTCCGACGAGTGGTGCGATGCGGTCGCGATGATCACGGAGCGGATCGCCGCCGGTCAGGCCCAGAAGGTGGTCCTCGCCCGCGCCATCGAGATCATCGCCGACCAACCCTTCCGGGCCGGCGCCGTCCTTGCGCTCCTGCGCCGATCCTTTCCTGCCAGTTACCTCTTCTCCATCGACGGTTTCGTCGGCGCCACCCCAGAACTTCTCGTGGCCCGCGACGGCGATTCGGTTCGATCACATCCGATGGCGGGAACCGCACCCCGCAGCGGCGATCCCGTCGTTGATGCGCGACTGGCCGCCGCGTTGCTGGCATCGAGCAACACCATCGACGAGCACCGTCAGACCATCGACATGGTTCACGACACGCTGCTTCCCTGGTGCTCCTATCTCGACGAGGAGGACGAGCCCTCCATCGTGGCAATGGCCAACGTGCAGCATCTCTC
>CAEZUP010000009.1_pt1 | contig 34012 bp, 31 predicted proteins | sample 7264511 | NCBI WGS metagenome assembly CAEZUP01 (sample SAMEA6813833, study PRJEB35770) | uncultured Microthrixaceae bacterium | biome: Freshwater; feature: Freshwater reservoir; material: water | place: Czech Republic | collected 2016-04-20 | depth 0.5m m
CGAAATCGACCTTCTCCGGCGTCAGCTGCGGAAGCCGGAACGACTCGACCCAGTATCTGGCGTAGCTGACGAAGGTCTCATCGACGATGCGATCGAGTTCGCGTCCCTCGAGTTCCGGCAGGACCCGGCGCAGATGGCGGGTGACGAGCATCCGTCGCTCGGTCGAGATCGTTGCCGCCGCCCGACTCAGCGCCCGGGCAGTCAGGTCTGCGACCGGACGGGGAACGGAACGGGAGAAGGCGGCACCGGCCTTGTAGGCGGCCGTCACCGCATCGAGAGCCATCCCCGGGGTCCTAGCGACGACGACGCGACTGCAGGTTCTGACGCCACACCGCTGACGTCGAACGGGATGCACGTCGGCGTGCAGCCCGTCGGGTGGCCGGCGGAGCCGGTCGCTCCTGTGACGCCTGACGCCAAACCTTTGCGAACCGCTGACCGGCCGTCACGAGGGTGAGGACCAGCATGATCCAGAGGACCGGTACGAGCAGGGCCTCGAAGAGCAGGCCGAGACCCAGAAGGATGATGCGCTCGGCACGCTCCATGACGCCGCCCTTGGCGTCGAATCCCAATGCCTCGGCTTTCGCCCGTTCGTAGGAGATGATCAGTGAGGCACCGAGAACGGCCATCGGAAGCAACGGCATCAGGCCACCGTCTGTCGTGGCGAGATACCACGCGACACCGCCGAGAAGGAGCGTGTCGGAGAACCGGTCGGCCACCGAGTCGAAGAAGGCGCCGCGCGGACCAGCGGTGCCCGCCGCCTTTGCGACAGCGCCATCGAGTGCGTCGGGCAGGCCGGTGAGAACAAGCAGGAGTAGTCCGAGCGACAGATGACCGGTTGCGATCGCAACTGCAGCGAACGCGGACATGACTACGCCGATGGCAGTCAACCGGTCGGCGGTGAATCCGACGCGGAGCAACCTTGCGCCGACCGGCTTGAGACCCTTTTCGATGTTCGTGCGCCAGCGTCCATCGAGCATGGCCATCTCCTTGCGCTTGCGGCGTCGCCCGGTCGGGCGCCCTCCGTCAAGCAAATTCTCGAACCCCGAAACGGTAGCAGCACCCCTCCCCCGGACGGCGTACACCGGTTGGCCCTTGGTCCTCGCCGCTAGGTTTCACCCATGACCCGGGCCGATTACTCCTCGCTCTCGCCGTCCGATGCTCAAGTTGCCCTGCGCAGCTACCCGCGTCGCTATGCGGCCCTCCTCGGTGAACCGGGAACGGAAATCGCCGAATCCGCCGCACAGCAACTCGGATCCGATGGAGTCTCGGCACTCGAACTGGCTGTCGACTCGATCCGGGCCTGGACACTTCTCGGCCGCGCCCTTCACCAGGTCGAGCTCACCGAATCACCGGTTCTCCACCCGGCGGTGGCCGATCCCGGTCTGCGCCAGTGGGATCAACCGATCCGCGAGGACATCTCGTCGGTGAACGAACAGATCGCCGATGGTGCCGCGGAACTCGCCGACGCGATCGCATCCGTCCACGGCGACCGATGGAACCGGACCGGGATCACCGCCGGAGGCGGATCGATCACCGCCATCTCCATCGTTCAGGAAGCGGTCCGGGTCGGAGCGGAAAATCTCGGCCGGATCGAACGAACTCTCGCATCGCTGCGCTGAAGCCGGCGCCGCCTACCACTGTCAGGCCGAGGCGAACTCGTCCCAGTTTTCGGGGTTGTCCTCGACGAACCATTCCACGATCGAACCGTCGACTCCGTCGACGAGGACGAGCCCGCGCTTCTCGGGCGGATCTTCCGCCGAGTACAGGAGAATGCGCCAAGTCGGTCGGCTCAGCAACCCTCGCCATCCCATCTGTGCCGAAGCATGCCCGACGGGAAATCCAACCTGCTTCGTCGCCGCAACGAGCGCATCGCTCTCGTCGATTTCGAGATTCCAGCCCGAAACGAAGCTGTAGAGACCGATGAGTGCAAGAGCGATGGCAGCAATGAGAACACCGTTGTTGATCAGTACAGGATCGTTTCCGCGGCGAAGGAACCAGATCAGGATGCATACCGCCGAAATCGCCCAGTAGAGATAAGCGGGGATCCGACGGCGATTGTTGTTGGGGAACATGTACGGACCCACATAACCGGAGGCATCGAGATCGTCGGGAAGCGCATCCCGGATCTCGGCGTCGGTGATCGGTGCCGTCTCCGCAGCAGGAGCAGGTTCGGGAGTCACGGAATCTTCGGACGGAGAAGTCATCGATGAGGACCGTAGCTTCCGGTCCTCATCGACCGCACACTCAGGACGACTCTCAGGACGCCCGAACCTCCACCATCACCTGAACTGCGCCGGCAACAGCGAAATTCAGCGTCAGCGGAAAGGTCGAACCCACGACCAGCGGATCGGTCAGGTCGATCAGCATCACATGGAAGCCTCCCGGCTTGAATTCGACGCTTCCGTCGGCCGGAATCGCCACCGACGCGACCTGCTGCATTTTCATCATCTGGCTGCTGTCACCGGCCATCGTGCCAGGACTCTCCATCATCACGACCTCGTGCAGTTGGGCCTCGAGAGCGATCTGGGTGGATACCGAGGCCGAAACCAGGGTGTCTGCCGCAGATCCGCTGTTCGCCACGGTGAAGAACACGGCACCGTTACCGGCCTCCATGGCGGACGAGCGCGCCCAGACATCGGTCACCGAGATGGGGGCGGCGACTGTGGTCGACGAGGTTCCGGCCGAGTCGGAGCCGGAACACGCAGCCAGACCGAGTGACAACACCGAGACGACGGTGACAAGAAGGGTGATGACGGAACGGCGTTTGCTGGAAGTACTCAAGTGAAATGCCTCTCGTTGCTGAAGTGCCGCTTTCGCGACGTTTGATCAACCACCCGGATAGGTGGAAGCAAAGATGGATTCGGTGAGGGCCACGAGCTCGTCGGCGTTGGTACCGAAGGGCCACTCCCAGACGATCGAACCGGTGTCATCGACCGCATACATCCCTCCGGAATGCGCCACCCCGTAAGCGGCGCCGGGCTCATGCGATTCGACGTTCCAGTTCGCACCGAACTTGTAGCTGATGCCGGTCAACTGATGCTCGTCGACGGCGACCAGCGAATGGGTCTGTGTCGACGGGAAGAAATGGCTCAGATACTCGGTGACCTCGGCCCCGGAATCGCGCTCGATGTCGACCGTCACGAATGCGACCTCGACACGCTCGGCCAGGGCGGGATCGAGGCTGGCGAGTCCGGCCGCCGTGTCCGTCATGGTGGTCGGACAGATGTCGGGGCACGTGAGATATCCGAAGTACACGAAGAGCAGTTCACCGGGCTGTGCGACGAAGTTGAACGGAACACCGGATGCCACCGTCGAGAAGTCGTTGAGTTCGAGTCCTCCCACCGATCGAACCGGACGCGGCTGATACCCGCGCAACTGCTCGACGCCCGTTGTCGCCGTCGAACCCGAGGACCCGCCCGACGAGCAACCCGCGATCACGATCGTCAGGACCACGAGGACGGGAAGGAGCAATCGCTTCATCATCCGACTCTGTCGCACGGGGACCGCCGTTGGTTCCCGTTCTGCCATCGTTCGGACGAATGGCTCCGGAATTGGGACCAAGGTCCCGCCGTCGACCCCTTCGGAGGTGCCGGCCCGGAACCGGTCAATCAGGCCAGGCCGCCCGGAGCTTCCGCAAGGTCTCGTCGAGAGGCTCGGGAAGAACCCGCGCCTGGGCGACAGCAGTCATGAAATTGCTGTCCGCATCCCACCGGGGAAGGACGTGGGTATGCAGATGGGTGGGGACTCCCGCACCGGCGGCACGCCCGAGGTTGATGCCGACGTTGACCCCGTCGCATCGGTAGGCGGCCTTCAGCGCCACAACGCCGTCACGAGTGAGTTTCGACATCTCGACGAGTTCGTCGTCCGACAGATCCTCCAACTCGGCCACTGCACGATTCGGCAACACGAGCATGTGTCCACTCGTGTATGGAAAAGCATTCAGCAACACGGCGCAGGTCGCTCCGCGGAACACGATCATTCCTTCGTCGTCGGAAAGGGCGAGGATCCGCTCGAAGAGCGAACCGGATTCGTCCGGATCCAGCGACGTGTTCCCCGGTTCGCTCACCGCGGTGATGTAGGAATGCCGCCATCCCGCCCACAGATGGTCCAACGACGGCGGATTGTGCATCGGTTACTCGTGACCGGCGACTTCGGCGGCGAGGCGTTCGATGAACTCGTCCACGGGGATGCCGCGGTCGACTTCGCCGCCGCGGGGGTTCACACCCACGGTGTTGTGCTGCACATCGTCATCGCCGACGACGAGGACGTAGGGAAGTTTTTCGAGTTTGGCCTTGCGGATCCGACCGCCGAGAGGTTCGTCGGCCTCGACCATGTCGGCCCGGAAACCTTCGCCCCGGAGACGTTCGACGAGCATCCGGGCGTGGGCGTCGTGATCGTCGCGCACCGGCAGGATTCGGACCTGGACGGGAGCCAGCCAGGCCGGGAAGGCACCGGCAAAATGTTCGAGGAGTACGCCGAAGAATCGTTCGACCGATCCGAAAAGTGCTCGATGGAGAACCACCGGCTCATGACGCTGATTGTCGGCGCCGACATATTCGAGTCCGAAACGCTCGGGAAGATTGAAATCGGCCTGAATCGTCGACAGTTGCCATTTGCGACCGATTGCGTCGCGGACCTTCACGTCGATCTTCGGGCCGTAGAACGCACCGCCACCTTCGTCGATGTCGAATGGAATGTTCTCCTGCTCGAGAGCTGTTCGAAGTGCTTCCGTAGCAAGGTCCCACTTCTCGTCCGTGCCGACCCACTTCTCCTCGGGACGTGTCGAGAGGCTCGCTTCGAAGTCGACGAAACCGAAGGCACGGAGAACCGAGAGCACGAAGCCGAGAAGGCTCTGGACTTCCTCGACAACCTGCTCGGGCATGCAGAAGATGTGACTGTCGTCCTGCGTGAATCCGCGGATACGCATGAGTCCGTGCAACGTGCCCGAACGCTCGTAGCGGTACACGGTTCCGAGTTCGAAGAGTCGCATCGGCAGGTCGCGGTAACTGCGCTGGTTGCTCTTGAAGATCAACATGTGGAACGGGCAGTTCATCGGCTTCGGGTAGTAGGCGCCGTTGTCCATCTCCATCGGCGGATACATCCCGTCGGCGTAGAAGCCGAGGTGTCCGCTCGTCTCCCAGAGCGTTGCGCGGGCGATGTGCGGGGAATACACGAAGTCGTAGCCACCGGACTCGTGACGCTCCCGGCTGTAATCCTCCATCAGTTTGCGGATGGCAGCACCCTTCGGATGCCACACTGCAAGACCTCCACCGAGTTCCTCGGGAAAGCTCAGGAGATCGAGTTCGTTCGCGAGTTTGCGATGATCGCGCTTCTCCGCTTCCTCGAGTCGCACGAGATACGCCTCGAGTTCCTTCTTGGACGCCCACGCGGTTCCGTAGATGCGCTGGAGCATCGGGTTGCGCTCGTCGCCGCGCCAGTAGGCCCCGGCGACGCGCATCAGCTTGAAGTGCCCGAGACGTCCGGTGTCGGGAACGTGGGGGCCGCGGCAGAGATCGATGAACCGGGGCGGGTTCTCGTAGGTCCGGACCAGACCCGTCTCCGTGGCCGACATCGGGTCCTCGGCGGCACCGCGGATGATCTCGCACTTGTACTTGTGATCGCAGAAGAGTTCGAGCGCCGCACCTTCGGTGATCTCGTCGCGGATGAACGGTTGGCTCTCCTTGATGATCTCCCGCATCCTCGCATCGATCCGATCGAGGTCGTCCGGGGTGAACGTTCCCCCGTCGGACAGTTCGAAGTCGTAATAGAAGCCGTTCTCGATGGGAGGGCCGATTGCGAAGGTCGCCCCCGGGAAGAGGTCGAGGACGGCTTGGGCGAGCACATGCGCGGTCGAGTGCCGAATCGTGAACAGGCCGCGATCGTCGGTTTCGGTGATGATCGCGACGCTGTCACCGTTCTCGAGCGGCCAGACGAGATCGCGTTCGGTTCCGTTGACGGAACCGATGACGGCAGCCTTGGCCAGACGTGCCCCGATCGACGCCGCCAGATCCCCCACTGTTGCGCCGGCAGGAAGTTCCCGTGCCGAACCGTCGGGGAGCAGGATCGATATCTGGTCAGCCATGGGACGATCGTACCCGAGTGCCTGTGCAGGCCCGGATGCCGCTTCAGCGAACAGGTTCGCCGATCAGGAACACACCGAGGAGGGCAGCTGCCGAGGCGACGCCTTCGCCTGCCGCCGCTGCCGAGTCGATCGCCGCCACCGCACCCGGCGTGTCGAGATCATCGTCGAGGCAAGCTCGAACGGCGTCCAGGGCCGCGACGCTGTCGGTCGCATCCGCAGCCGTGGAGACCCGAAGCCAGTCGGCAAGCCGCGCACCCGCCGTCGGCATGATGTCGTCGTTCCACTCCCACGAGTTCCGGTAATGGTGCGCCACGATGCCGAGGCGGATCGCCCGCGTGTCCCAGGTCTTTCGGAGTTCGCTGATGAAAACGAGGTTGCCGAGCGACTTCGACATCTTCTCGCCGTCCATCCGCACCATGGCCTGATGCATCCAGTGGCGGACGAATGGTTGACCGGTTGCCGCTTCGCTCTGTGCCGCCTCGCACTCGTGATGCGGGAAGATCAGGTCGGACCCGCCTCCATGGAGATCGATGGTCGTGTCGAGTTCGCGCAAGGCGAGCGCCGAACACTCGATATGCCAACCGGGTCGGCCCGGACCCCACAGTGATTCCCAGCTCGGTTCGTCGTCGGCCGACGGTTGCCAAAGTACGAAATCGAGTTGGTTCCGCTTGTTCGGATCATCGGGGTTGCCGCCGTGCTGACGGGCAAGGGCGACCATTTCTTCATGCGAGTAATGCGAGACCTGCCCGAAGCGCTCGAAGGTGTTGACGTCGAAATACACCGACCCACCGCTCAGATAGGCGTGGCCGCGGTCGAGCACCATTCCGATGAAACCGCGGATGTCGGCGATGGCGGAGGTGGCGCGTGGCTCGCTCCAGCACTCGATGACGTTGAGCGCCTCCATGTCCGAATCGAACCGGGCGGTTTCCGCGGCAGCAAGGTCGAGATAGTGCACTCCGAGCTCGCGGGCCTTGCGGAGGATGTCGTCGTCAACATCGGTCACATTGCGGACACAGCGCGTTTCGTGGCCGAGATCGCGGAGACGGCGCTGCAGGATGTCGTAGGTCACGTACGTCGCGGCGTGCCCGATGTGGGTGGCGTCGTAGGGCGTGATGCCGCAGGTGTACATCGTGACGATCGGTCCCGGCTCGAACGGAACGATGGCTCCGCGTGCCGTGTCATGGATCCGCATCGGACCCTGATCGGTTGTCTGGATTTGGCTCATCAAGTCACCTCGCGCTGCGAACCATTGAACGCTAGTGGTCGCCGACCGGTGATCAGCGTGACTGGTCGAGGTTGATGCCCGTGAATTTCACGGCAACACGCGTCTTGTAGCGCATGTTGAGTTCGAGCAGAACTGCCGTGAACGCCTCGATCGGCGCCGCCTGTGTGAGATCACCCGCATCGAGTGCACGCATGTCGGGCATTTTGTCGATGAGATCCATGCAGGTCTGCTTGGCGGTCGGATGATCGGAACAGACGAGCACATCGCTCTCGATCGGGTGCCCCAGATCGGCGAGTTCCTTGGCCGGCACATGGTGGAGCGCCGCGACCACCTGGCAACCCGGGACCGCGGCCTGGACGCTGGCGGCCACCGAACCGCGGGGCGGAACCAGCGGCTGGAATTCATGTCCGACTTTGATCAGGGCGTTCGCCATACACATGACGACCTTGCCCTCGAGATGGGACCCCACGGACTTGGCGGTCGTCCAGGCTGCATCCCATGGCGTTGCGATCACGACGAGATCGGCGTCGGCGGCTCCGGCGTTGTCGCTCGCAGTGATGGAGAGGTTCCGATCCGGCCATTTCGCCTGTAGGGCGGCGAGGACATCCTCGGACCGTTCGATCTTCCGGGATCCCAGTACGACGTCGAATCCGACCGACGCCAGACGCACCGCAAGGGCACTTCCGGCCGGACCTGTTGCACCCACGATTCCGATCTTCATGCCGGTGACCGTAGTGGACGATCGGGGTGCCTCACCCACGATGCGTCCTCAGGCACGTAACGTCTGACGTTTCCCCCCGATCGGAGAAACCAATGGGACTTCTAGACGGCAAGCGACTTCTCATCACCGGTGTCCTCACCGATTCCTCACTCGGGTACGGCGTCGCCCGCCTCGCCCAGCAGGAAGGCGCCGAAATCCTCCTCACCGGCGTCGGCAGCGGAATGAAGCACACGCTCCGGACGGCGAAGAAACTCGAGATCGAAGCTGACGTCCTGGAACTCGATGTGTCCGATCCCGCCCACCTCGTCGCCGCCCGCGAGGAGATCGCCAGCCGCTGGGGTTCGATCGATGGAGCGCTGCATTCGATCGGCTTCGCTCCCGCTGTGTGCCTCGGGGGCACGTTCATGGAGGCCACATGGGAAGACGTTTCCGTGGCGATGAACGTCTCGGCATATTCGCTCAAGGCCCTCGCCGATGTCGTGGCACCGCTCATGACCGACGGCGGGTCCATTGTCGGCCTCGATTTCGACAACACCATGACCTGGCCCTCCTACGACTGGATGGGTGTCGCGAAATCCGCCCTCGAATCCACCAGTCGCTATCTGGCCCGGTATCTCGGACCGCAGCAGATCCGCGTCAACCTCGTGGCCGCCGGTCCGATCAAGACCATTGCCGCCCGTTCCATTCCCGGGTTCTCCAAATTCGAGGACGTCTGGGACGAACGTGCTCCCCTCGGCTGGGACGTGAAGGATTCTTCAGCCGTGGCAAAGGCGTGCGTCGCTCTTCTCTCGGACTGGTTCCCACAGACGACGGGCGAGATCATCCACGTCGACGGCGGGTACCACTCGACCGGCGCCTGATCAGTCGACGGGATTGTCGGTGATCTCGCCGACAAGTTCCTCGAGCAGATCGTCGAGCGTCACGATCCCGACGGTCTTCAGATCGTCGTCCACGACGATCGCGAAGTGCGTCTGGGTGCGCCGCATCGACAGCAGCAGCGATTCGAGCGTCGTCTCCGGAAGGACCGACAGCGTCGCCCGGCGCAGTCGGGACGGAATCTGACCCGACGCAGATTCCGGATCGAGCGTCAGCAGATCCTTGGTATGGAGAAACCCGACGATGTCGTCGAGGCCCCCATCGCCGAGAACCGGCAACCGCGAATGACCCTGATCGACTGCAATCGCCTCGGCATCGGCCACTGTGGCGCCGAAGGGGACGGCGGCGATCTGCGCACGGGGAACCATGACCGATCCCACCTGCCGGTTGCCGAACTCGAAAACGCCGGCGAGCAGATCGGCGGCAAATCCGGGGATCGCACCCTCGTCGCGCGACGCGGCAACTACCACAGCGAGTTCCTCGACCGTGTGGGCACTGGCCAGTTCGTCGCGCGGCTCGACGCCGAACAGTCGCACTCCCACATTCGCCACGATGTTGAGAACCCGAACGAACGGCCGGGCCACGACGAGGTAGATCCGGTTCGGTCCGCTCACGATCCGCAGCGTGGTTTCCGGATGGGTCAGCGTCAGGTTCTTCGGAATCATCTCGCCGATCACCATGTGGGCGAACACGACGATGAGGAGACCGCAGACCACCGCCACGGGATGAACCCAGCCGTCGGGAACACCCGGGAGATTCTCGATGCCGCCGGCGAGGAGGTGTGCGATGGCCGGTTCGCCGACAAGACCCAGAAGCAACGAGGCGATCGTGATTCCGAGTTGGGCGCCGGCAAGTTGGATGCTCAGGTCTCGCATCGCGTCGAGGCTTCGGAGCGCCGATCGATTTCCCTGTTCGGCCAGTGGTTCGAGACGACTCCGCCGCGAACCGACGAGGGCGAACTCGAGCGCCACGAAGAACCCGTTGACCGCCAGAAGCACGATGATCGCGACAAAGGGCCAGATACTCATGAGTGGGCACCGCCTGTGCCGTCGTCGCTCCTGCCACCATCGCCGTGCCGCTGACGCCCGATCGGCGCCAGGACCCTGACTTCGGCGATGCGTCTCTTCTCCATCGACACCACGATGAACCGCCAGCCATCGAGTTCGACAGCTTCACCGACGAACGGGATGTGGCCGAGTCGATCGAGAACGAAACCGGCGAGAGTCTCGTATTCCCCCTCGGGGATCACGAGTTCGGTCTGCTCCATCACTTCGTCGGGATGGAGCGTCCCTTCGAGGAGCCACTCCCCCGTGCGTCCCGGGCGCAACGCCGGCTCCTGCATCGGGTCGTGCTCGTCACCGATATCGCCGACGATCTCCTCGAGAACATCCTCGATCGTGATGATGCCGGCTGTTCCTCCGTATTCGTCGACCACGACGGCCATGTGCGAATTCGCCCGGCGCAGGTCCACCAGAACGTCGTCGAGACCCCGACTCTCCGGCACGGCGAGAACCGGCCGCATCAATTCGGAAACAGCCTTCGTCGCCCGTTCGGCGTAGGGAACGCGGTGCACGGCCTGAACATGGACGATCCCGAGCACATGATCGAGATCGCCGTCGTGGACGATCAGACGGGAGTGGCCCGTCTCGACCGACAGCTCCACGAGTCGGGCTACGGACTCATCCTTCGCCAGACCGACGATGGATGTTCTCGGAATGAGGGCATCCTCGGCGACTTTGCTCTCGAAGCGGATCGATCGGCTGATCAATCTCGTCGCACTCTCGTCGAGGGTCCCCTCGGCAAGAGAACTCCGGACAAGGATCTGGAGCTCTGCGAGTGTCCGCACCTGCGAAAGTTCCTCGGTTGGCTCGACACCCAGCAGACGCACGGCAGCGTTTGCCGCCCCGTTCAGAACCCGGATGATCGGACCGAAGATCAACCCGTACACATGGATGACGGGAGCGAGAAGAAAAGTCGTCGTCTCCGGGTTGGCGATCGCGAGACCCTTCGGTATCAATTCGCCGATCACCATCTGCACGACAGTTGCGATCACGAGGGCCAACAGGAGCGACACCCCGGCAACCGCAGCCGAGCCGACGAGTGGCTCGAGGAGGGGTTCCAGGAGATGGGCTATGGCTGGCCGGGCAAGGATTCCGATCAGCAGGGAGGTGACCGTGATCCCGAGTTGGGCCCCGGAGAGGTGGAACGAGAGGTGGGTCAGGAGATTCCGCGCCATCCGGGCGCGCCGACCACCCTGATCAGCTGCCCTGTCGACCCGGCTCCGATCGACGGCGACAAGGGCGAACTCGGCCGCGACGAAAAACGCACAGGCGATGATCAGGAAAGCGACAGCCAGAAGGCTGAGCACAGTAGAGATGGAAGTTTCCTTGCCTCGAGAAACAGGGGATCCGGAGGGTCGCCGGAGGACGACGGGATCCTACCGGCGGATGATCGGTTGGCCCGCCTCGGCTCCGGTGCCTGAATTCCGCTCGCCCCAGGCCCACCAACGACCGTGGCGATGTTCGAGGCCGAGCTCGATTCCGAAACAGGTCGACAGCCGGGCCGCCGTCAATGTTTCCGCCAGCGGTCCGGCGGCCAGAACCTTGCCCTCCGCGAGCATGAGGAGGTGCGTGAAACCGTCGGGGATCTCCTCGACGTGATGGGTGATCAACACGGTGGGAGGCGTCGATTCATCCCTCGCCAACACGCCGAGGCCTTCGACAAGGTCTTCCCGTCCGGCCAGATCGAGACCAGCGGTCGGTTCGTCGAGCAGGAGCAGACCCGGGTCGTTCATGAGTGTCCGGGCCAGAAGGACCCGTTGCCGTTCACCGGACGACAACGTGGAGAAACTCCGGTCCGCATGATGAGCGATTCCCATTCGGGCGAGGCAATCCCTCGCCCGGGCGCGGTCGTGATCGTCGTAGGAATGCCACCACGGTTCGAGAGCACCGTTCTTCGCCGTCATGACCACATCGACGGGCGTGAGGTCGCTGCGCAACATGTCGGCCATGCCGGCACTGGCCATCCCGATTCCCGTTCGGAGTTTGCGAACATCGACCCGACCGAGTCGTTGGCCGAACACGTCGATCGTCCCTTCGCTCGGATGAAGGTAGAGCGAGGCGATCTTGAGGAGCGTCGACTTTCCCGAACCGTTTCGACCCAAAACCACCCAACGTTCACCCGCACCCACCGACCACGTGATGTGGTCGAGGAGACGACGACCATCCCGGATCAACGAGACGTCGGTGAGAGCAAGTACGGGATCCATGGCGAGGCCGCTCGGCCTGTTCCGGACTACTTGTCGAGCAGGAGCGAGAGCGCTACCGACGCAAAGATGAAGATCACTGCGGCCACCACGGTCAGGCGGTCGAGGTTCTTCTCGACAACGGTCGAACCTGCCGCTGACGCGCCCAAGCCGCCACCGAACATGTCGGAGAGGCCACCACCGCGCCCGCTGTGAAGCAGCACGAGGAAGATGAGCGACAGTGCGGAGAGCACCTGGATGATGAGGACAGCGATCAGCACGAGGGAGAGGCTATCAGGAGAGTCGATATTGGACGATACGGGCGAATTCCTCGGCGTCCAGAGCGGCTCCACCGACAAGGGCGCCGTCGATATCGGGCTGGGCCATGAGTTCGGCGGCATTCGCGGCCTTGACCGAACCGCCGTACTGGATCCGCACCGCTGCGGCGGCATCGGGACCCTTCATCTCGGCGACCTTCGCCCGGATCCAGGCGCAGACCTGCTGGGCGTCTTCCGCGCTGGCCGTGAGTCCGGTGCCGATCGCCCAGATCGGCTCGTAGGCGATCACCATCGTGGCGACCTGCTCGGGCTTGAGGGCATTGATCCCGGCATGGACCTGTCCGGTGACCTTGCCGTGCGTCGCTTCGCCCTCGCGCTCTTCGAGCGTCTCCCCGCAGCACAGGATCGGGATCATTCCGTTCTCGAAGATCGCTCCGACCTTCCGTGCCACCTCGACATCGGTTTCGCCGAAGATCTCCCGGCGTTCACTGTGGCCGACGATGACGTAGACGACATTGAGTTTGGCGAGCATTCCCGGAGCGACTTCGCCCGTGAACGCACCCTTCGATTCCCAATGACAGTTCTGGGCTCCGATGGCGATCTGGACCTTCTCGCTTTCGATGAAGGTCTGGACCGTGCGGATGTCGGTGAACGGAGGATGGACCGACACCTCGACGACTTCATAATCGTCCTTGGTCAGCAGGTATCGAAGCTTGTCGAGCGTCGCCGTCGCCTCGTAATGGTTGAGGTTCATCTTCCAGTTGCCCGAGATGAGTGGCTTGCGGTCAGACATTTGATGCTCCTCGCAGAGCCTCCAGGCCGGGAAGATCACCGTTCTCGAGGAGCTCGAGCGATGCACCCCCGCCGGTGGAGACATGGTCGATTTCGTTGGCCAGACCGAACGCGTCGAGCGATGCGGCGGAGTCTCCGCCACCCACGACGGTGAAGCCGCGGGCCTCGGCCATCGATTCGGCCACAACCCTGGTGCCGGCGGCGAACCGCGGATCCTCGAACACGCCCATGGGTCCGTTCCAGAAGATCGTGCGGGCCTCGGCGATGATCTCGGCGAATTCGGCCGCAGTACCGGGGCCGATGTCGAGCCCCTTCCATCCATCGGGGATGTCGCAACCGAGTTGACGGACATCGCCGCCCGCATCCGGGTTGCCGATCTCGCCGCCCGGTCCGAGTGCAGTGACATCGTGCGGAATGTGGATCACGACATCGGAGTCGAGCAGTCGCTTGCAGGTTTCGATCTGATCGGTCTCGAGGAGCGAATCACCGACATGGTGACCCTTCGCGGCGAGGAACGTGAAGCACATGCCACCACCGATGATGAGCGCGTCGGCGACCTCGGCGAGAGCTTCGATCACTCCGATCTTGTCGGAGACCTTGGAGCCTCCGAGGATGACGACGAAAGGTCGCTTGGGATCGGTGCGCAGCGGGAGCAGCACCTCGACCTCGCGCTCGAGCAGGCGTCCGGCCGCCGACGGAAGGAACTGTGGCGGTCCGACGATCGATGCGTGCGCACGATGCGAAGCACCGAACGCGTCGTTGACGTAGAGATCCTGACCTTCGATGAGGCGCTGCACGAAGGCGGGATCGTTCGCCGTCTCGCCCGCGTCGAACCGCAGATTGTCGAGAAGTGTCACGCCCGGCGCGAGCTCGGCCAGACGCTTGCGGACCGGTTCGACGGAATACTTGGGATCGGGTGTTCCCTTTGGTCGGCCGAGGTGGGTGCATGCCGTGACGATCGCGCCCCGACTCGTGAGCCACTCGATGGTCGGAAGAGCGGCACGAATGCGGAAGTCATCGACGATCTCGCCATTGGCGATCGGTACGTTGAAATCGGCACGCAGGAGAACCCGGCGACCGCTGACGTCGCCGAGATCCTCCAGGGTGGGAACTGTCATCGGGCGGTGACTACTCGGCCGCGTTGGCCATGACCTGGACAAGGTCGACCAGGCGGTTGGAGTAGCCCCATTCGTTGTCGTACCAGCCGAGCACCTTGACCAGGTTGCCCATGGCCATGGTGAGCTGCGAGTCGTACGTGCACGAGGCCTTCTCGCCGACGATGTCGGACGACACGATGAGTTCGTCCGTGTAGACGAGGACCTTCGAGAGCGGGCCGCTCGTTGCGGCTGCCTTGAAAGCAGCGTTGATCTCGTCGACGGTCACGTCGCGCTTGAGGACACCGACGAAGTCCGTGATCGAACCGTCCGGAACCGGAACCCGGAGGGCGGTGCCGTCGAGTTTGCCCTTCATGGCTTCGAGGACAAGACCGGTCGCCCGGGCTGCACCTGTCGAGGACGGCGTGATGTTCGCCGCCGACGCGCGGGCGCGTCGCATGTCCGTGTGGGGGCCATCGACGAGGTTCTGATCACCGGTGTAGGCGTGAACGGTCGTCATGAGGCCCTTCTCGACGCCGAACGCATCGTCGAGAACCTTGATCATCGGTACGAAGCAGTTGGTCGTGCACGATGCGTTCGAGACAACCTTGTGAACCTTCGGATCGAACGTGTCGTCGTTGACACCGACGACGAATGTCGCATCGGCGTTCGTCGCCGGAGCGGAGATGATGACGAACGGGGCACCGGCCTCGAGATGGGCGGCGGCCTTGTCCCGGTCGGTGAAGAATCCGGTCGATTCGATGACGATGTCGACACCGAGTTCGGCCCACGGCAGATCCTTCGGATCGCGGATGGCGGTGATCTTGAGAAGTTTGCCGTCGACAAGGATGCCGTCCTCGACCGCTTCGACGTTCGCGTCGAGACGGCCCATGACGGTGTCGTACTTCAGGAGGTGGGCCATGGCCGGAATTGAGCCAAGGTCATTGGCGGCGACGATCTCGACGTCAGCGCCAGACTGCCTCACCGCCCGGAAGAAGTTGCGGCCGATACGCCCAAACCCGTTGATTCCGACACGGATCGTCATGATGTGTGATGCCTCCTGGAGTCGCCATTGACGAGGGGAAGCATACGGTCAGATCGGAGGGGCGCCCGCCACCTCGATGAGGGGCCTCAGCGATTGACGTCTCGATGGGCGACCCGGAGCTCGAAACCGCGGTTCCGCAGGGCCGCCGAGACGGCCTCGGCAATGGCCACGGAGCGGTGCCTGCCGCCGGTACAGCCGAAGGCCACCGTCAGGTAGGACTTGCCCTCTGCGACGTAGGCCGGCAGCAACATGGCGAGGAGGTCTTCGATCGACCTGAGGAAATCGGTGGTCAGGGGTTGGGCGAGCACATAATCGCGAACCGGCTCGTCGAGGCCCGTGAGCGGCCTGAGTTCGTCGACCCAATGGGGATTGGCGAGGAACCGGCAATCGATCACGAGGTCCGTGTCGAGGGGAAGCCCGTGCTTGTAGCCGAACGACGTGATCGTCGTCTGCATGCCGCTGTCGGGCGCTTCGGCCGAGAACAGATCGAGCATGCGCGATCGGAGCTGGTGGACGTTGAGATCGGAAGTGTCGACGACGACATCGGCTTCGGCCTTGACCGACTGCAGGAGTTCGCGTTCGAACTCGATCGATTGGGCCAGTGAACGATCGGCGCCGGCGAGAGGATGCCGCCGGCGGGTGCTTTCGTAACGTCGGACCAGGACATCGGTGCCGGCTTCGAGGAACGCGATCCGCAGACGCAATCCCTGACGACGCAATGCGGTCAGGGCCGGCAACACATCGGAGTGGTACGGGCCGGTCCCCACCACCAGCACGACATTTGCGATGTCGGTTCCCGGCGCTTGCGCCAGTTCCGCGACCTTGGGGATCAGCTCCGGCGGGAGATTGTCGATGACGAAGAAACCGAGGTCCTCGAGGATGTCCGCGGCCTGCGAGCGACCCGCACCGGACAATCCCGTGATCACGACGAATTCACTCACAACGACAACGCTACCCGTCACTCCCCTACGCTCCGGCCATGGACAATCTTGCCGCCCTCCCCCTCGCCGCTGCCCGATTCGAGACGATCACCGCGCTCGTCGCTCCCTCCGATCTCGACCGGCCAACACCTTGCGGCGATTGGACTGTCCGTCAACTTCTCGACCATGTGGTGGGAGGCAACTTCATGGCTGCCGCACTCATCGGAGGCGCCTCCCGGGAAGATGCCATAGCCGTCCTCGGTGCCACGGTCGCCGACGAGGAAGATCCGCTCGACGCTGTGCGTAGTTCGCTCCGATCCCAGGCCGCAGCGTTCGATGACACGGCTGCACTCGAGTCGGTCGTCCATCACCCGGCGATGGACATGCCCGGATCGCAGCTGCTCGGTTTCCGCGTCGGGGATCTGCTCGTGCACTCCTGGGATCTCGCCCGCGCCATCGGCGCCGACGAGACGCTCGATCCCGAGGTTGTCGCTGTCGTCGCCACGAACATAGAACCCATGCGACCGTTCATCGGTTCGGTCGGCATGTTCGGTGAAGGCCCGAGCGGCACGCTGGACGAATCGGCCGATGCACAGACACTCCTGCTCGACCTCATGGGCCGCCGACCCTGAATCGGGCGCGGTCCGCCGCTATGCGGACCGGCGGGCCACCAGGGTAAGCAGGCGCGGCACGGTGGCCACTTCGGTGTGTTCCGGCGCCCGGGCGATGAATCCCGCCGGAGGTGCAGGTTCGAGCATGCGCTCGATCGTCATTCCGACATCGGCCATCGCGTTGATGTAACGGCCGAGCGGCCGGTGGACGAAACGGATGTAGACGTCCTTCTCGACTTCCTCGACGACCGCCTGCTCCGTGAGGTACGGACCGATGCGCCAGTACTGCTCGGGCGGATCGAGGATCTGATCGTCGATCCAGCCCGATCCCGGCGTCTGCAGCAACGGGTGGTTGAGACAGAACACGAACCGCCCACCGGGGCGCAGCACGCGCGAAACCTCGGCGAGTGCGACATCGACATCGTCGATGTGTTCGAACACGAGACAGCACACGACCGCATCGAACGATCCGTCGGGGAATGGAAGCGACTCCGCTCCCGAGCGCGCGTAGGTGGGTCCGGCCCCCTTGCGGACGGCCTCCACGATCTGGTTCACGGTCGGGTCGACGCCGACAACCTGAGCGCCGTTCTCCGCGACGATCGCCCGGGCCACCTGTCCTTCGCCCGTACCCACTTCGAGAACCCTGTCGAATCCTGAGGTCCACTCGACGACGATCGGAAGGATCTGCTCGGTGTACTCGGGATCCACGCCGTCGGTGAACTCGCGCTGCCACCAATCGGCGTGCGCTTCCCAGAGATCGGCATTCACATCATCGCCTTCGACAGGCACGGGTCCTCCGGTCATGCACGTCCCCGGCCGGTGCCGGGCATGTGGATCTTGTCGTACACAGCATGGGCCACCGCGTCGGGTAGCCACGACAACGCCTGAAGATCCTCCAGCGAAGCGCGCTTGACGGCTGTCACTCCCCCGAGTTCCTTGATCAATCGCGACTTGCGGCTCTCACCGAGGCCGGCGATGTCGTCGAGCACGGAGGTGGTCATCCGTTTGCCGCGCAATTCGCGGTGGAACGAGATGGCGAACCGGTGGGCCTCGTCGCGGATTCGTTGGAGAAGGAACAACGCTTCGCTCTGACGGGGAATGATCATCGGCTCGGAGTGACCCGGCACATAGACCTCTTCGAATCGCTTGGCCAACGACGCCACAGGTATCTCGTCGGACAACCCCAGTGAATCCAGAACCCTTATCGCGACACCGAGTTGCCCCTTGCCGCCGTCGACCAGCAGCAGCTGCGGCGGGTAGGCGAACCGACCTGTGCGCTCCGAAACAGGTTTGCGCTTCTCCTCGACATATGCGGTGAGTCGACGGGTGAGGACTTCCTCCATCGCGGCGAAATCGTCGTTGCCCTGATCACCGCGGATCTTGAACCGTCGATACTCGCTCTTCTTCGGCAAGCCGTCCTCGAGCACCACCATCGAACCGACGTAATCGCTTCCCTGGATGTGGCTCATGTCGTAGCACTCGATCCTGAGGGGCGCCTCGGGAAGACCGAGCGCTTCCTGCAGATCGTTGAGGGCCTGCGCCCGAGTGTTGTGATCGGCCGCGCGCCGCAGGCGATGACGGGCGAACTCTTCCGTCGCGTTCTTCGTGACCGTCGCCATGAGCGCCCGCTTGTCGCCGCGTTGCGGGATGCTCACCGTCACGCGCGAGCCGCGCTGGGCGCTCAGCCACTCCTCGTAGAGCGCCGGATTCGCCGATTCCTCGGGGATCAGTACCTGCTTCGGGACGCCGAGCGGAGGAGGATCGCCATAGAGGCCTTCGAGTATGCGATCGACGAGTTCGCCGGGGGCGAGATCCTCCGACTTGTCGAGGATGTATCCCTTCCGTCCGACCACACGACCTCGTCGGACGTAGAAGACCTGGACCGACACCTCGAGGTGATCGCCGTGGATGCCGATAACGTCGATGTCCTCGTCCTTCTCGAGAACCATCTGCTGCTTCTCGATGACGGAACGGACGGCACCGAGCCGATCGCGCAGGCGCGCCGCCCTCTCGAATTCGAGTTCGTCGCTGGCTTCCTGCATCTCCGCCTCGAGGCGCCGGACCACCGAGTCGGTGTCGCCGTCGAGGAAGGTGATCAGTTCGCGGACCAATTGGTCGTATTCCACGCGGGTCACTTCACCGACGCATGGTCCGCTGCACTTCTCGATGTGGAAGAGCAGGCAGGGCTTGCCCATCTTGGTGTGCCGGTTCAGTTTCGTGTCCGAGCAGGTCCGGATCGGGAAGGTGCGCAGAAGGAGGTCGAGGGTTTCGCGCACGGCCCACGCCTGGGCATAAGGCCCGAAGTACCGGGTTCCCTTCCGCTTGACGCCGCGCATCACGGTGGCCCTCGCCCACTCGTCGTCGACCGTGACCGCCAGAAACGGATAGCTCTTGTCGTCGCGCAGATCGATGTTGAACCGGGGCTGGTGCTGCTTGATGAGGCTGTACTCGAGCATCAGGGCCTCGAGCTCGTTGCTCACCTGAATCCATTCGACCGTCTCGGCGGTCTCGACCATCTGCGCCGTCCGAGATGCCAGATTCACCGGATTCTGGAAATAGTTCGAGAGTCGCTGCCGGAGGCTCTTGGCCTTTCCGACGTAGATGACGCGTCCGTGGACGTCCTTGAACTGGTACGAGCCTGGTTCGTCGGGAATCGTGCCTGCCGGCGGTCGCTGCACCATCGTTCCGCCATCGTATTGGCGGGTCGGACCGGTCGGGACCGGATCGTGCCTACACTGTCGAAGCCGGTCTGGACTCCGGCGACATATCGAGACCCGAGGCCGACAACCCCGTGGCGTGGCGACCAGACTGCCCCCACCGGCCACTCATCGGGACTCCTATCGCAGACTGGGAGTTCACAAAAAAATGCTGAGGCTCCAACTACCGCTACCCGAGCGATTCACCGACGCCACCCCGCAAGATCTCCATGCCCGCATCGCGGCGGCCAAGGCCACTCTGGGTGAGCGCCTGTTCATCCTCGGCCACCATTACCAACGCGATGAAGTCATGGAATGGGCCGACGCACGCGGCGATTCGTTCCGTCTGTCGGTTCTGGCCCAGGAGAACCCGGTGGCCGAGTACATCGTCTTCTGCGGCGTCCACTTCATGGCCGAATCGGCCGACATCCTCACCGGTGATCACCAGCAGGTGATCCTCCCCGATCTCAATGCCGGCTGCTCGATGGCCGACATGGCCGATCTGGAAGAAGTCGAAGAGGCATGGGAAGCCCTCGCCCGATCGACCGACATCTCCAAGGTCGTTCCTGTCACCTACATGAACTCCTCGGCGGCGCTCAAGGCATTTGTCGGTGAACACGGAGGGGCGGTCTGTACCTCGACCAACGCGAAAGCGGTGCTCGAATGGGCGCTCTCGCTCGGCGACCGTGCCGATGATGGCGCCGGCGGCCGCCAGGTCCTGTTCTTCCCCGACCAGCACCTCGGCCGCAACACCGGATTCCAGCTCGGGTTCGGTCATGACGACATGCGGATCTGGAATCCACGCCTCGAACACGGTGGCCTCACCGACGCCGAGATGAAGGAATCCACATTTCTCCTGTGGCGCGGGCATTGCTCGGTGCACCAGCGATTCCGCCCCGAACATATCGAGGCCTTCCGCGCCGCCAATCCGGGCGGCCTCGTCGTCGTGCATCCCGAGTGCGCCCACGACGTCTGCGAAGTCGCCGATCAGGTCGGCTCGACCGACTTCATCATCCGGGCTGTCGAGAACGCACCGCCGGGTTCCGTGATCGGCGTCGGCACCGAGATCCATCTCGTCAATCGACTCGACAACGAGACACCCGACAAGACGATCGTGTCTCTCGATCCGTTGGTGTGTCCGTGCTCGACGATGTTCCGGATCGACGCGATCCATCTTTGCTGGATCCTCGAGAATCTTGTCGAGGGTCGGGTCATGAACCGGATCACCGTTGATCCTGAAACCACCGAATGGGCACGCGTCGCACTGAACCGCATGCTCGAGATCACCTGAAGCGTCAGGCGAGACCCAGCAGCGGCCCCAGGAACTGACCGGTGTAACTCTCGGGTGTTGCCGCAACCTGCTCCGGCGTTCCTTCCACGAGGATCGAACCGCCTCCGCTGCCACCCTCGGGACCGAGGTCGATCAGCCAGTCGGCGGTCTTGATCACGTCGAGGTTGTGTTCGATGACGAGAACGGTGTTGCCCTGATCGACGAGCCGGGAGAGGACGCCGAGAAGTTTGCGGATGTCCTCGAAATGAAGTCCCGTCGTGGGCTCGTCGAGGATGTAGATCGTGCGACCGGTCGATCGCTTCGCCAGTTCGCTGGCCAGCTTCACGCGCTGGGCCTCGCCACCGGAGAGCGTCGTTGCCGGCTGCCCGAGGCGGACATAACCGAGACCCACATCGACGATCGTCTGGAGGTGACGGGCGATCGCCGGTTGGTTGGCGAAGAACACGACACCTTCTTCACAACTCATGTTCAGGATGTCAGAGATGTTGCGATCCTTGAACGTGATGTCGAGCGTGTCGCGGTTGTAGCGAGCCCCCTTGCACACCTCGCAGGGGACATAGACGTCCGGAAGGAAGTGCATCTCGATCTTGATCGTGCCGTCGCCGGAACAGGCATCGCAACGACCGCCGGAGACGTTGAACGAGAACCGGCCCGGCAGGTAGCCGCGTACCTTGGCCTCGTGGGTCTGGGCGAAGAGTTTTCGGATGTGGTCGAACACGCCGATGTAGGTCGCCGGATTGGACCGAGGCGTGCGACCGATCGGTGACTGGTCGATGTTGATGACCTTGTCGATGTGATCGAGGCCCTCGACGGACTTGTGCAGGCCCGGCGGTATCCGCGATCCGTAAACCTTCTGCATCAGCGAACGGTGCAGGATGTCGTTGACCAGCGTCGACTTGCCGGAGCCCGAAACGCCGGTGACGGCGATGAACGTGTGCAACGGGAAGGACACGTCCACGTTCTTGAGGTTGTGCTCGCGGGCACCCCTGACGACGAGTGCGTCGGCTCCGGGTGAACGGCGCTTCTCGGGGACAGGGATCGAACGACGACCGGAGAGGTATTGACCGGTGATCGAATCCTTGGATTTCAGGAGCCCCTTGACGTTGCCGGCATAGACGATGTCGCCGCCATGCTCCCCCGCACCCGGGCCGATGTCGACGACATAGTCGGCGACCTTGATCGTGTCCTCGTCGTGCTCGACGACCAGCACCGTGTTTCCGAGATCGCGGAGGCGAACGAGCGTGTCGATCAACCGACGGTTGTCGCGCTGGTGAAGACCGATCGAAGGTTCATCGAGCACGTACAACACGCCCACAAGTCCGGACCCGATCTGCGAAGCGAGACGGATCCGCTGCGCCTCACCTCCGGCAAGAGTGGCGGCCGACCGGACGAGCGAGAGGTAATCGAGACCGACATCGAGGAGAAAGCCCATGCGGGCGTTGATCTCCTTGACGACTCGTTCTGCGATGAGGCGCTCGCGTTCGGTCAGTTCCAGTTCGAGAAGTGTCTTTGCCGCGTCGGCGATGGACATCGCACAGATGTCGGCGATCGAATGGCCGTCGATGGTGACACCGAGCGTGAACGGACGCAGACGCGAGCCCTCACAGTCGGGGCAGTTCACTTCGCGCATGTACCCCTCGACCTGCTCGCGGGCGGAATCGCTCTCGGCGTCGGAGTGGCGGCGTTGCAGCCACGGAACGAGACCCTCGTACTTCGCGTCGTAGGACCTCTGACGCCCGTAGCGGTTCTTGTAACGGACCTGGACGCGCTCGGTTGCACCCGTGCCGCGCAGCAGGAGTTTCTGGTGCTTCTTGGGCAGCTTCGCGAAGGGGGTGTCAGGGTCGATCTCGTAGATGTCGCAGACGGACTCGAGAAGACGCCCGAAGTACTGCGTGCGCGCTGTCGCCCAGGGAGCGAGTGCTCCTTCGGCGATGCTGAGATCCGGATTGGGGACGACGAGTTCGTCGTCGACCTCGTAGCGGGTGCCGAGCCCGTCACAGTGCTCGCACGCGCCGTAGGGCGAGTTGAAGGAGAAGTTGCGGGGAGCGAGTTCTTCGAAACTCAATCCGCAGACCGGACATCCGAGGTGTTGGCTGAAGGTGAGGATCTCGTCGTCGAGACCGGAGTCGTCGCCACGGCCCACGATCTGGACTTCGGCGACACCCTCGGCGATGCGCAGTGCCGTTTCGAGCGAATCGGTGAGGCGTCGCTCGATCCCGTCCTTCTTGACGAGACGGTCGACAACGATCTGGATCGTGTGCTGCTCGTACCGGGCAAGCTCGCGCGTCTCGGTCAGTTCGTGAAGTTCGCCATCGATGATGGCGCGGGCGAAACCCTGGCCCGCAAGATCGGCGAGCAACGTGTCGTACGTGCCCTTGCGTCCCCGCACGACCGGCGCCAGCACCTGAAACTTCGTGCCGTCCGGGAGTTCGAGAACCCTGTCGACGATCTGTTGCGGAGTCTGACGCTTGATGACCGAACCGTCGACAGGACAATGGGGGATCCCGATGCGGGCGTAGAGCAGCCGCAGATAGTCGTAGACCTCGGTGATCGTTCCGACCGTCGAGCGGGGGTTGCGCGACGCGGACTTCTGATCGATCGAGATCGCCGGAGACAGTCCCTCGATGAAGTCGACATCGGGTTTGTCCATCTGCCCGAGGAACTGCCGGGCGTAGGCCGACAGCGATTCCACGTACCGACGCTGGCCTTCGGCATAGATCGTGTCGAAAGCGAGTGACGACTTCCCTGAACCGGAGAGTCCGGTGAAGACAATGAGTCGATCACGCGGAAGGTCGATCGAGACGTTCCGGAGATTGTGTTCGCGGGCACCGCGAATGACGAGCTGGTCCACCGAAGGAGTCTACCGGGCCACTGCCGACGACCATCCGGTCGGAACCGCATGGCAGAGGTCAGCCGACCTCGCGGAGTTCCCGTTTCAGATCCTTGATCTCGTCCCGGAGACGGGCGGCGTATTCGAAACGGAGATCGGCGGCCGCCTCCTTCATCTCCTCCTCCAGCGTCATCACCAGACGCCCGAGCTCGTCGGCCGGCAGTTCGGCAAGATCCGAGCGCACCTTGTCGCGCGCCGTCGATCGCCGCCCGGAGCCCGGGACCGGGGCCGTACCGGACGGACGCAGCGAGGCGAGGATGTCGGTGACGGCCTTGCGGATCGTCTGCGGATTGATCCCGTGTTCGATGTTGTACTGCTCCTGCACGCCGCGTCGGCGATTCGTCTCGGAGATGGCCCGCTGCATCGAGTCGGTGATCGAGTCGGCGTACATGATGACCTGACCGTCGATGTTTCGGGCGGCGCGGCCAATCGTCTGTACGAGTGCCGTTTCCGATCGGAGGAACCCCTCCTTGTCGGCGTCGAGGATGGCGACGAGCGAGACCTCGGGAAGATCGAGGCCCTCCCGCAGGAGGTTGATACCCACGAGGACATCGAATTCGCCGAGCCGCAGATCCCGCAGGATCTCGATGCGCTCGATCGTGTCGACCTCGCTGTGGAGATAGCGGACCTTCACGCCCAACTCGAGGAGATAGTCCGTCAGATCTTCGGACATCTTCTTGGTCAGGGTGGTCACCAGGACACGATCGCCCTTGGTCACCCGCTTGTTGATCTGCTCGATCAGATCGTCGATCTGCCCCTTTGTGGGCTTGACGATGATCTCGGGATCGACGAGTCCGGTCGGACGAACGACCTGCTCGACGATGACGTCGGAGTTCTCGAGCTCGAACGGGCCCGGTGTTGCCGACAGGAACACCACCTGACCGACCCGGTTCATGACCTCTTCGAACTGCAGCGGCCGGTTGTCGGCGGCCGACGGGAGACGGAAACCGTGATCGATCAGCGTGGTCTTCCGGGACTTGTCTCCGGCGAACTGCCCGCGCAACTGCGGAACGGCCTGATGACTCTCGTCCATCACGACGAGGAAGTCGTCCGGGAAGTAATCGAGCAGGGTGAAGGGAGGCTCGCCGGTCTTGCGCCCGTCGATCTGACCCGAATAGTTCTCGATGCCGTTGCAGTATCCGAGCTCGGCCATCATCTCGAGGTCGTACTGCGTACGCATCCGCAGACGCTGTGCCTCGAGAAGCTTCCCTTCCTTCTCGAACTTGGCCAACTGCTGCTGGAGTTCGTCCTCGATCCGCGTCATCGCGCTCTTCATACGGTCTTCGCCGGCGACGTAATGCGTGGCCGGGAAAATAACCAGTTCCTCGAGTTCGGTGATCTTCTCGCCGGTCACGGGATCGACCACGATCACCCGTTCGATCTCGTCGCCGAAGAGCTCGATCCGCACGGCGGTTTCGTCGTACGCGGGATGAACTTCGATGGTGTCGCCCCGCACGCGGAACTTGCCCCGGACCAGATTCAGGTCGTTGCGCTCGTACTGCATGTTGACGAGGCGACTGAGAATCGTCCGCTGTTCATGTGTCTCGCCGGGTCGCAGCACAAGGAGCTGGTCCTTGTATTCGAGCGGCGAGCCGAGGCCGTAGATGCACGAGACCGAGGCGACGACGATCGTGTCTCGCCGTGTCAGCAGGGCCGAGGTTGCAGCATGCCGCAACCGATCGATCTCGTCGTTCACCGACGAGTCCTTCTCGATGTACGTGTCCGAGGAGGGCATGTACGCCTCGGGTTGGTAATAGTCGTAATACGACACGAAATACTCGACGCGATTCGTCGGGAAGAACTCGCGGAACTCGTTGGCGAGCTGCGCGGCAAGGGACTTGTTCGGCGCCATCACCAAGGTGGGACGCTGCAGTTTCTCGATCGTCCAGGCGATCGTTGCGCTCTTTCCCGACCCGGTGATGCCCAGAAGGGTCTGGAAGCGGTTGCCGGCTTCGATGCTCTTCGTCAGTTCTTCGATGGCCTTGGGCTGATCCCCCGCAGGAACGAAGTCGGATTCGAGACGAAACGGCGGCATGGGAAGAGTCTAGGGATGCAATCGGGGGATACCCCCGGCAGCACCGGTGATGCCGTCTATCCTCTCCCCAGCGAACAGGTACCGAACCGGCGCCAAACGAGAACGGAATCGATCGAATGCGGGACGCGTTGGGAGCGGTGCAGTCAGTACTCGTGCTCGGGGGAAACTCCGAAATTGCGATTGCCATCACCGAACGACTGGTGGACCTCCGGTGTCGCACTGTCGTTCTGGCTGTCAGAGACCCTCTCTCCCCCGTCACCGCCACGGCTGCCGACGCCCTGCGTGCACGCGGAGCGACGACGGTCGAGGCCGTCGGGTTCGACGCCCTCGCCTCCGAATCCCATTCCGGGGTGATCGACGAGACATTCGCTCGTTTCGGAGATTTCGATCTCGTCATCTCGGCCTTCGGCGTACTCGGCGACCAGGAGATGTTCAACAACGATCCGGCGGCGGCTGCCATCGCCGCCAGCACCAACTTCGTCGGCGCCGTGTCGTCGTCACTCGCCGTCGCCACCCGTCTCCGGGCGCAGGGTCACGGTGTCCTCATGGTCATCACGTCGGTCGCCGGCGTGCGCGCCCGGGCCGACAACTTCGTCTACGGATCGACCAAAGCCGGTCTGGACGCTTTCGCACAGGGCCTCGGCGATTCGCTCGTCGGATCGGGCGCACGCGTGGTCGTCGTTCGACCCGGATTCGTCCATACCCGCATGACCGAGGGAATGAAGCCGGCACCATTCGCCGCGACATCCGACAAGATCGCCGATGCCGTCATCGCCGGATTCGGAAAGGGACGCGAGATCATCTGGGCGCCACCGATCCTGGCTCTCGTGTTTGGGCTCCTCCGTCATCTTCCCCGTTCGCTCTGGCGCAAGGTGAGCGCACGCTGACATGAGTTCAGTCCCGGCCGGGAGTGTCACCGGATCCCGAAGCAACCTGATCTCCGGGGTCATCCGCGAGGTTCGCCCGAAGCAATGGATGAAGAACGTTCTCGTCTTCGCGGCCCCTGTGGCCGCAGGCGTTTTCGACAACCGGACCACCATCCTCCACTCGGTGTTCGCCTTCATCTGTTTCTGTGCGGCGGCCAGTGCCACGTATCTGCTGAACGACATCGCCGACGTCTCGTCCGATCGACGCCATCCGACCAAACGAAACCGCCCCATAGCCGCCGGAGTCGTTCCGATTCCCCTCGCCGGTGTCCTTGCTGCGGTCCTCCTGATCGGGGGACTCGGTGGAGCGTTCCTCATCGACTGGCACTTCGGCGCCACGATCATCGCCTACCTGGTGTTGACGACGCTCTACACGCTCTGGTTGAAACACATCCCGATCCTCGACATCGTCGCCGTCGCCGCCGGGTTCGTCCTGCGGGCCATCGGCGGCGCCACCGCCACCAGCGTTCCGATCTCGGAATGGTTCTTCATCGTCACGAGCTTCGGAGCACTCTTCATGGTTGCCGGAAAGCGCGCCGGCGAGTCATCGGAACTCGGGGCCGATGCTGCGTCGGTTCGCCCGGTTCTCGCCGCGTACACCCCGAGCTTCCTCGCCTACCTGCGAGCCGTCTTCTCCGGTGGCGCCCTCATCGCCTACTGCCTCTGGGCCTTTGCCTCGGCCGACGCCAAGGATGACGGGTACTTCCTCTTCCAACTCTCGATCGTCCCGTTCGCCATCGCCATCCTCCGATACGCCCTTCTCCTCGACGGGGGAAAGGGTTCGGAACCGGAGAATCTCGTCGTATCCGACCGAACCCTGCTCGCGGCCGGCGCTGCATGGGTGATCATCTACGCCTGTGCCACCTATGCCTCCTGAACCCGGAGCAAAGCTCCTCGTGCCGGCAACCACCGAGTTGATGGGCTGGGGCAGAACCGCTCCCACCGCGTCCGATCTTCGCCGCCCCACGTCGGCCGTCGAACTTCAACGGGCATTGCCGACCACATCGCCGCGCGGTTTGCTCGCCCGGGGTCTCGGCCGGTCCTATGGCGATGCAGCCCAGAACAGCGGTGGCACCGTCATCGAGACGACCGATGTCGACGCGTTCACCATCCACGATTCGGAACCGGGATCTTCGACGGTCCTCGTGACCGCCGAGGCGGGGGCAAGCATCGATCGCATGCTTCACGCCCTCGTTCCCCAGGGACTGTTCGTTCCCGTCACACCCGGGACCCGCTATGTCACCGTCGGAGGGGCCATCGCCGCCGACATCCACGGCAAGAACCACCATCACAAGGGCTCGTGGTGCCAGCATCTCGAGTCCCTCCGACTCCAACTCGCCGACGGTTCGGTCGTCGACGTGGGCCCCGAACGCGATCCGGACCTGTTCTGGGCGACCGCAGGAGGCATGGGCCTCACCGGTGTCATCCTCGAAGCCACGATCCGCTGTCCCCGGATCGGATCAAGCCGACTGCTCGTGGACACCGATCGGGCCCCCGATCTCGATTCCGTGCTCGAACTCATGTCGTCCGGCGATCACGCCTACGACTACTCGGTGGCGTGGATCGATCTCATGGCGACCGGTAAATCGATGGGACGTTCGGTTCTCACCCGCGGCCGATTCGCCACCGCGGAGGAAGCGGCGCCGAAGACCGGCCGCGACACATTCGCCTACAAGGCCGGCGTCATCGCCAACACTCCCCCGTTCATTCCGCCGGGCCTTCTCAACAAACTCTCGATCCGCGCGTTCAACGAGCTCTGGTTCCGAAAGGCACCCGCCGAACGACGCGACGAGCTGCAAACGATCCCGACGTTCTTCCATCCGCTCGACATGGTCGGCGGATGGAACCGGATCTACGGCCCGGGCGGATTCCTGCAATGGCAGTTCGTCATTCCGTTCGGAACCGAAGCAACCCTCACCCGAATCATCGGTGAACTCAGCAAGGCCGGTTGCACATCGTTCCTCGCCGTCCTCAAGAGTTTCGGCGAGGGGAATCCGGCACCACTCTCGTTTCCCGCCGCCGGCTGGACGCTGGCCCTCGACATCCCCACGGGCGTTCCGGGCCTGGGGCCTCTGCTCGATCACCTCGATGATCTCGTGGCCGAAGCAGGTGGACGCATCTACCTCGCAAAGGACAGCCGCATGCGCGCCGAACTCGTCGGCACCATGTACCCGCGTCTCGACGACTGGCGCGCTGTACGAGACCGCGTCGATCCGAACCGTGTGTTCCGAAGCGATCTCGCCCGTCGCCTCGGACTCTGACCCAAGAATCAGCCGAAGAATTCAGTCGGCGTCGCGCAGCGACGAGATCCAGTCCCAGCAGGCCGCGATGTGCGGCGCCAGATCCTCGGGAGTTCCGTTGTTCGGCACGACGAAATCGGCTTCGGCCAGTCGTTCCTCGCGCGTCGCCTGACGAGCCATCCGGGCCCGTGCGTCGGCTTCGGTGAAACCGCGATGGGTGACGAGTCGTCGCACCGCAACGTCGGGATCGGTGTCGATGACGATGATTCCCTCGGTCGTGTACGCCTTGCTCTCGATCAGCAACGGAACATCGAGGATCACCACGTTGTCCGTGGCCCGTTGCTCCTCGATACGTCGATCTATCTCCGCACCGACACCAGGGTGGACGATCGCGTTCAGCGCTTTCAGTTCCTCGTTGTCGTTGAAGACGATGTCCGCGACCGCTTGCCGATCGAGGGTTCCGTCGGCGTTGAGGATTCCGTCACCGAAGTGATCGACCATCGCGGCGAGGACGCTGCCGCCGGGCGACTGGAGTTCCCGCACCACCAGATCGGCGTCGATCACGATCGCACCGCGATCGCCGAGGGCGGATGAAACCGTCGATTTTCCGGAGCCGATACCACCGGTCAGGCCTAGAAGAAGCACGTCCGGGAACATAGCAGCGCGCAGCCCGGAAGAAAGTTGCTCAAGAACCACCGAGAGGTGCCGACATATATCGACATGAACCAGACAACAGCTCAGACGACCAAGCCGATCAGCAACCGCCTTCCCGGATCCCGCTCATGGGGGGCACCCCTCACACCGGTCACCCGGCGCGAGGAAGAGGTCCTGCAGGCGATCACCGACGGGTGCTCGACCCCGGAGGTTGCGGCCCGGCTCTACCTCTCCCAGAAAACCGTCAAGAACCATCTGGCATCGATCTACCAGAAGCTCGATGCCCGAGACCGCACGCAGGCTGTACTCACTGCGCTGCGGCTCGGGATCGTTCACCTCGACTGAATGCCGGCACCGATCGGTGCCGGCCTCAGCTCATTCTGCGGATTCGCCTTCGGCTGCTTCCACGGCTTCGATGATCTCTTCGATCTCGACCGCTTCTTCAACCGCTTCTTCGATGGCTTCCGCCACAACTTCTTCGACTGCTTCTTCGGCGGCAGATGCGCTCACCGGAGCATCGGCACCCTGCTCGGCGAAGTACTCGGCCCAAGCTTCCTGAGCTTCGGTCGATTCGCCAAGGCCACCGATGTAGTTGCCTTCGGCGTCATAGGCATGCTCGCCGAAGTGCTCCTGGTACTCGGCGGCGACGACGCCACCTTCGGCAGCCTGCTTGATCGACAGGCTGATGCGACGACGCTGGAGATCGAGATCGATGATCTTGACCCAGAGTTCCTCGCCCGGCGTGACGACCTGCTCGGGAAGATCGACGTGATGGGCCGACATCTCCGAGATGTGCACGAGGCCTTCGATGCCGTCGCCGACCTGCACGAACGAACCGAAGGGAACCAGCTTGGTGACTCGGCCGTAGACGAGTTCGTTGACCTGATGGGCCGAGGCGAATTCCTGCCACGGATCCTGCTGGGTGGCCTTGAGCGAAAGGCTGATGCGCTCGCGGTCGAGATCGACCTCGAGGACCTGCACGTCGATCTCGTCGCCGACAGCGACAACCGAACCGGGATGGTCGACATGCTTCCAGGAAAGCTCGGAAACGTGGACGAGTCCGTCCATGCCGCCAAGGTCGACGAACGCACCGAAGTTGACGACCGAGGAGACAACGCCGCGGCGAACTTCGCCCGGCTTGAGGTTGGCGAGGAAATCGTCGCGCTGTTCCTTCTGGGTCTCTTCAAGCCATGCACGACGGGACAGAACAACGTTGTTGCGGTTCTTGTCGAGTTCGATGATCTTGGCTTCGAGTGTGCGGCCGACGTACGGGGCGAGATCGCGCACACGGCGCAGCTCGACGAGCGAGGCGGGAAGGAAGCCGCGCAGGCCGATGTCGATGATCAGGCCGCCCTTGACGACCTCGATGACCGGGCCGCTGACGACGCCTTCGTCTTCCTTGATCTTCTCGATCGTTCCCCACGCACGTTCGTACTGCGCACGCTTCTTGGAAAGGACGAGACGTCCTTCCTTGTCTTCCTTGGTGAGAACGAGAGCTTCGAGCTTCTCGCCGAGCGTCACGATCTCCGACGGATCGACATCGTTGCGGATGGAGAGCTCGCGGGCGGGGATCACACCTTCGGACTTGTAACCGATGTCGAGGAGGACTTCGTCGCGGTCAACCTTGACAACAGTTCCTTCGACGATCTGACCGTCTTCGACCTGCACCATCGATGCGGTGTACGCCTCATCGAGCGATTCACCGGCAAGGTCGTCTTCGACGATCTGGCGCGGGATGTAGCGGCCTTCACTGTCGAACGTGCCCATGCCTTCGGGGGCTTCGAGCGTGAGGGTGGTCTCCACAGCTTCCGCTGCTTCGGGGGTCGTCTGGTCGGACAAGGTGATCTCTCTTCGATGGATAAGGAATCAGGCCCCGGATGTCGGGGCGGGACACGTACGCGGGCGCGCACAAGGACGCAAAACTAGCACCGCACCGGCCAGTCCACGCCAGCCCATGGGCTCAGACCTGGGGCCGGCGGGCCACCAGCAGGAATTCCGGATGGTCGAGATCGGGGAGGTTGCGGGCGTACTCCCCCGGGGTCACCGACCAGAGCTGTTCGACCTCGAGGCCGGCCCGGGACGCAAGGAGGCGGAGTTCCCTCGGGGTGAAACAGGTGGTCCAGAGATCATGCTCGGCGGCCACGCCCCCGGGGGACCGCAGCGACGTCCGTTCGTGATTGACCCCGGTCTCGGCATCGAACGTGTCGGCGTCCTCGAGATAGCGGATCTGGAAATAGGCGGAGAAGGCCGAAACCGCCAGTGCCCCACCCGGCCGGAGGGCCCGGGCCATGCCATCGAGGACGGCACCATCGGGATCAGGTCCCGGGGCCGCGGCTCCACCGGCCAGACCGAAGGCCCCCTGGCAGAGGGAGATCACGGCATCGAACTCGCCCGAGAACGGAAGTGCCCTCGCATCGATCCGCTCGAAGGTCACCCCCGGCGGAGCATCGATCCGGGCGATCTCGACGAAGCGCTGCGAGATGTCGACTCCGACCACCTCGATCCCGGCTTCGCCCAATGCACGGGCGTGTCGGCCGGGGCCGCAACCCACATCGAGCACGCGCATGCCGGGTTGCAGGTCCAGCACATCGGTGAGGAACCCGACCTCGTTCGCCGTTCCCATGGTGAAGGAATACCGGAGATAGGCCTCACCGAGATGGTCGGCAAGCGCCTCGAACCAGTGCGACGATCCCGGCTCCGCCATCAGCCCTTGGCCGCCGCCCATGAATCGCCGACCGAGAGGTGCACCTCGAGGGGAACCCTCAGATCGAAGGCTCCGGACATCGCATCGAGCACGAGCGCCGTGACCGAATCGAGTTCGTCCGGGGTCACTTCGCAGATCACCTCGTCATGCACCTGGAGGATGAGACGACTCCTGCCGCCGCTCGCCTCGAGCGAGTGCTCGAGTCGGACGAGCGCAACCTTGAAGATGTCGGCGGCCAGACCCTGGATCCCGGCGTTCATCGCCTGCCGCTCGCCGGCCTGGCGGATCCGGAAATTCGGTGACGACAGCTCGGGGATCTGGCGGCGGCGACCGAAGAGGGTCTCCGTGTAGCCGCGCTCGCGGGCTTCTTCGATGGTCCGGTCCATGTACGCGCGTACCGACGGGAACGCAACGAAATAGGCATCGAGGACCTGCTGGGCCTCACTCACGGGAATGGCCAGTCGCTGGGCCAGGCCGTACGCCTCCATGCCATAGGCCAATCCGTAGCTCACCATCTTTGCCCGGGACCTCTGATCCACGGTCACTTCGGTCGGGTCGACGCTGAAGATCCGTGCCGCGGTTGCGCTGTGGATGTCCTCGCCCGCCTCGAAGGCCTGGATCAGACCCGGGTCCTCGGCGAGGTGGGCGATGCAACGCAGTTCGATCTGGTTGTAATCGGCGATCAGCAACCGGAAACCGGGAGCCGGCACGAAGGCCTTGCGGAATTCGCGTCCGAGTTCCGAACGCACCGGGATGTTGTGCAGGTTCGGGGCGTCCGAACTCAGGCGCCCCGTCCGGGCGACCGTCTGGTTGAACGTGGCGTGGATCCGACCGTCGGGAGCGATCTCGGCAAGGAGACCCTCGCCGTAGGTCGACCGGAGTTTCTCGACCTCCCGGTAGGACAACAGGTGCTCGATGATCGGGTGTTGGCCCCTCAGTTTCTCGAGCGACGCGGCATCGGTCGAGAAACCGGTCTTCGTCTTCTTCTGCGGGGCGAGACCGAGACGTTCGAAAAGGATCTCGCGGAGTTTCACGGTGGAGTTCACGTTGAACTCCTCCCCTGCGTCGGCGCAGATCTCCGCCCGCAATTCATCGCACCGGGCGATGAGCGAATCGTTGAGTCGTCGCAGTTCGATCTCGTCGACGCCGACTCCGACGATCTCCATCCGTGCGAGGACACGAACGAGCGGTACTTCGATGGTCGCATTCAGATCGGCGAGACCACGGGCGACCAACGCTTCGTTGAACGGCGCGATCAGACGATGCACGCCCAGCGCCCGGCATGCCGCACTCTGACCGTCGGGTTCGGTGTCGCCACCGAAATCGAGTTGACCGGCGGGCGGACCGTCGCTGTCGGGAAGGCGTGCGTGCGCGTACTTCTCGAGAAGGGTCTCGAGCGCGTAACGGGATTCGGCAGGATCGAGGAGGTACGCCGCAATCATCGTGTCGAGTGACAGCGAACGAAGGTCGATGTCGAGTTCCTCGAAACTGCGGATCAGCGCCTTCGCATCGTGCGCCACGAGCGGGCGTCCGGAATCACCGACGAGATCGGCCAGAGCCCCACCCACCTCGGGCAGCGCGAGTACCGCCGAAGGAATCCATGCGACGTCGGCGGACTCGGCGTCGGTCACGATGGCGAGTCCCTCGAGCGTCGAGCGACCCTCGGCGCCTGCCCACAACGCTGCGAC
>CAEZUP010000010.1_pt1 | contig 31385 bp, 28 predicted proteins | sample 7264511 | NCBI WGS metagenome assembly CAEZUP01 (sample SAMEA6813833, study PRJEB35770) | uncultured Microthrixaceae bacterium | biome: Freshwater; feature: Freshwater reservoir; material: water | place: Czech Republic | collected 2016-04-20 | depth 0.5m m
GGACTCGGATCGGCGGCGGTGCAGGGCGCGCGCCTTGCCGGTGCCGAACGAATCTTCGCCATCGATCCTGTCGAGTTCAAGCGGGAAACGGCACAGAAGTTCGGTGCGACGCACACGGCCAACAACGTCGAAGAGGCGTTCGAACTCATCCAGCAGGAGACCTGGGGCCGCATGTGCAACAAGGTCATCCTGACGATGGGCGTGGGCGACGGCAACATGATGGCGCAGGTCATGGCGATCACCGCCAAGCGCGGCCGCATCGTTGTCACCAACATCCATCCCTGGACCGAGACCAGCAACAACATCCCGATGATCGATCTGACGCTTTCGGAGAAGCAGGTCGTCGGTTCGTTGTTCGGTTCGGCGAACCCGCGTTCCGACATCCCGCGCCTCGCCGAGTTGTACCGCAAGGGTCAGCTCGATCTCGACACCATGGTCACCAAGACGTACACCCTCGATCAGATCAACGAGGGCTACCAGGACATGCGCGACGGAAAGAACATCCGCGGCGTCATCCTCTACCCGTGATTTATGGAGGTGCGGTGAACCAACTGGTTCACCGCACCTCGGTCACGAATCGGTTCAGGCGTCGACCGGAACCGGTTCTTCCGTCATCGGCTTCATGTTCCGCTCGGCTTCAAGCAATTCCGGTGAACCTTCGATATTGAGCTTGGGCAACCACTCGAGCCATTTCGGGAACCACCAGGCGGACTTCCCGAGCAGTTCCATCGCTGCCGGCACCAGAACCATGCGGACAATGGTCGAGTCGAGCAGGACGGCGACTGCCATGCCGAAACCAAGCACCTGAATCGTCGGGTTCTGGATCGTGACGAACGAGAAGAACACGGCGATCATGATGAGGGCAGCGGTCGTGATGACGCGGGCGGTATTGGCGACACCGAGCACGACCGACGCACGCGGGTCGTGGCTCTTCTCCCACTCTTCGCGGATCCGCGACATGAGGAACACCTCGTAATCCATCGAGAGTCCGAACAGGATCACAAACATGATCAGTGGCACGAACGACACGATCGGAATCGTCGTGTGCAGGCCGACGAGGGATTTGGCCCAACCCCATTGGAAGACGGCGACGACGATGCCGTATGCCGCTGCGATCGAGATCAGATTCATCACCGCGGCCTTGAGCGGCACGAGGATCGAGCGGAACACCATGACGAGCAGCAGGAACGCCCCGAGCACCACGGCTCCGATGACGTAGGGCAGGTAGTGCACCACCAGCGCCGTGAGGTCGATCAGGGTTGCCGTCGAACCGCCGACGTACGCCTCGATGTCGGTTCCGTTCGTTGCCGTGGCGAGGTCGGCGCGCAGGTTCTTGACGAGTGTCTGGGTCTCGGAGGAATTCGGTCCGCTCGTCGGGATGATCTGGTAGATCGCGGCATCGCCGGCGGCATTTGGGATCGGGCCGACGGAGTAGTCGATGCCGGGGACGGTGCCGGCCGGTTTCAGGGCGCCAATGGCAGCGGAGACAGGCGCGAGTTGCGTATCGAGCGTCGCAGTCGTTGAACCGGGGGCGGAGACCGCAACGATCAGCGGAGCGTTGACCCCTGCGCCGAATCCTTCGCTCATGAGTTCGAAGGCCTGTTGTTGCGACAGCGACGTCGGCATGGACGAATCGTCCGGCATGCCGAAGTCGATACTGAGAAACGGAACAGCACAGAGCAGAAGGATGGCGGTTCCACACATGAGGGTGAGCCAGGGACGTCTCGACATCCGGGTCGCGAACTTGCCCCAGAAACTCGATGCCGGATCGATGCTGGTGTCGCGGAACGAGAACGGAAAGCGGAAACTGTCGATCTTGTGCCCGACCAGTCCGAACAGGGTTGGCAACAACGTGAGCGCGGCGACGATCATCACGCCGACACCGATCGCCGCGGCAACTCCGAGCGTCTGGACGAGAGGGATCGGAACGAGGAGGAGTCCGAGCAGGGCAACGGCCACGGTGAGGCCTGCGAACAACGCCGCTTTGCCCGCCGTGGCAAGGGCGAGTCCTGCGGCATCGTCGATCTCGAAACCGTCGCGCAGAAATTGCCGATACCGGGTGACGATGAGCAACGAGTAATCGAGACCGACGCCGATCGCGATCATCAGCGTGACCTTCGGAGCAGCGGAGGAAACCGTGATCAGGCTGGCCATGAACAGGACGAGTCCGCCGGCGGTGACGGCACCGAACAGCGCGGTCGCGATCGGGATGGCCATGCCGAACACCGAACCGAATGCGACGAGCAGCAGGATCGCACCGAGACCGAGACCGACCTCATCGGCATGCGAGCCCCACCAGGAGACCGGCTGGTTCCAGGTGTCGGCGATTCCGCCACCGATCTTGGCCTGGACGTCGCTGGCCGGTGCTTGGTCGATTGCGTTCTGAAGTTCGCTGAACGGATTCGGATATGCCGTGGCGTCCTTCTCGGCATTCGGCGGATAGGTCTCGAGAAGTTGGATCAGCGAGTCCGTGAATGTCACGTTCGTGTAGCCGATCTGGGCGTTTGGAGAGAGGAATGACGGCACATTCGCGATGCCGAGATCGGCCGGGTTCTGTGTGATGGGATTCTTCACGCTTCCCGATTCGACGCCGTCGACCTTTTCCACCGCAGCGACGATTGCCGCCACTGCTGCAGCATTCGATGCGCTGGTGAGTTGTTTGCCTTCGGGAACCCAGAACACGATGGTCGCGGTCGCCGCGTTCTGGGCCGGGAACTTCTCGCCGAGAAGGTCGTATGCCTCCTGCGAGTTCGTTCCGGGGATACTGAAGCTGTCGGAGGTCTTGCCGCCGAACGTTGCGTTCAGATATCCGGCCGTGATCACCACGACGAGCCACACGACGGCGATCAGACGGTGATGTCGGGACACGAACCGGCCCAGACGGCCGAGTCCACCCAGTTGCGCGGCGGTCGGTGCCGTCGGACGCGCATCGGTGTTGGCGGATGACGCGTTCGGGGCCTGTCGTTTGCTCATGAATGGAGAACCTACCGGTCGGGGCCGGGGGTCGGATTGACGAGTCGCCGCGACGGCCTGCGCCATGGGGCTTGGCCTAGGGTTGTAGTTCTTCATCAATTTCTTCCCGGAGGCATCATGTCGATACGTCGCAAAGCAGCACTTGGAATCGCAGTTCTGTCCGTGATCACCCTTTCGGTTGCCGGGTGCAGCTCGAGCAACGATTCATCCGGCTCGTCGACCACAACGGCCCCGTCCACCGGCGGCGTGGTGGCCCCGGTCATTCTCAACGTGAACCAGACGTCGGCAACGGTGAAGGTCGGCACCGTCGTGGTCTTCGACATGGGTGAACCCAACGGCGGAACCTTCGTGGCCACGAGCGACAACGAGAAGGTGTTCATGGTCGATTCCATCGGTCGTACGGAGAAGGGCACCACCTACAACGCAGGTGGCAAGGCTCTCGCAACAGGCACCGCCAACGTCGTGGTCCAGTTCAAGGGCTCGGCGAACGGGCTCGGAACACCCACCACGTTTACGATCACGGTCAACCCGTAGCCCCAAGCCGAACGAAGATTCCCGATGACGAATCCGATGCTGATCTCGCACGAGGTCATTCCCACGAATCTCGCAAACGCCGTGGCCCATCGGGTCCGGCACCGGTCGTACGACCTCCGCGGTCGCGAAACGGAGTCGACCGGTCTTGTCATCGTCCCGACGGTGATGGGCGAGAACGGTCGCGTCATGACCTGGTGCCACGGAACCACGGGGATGGGTGACGCTTCGTGCCCGTCAGCGCAGCCGGATCCGGCCGGTGAGCTCCGCACCTACTTTGCCGCCGAGTCGACCGCGCAGATCGATTACGGCGTGCCGGGTGTGCAGCAGTTCATCGATGAGGGCTGGATCGTGTGCGCAACGGATTACCAGGGATTGGGAACGCCCGGCATGCATCAGTACACGGTCAACCGCACGAACGCGATCGATGCCGTCTCCATCGTGCACGCCGGGCGCGAAATGGGTATCGGTGCCGGCACGAAGTTCGCAACGATGGGTTGGTCGCAGGGTGGTGCCGCGTCGGCGGCGATGGCCGAACTCAATGACGCCGATTTCGGTGAACTGGAGTTGGTCGGAAGTGTCCCGATGTCGCCGGGAGTTCCGATCATGGGAATGCGAGATCCCTCAGGCCTGAGCACTGCACTCACCGGTGCGGACATTCCTCCGGATGGCCATCTGGTCATGACTCTGATGGCGCTCGCGACCGCCTTTCCCGACGAGTTGAACCTCGAGGACGTCTTCACGCCTCTGGGTATCGAGATCATGGAAAAAGCGTGGAACACGCAGCCGGTTCACCATCTCAGTGACACTCTCGGACGCCTGTACTCGTTCAAGGGACCGATCCTGGACGTCAAGCCGGATCGCATGCCGGCTTGGCTGGCGGCCATGACCGAAGCATCGGCCGGCCGGGTGAAACCGCGTTGTCCGATCTTCATGGCCGTCGACGGCTTCCACAACGGTTCCGTCGTTCCTGTCAGTTGGCAGACCGCATACGCGGACGCCGCGACGGCCCTCGGTGGCGATGTCACGACGAAGTTGTACGAGAGCGATGACCACTTCTCACTCCCGGGCACCTGCGTTTCCGATGCCCGGGAGTGGTTGACGAAACAGTTCTGAACAAGCTGTTTTCGAACGCAGTACTTATTAGCGAAGTGCTTGTGAACGAAGTGCCCAAAACCGATGTGTCGGTTTCGGCTCGGCCGGATCAGCGGCGCGAAGTGTGGACCGAGCTGTCGGACTCCTGCGATTCGTCATCGATCGAGTCGTCGTCGTATCGGTCGTCGTCGTCATCGTCGTCATCGAAGTCGTCGCTGTCGGGAGCGGGCACGAGGGTGTCATCCGGCCCGGTGGCGGAATCCGACTGCGCGAGAGTCGTGGAAGAACTGACGGTGTCTTCGACGACGGCCGGCCGGATCGGGTCATCGGAGTTGGTCTGGGCGATGGCGATGCCGGCACCACCCATGCTGACGAGTGCAACGGCCGAGACGGCAACGGTTCGTTTGAGGTTCATTTCGGTATTCCCCTGTTTGGTCGGACAGGCCCGATGGGCCTCGCAACAGAAGAGTGGGCGGAACAGGAAAGTCGAAACCCCTGAATGGCAAAGGATTGCCCAAGCGATGGTTGCAAACGGGGTCGACCCAGCCGATGGAGCCAGAACTACCGATGCCGCCCGGAAGGGCGGCATCGGTAGTTCTGCGATGGTGGTGGAGCTGATGGGAATCGAACCCACGACCCCCTGCTTGCAAAGCAGGTGCTCTAGCCAACTGAGCTACAGCCCCGTGACCGGCCGAGGCCGGGCGAGAGGACGAGTGTAGACGAGGGGCAGCCCCCTGCTTTGCGCCAGACTCTCCCCATGCAAGAACTTCGATTCGACGGGTCAGTTGTGGTCATCACGGGAGCGGGAAGGGGACTCGGCCGCGAGTATGCGCTCCTCCTTGCGGCACGTGGGGCCAAGGTCGTGGTCAACGATTTCGGAGTCGGGATCAGCGACACCGACGACACCGCGTCGGCCCCCGTGGCCAACCCCGCTGACGAGGTCGTTGCCGAGATCATCGCCGCCGGAGGTGAAGCCGTGGCCAATCACGACACCGTTGCGACGGCCGAGGGCGGTGCCGGGATCATCGCGACCGCACTCGACGCGTTCGGCACGGTCGACATCGTGATCAACAACGCCGGCCAGGTCCGCATGCAGCCGTTCGCCGATTTCCCCGACGAGCACGTGGCGACCGTGATCTCCACGCAACTGCTCGGCACGCTCAACGTGAGTCGTCCTGCATGGCGCGTCATGGCCGCGAAGGGCAGCGGTCGCATCATCAACGTTTCCTCGGGTGCTGGCTACGGCGGATTCCCGAACAGCACCGTGTACTCGATGGCGAAAGCCGGGGTGATCGGTCTCACGATCGCCATGGCCGGTGAGGGCGAAGCCTGCGGCATCGCCGTCAACGTCATCGCTCCCTACGCCAAGACTCGTCTCGGCACCGGGTTCGGGCCGATCCCGTGGAGTGACGAACTCGCCGAATGGCTCCATCCGCGCAAGGTCGCGCCGGTGGTTGCCTGGCTCTCCCACCCGTCGTGCGAGGTTTCCGGTGAGTGCTTCGCGGTCGGAGCCGGCCACGTGGCCCGCGTCGACTTCGCGGTGAACGACGGATTCACCGACCGGGACATGACTCCGGAATCGGTCGCGGCGCATGCCGCCGAAATCACGGCACCCCCGACCAAACCGGTCGGGGGTGCAGGTTCACCTTTGATGCCGAGCCTCATGAGCGGTTACCCGGGTCTGTAACCGGGGCCGTCGGGCCGGTGTCGGGTCTGGTGTCGGTTCAGTAGGCGTCGAGGATGTCGACGACGAACACGAGGGTGTCGGTGCCGGTGATGCCGGCCTGCGCGTTGCCTTCGGCCCCGTAGCCCTTGTCCGGCGGGATCGCGATGAGGATCCGGGAGCCCACGGTCTGGCCGACGATGCCTTCATCGAAGCCGGCGATGACCTGACCGCTGCCGACGGGGAAGTCGACGGCGCCCGAGGTCCAGGAGGAGTCGAACACGGTGCCGGATGCCCAGATGATGCCTGTGTACTGCATGGACACCGTCTGGCCGGCGGCCACGACGGGGCCGGTGCCCTTGATGAGCTGCGAGACGACCAGCGTGGTGGGGGCGTCACCGGTGGGCTTGGCGATCGTCGGGACGCCGTTCTCGATGGTCACGGCGGGCATGTTCGGCAGGGGGGCGATCGCTTCACCCTCGGCGGTGGCCGGAAGCGCCTTGGCGTCGAGGATGTCGAAGACGAAGAGGATCCACTGGCCGTTGGCCTCGGTCGAATCGGACGAGACGAGAACGCGGGTCCCGACCGGCTGACCGATCATGGCTTCGTCGATGATCGGGAGCACGGCGCTCGTGCCGACGGTGATCTTCTGGGGTGCTCCGCCCCAGGTGGTGTCGAGTTCGGCGCCTTCGGAGCCGCCCACGGCGACGTAGTTGACCGTGACGCGGTCACCCGAGGCCACGGCGGGCCCGGTTCCGGCCTCGATGATCCGGAACTCGTCCTTCTCGCCGGCGAAGGCCGGCTTGAACTCGATGGTCGGCTTCTCGCTGAGCGGCCCGGAGACCTCGACCTTGTCGAGCGAGCTGGTCTTCACTGCGATCGAACTGGTCGACGAACTGGACGAATCGCTGTTCGAATCGCCACAGGCGGTGAGCGCCACGGCGGGGACAACTGCGAAACACAGGGCGATGGCCCCGGTCGTCACCCAGCGGGCGGGACGGATGTTGAGGGGGGAGCGGGATTTCATCTGGACGACCTTAGAGCGGGTTGGGAGTCAAGTATCGACGGCTCCGGTAAGGATTTGATGAGAGTCTCTGAACCAGCACAACCGAGGCACCCCCGGGGCACTTACCGGGGTCTCACCACGAGGGGATAGGAAGGGTCCATGGGAGCACGATTGGTCATTGCCGAAGACGACCGGGCTGTACGCGAATCGGTCACGAGGGCCCTCGAACTCGAGGGCTACCAGGTCGAGGCCGTTTCCGACGGGGCCGCTGCTCTCGAAGCTGCGGGCCGCGAAGGCGTCGACCTGCTGATCCTCGATCTGGGGATGCCCAACGTCGACGGTCTCACCGTGTGCCGCCGTCTGCGGTCCGCCGGCGTGAAGTTCCCGATCCTTGTCCTGACGGCCCGCACGGAGGTGGCTGACCGGGTCTCCGGGCTCGATGCCGGCGCCGACGATTATCTCGCCAAGCCGTTCTCGCTCGATGAGTTGCTGGCACGGCTGCGGGCGCTGTTGCGACGCACGGCCCCCGATCCCGAGACCGCGGTCGAGGTCCGGGTCGACGACCTCGTGATCGATACGGCGGCCCGCCGGGCCTGGCGCGCCGAGCGCGAGATGGAACTGACGAAGACCGAATTCGATCTGCTCGAACTGCTCGCCCTCAATCACGGCGTCGTTCTCTCGCACTCCAACATCTACGACCAGATCTGGGGTTACGACTTCGGACCGGAGTCGAAAGCGCTCGCGGTGTACATCGGCTACCTGCGTCGGAAAACCGAAGAAGCGGGCGAGACCCGGCTCATCCAGACCGTCCGCGGAGTTGGCTACTCCCTGCGAGCGTCATGACCCTCCGGGCCCGAATCGCGCTGGCCATGGCCGTGCTCACTGGAGCGACCGCGATCTTCGTTGCCGTGACCACCTATGTGGCAACCGATCAGCGCGTGCGATCCGAAGTCGATCAATCGCTCGAAACCGCCGCCCGTCGCTTCCAGGATCCGGACGGCCGTCAAGCCGCCATCCTGTGTGGCACGAACACGAACACGACCACCCGGCCGCGGACACGAACGCCCGAACTGAGCAACGAGTACGCCGAGGGAATCCAGATCCAGTGCATCGATTCGAAGGGGGAATTCCAGTCCGGAACGGGATCGGTGCTGCTGCCGATCAACGATCGCGACAGGAGAATCGCCGCCAGTGGTGTCGGCTCGCAGACCCGAACGGTTCGTGTGGGCGACAAGGTGCTCAGGGTTGAAACGGTTGGCATCCAACCGAGCGGGGCTGTGCAGATCGCCCGCGACTACGGCGAGACGAACCGGGTCCTCGCGTCGCTTCGCTTGTGGCTCGTCGCGATCGTCGTGCTTGCGGCCGCCGCGAGTGCCCTTGCCGGCTGGCTCATCGCCCGCAGAGCCACGAAGCCCCTCGTGCAACTGACCGACGCCGCCGAAGAGGTTGCGAACACGGGTCGCCTCGATGTCGACGTTCCGCCGGCGGGCAACGACGAGCCCGGCCGACTGGCGCGCGCTTTCTCGACGATGTTGGCAGCGCTCGGACAATCGCGCGAGCAGCAGCAGCAACTCGTGCAGGATGCCGGTCACGAACTGCGCACACCGCTCACGAGCCTGCGTACCAATGTCGAGACCTTGCAGCGCTACCCGGACCTTCCGGAAGAGACCCGCAGGACCATCCTCGACGATCTCGAATCGGAAACGCGCGAACTTGGCGCGCTGGTCGACGAACTCGTGCAGCTCGCAACCGACACGTTCGATGACGAACCCGAGGAACGGGTAGCGCTCGACCAGCTGACGTTGCGCATCGTCGAGCGAGCCCGTCGCCGAACAGGTCGCGAGATCACACTCACCTCGAGCCCCTCGACGATCGTGGGTCGACCCCGCGATCTGGCGCGCGCGATCAGCAACCTTGTCGACAATGCCGCCAAGTTCAGCGAGGCTCCGTCGGCCGTCGACGTCGTCGTCTCCCCCGGCTCGGTCTCGGTGCGGGACAGGGGGCCGGGTGTGGCTCCCGAAGATCAGGGTCACGTGTTCGATCGCTTCTATCGCTCGGCGCTGGCCCGATCGAAGCCGGGCTCCGGGCTGGGTCTCGCCATTGTCGATCAGACGGCGAAGGCGCACGGCGGAGCGGTCTCGGTCTCGAATCACCCTGATGGGGGAGCGGTGTTCACGCTCGTCCTTCCCGAGGTTCCGGACCCGCCTGTCGCCGACTGATAGTCAGATTCGCGTCAGATAAGTGACGAATTGGCGTAACAGTCCGAACACCGATGGGAAATCGGACCTCTTTACTGTCATCAATGCGTCAGGCGGCCAGACCGGTCGGTGGCGTGGGAGCGACAGCGTGGTTGTTCCCCCCGTTATGTCAGCGGAAGCCTGCGGGCTTCGAACGAGGAGGAACGATGGTCAATCTTGTGACAGCGGTTATCAAACCGCACAAGCTCGAGGAGGTGAAGGACGCATTGAAGGGCATCGGCATGCAGGGCATGACGGTCGACGAAGTCAAGGGCTTCGGTCGCCAGGGCGGTCACACAGAGACCTACCGCGGTGCCGAGTACAAGGTCGACCTTCTTCCCAAGGTCAAGGTCGAGGTTCTGTGCAACGAGGCTGATGTCGAATCAGTCGTCGACACGATCATGAACGCGGCCCGGACCGACAAGATCGGTGACGGCAAGATCTGGGTCACCGCCGTATCAACCATGGTGCGAATTCGTACCGGTGAACGAGATGGAGAAGCACTATGAACGCCAAACGACTCCTCGCCGGAGTTGCAGCAGCGGGCACGACATTGTTCGTGATGGCCGGCACTGCGTTCGCGCAGGTCGAGGAAACAACGGCACTCGATGCGGCGACACCCGTTGCCGATCTCGAGACCGTCGCCAAAACCGCTGATCACGCCATCCGCTCGGGCAACCTTGTCTGGATCGTGATCGGCGCTGCGCTCGTCATCTTCATGCAGGCCGGCTTCGCGCTCGTCGAAACCGGTTTCTGCCGTGCCAAGCACGCAGCACACGTCATCAGCACCAACCTTGCCATTTTCTTCCTCGGCTTCGTCGGTTTCTTCCTTGTCGGCTTCCCGCTGATGTTCGGTGGCTACAGCTACCTGCTTCCGGGTTACGACTACGGACTTGATCACGCAGTCGGCGGAGCCCTTCTGGGCAGCGGCGACTGGGTCTTCCTGTGGCAGGGCGGCTGGGGCGGTACCTGGTTCAACGGTGCCGATCTCGCCTACTCCGGTGCTGCATCTGCGTTCTTCCTGTACATGGTGGCCTTCATGGACACCACGGCCACGATCCCGACGGGTTCGATGGCAGAGCGCTGGAAGTTCAAGTCGTTCGTCGTGTGGGGCCTCTTCTGTGGCGCCATCTACTACCCGCTGTTCGGTGCATGGACCTGGGGTGGCGGATTCCTCGCCAAGCTCGGCAACTCCATGAACTGGGGCAACGGCTACGTCGACTTCGCCGGTTCCGGTGTTGTCCACGCCGCTGGTGGTATGGCTGCTCTCGCCGGTGCGCTCGTTCTCGGGCCCCGTATCGGCAAGTTCAGCAAGGACGGAACTCCCCGCGCCCTTCCCGGCCATCACATCCCGATGGCCATGCTCGGCACGCTGATCCTCCTGTTCGGCTGGTTCGGCTTCAACGCTGCATCCACCTTCGCTTCGAGCGATCCGCAGATCGGCGTGGTGGCACTCAACACCGCCCTCGCCGGTGCCTTCGGTGGCTTCTCGGCGATGCTCTGGATCTGGAAGCGCACGGGCAAGCCCGATCCGGCCATGATGGCCAACGGCATGCTTGCGGGTCTCGTGATGATCACGGCCCCCTGCGCCTTCGTTGACCCCCTGGTTGCAATGGGCATCGGCCTTTTCGCCGGCATCGTCGTGATCGAAGCGGTGTTCTTCATCGAACGCAAGCTCAAGATCGATGATCCGGTAGGCGCAATCTCGGTCCACGGTGTCTGTGGTCTGCTCGGCGTGCTGGCTGTCGGCCTCTTCGCCAACGGCAAGTACGGCATCGATGCCGGCGGCGCCGGTGTCGGCTGGAACGGCACGACCACCTCGGTGACCGAAGGTGTCGCCGACGGTGTCACCGGGTTCTTCTACGGTGGCAACGGTGGCGGTCAGCTGCTCTCGCAGCTCGCCGGCATGGTTGTGCTCTGCACGGTGATCCTGGGTATTGCGTTCGCCTTCTTCAAGATCCAGAACGCACTGACCAAGGGCGGCATCCGCAGCGATGCCGACGAAGAGGTCGCAGGCCTCGACGTCCCCGAAATGGGCATCCTCGCTTACCCGGACTTCTCGGGAACGCACGAGAGCCTCGTCACCCGCGACTAGGAGTTGCGTGGTTGCTCCGGATCCCGATCCGGACGAAACGACCCGGTGGAGTTCGCTCCACCGGGTCGTTTCGCGTCCGGGCTTCGGTCAGCCGGTGAAGGCGGGGACGATCGGCAGGTCCGGCACCGGGGTAGGGCTCGGATGGGGTGTCGAGATGTCGGCCACGAATGCGATCGAGAAATCGTCGGCATCGTAGAAAATGCCGCCGGCGGAACAGTTGCCATCACTCGAACAATCGAGTGCACGAAGGCTCGCTCCAGTGCCGGTGGTCAGAGCGGAGAGGCCGGGAAGCGGGATGGCGGTACCCCAGACACCGTCGATCTGTGCAACAACGAAGGACTGATAGGACCAACCGTCGCCGCCGTAGGTGCCGCCGGCGGTGCAGTTGCCGGGGCTGGTACACGAAACGATGTCCACCGAGGCATCTCCAAGGGTGTTGAGTTCTGTGAGACCGGGGACAGCCATGGCCGATCCCCAGATCCCGCCCACCTGTGATGCAACGAAACCCTGGTCGCGGTCGCCGTCACCGATGTAGGTGCCGCCGGCGACGCAGTTGCCGGGACTCGTGCACGAGATCGACTCGACACGCGAGGACCGGTCGCCGGAGAGTTCGTTGAGTCCGGGGATCGCTGCGGCAGGGGCCCACAAGCCACCGACCTGCGTCGCGGCGAATCCCTGCTGGTGGTTCGATGTCTGGAACCTGCCGGCAGCCGAGCAGTTCCCCGGACTCGCGCATGACACCGAGAGGATCGCGGCTTGCCCGTCGACGTTGAGTTGCTCGAGATCAGGCACCAGGGTGGCGGTGGCCCACACGCCGGCAACCTGCGATGCGACGAACGCCTGATCATCGCCGTTGCCGTCGACGTAAATGCCGCCGAGGGTGCAGTAACCGTTGCCGGTGCACGAGATCTGCTTGATGTCGTCGAATCCGCCGAGGTTCAAGGCAGCCAGGCCGGGAACCAGGGCGGCCGGGCCCCAGATGCCGTCGACCTGCGACACCACGTAGCTCTCGTAGAGGTCGTTGGTGTCGTTGAAATTGCCGCCGGCCGTGCAGTTGCCGGCCCCTGCGCATGAAATCGATTCAAGGTCCACATCGTTGCCGGTGCGCAGGATCTCGAGGCCGGGCACTGCAATGGCCGGCGCCCAGACGCCGTCGACCTGAGAGACCAGGAACGCCTGGCGGGAGTTGGGGCCATCGTCGTAAATGCCGCCGGCACTGCAGTTACCCGCATCCGCGCACGAAATCGACGCGAGGCTTGCGCTGTTGCCGACGTTCAGGATCTCGAGGCCCGGTATCGCGCTGGCCGGGCCCCAGATCCCGTCGACCTGAGATACGACGAACGCCTGCTCGTTGCCGTTGACGTCAACGTACGAACCGCCGCCACTGCAGTTGCCGTCGGTCGGGCACGAAATTGCGCTCAGAGAACTGTCGTCGCCTCCGGTCAGGGTCTGGATTCCCGGAACCGGTACGGCGTCGCTCCACTGGCCGGCGGTCGCCGACGCGACAGCGGTGAAACCTCCGAGAAGGAGAACCGCGGAAACGAACCCAATCAATGCTCTGCGCATGACAACCGGCCTTTCTCGACCACGAAAGTCAATAAAGCGCCATGCCCATCGACAGGCGGAAGTTAACAGTCGGCGAGTACGCCACCGTGGAAGCGGAAATCTCGAAGTGTGAACGTCATGTGACCAAAGAGCCCAAAGCCTTGTATGTCAGGGCATTGTCGGGCATGGTGCGGCCATGGCTTCTTCCTCCAACACCGGCAAACTGCTCAAATCCTCGAAACCCGCCAAACCCGCGAAGGTTTCCAAGGCATCGGCCGTCGATCCGGATTTCGCCAGTCGTTGGAATGCGACCGACAAATCCGAACGGCGTCAGATCCGTCGCCTCGTGCGTATCGGTCGTCCCCAGGAGACCGAAGGCGACGCCCGACTCGCTGTTGGCTTCGCCGCCTACCAGCGCACCCGCCCCTGGTACCGCTTCTTCTGGCTCTGGTTCGTTCCGGTCATCATCGGTGGCCTCGGAGCCAGTTTCGCCACCCATCCGATCGTGATCGGCATGGTGGCGGGTGTTGCCGTCAACGCATTGCTCGTCCGACGGGCCTTCCGGCGCACCGACATCGTGAACGCTCCCGTGCTCGAGGCCACGACGCCTGTCTGAACCACCCTGAACGACAAGGCAGCAGAACGACGAAGGCCCCGACGCGATGTCGGGGCCTTCGTTCATGTCATGGTCGGTCGCTCGAGGCGGCCGGCCCGGTTTCAGCTTTCGGGCAGTGAGGCCCTGACGGCACGCAACTGGTCGACGAGGTCTTCCTCGCCACCGTCGAGGTCGGCGATCCAGAGATCGATGGCCTGACGGAGCGTTGCATTGCGATCGCCGGCCATGGTGGCAGCGGCCTGGGCGTCGTCGATGGCCGCCGAGGCGGGATCGATGTTCGAGCTTCCCTGACGCTTCGAGATGATCACCGCGGCAAGCACCACGAGCAGTGCGGCACCGGCGATGACGAAACGGACATCGTTGTCGCGGAGCTCGATGATGGCGGGAAGAACGAGAAGCGCAACAAGGTTCATGACCTTGATGAGCGGGTTCAGGGCCGGACCGGCGGTGTCCTTGAAAGGATCGCCGACGGTGTCACCGATGACTGCGGCCTTGTGGGTTTCCGAACCCTTGCCACCTTCGTTGCCATCTTCGATGTACTTCTTCGCGTTGTCCCAAGCGCCACCGGCGTTGGACAGGAAGTTGGCCATGAGCTGACCGGTAACGATCGCCGCGGCCAGGAAGGCGCCGAGAGCGTAGTAATCGAGACCGAAGCCGATGATGACCGGGGTGAGCACCGCAAGCAGGGCCGGCGTGGCGAGTTCGCGCAACGAGGCCGTGGTGCAGATGTCGATGACCGGTCCGTAATCGGGACGCTCGGTGTAATCCATGATTCCGGGCTTCTCGCGGAACTGGCGGCGGACTTCCTCGACGACGGTGCCGGCGGTGCGGGAGACCGCACGGATGGCGAGCGACGAGAAGAGGAACGCAACCGAGCCACCGATGAGAAGGCCGATGAAGGTCTTCGGATCGGCGACGTTGATCTTGACGAGCGAGGCCAGCGTGCCGTCGAGTTCGGCTTCGAGCACCTCGGTGACGCTGAAGGTCGCCTTGGCGATGGTCTCGGCGTACGAGGCGAACAGTGCCACGGCGGCGATGACGGCCGAACCGATGGCGAAGCCCTTGGTGACGGCCTTCGTGGTATTGCCGACCGCATCGAGGGCAACCATGATGCGCTCGGGTTCACCCTCGAACTCGCCAGCCATCTCGGCAATGCCGGCGGCATTGTCGGCCACGGGGCCGAAGGTGTCCTCGGCCACGATGATGCCGGTGGTGGCCAGCATGCCGATGCCGGTGAGGGCAACGAGGTAGAGCGAGAACGCGATGTTGCCGCCGCCGAGCAGCAGTGCTGCACCGATGGCCACCGCGATGGCGATGAGGGCCCACACTGCGGATTCGAGACCCGAGGAGATGCCCTCGAGCACGGTGGTGGCGGGGCCGGTACGTGCGGCCTTCGCGATTTCCTGCACCGGCTTGGTGGTGGTGGAGGTGAAGTACTGCGTGATCTTCGATGCGGCGAAGCCGAGCACGACGCCGGTCACGATGGCGCCGAAGAGACGGGCGCCGAGGTTCGAGAGCGTTGCGCCTTCGGGATTGCCGACATACAGGAACGCCACGCCGGCGGCACCGAGGATGGCGAGCGCCTGGGCGACGTAGATGCCGCGGTTGATGGCGGCGAGAGCATCGGTCTCACCCTGACGACCCTTGACGGCGAAGATGCCGATCATCGAGGCGAGAAGGCCGATGGCCACGACGGCCAGCGGGAAGATGAGGCCCTTTGCAGCCTGGGCATTGTCGAGTCCGACGGCGTGGAAGGCCGAAACGCCGAGGATGATCGACGCCACGATGGTGACGGCGAAGCTCTCGAAGAGATCGGAGGCCATGCCGGCGCAGTCGCCCACGTTGTCGCCCACGTTGTCGGCGATGGTGGCGGGGTTGCGGGGATCGTCTTCGGGAATGCCCGCTTCGATCTTGCCCACGAGGTCGGCGCCGACATCGGCAGCCTTCGTGAAGATGCCGCCGCCAACGCGGAGGAACAGGGCGAGAAGCGATCCACCGAAGCCGAAGCCGATGAGGATCGAGGTCGCCGTGTTCTGGAAGATCATGACGATGACGACGGTGCCCAGCAGGCCGAGACCGGCGGTGAGCAGGCCGGCGACGCCGCCGGTGCGGAAGGCCACCTTGAGGGCGGCGTTGAAGTCGCTGCGGCGGGCGGCGGCAGCGGTACGGACGTTGCCGCGCACGGCGAGCCACATGCCGAAGAAGCCGATCGAGGCCGAGAACACACAGCCGACCAGGAAGGCCAGGGTGCGGAAGGTGCCCGATTGGACGAAGGTCATGACCTCGGCCCCGGCAAACGGGTTCTCCAGCGTCGGGTTCTTGTTGATCGCGGTCGAGGTGAAGAACACCACGGCGGCGAGCGGGATCACGATCATGCCGATCGTGCGGAACTGACGCTTGAGATAAGCGAGGGCACCTTCTTGAATGGCGCCGGCAATCTCCTGCATCTTCTCGGTGCCCTGCTCCTGTGCGAGAACGCCCCGCATGAGGATCACGCCAAGAATGAGAGCAATCACGGCTACGGCGGCAGCGAAGATGAGCCATCCCCACTCGCTGCCGGAAAGCGTGAACGCCTGGTAGCCACCTTCGGCGGCAAAGACCTGGTTCATCGAATCCGTCCTGTTCTTGGATCCGGCTGAAATGCCGGAAACGTTCGAATATGCGCGCGGGAACCAACCGGTCCACACGAGCGGGGCAGATTACCCCGCGGTTCGATGCCGGTGCGAGAACGGGTCCCGGGCAGGGGATCTCCGGGGAGATCGGTTACTGATCGCCGATCGCATAGAACTGCCCGCCGCGGGTGGCCACGAAGATCCGGCCCTTCCAGACGGTCGGGGTGGCCTCGATGCAGCCGTTGAGCTTCACGGTCCACTTGAGGGGCGGATCGACGGTGGGGTTGGTGACATCCCAGGCGTTGAGGTTGCCCTCGCAATCGCCGACGATGAGCGTGTTGTCGACGACCACGGGGGACTGCCAGGTCTGGGATCCGAGTTTCTTCTCCCAGAGAACCTGCCCGGTCATCTGGTCGATGCCGAGGACCCGGCCGGCGTTGGTGTCGGCGTAGACGATGCCGTTGGCGAGAGCGAGGGTGCCCCAGATGCCGCCCTTGCCGCCGCCCTGATCCTTGACCGACCACACGATGGGATTGTCGGGCTTCGTGGGATCGAGCTTGATGATCTGCCCCACCTGGGCCGAGCGGTCGTTGTGTCGTTCCCATTCGGCGCCGACGTAGAGGAAGCCGTCCTTGTCGATGACAACGGAAGCGTCGGTGTCGTCGCCGGTCCAGAAACGGAAGTTGCGGGTAGGGGTCCTGCCCTCTTTGAGCCCGCTGATGTCCCAGCCCTGGATGAGCCCGGCCGAATTGCCGAAATAGACGGTGTTGCCGGAGATGGCGACAGAGTTCTCGATCGAGAACTGGTGATCGCTGATGGTGTTCCAGAGCTCCTGATCCCAGCTCGGGGTCTTGAACACGACCTGCGGGCTGATGGTGACCTTGCCGGCGGTGTCGTACCCGCGGTTGAGCTTGATGATGTAGAACCAGCTGTTCTCGCCGCCTATGAACAGGTAGTCGTCGATGATCAGAGGCGAGCTGTCCCAGTCGTCGTTCCAGACCTGCTGCACGCCGTCGTAGGCCGAGAGTTTCCAGAGTTCGACGGGGGTATCGCCTCGGTCGGTGGCGATGATGTGGAAATAGTTGTCGCGGGATCCGCTGTAGGTGAGCGGGTAGCCGTCGGGATCGGTCGTGACCGTTCCCTTGATGATGTCGCCCGTCTTGAAGGGCGCGAGCACGTTCGTGCCGGTCATGTAGTCCAGCCAGTGGACGGAATAGTCGTATGCCCCGAACGACACGATCGTGCGACCGTTCTGTTCGTAGACGTTCGGATTGCCGGTCCAACCGCTGCCGCACCATGTCTGCTTGCCGCCGCCGTCGCTGGAACTGCCACACATCCCGCCGCTCTGCGGATAGGTCCAGAGGATCTTCGGGGTGGTCGGAACAGGGCCCATTCCGTAATAGGTGCGCGTGGGATTTCCGCGGAAAGTGAGGACACCGGGGACTTTGGAACTCCACATCTGGCCCGACGAGGCGGGATCGACCCATCCCTCGTACTTCACCGTGGTTGTGGTGGTCTCCTTGGCGGGCGCCTTGGTGTCGGTCGACTCCGATGCGTTGTCGGCGCTCGTCGACGAGGTGTCGCGGGAGACGATTGCGATTCCGCCGGTGAGCACGAGCACGCCAGCCAAAGCGATCAGGAGAACCTTCCAAGGTGATCGCGGCGGATTCTTCGCGTGCTGCATGTGACGCTCGATTCTGGTGCGGAGAGTTGGTCGACCCGCCTTCAGCCGATGCTTCCCTCGGCGACGAGCCGCTCGAGCACCAGATCGGGATTGTCGCCCTCAAGTCGTTCGAGCCAGTACTGGCTTTCGAACAATGCCATGAGAGTACCGTCCGCCCGCTGGAGAACCCGGACACCCCTCATGCCGCGCAAGGCGTCGGCACTGGGCTGATCGGTGCGGCGTGCGACCTTGTAATTGGTCGGCGAAAGCTCCACGGGCGCTCCGAACTCGTTCTCGAGTCGGTAGACGGCGACGTCGAACTGCATCGGCCCGACGGCGGCGAGGACCGGAGCCTGGTCGCCCTGATCGGCGTCGCGCAGAACCTGCACCACGCCTTCCTCGTCGAGTTGGGCGATGCCGCGTCGGAACTGCTTGAAGCGTCCGGTGTCGCGGACGCGCGCCACCGAGAAGTACTCGGGGGCGAAGCTGGGGATCGCCGGGAACTGCACCGGGGTGTCGAGCCACAGCGTGTCACCGACACGAACTTCTGTTGCATTGACAAGGCCGACGATGTCGCCCGGAAAGGCTTCGTCGATGGTTTCGCGCTCGGAACCGAACACCTGGTGGGCGTACTTGGTGGCAAAGGGCTTGCCGGTGGTTCCGTGCGTGATGACCATGCCACGTTCGAACTTGCCGGAACACACGCGCATGAACGCGATCCGGTCGCGGTGCGACGGGTCCATGTTGGCTTGAACCTTGAAGACGAAACCGGAGAACGGGGCATCGAGCTCGCGATGGTTGCCGCTGGCGTCGGGGCGGGCCCCGGGAGACGGGACGAGATCGACAACGGCATCGAGAAGTTTGCGAACACCGAAGTTGGTGAGAGCCGAACCGAAGAAGGCGGGCGTCGACTGTGCGCCGAGGAAAAGCTCGCGGTCGACATCGGCGCCGACTTCGTCGAGAAGTTGGATCTCGTTCTGAGCGGCTTCCCACGCGGCACCTTCGTCGGCCGCGGCGCGTTCGGGATCGACGATCTCCTCCGGGGCTTCGGTGGCCCCTCGGGCAACGCGGGTGAACCGCGTGAAGAGACCGTCGCGGCGATCGACGACGCCGCGGAAGTCGCCGGCGATCCCGACGGGCCAGGTGACGGGGGTGACGACGAGGTCGATCTGCTTCTCGATCAGGTCGAGCAACTCGAGCGCGTCGTAACCGGGGCGATCCCACTTGTTGATGAAGGTGAGCAGGGGCAGTTCCCGCTGACGGCAGACTTCGAAGAGCTTGAGGGTCTGTGGTTCGATGCCCTTGGCGGCGTCGAGGACCATGACGGCAGCGTCGGCGGCGGCAAGAACCCGGTACGTGTCCTCGGAGAAATCGCGGTGACCGGGAGTATCGAGAAGGTTGATCACGCAGTCCCGGTAGGGGAACTGCAGAACCGTCGACGTGATCGAGATGCCGCGTTGCTGTTCGAGCGCCATCCAGTCCGATGTGGCCGATCGTCGACCGGAACGGGCCTTGACCGAGCCGGCCTCGCTCGAAAGTGCGCCGCCGTAGAGGAGGAACTTCTCGGTGAGCGTGGTTTTGCCCGCATCGGGATGGCTGATGATCGCGAATGTGCGTCGTCGCGATGCCTCGTCTGCGGGAATGCCCATGGCAGCGAGGGTACCGGTCAGCGGGTGGCGGTCGAGCAGTTGCTGCAGGTGCCGACCAGATCGAGCTGGTGATGCTCGATGGTGTAGCCGTGTGCGGCCCCGATGTCGACGGCGAGCTGGCTCACGCCGTCCTCCACCGCAGCCGGCACCTCGATGTCGACGACGTCGCCGCATTTCGAGCAGATCAGATGGTGATGATGCCCCGTGAGGTCTTCGGAGAGTTCGTAACGAGCGGTGTCGTCGGAGGTCACGAACCGGTGCACGACACCGGCCTCCTCCAGGATCGCAAGGTTGCGATAGGCGGAACTCTGGGCAAGTCCGCTGGTCAGATCGAGGAGATCGGTCACGGAGACGGGGCGGTCGGCAACCGCGAGCGCCTCGACCAGCGCCCGCCGGTTGGACGTATATCGCTGGCCGTCACTCTGGAGACGTTCGCCGGCGGTCCGGTGGAGTTCGGCGGGTGAAGCATTCATCGAAATGAAGTGTAGGCCGGTCGAATGTCGGGCCTAGGCTGCCAATTCGTGCCGGACAACGATGAGATGCGCAGCTTCCCGGGGGCCCGCCCACCGGACAGGACAGGTCATGTCGACAGCAGCGGACTCCGACTTGCCGTGAACGAATGGGGCGATGTCGATGCTCCGATGATCGCGGCCATCCACGGCGGATTCGACTTCTCCCGGACGTTCGATGTCTTCGCTCCCATGCTCGCCGACGGCGGATGGCGCGTGGTGGCATGGGACGCGCGTGGCCACGGTGACTCCGACCACGCCCACCTCTACAGCTGGGCCGCCGATGTGCGCGACCATCTCGCCGCAATCACCGCCCTTTCCGACAAGCCGGTCGTGATGCTGGGCCACTCGAAGGGTGGCGGGCAACTGCTCGACCTTCTCGACGGTCGTCCCTCGCTGGCCAAGGCGTTCGTGAATCTTGACGGGCTCCCGTCGCAGTTCTCGTCGCCGGATGTGAACGACCGTGAACGACGTCGGATGCGCCGAGCCGATCTCGGAGCGTTCCTTGATCGGCGGCGTCGACGCAACGAACTCGAGCGTCGCCCCGACACGATCGAGGGACTGGCCGGCCGACGCCAACCGATGAACCCTCGGCTGTCGCGCGAATGGCTCGAATATCTCGTGACCGTCGGTGCCCGACACGACGATCTCGGATGGCGTTGGAAGATCGATCCGGTTCTCCACCTCGGTGGCTTCGGCCCGTGGCGGCCGGGTTGGTCGATGGATCATCTGGCCGCTCTCGAGATGCCGTTCCTCGGCGTGCTGTCGGGCGTCCAGGACGATCCCATGGGTTGGAAGAGTCGGCGCGAAGACATCGCCCCGTTCCTGCCGCCCGGTGGCCGACTCGAGTACTGCGACGACATCGGACACTTCCTGCACATCGAACAGCCGCGGTACATCGCCGATCTCGTTCTCGAATTCCTGGAGCCATTCAAATGAGTCGGCGCACCGAGTTCCTGTCGTCGGGCGCGTTGCGTCTCGCACTCCACACGCTCGCCGAAGGTGAAGGGCAGGCGCTCCTGCTGCTTCATGGTCTCGGCGAGCAATCGCCGATGGAGCGTCCGTTCTGGGCCGAGGCATGGACCGGACCCGTCCTCGCTCTCGACTTCACCGGTCACGGTGAGTCGGATGTGCCCGTGGGTGGCGGCTACATGCCCGAGGCGCTGATGGCCGATGTCGATGCCGTCATCGCCGCGTACGGAGACCTCACCATCGTCGGCCGGGGTCTGGGCGCGTGGGTTGCTCTACTCGTCGCCGGAGCCCGCTCGTCGATCGTCCGCGGCATCGTGCTTGCCGACGGATCGGGAATCGCCGGCGGTGGCCCGCAGCCACCTTCGCCCTATGTCGAAGCTCTTCCGGCCGTCGGTTCCGCGACGCCGGATCCGTTCGCGCTTCTCGAACTGAGCCGCGACGTGCGCCCGGCCGATTACGCACTCGACTATGTACGTTTCGTTCTCGAGGATTCGGAACTCGAGAACCCGATTGTCGTGAGCGCCCGAATACGTCCCGACTGGTTGGCTGCGGTCGCCGCCGATATTGGTGTGATCGAACTGTCGCTGTCCGAAGCAGTTGCGTCTTTCGTGCCGCCCAAAGCGACGTAACTCAGCGGTCGCGGTTCTCGACGTAGATCGCCAGGTCCCTCAGGGCGTCAAGCGGTTCAACGTCGAAAGCGATGTCGTCGAGCGCCGAGATGGCCTGCGCGGTGAGCGAACTGATGTCCGACTCGATCTCGGCCCTTGCGCCGGTTTCTTCCAGGATGACCTGAAGCTCGTTGATGTCGTCGGGGCCGAGCGATGGGGTGCCGATCGAGCGGAGGACCACGCGTTGTTGCGGCGTGGCGCGTTGCGTCGCTATCGAGAGAAGCGGCGTGGGTTTGCCCTCGCGGAGATCGTCACCGACGGGCTTTCCGGTGAGTGACGAATCACCGAAAGTTCCGAGGATGTCGTCGCGGAGTTGGAACGCTTCGCCGAGTGGGCTTCCGTAGCGCGAAAGCGGGATGAGGAATTCGTCGAGGCGGCCGAGGAGCGCAGCGCCGAGATGAAGCGGGCGCTCGATCGTGTACTTGCCCGACTTGTACTGGGCGATTCGCCGAGCGGTCTCGAGGTTCACCGATCCGCGGGCCGTTCCGAGTACATCGAGGTACTGCCCGATGTTGAGTTCGATCTTGAGTTCGTTCCAGATGCCGAAGGCCTCGGAACCGGCTCCTGTCATGAGCCTGTCGGCAAACACCTCGGCAAGGTCGCCGATGAGGATGGCGATTCCCTCGCCGAACCGCCTCGCTTCGCCCTGCCATTCGGGTGCGTCGTGGATCTCCTCGAACGACATGTGGACAGTGGGTTCACCGCGGCGACGTGCAGAACCATCCATCACATCGTCATGGATGAGCGCGAACGCATGAAGGAGTTCGAATGCGGCACCGGTATCGAGAACGGCGCGATCTTCGGCCGTTCCGCCGGCACCGATGAAGGCCCAGTGGCAGAAGGCCGGTCGCAACCGTTTGCCGCCGGTCAGTACAAATCGGGTGAGGACGTCGAGGGGCTGTGCGAGATCGGGATCGACCTCGATCCAACGAGCGGACTCCGCGGCGAGGACTTCACGCAGACGCGCCTCTACCGGCGCGGCGACCACGGCCAGCGCCGGAGGAACTTCAGATGGAGCGGACCCCGTCACTCGTCTTCCGCGTCGAGGGTCTCGTCGGATTCGAGTGTCTCGAGATCGGCGACGATGCGGGTGATCTCGACCCGCGCGTCGGTGAGTCGGCCCCGACAGAGTTCGATGAGGTCGGCGGCGCGGCGGACGCGCTCGGCGAGGCGGTCGACGTCGACATCGTCAGCTTCCAGTTCGCCGAGGATCTCCTCGAGTTCGGAAACTGCGTCCGCGTAGCCGATGTCGTCGGCGGGCTTTGCTTTGGCTGCCATCAGGAATTGTCCTTGTCGGTTGGCGCATCGGAGACGATGCTCGAAATCGTGCCATCAGCAACGGTCGTGACAAGAATCCCGCCCGGTTCGATGTCGTTGACGCTGCGGACGACGGTACCGGCGGCGGATCGCGTGATCGACCAGCCCCGGGCGAGTGCCCGGGCCGGATCGAGGGCCCGAACCCGGGCTTCGACCAGATCGAGTTGTGATCCGGAATGCCGAACCGCCCCGGCGGCGCTGCGGCGAACGCGGTCGCCGAATCCCTGCAAGCGATGGTCCTCGATGACGAGACGGTTGCGGGTGGCGGACGTCGCTCGACGGGCTCGTCTCGAAAGATGTTCACTTTCGTCGTCGAGGGTCGCGTCGAGGGCGACCACGATCTCCTGCCATGCAAGTTCGGCGCGGTTCACCGCTTCGAGCGCAAGGTCGGCGATCGCGGAAGCACACGCAGTTGGCGTCTTGTGTGACGCGAAGGCGACAAGGTCGGCGACACTGGTGTCGATCTCGTGGCCGATGCCGGTGAAGACCGGAACGTCGAGACCTGCGATCGTTCTGGCGATCAGTTCGTGGTCGAACGTGGCCAGATCCGTTCGGGCACCTCCGCCACGCACGAGCGCGATCAGGTCGACGTCCTGGGCGGCGACCGTGCGCAGCGCAGCGGCGACGGTTCTCTCTGCGCCGATTCCCTGAACTCGCGAATCGGCGAACACGACCTCCCAGTTGAGGCCGCTGTCGGCGAGTGTCTTGAGGAAGTCTGCTTCGGCGGCGCTTTCGGTGGCCGTGACCAATCCGATGCGCAGGGGAACGGACGGCACCGGCAGTTGGCGGTTGCGATCGAACAGACCCTCGGCCCGCAGCATCTGGAGAACGCGGTCGCGCTCGGAGGCGATGAGTTCGAGTGTGAATTCCGGGTCGATGTCCTGCATCGAGAGCTGGATGCGGCCGCCGGGAACCCAGAGTTCGAGCGGACCGATGATCCGCACGCGGACTCCGTCGTCCATGCGGATCGGGCCCACGTCCTTGAAACGCCCGTTGACCTTGGACTTGTTCCCGGCCCAGAGGGCGACGGAAAGCTGGGCGATGACGGTGTTGGACTCGTCCTTCTCCACGAGGTTGAAGAAGGTGTGGTTGTTGCGCCCCTTCTTGAACCCGGAGATCTCACCTTCGACCCACACCGGTCCACCGAGCCGATCACTGATGGCGTCGCGGGCGCTGGTGAGGAGTTCGCTGACCGTGTAGCCGTTGTCCGCCATGGCCGGCACGGTAGCGGGAGATCGCACACATAGAGTCACGGGATGGGACGACGCGGATATTTCCCGATGAGACGGATCCTTCCGACGGTGACCCTGTGCCTGATAGTCGGTTCGGGACTCGCCGCCTGCGGGTCGTCGTCATCGTCATCGTCATCATCGACGTCCACGGCTCGGGAGACGGCCACATCGGCGACCGCTGCTCCTAGCGACGCGACCTCGACCACGACGATCGAGACTCCGCCCCCCAACCCGAACGAGCCGATCGGCCCGCCGTCGGATGCCTGCGAACTTCTTGGCCAGAGACTCCTGCCGACCGATCTCCGTCCCGCAGACAGTTCCAGTTGGTTAAACGAACGTCAGAGGGTTCTGATCGACGCGAAACTCACCGTTGATCTTCTGGGCGCTGTTCTCGCCGCCCCCCCGGAACAGATCCGCGGATCACTGGTCGCCGAGCGGACCTACGCCGAATTCGTCGGACGCACGATGGAGACGGCAACCGGCTATCCCGACGCGATCGCAAAACTCGACGGTTATCCCGATCGCACGGCAGTGGCATCTGCCGAAGCGGAAATCTCGGCCTGGTCCACGGCCAACTGCTGAACGCCGGTTATTCCTGAACGAGCTCGATCAGGGTTCCGAGGGCGTCCTTCGGGTGGATGAATGCAACGGTCGTGCCGCGCGAACCCGGGCGGGGTGCATCGTCGAGGACGCGGAATCCTTGTGCCTTGACGGCTGCAAGTGCTTCGGCACAATCGTCGACCCGGTAACCGACATGGTGAATGCCCGGACCGCCACGATTGGCGAGCCACTTGGCGACGGTCGAATCGTCGCGGGTGGGGGTGAGGAGTTGAACGTAACTCTCGGCGACCTTCAGAAGGGCCTCTTCGACGCCATCGCTCTCGACAACCTCGCGGTGATCGACGACTGCGCCGAAGGTCTCGCGGTAGTAATCGATGGCGGCACCGAGATCCGGCACAGCAATCGCGATGTGATCGATCTCGGTGAGAAGGGGCTTCGTGTTGGCGGCTGATTCGCTCATCTGAACTCCTGGTTCGTCATCGCCGGGGCGTCGAACGGAAATGGACATGTAACGACTATGCCCCGTGGCGGCGGAAAAGGGTGATTCGGTCCTCGCCCACCTGCTCGCGGAATTCCGGATCGTCGATGCCGAGGCCCTCGGTCGGGGCGAGACACAGGACGCCGATCTTGCCCTCGTGCAGGTTCTTGTGGACCTGGTAGGCGGCCTCGCCGGTGTCGTTCATCGAATAGACGGCCGAGAGGATGGGCTGGATCTTTCCGGCCCGGATGAGATCGTTCGCGGCCGAGGCTTCGGCGTAGTTCGCGAAATGCGAACCGACGATGCGCTTGAGCTTCATCCAGAGATGGCGGTTGTCGTATTCGATCTTGAATCCGCTCGTGGCGGCGCAGGTGACGATCGTGCCGCCGCGTGCGGCTGCGAACACCGAGGCGCCGAAGGTCTGGCGGCCGGGATGTTCGAACACGATGTCGACATCGCGCCCGATCATCGAGCGGATGTCCTTACCGAGGCGACGCCATTCACTTTCATCCTGAGTCGTCTCGTCGGACCAGAACTTGTAATTGGCCTCGCGACGGTTGATGACGTGCTCGACGCCGAGTTCGTTCAACAGCGCGACCTTTTCCGGAGAGGAGACGACTCCTACCGGGGTACCGCCACCATTGAGTACGTACTGCATCGCGTAGCCACCGAGGCCGCCCGATGCACCCCAGACGAGGACGGCATCGCCCTGTTTCATGTGGGCGGCGTTGGGGCTGACGAGCATGCGGTAACTGGTGGAGTTGCAAAGGGCGTTGACCGCCGATTCCTCCCACGAGAGATGCGCCGGCTTGGGCATCAACTGGTTGGCCTTGACGACCGTGAGTTCACCGAGGCCGCCGTAGTTGGTTTCGAAACCCCAGATGCGCTGGTTGTCGCCGATCATGGAGTCGTTGTGACTCGACGGGTCCTGATCATCGACATGGTTGCAGTGGATGACGACGCGGTCGCCCGGCGCCCATTTGCGGACGGCCGAACCGACGCGCAGCACGACACCGGAACCGTCGGATCCGACAGCGTGGAAATCCTGATCGTGACGCGCTCCCCAGTAGCCCTCGCGCCCGAGCCGCGTAAGGAATCCGAAGGTCGAAAGCGGTTCGAAGATCGCACTCCAGACCGTGTTGAAGTTGATCGAACTGGCCATGACGGCGACGATCGCCTCATCGGGCGCCAGTTCGGGAAGCTCGATGTCCTGGACATGGAGCGACTGGCGCGGGTCCTTGTCTTCGGACTCCATGCCTTCGAACATCGTCTGCTCTTCCTTGCGGACGACGACCGCCCGGTAGGAATCGGGCAGGGGAATGGCGGCGAGTTCGGCGCCGGAAGCACCGTTCTGGATGGCCTCGAGGATCTTCTGCATGAGCGGCACGGTAGTTGGCCGGGTTACCCATGGGTAAACTTTCGGCACGGGGCATTCGCGTCCCGCCGAGCCCAGTGGCCAACCGGACCGTCACAGCGACGGAATCGGGGTCCCGATCGGTTCGAACTACCTGTGTGGAGGAAGTCCATGGCTGGATCAGTCATTCTCTCGGGCGCACGTACGCCCATCGGCAAGTTGTCCGGTTCCCTGGCCGGTTTTGAAGCCACGGACCTCGGGGCGATCGCGATCAAAGCGGCGCTCTCGCGTGCCGGTCTGACGCCCGAGCAGATCGACTACGTGTTCATGGGGCAGGTCCTGCTCGGTGGCGCCGGTCAGATGACTGCCCGTCAGGCTGCGTTCAAGGCCGGTATCCCGATGTCCGTTCCGGCGACCACGGTCAACAAGGTCTGCCTCTCGGGCCTCAACGCCATCCATCTCGCCGATCTCTACATCCAGGCCGGCGAAGCCGACATCGTCGTGGCGGGCGGCATGGAATCCATGACCAACGCCCCGTACCTGATGCCGGGTGCGCGTGCGGGTCTCCGCATGGGCGACGGCAAGATCATCGACTCGATGATGTTCGACGGACTCTTCTGCGCCATCGATCAGATGGCGATGGGCGCCGGCACCGAGAAGTACGCCGCAACCGCCGGACTCGACCGCGCTTCGCAGGACGAGCTCGCCGCCATTTCGCATGCGCGTGCGGCCGCCGCACAAGCTGCCGGTCTCTTCGCCGACGAGATCGTTCCCGTCGAGATTCCGCAGCGCAAGGGTGATCCGAAGATCTTCAGCGTCGACGAGGGAGTCCGCGTCGAGACGACACTCGATTCGCTCGGTGCTCTTCGCCCGGCGTTCGACAAGGCCGGCAACATCACGGCTGGCAACGCGTCGCAGATCTCCGACGGTGGCGCTGCTGTCATCGTCGCTTCCGAAGCGGCCGCCGAGCGTCTCGGCATCAAGCCCCTCGGTCGCATCATCGGATACGGCCAGGTCGCCGGCCCCGACGCATCGCTCCTCAACCAGCCGGCGACGGCGATCAACGCGGCACTCGCCCGCGCCGGCATGAGCGTCGGCGATCTCGACCTGTTCGAACTCAACGAAGCGTTCGCCGCAGTCGGTGTGGCCTCGATGGCGACGCTCGGGATCAACTCCGACATCACCAACGTGAACGGTGGCGCCATTGCCCTCGGCCATCCGATCGGCATGTCGGGAACGCGCGTTGCGCTGCATCTCCTCAACGAACTGAACCGTCGCGGTGGCGGCAAGGGCGCAGCCGCACTTTGCGGCGGCGGCGGTCAGGGCGACGCGATCCTTCTCGAGACGTACTGATCGTTTCGGCAACGAACTGAATACAGAAGGGCCCGGGCATGATGCCCGGGCCCTTTTCGTTTTTGTTCTGTTTTCGCTGTCGTCCGTGTGTCTGTGCGCTCCGTGAGGAGTGCCGTTGTCGGAGCGGCGTTCCGTCAGTCGACTTCGCGGCGACCTTCGAGAGCGCGACCGAGCGTGAGTTCGTCGGCGTATTCGAGATCGCCTCCGACAGGAAGCCCGCTGGCGATCCTCGTGACGGTCAGGCCGAGAGGCTTGAGCAGTCGACCGAGATACATGGCGGTCGCCTCGCCCTCGATGTTGGGATTGGTGCACAGGATCACTTCGGTGATGCCTTCGGGTTCGATGCGGGTGAGCAGTTCCTTGACCCGCAACTGATCGGGGCCGATGCCTTCGATGGGGCTGATGGCGCCCTGCAGGACGTGATATCGACCTCTGAATTCGCCTGTCTTCTCCACCGACACGATGTCGCGGGGTTCCTCGACGACGCACACGATGTTGGTCTCGCGCCGGGTGTCGGCACAGATGCCGCACTCCTCGCCCTCGGCGATGTTGAAGCAGGTCTGGCAGAAGCTGACGCGCTCCTTCACGATCGCGATCGCGTTGGCGAGACGGAGGGCATCGGCGGTCGGGAGCTTGAGCATGTGGAACGCGATGCGCTGCGCCGATTTGGGGCCGATGCCGGGAAGTCGACCGAGTTCATCGATGAGGTCCTGAACGGGACCGGCGTAAACGCTCACGGACGTTCGGGGCCTTCGTCGATCGCGATGGTGTCCACGATGTCGGCATCGCCACCGAATCCGGCGAACCCGCCCAGCGCGCCGAGGTCGATCGAACCCATCGAGGCCTGCTGAAGTTGATCGACCTGCGTGATTGCGTCGATGAGGGCCGCCTTGACGAGATCTTCGAGCATGCCGAGATCGGCCGGATCGACTGCCGCGGGGCTGATGGTCACATCGAGGATCTGGATCGATCCGGTGATCGTGATCTGCACGACACCGCCGCCGGCGCTGCCGGTCACGACGGCGTTCGCCGCATCCGCCTGCGCTTCGGCGAACTGCTCCTGCATCTGCATCGCTTGGGAAAGGATCGAACTGAGATCGAACTGATCGGACATGTGAGGCTCCGGAAGCGTGAGGGGAAGTTGTGAACGGATGATTCTGGCGGTGGGGCGCCGCCGAACGGTGACTTATCCGGCGTCGCCGTCGAGAAGTTCGGCCCCGGGGAACATCGCCGCGATGCGATCGGCACCGTTGGATCCGATGTCGTTGGCGTCGGCGAGATCCTCGATCTCGGAATGGTGGATCTCGTCGTCGATGTGGGCGGGTTCGGCGGCGGCCTGGGCCACGCGACCGCGCGGGGCAGCCCCGCGTTGTGCCGAGGGATCGGGGGCGCTGGTGTCGACGACGAGCCGAACCGGCACGGGGAGCCCGAAGTTGGCGGCGAGGGCCGCCTCCACGTCGGAGCGGCATTCCTCGCAGCGCTGGGCGTGTGTGGCGTTGGGGAGTCCGAACACGGCCGTGTCGCCATCGATCTGGGTCCACTGGCCGCCGGCGAAACGAACGCGGGGGCGCTGGGGGAGGCCGGCGAGGATGGTGTTGGTCCAGGCCGCGACGAGTTGGTCGAGCGTGGGCGTGACGCCGGTGGAGGTCGACATCGCGGGGGCCGCGGCCGGAGCGGGAGCCGCTGGGGCGGGGGCTGGCGCGGGAGTCACGGGCGCTTCGGCGGCGGCGGGTGCTTCAGGAGTAGGAGCAGGAGCGGGGCTGGACGCGGCGGGAGCGGTGGGCCTCGGGGATCCCGGGCGGGCTGGAGCCGATGGTCGGGTTGCGGCCGGTCCGGGTGGCGTGGGACGGGGCGGGGGTCGTTCGGCCCCGGTCGGCTTTCCGAGATCGCGCAGGACCTGTCGGGCCGAATCGGCCGGTCGCGACGAACCGCCGGATGGTCGGGGATCGACTGGAGCGTCGGCGTCGGGGTCGTACTCGGGATCGTCGTCCTCGTCGAAAACGGGCTCGGCTGCCGGAGCGGCCGCTGCCGGTTGCGGGGCCGGCGCCGAGGCCGGGGCCTTTGTGGCAGGTGCGGAGGATTGGGCCGTCGGTCGGGCCGAAGAAGCGGCCGGACGGGGAGCACCGTTCTCGAGTCGGGTGATCCGTTCGGCGAGAGCACCGAGTGACGTGTCGGCATCGATCCGGGTGAGGCGTACGAGCGCGACCTCAAGAGGGATGCGGGGATCGAGGGCGTCCTGGATCCCGACGAATGCTTCGCCCAGCAGTTCGAGCGCACGGGTGGCCCCGGGGGCGGTCAGACGCAGCGCCTGATCGGCGACGCGTTCCCTGTCGGCTTCGGTGAGGCGGGAGAGATCGGCGTTCATCGATGCCAAGAAGACGTCGCGCAACCGGGCGATGAGCGATTCGCCCAGAACCCGGGGATTGCGACCACGCGAGAGCGCGGCGTCGACAGCGACGAGCGCCCGGCCGGTATCGCGGTCACACAGGGCCTCGACAAGTTCGTCGACGGCGTCGACCGAATCCGGAACGCCTCCGGCGGCGACGACCCGATCGAGTGCGCTGAGCGTGTCGCGGGCGGAACCGGCTCCGGCGCGGAGCACATAGGCATAACCCTCGGGAGCCAGTTCGAGCCCGGCGTCGCCGACCACATACTCGACGAGGCCGCGGAGGTCCTCGGCGGAGAGGAGGTTGACTTCGAAATGCTGGGTGCGGCTGCGGATCGTGGGCAGCACTTTCTGCGGATCGGTCGTGGCGAGCACGAAAACGACATGTTCGGGGGGTTCTTCGAGGGTCTTCAGCAACGCGTTCGACGCTGCCGTCGAAAGCATGTGAACCTCATCGAGGATGTAGACCTTGGTGCGTCCGGGGGTGCCGAGGGACGCCTTGGCGATGAGGTCCCGGATCGCATCCACGCCGTTGTTCGATGCCGCATCGAGTTCGTGGACGTCGAAGCTCGTACCCGCTTCGATCGAGAGGCACGATGCGCATTCGCAGCACGGTTCGCCTTCGATGGTGTTCTCGCAGTTGAGGACCTTGGCGAGGATGCGGGCGGTGGAGGTCTTGCCGGTACCGCGGGGCCCCGAGAGGAGATAGGCGTGGCCGACACGCTCGTCGCGGACGGCATTGCGCAGGGCCGAGACCAGATGCTCCTGACCACGCACTTCGCTGAAGCGGCGGGGGCGATAGCGGCGGTAGAGCGACTGATAGGCCATTGGACTGAGCCTACCGACAGGCCCCGACACCCGCAGTCACGA
>CAEZUP010000011.1_pt1 | contig 30190 bp, 29 predicted proteins | sample 7264511 | NCBI WGS metagenome assembly CAEZUP01 (sample SAMEA6813833, study PRJEB35770) | uncultured Microthrixaceae bacterium | biome: Freshwater; feature: Freshwater reservoir; material: water | place: Czech Republic | collected 2016-04-20 | depth 0.5m m
CGGTTGTGCACTTCACCTGGCTGCAGTGGCTGCTGGTGAATCTCCCCAGGAATGGAAGCCGTCAGTCTGTTGGCAGTTGCCGGTGAAGGTCGACTGGGTCCAGACATCACCGACAACCGAAGAGGCCACCCTGCGACGTTGGTCCCGGGCTGATTGGGGCGATGAGGGCGAGACAATGGCGTGGTGTTGCACCGAAGGCGATCGGGCCTATGTCGGCGACTCGGCCGTGATCGACTCGCTCGCGGAAGAACTCGCGGAGATCGTGGGCGACGAGGTCTACGTCGAACTGCGCCGACGCCTCACCGATTGAGCCCGATACGCAGGGAGATGTGTCGGCGTTCATGGAGCGAAAGGACGCAAAACGCTTGAGGGGACCGGCAAGGTCGGTCCCCTCAAGCGTTTTTCATGGTGGGCGATACTGGACTCGAACCAGCGACCCCTGCCGTGTGAAGGCAGTGCTCTAGCCAACTGAGCTAATCGCCCGAAGGATTGCGATCGTAGTCCACCTCCGGAGACGGCCCCAACCGTCGATCGGTATGCGTTCGGGTGTCGTCCCCGGGCGGCACGTCGACCTTCTAAGGTTCTCTGTCACGCAAGCGACGACACTGATCCTTGGAGGATTCACCGGTGCCACCGATTCCCGCAGACGAATACCCGCTTCATCAGGCCCCTTATTCATTGGCCTACGCGGCGAGCAGCGATCGCAACTTCTACGACCGCTGTTATCTGAATGCCCACGACCGAACGGGTGAGGTATTTCTCATCACCGGACTCGGGCAGTACCCGAACATCGGTGTCACCGACGCCTTCGCCTGCGTTCGTCGCGGTGACAAGCAGTTCACGGTCCGGATGTCCGACGCCCTCGGCGAAGATCGCATGAATCAGCAGGTTGGGCCGTACAAGCTCGAGATTCTCGATCCCCTCAAGGAACTGCGGATCACCTGTGATGCCGACGAGTACGGAGTGGGCCTCGACCTTCACTGGCGCGGATCGTTCCCGGCAGTCGATGAATCACCGCACCTGATGCGGGCGGGCGCGAAGGTCATGCTCGACGCCCAACGCTTCGCCCAGGTTGGTACGTGGGAAGGATCGATCCGTGTTGACGGCGAGACCTTCGATGTCACGCCGGACAAGTGGGTCGGAACTCGTGACCGCTCGTGGGGCATCCGTCCCGTCGGCGAACCCGAACCGGCTGGCCGCGCGGCGGCGGAACCGGCTGCGAATGGCGGATTCTGGTGGTGTTACGTGCCGCTTCGCTTCGAGGACTTCTCCCTGGTGTTCATCGCGCAGGAAAGCGCCGATGGGCATCGCACCCTGAACGACGCGCTCCGGGTGTGGCCCGCCGAATCGGGACGTGGGGTCGAGACTCTCGGCTACCCGAAGTACGACATCAACTACCGAAGCGGAACGCGCATCCCCGAAAGCGCGACGATCACCGCCTACGAACCCGACGGCACACCCCTCGTTGTCGAAATCGAGTGTCTCGGCCACGTGGCGCTGTCCGCGGGTTGTGGCTACGGCCCGGATCCGCAATGGACCCACGGTGTCTGGCGCGGTCGCGACTGGATCGAAGGTGCTGTCTACGACCTCAACGATCCTGCCAATCTCATTGCCACGCAGTACGGGATGCTTGACCACGTGGGTCGCGCCACCGTCAACGGTCAGGAAGGCTTCGGCCTGTTCGAGCATGCATGCGCAGGTCGCCACACGCCGTCGGGATTCCCCGATGGCGGGACGATGGCTCCCTGACGTCTGACTGAAAAGTTCCGAAAAGACAGGTACGAACGGTACGGGTCAAGCCGGGGGCAACAGCCCCAGGTTTGCCCGTGCCCGTTCGAGAACAGGTCTGGCCAGTGACCGGGCCTTCTCGGCGCCGGTGGCAAGGATGGCTGCGGTTCCGGCAGGATCGGCCGAGAGTTCGGCGAATCGCTGTTGGATCGGACGGAGCGTCTCGACCACGGCCTCGGCGCACGCCGACTTGAGATCGCCGTAACGATCGAAACGTTCGGCGATCGCGTGCGGATCGTCGCCCGTGCAAGCACCCAGAATCGACAGCAGGTTCGACACACCCGGCTTTGTCGCCGGATCGAACCGCACGTCGGTCTCGGTGTCGGTGACGGCCCGCTTGATCTTCTTCGCCACGGCGTCGAGATCGTCGAGGACGAGGATGGTTCCCTGCGGTGAGTCTTCCGATTTGGACATCTTCCGCGTGGGTTCCTGGAGGTCCATCACGCGTGCGCCGATCTTCGGAATCGATGCCTCGGGAACGACGAAGGTGTCCCCGTAGCGATGATTGAAGCGGATCGCGAGATCTCGCGACAGCTCCAGATGTTGGCGTTGATCGTCGCCAACCGGAACGCGGTCCGTGTCGTACAGGAGAATGTCGGCGGCCATGAGTGCCGGATAGGTGAACAATCCGGCGGACACAAAATCGGCGTTGTCGCTCTTGTCCTTGAACTGCGTCATGCGTCGCAGTTCCCCGAATGCGGCGGTGCATTCGAGGATCCACGAGAGTTCCGTATGTTCGGGGACATGGCTCTGGATGAACAGGGTGGACTGCGCCGGATCGATTCCGATGGCGAGGAGCAGTTGGGCCAGTTCGAGCGTGCGGGCCCGGAGTTCGGCAGGGTCCTGGGGAACGGTCAGGGCGTGCAGATCGACCACGCAGAAGATGGTGTCGGCTTCGGCCTGATCGGTGACCCAGTAGCGCAGGGCACCGAGGAGGTTTCCCAACTGGACTGGACCGGTGGGTTTGATCCCGGAAAACACTCGTGTCATGGGCTTCGATCGTAGATGTCCTCCGGGAGTCCGGCGTGATGGTCGACCGATGGGGCATGGTCCAGGGGAGCGTTGTGCGGGTGGGTCGCCATCGGCCCTATCGTGATGGCGATGCCATACGAGGTTCAGACACCGATCTACGAGGGGCCCTTCGACCTCCTGCTTCACCTGATCCTGCGCGAACAGGTGGATCTCTACGAGATTTCGCTCGCCCGGATCGTCGATGCCTATCTCGTCGAGATCGAGAAGATGGATGAACTCGACCTCGATGTCACCACCGAATTTCTCCTCATAGCGGCGACGCTTGTCGAACTGAAGTGCAAGCGCCTCCTGCCCGAGGATGCCGACATCGATCTCGACGACGAGTTCGCGCTCTGGGAGGAGCGCGATCTGCTGATCGCACGACTGCTCGACTGCAAGACCTTCAAGGACGCAGCACAGGTTCTCGGGTTCCTCTTCGACACGGCGGTGCTGTCGGCGCCACGCCGGGCCGGTCTCGACGAGCGGTTCATGGAGATTGCACCGGATCTGCTCGTCGGCATCGATCTTCAGGACATCAAGTCCGCGTACCTGAGGGCGATGACTCCTCGACCCAAGCCGGTCGTGAGCATCGATCACATCCACAACGTCAGGGTCAGCGTCACCGAAGCCTGCGAAGAACTGATCGACGAGCTTCCCCGGATGGGAAGGGTGACGTTCCGGCGGCTCACCGAGTCACTTGTCGAGCGACTCGAGATCGTCGTCCGGTTCCTGGCCGTTCTCGAACTGTTCAAGCAGGGTTACGTCGAACTCGATCAGCCTCGGGCCTTTGGCGATATCGAAATCATCTGGGTCGGCTCTCCGACCTTCGACCCCGCCGATCTGGCTGGCGTCGACTCCTACGAGGGCTGAGGAAACAACCATGTCCGTCGAAATGAAACGCGCGCTCGAAGCGATCGTGATGGTGGCGGATTCTCCGCTCGAATCCGAGATGCTCGCCGAGATCACCGAACTCGGTGTCGACAAGGTCGACGCCCTCCTGACCGAGCTCGCCGCCGAATATGCGGCACAGGTCCGCGGCTTCCAACTCGTGCGCGTCGCCGGTGGATGGCGCTATCAGAGCCATCCCGATCAGTCGCCATATGTCGAGCGTTTCGTCCTCGACGGCCAGTCGGCGAAGCTTTCGGCAGCAGCCCTCGAGACCCTTGCGATCGTCGCTTACAAGCAACCGATCAGCCGAGCCCAGATCGCGGCAATCCGCGGCGTGAGCGTTGATGGCGTCGTACGGACGATCGAACAGCGCGGTTACATCGGTGAGGTTGCCCGCGATCCCGGCCCCGGGCAGGCGGTGCTTTTCGGCACCACCCCGGCATTCCTCGAGCGCATGGGCATCGACTCGCTGTCCGATCTTCCGGCGATCGCCGACTTCGTTCCGGGTGCCGATGTCGTGGAGGCTCTCGAGCACGGACTCCGCGTCGAGGTCGTGATCGACCCGACACTTGCCGGCAGCGAGACATCGGCTGACGATCGTCCTTCTCTCGGGGATCTCCTCGATGGGGACCAGTCAGCTTGACCGGGATCGAATTGAGCGATGGCGAACGACTCCAGAAGGTGCTTGCCCGTGTGGGCATCGGCAGCCGTCGCATCTGCGAAGACCTGATCTTCGACGGTCGAATCACCGTGAACGGGGATGTCGCCATTCTCGGTCGACGGGTGAACCCCGACGACGACGTGATCGCGCTCGACGGGACGCCGCTTGCGGTGAAGCCGGGCCTCGTTCACTACATCCTCAACAAGCCGGTCGGGATCATCACCACCGCCGACGATCCGCAGGGTCGTCCGACGGTGCTGTCTCTGGTTCCCGAAGAGCCCCGGGTGTTCCCGGTGGGCCGACTCGACATGGACACGGAGGGTCTGCTCCTCCTCACCAATGACGGAGCGTTGACCCATCGCCTCACGCATCCATCCTTCGGTGTCGACAAGGAATACATCGTCCATGTGGATGGCGAACCGACCCGTGGCGAAATCCGCACGCTCCGCGACGGGGTGATGCTGGACGACGGCGTGACCGCTCCGGCGCAGGCGGCACTGGTGGCTCCCTCGATCATCAAGCTCACGATTCACGAGGGCCGCAATCGTCAGATCCGACGTATGTGTGAGGCGATCGGTCACCCGGTGCTCCGATTGGTCCGCACCCGGATAGGCCCCATCGCCGATCGGAAACTCAAGCCGGGGGAATGGCGGGTCCTCACCGGTGACGAGTTGCGGGGTCTCGAGCGGGCGGCGACTCCCGAATCCGAGAAAACAACACCAAAGGGCCAGCGGCCCCGCACCTAGTATCGGCATTCGTGACTACCGCCGTACGTGCCCTCCGTGGTGCAACCACCGTCGATTCCGATGAAGCCGATCAGGTTCGGGCGCGAACGGTCGCGCTCCTTCAGGAGATGGTCGAGCGCAATGGCATCGACCACGACGACATCATCAGCGTCCTGTTCACTGCAACCGACGACATCCACTCGATCTTTCCGGCTGCTGCGGCGCGCGACATCGGTTTCGGAGACATTCCCCTCATCTGCGCCCGGGAACTCGACATCGTCGGCTCAGCTCCGCTCTGCATCCGGGTTCTGATGCACCTGTCGACGTCCCTCTCCCGTTCGGAACTTCGACACGTCTATCTGGAGGGCGCAAGCGGCCTCCGCGACGATCTACCCGAATGACCGCGTCCAGCGAGTCGGGTGAAGTCGTCGAAATTCCGGATCCGGATCGCTCGTCGCCGGGGACAGCGCTTGTCATAGGTGTCGGACTCATCGGTGGATCGATCGGACTGGCGCTGCGCGCGCGCGGTTGGCGGGTGCTCGGCAGGGATCTCGACGAAGCCAATCTCGTTGCAGCGATGGAACTCGGGGTCATCGACGCTGTCGCCGCCAATGGTCCCGTGAGTGCGGATCTGACGTTCGTCGCAACGCCTGTCGGTGCAATCGGCGCTGAAGTGGAACGTGCCCTTCTCCAGACAGAAGGTCTCGTGACCGACGCCGGGAGCGTGAAGTCGCAACTTGCTCCGCTCATGAAGAATCCTCGGTACATCGGCGGCCATCCGATGGCAGGCAGTGAACTCGACGGCGTTGCGGGAGCCCGGGCGGATCTCTTCGAAGGTCGCACCTGGGTGCTCACGCCGACCGGAGAGACTGACGACGAGGCGTTCGCCCGTCTGCGCGGAATCATCGTGGATTTCGGTGCCGAGGTTGTATCGCTTCCGCCGGAACGCCACGACACGATGGTTGCGGTCGTCTCTCATGTGCCGCACCTGACGGCGGCGAGCCTCATGGGTCTCGCCGATGCGCGTTCCGATGAACACAGGGGACTGCTTCGACTCGCTGCTGGTGGATTCCGCGACATGACGCGCATTGCTGCGGGGCATCCGGGTATCTGGCCCGACATCTGCGCCGAGAACAAGGACGCGATTGTTGTCGAACTGGATCGACTCGTCGACGGGCTCGGCGTGGTCCGCTCGTTGATCGTCGATGATGATCGCGAGGGTCTCGTCGAACTGCTTTCGAAGGCCCGGTCCGCGCGCCTTGCCCTTCCGGCGCGGTTCACGCGTGCCGAGGAACTCTCGGAGATCCGGGTTCCCGTTCCGGATCAGAAGGGAGCCCTCGCGGGTATCACCATGCTTGCGGCCGAGCTCGACGTGAGTATCGCCGACATCGAGATAGCGCACTCCGTCGAAGGCGACGAGGGCGTGGTGATCCTGCTGGTGGAATCACTGCAGGGTGCACGTCTTCGCGATGGACTCGCAGCGCACGGTTATCGACCAGTTCTCCGACCGCTCGATGGCGATTACGACCAATGAGCGGGGAGAACGCGATCTCCGATCCGTTGCCGATGAAACCGTTCTCCGGTCCGGTGGCGGCGTCGGTGAGAGTGCCGGGGTCGAAGAGTCTGACGAATCGGGCGCTCATGTGCGCGGCGCTGGCGGCGGGGACTTCCCGGATCGGCGGAATTCTGCTGGCCGACGACACCGAGGCGATGTTGTCGTGCATCTCGAACCTCGGCGCCGACGTACGACTGGATCGGGCAAATGATTCGGTGGAGATCCGGGGCTTCGCAGGTCGACCGCTCGACGGTCCCATCGACCTCGACGCACGTCTGTCGGGAACCACGTCACGCTTTGTGGCTGCGTCGCTGGTACTCGGCTCCGGTCCCTATCGACTGACCGGGGCACCTCCATTGCAGGGGAGACCTCTTGGCCCGACCCTCGACGCTCTCGTCGAGCTCGGGAGCCAGTTGTCGTTCGAGGGTGACGACGGATGTCTCCCGGTGATCGTCAACAACCCGGCGCCGAAAGCGGGCTCGACGATGCCGACGATCAGCGTCTCCGGTGATGTTTCGAGCCAGTTCCTTTCGGGGCTGCTTCTCGTCGGCCCGTGCCTTCCGAACGGATTGAGGATCGACGTGTCGACTCCTCTCGTGTCTCGCCCGTATGTCGACATGACGCTCTCCGTGATGGTGGCGTTCGGCGCGGTTGTCGACGAAGGAGGAACAGGTTTCATCGTGTCTCCGGGCGGTTACACAGGAACCGACTTCACCGTCGAGCCGGATGCTTCGGCCGCGTCGTATTTCTACGCATCCGCAGCGATCTGTGGTGGGTCGATGACGGTCGAGGGACTCGGAACCGATTCGATCCAGGGTGATGTCGGCTTCGTCGACGCTCTCGAGGCCATGGGCTGTCGCATCGACAGGACCCCCGACTCGATCACTGTCACCGGTCCGGCCCTCCATGGACTCGATGTCGATTTCTCCGACATCTCGGACACCGCACAGACGTTGGCTGCAGTAGCCATCTTCGTGGACTCGCCGACGCGGGTCACGGGAATCGGATTCATCCGCCGCAAGGAGACTGACCGGATCGCGGCAGTCGTCGCCGAGCTTCGGCGACTTGGCCTGGAGGCGAGCGAAGATCCCGATGGATTCACCGTGGTGCCCTCGTCGCCGTCGCCTGCCGAGATCCACACCTACGAGGATCACCGTATGGCCATGAGCTTCGCTCTGGTCGGACTCCGTGCGCCGGGAATCCAGATTCAGGATCCGGCCTGTGTGGCAAAAACTTTCCCCGACTACTTTGAGCGCCTGGAGCTCATCCGCCCTGGGAGCGAACAATGACCGAAGAACGAACAGTCATCGCAATCGATGGACCTGCCGGATCCGGGAAGTCGACAGTGGCCAAGGCTGTTGCCGATCGCTTGGGTCTCGAGTATCTCGACACCGGCGCCATGTACCGCTCCGTGGCTTTCGCTGCGATGCGCGAGGGAGTCGATCCCGAGGACACCGAAGTCGTCGCGAACCTTTCACGGGGTCTCGCTCTGACGGTCGGCCCGGATGGAATCGTCAATGTCGATGGAGTGGATGCGAGCATCGAGATTCGGGGCCCCGAAGTGACGCGCGCCGTCAGCATCGTGGCCGCGAACCCGGGTGTGCGCGACGAGATGCGTCGCCGTCAGCGGGAGTGGGTAGCCAAGCGCAACGGTGGCGTGATGGAGGGTCGGGACATCGGCACTGTCGTGTTCCCCGATGCAACGCTCAAGGTCTATCTCGACGCCAGCCCGGAAGTCCGTGCGGCCCGTCGTTCCAAAGAAGTGACAGATCTCTCGTACGAGACTGTCGCCTCCGATCTGGCTCGGCGCGACGCACTTGATCAGGGTCGGACTCATGACCCGCTCCGGGCCGCATCGGATGCGGTTGTCATCGACACGAGCGATCTCACTGTCGCCGAGATCGTCGATGCCATTCTCGGCCAGCTCTGATGTCGCGCGAGGAACTTCACGTCCCGACGTGGCACGAGAAGGGTGAACAGATGAGTTGGGGGCAGAATCTGCTCTACAGCTTCGTCAGAGGAGTGATTCATCTCGCGATGCTCGTCTGGTTCCGCATCGAGGTTCGCGGACGCGAGAACCTTCCGAAGGAAGGCGCCTACATCGTGTCGCCGGTGCACCGGTCGAATCTCGATGCGGCCGTGATCTGTGCCATCACGCACCGGCGGATGCGTTACATGGGTAAGGAATCACTCTGGACCTCGCGATCGTTCGGGTGGTTTCTCTCGGCGATGGGTGGGTTTCCCGTGCAGCGTGGATCGGCCGACCGCGAGGCGCTCAAGGCGGGGCTGACCGTGGTGGAGCGGGGCGAGCCCCTCGTGATGTTCCCCGAGGGCACGCGTCAGAGCGGCCCGGTCATCACCGAATTCTTCGACGGACCCGCCTATGTGGCCTGTCGGACCGGCGTTCCGATCATCCCGTTGGGTCTCGGCGGCACCGAATGGGCGATGGCAAAGGGTTCGAAGTTCATCCGCCCGGTGAAGGTCGTGATCGTCATCGGGAAGCCGCTTATTCCGGATGCGCCCACCGACGGGGGCAGGGTGCCTAGGCGAGCGGTTCGGGAACTGAGTGCCCGTCTGGGTGAGTCGCTTCAGGAACTCTTCGACGAATCGCAGGTCCTGGCCGGTCGGCCGAATCGCTGACCCTTCGCCGGCAGTAGCGATTTCCCGCCTCCGGATGTCGCAATGTCGGCGGGTTTTCGGCAATGATTCCGCCATGACACTTCTGGGGGAACACGGAACCGATCTCGTCGACTCGATTGCGGATCTGGTCACTGCCGAGGCCGACGCATGCGAATCCAACCGCACCATGACCCAACCGGTCGTGGATGCACTCTGGGACTCGGGTCTCATGTCGTATCTGAATCCTGCCGAGGCCGGCGGAAGTGAACCCGGTTTTGCCGAGATGCTCGACATCTGGCAGCGCATGGCCTGGCTCGACGGTTCGTTCGGCTGGATCGGCATCGCCAACCTTCCCTCCGCGGCAGCAGTTGCGGCGTATCTCCCGCAGCAGGGTTTCGACGAGACCTTCGGATCTGCCGAGCGCGTGACCATGGGCGGCCAATTCGCACCCAACGGTCAGGGAATCAAGGAGGACGGTGGCTACCGGATCTCCGGCGCCTGGAACTTCGGTTCCGGCACGGGACATTCGGAATTCGTCTGCGCCGGATTCCTCACCATCGACGACGGCAACTTCGGAGTCGACGAAGACGGCCAGATCGCTCTGCGCGCTGCCGTGATCCATCGCGACGACATCAACTTCACCGACGGCTGGCACGTCCAGGGACTCCGCGGCACCGGTTCGTTCGATTACAACGTCTCCGATCTCTTCGTACCCGAGCATCGGACCTTCAGCCTCTTTGCCCGGACGCCGCAGCGGGGGAGTTCGGCGGTCTTCAAGATGGGCCTGATGTCGATCACGGCGGCGGGTCATGCCGCATGGGCCCTCGGTGTCGCCGAGAGCATGCTCGACGACGTCCGCGATCTTGCCCTCACAAAGGTCCGGATGGGCGACATGGACACCCTCGCGAACAAGTCCTCGTTCCAGCGCAACTATGCCCATCACCTCGGGATGTGGCGTGCCGCCCGTCTCCTTGTCGCCGACACGTTCGTCGGAGTCGAATCGAGGGTGGCGGCGGGCGAGGAACTCTCCCCGCAGATGCGCGCCGACATGAGGATCGCGGCAACATACGCGACCGAGGCATCGCGCGAGGTGGCCCAGTGGGCGCATCTCGCCGCCGGCACGACTGCGATCCGGCAGGGGAGCCGGTTGGAGCGGGCGTTCCGGGATCTCTACACGGGCACCCAGCACGCGTTCATCAGCGAGAAGACCTACCTCGAATCAGCTCAGGTTCTCCTCGGTCTCGTCGACGACCACCGCGGTCTGTAGTTCGCGGCCCTCGGGCCGCACGTGCAATCACATCCGTGCTTGCGCCGTGATCTTTCGTACGAGCGGCTCGAAATGTTCGAGGGGGAGCGTCTCGTAGTCCGGATCGAAAGCCTTCTGGTCCCAGTCGTCGGCGAAGGTTTCGGCCAGTGCCCACTGCTCGGCGGTGAGTGATGCGCGATGGGCCTCGCGTGCGTCCGGGTTTCCACCGAAGTGCGCGTAATAGTGGCGCCCCTGGAAATCCTGATGAACCCGGATCATCTCGTACACGTCGGCACTTACGTAGGGCCGGATGATTTCGGCTGCGATGGCCGGATGATTGGGAACGCTGATCGCCTTGCCGACATCGTGGAGCAGGGAAGCGAACACGATCTCGTCATCGGCTCCTGAACGCTCGGCCATCGTTGCGGTCTGTAGGCAATGGGTGAGTTGGTCGGTACCGAATCCGTCGGTGATCTGCGCGAGAGAGCGGAGGAGACCGAGAAGGCTGTCGGCGACCCTGCCCTGATTCGCCGAAGTCTGCGCTCCGATCTCCATCCAGTCGTCGACGGTGGACTGATCCATGCGGGTGAACGATGCGGGCATCGGGACTACCTCCGGTTCGTTACGGGAAATGTCTGTCAGGTGAGCGAAGCGAGAACGTCACTCGCGTGCAGGGAGCGATCATTCATCGGGGGACGATCGTTGACTGGTCCTCCGAGAAGAAGCGTGGCGGCGGCGTCGACCGAAGTGATGAGGTCGCGCAGGTTCCGGGGCGGCGGGAAGTACTCGTCCTCTTCGGTGACCCTGACCTCTTCGACGCCGTCTCGGGGATTGATCTTGTGGATCACGGCGGCGACGAGTTCCTCCGGGGCCGAGGCTCCGGCGGTGACGCCGACGACTCCGGCCAGATCGTCGGGGAGTTCCTCGGGTCCGTTCACTCGGTAGACCCGCGGGCACCCCGCCTGACGGGCCAAACTCTCGAGTGCTCTCGTGTTGGAGGAATTCGCCGACCCGATGATGACCATGGCGTCGCACCGCGGCGCGATCTCCATCAGGGCCGACTGCCGGTTCGTGGTGGCGAAGCAGAGATCGGATCGACCGGGGACCCACATCTCCGGGAAACGTTCGCGTGTCGCGTCGAGGACTTCGGCCCAATCCCGGTGGCTGAGGGTGGTCTGTGCCAACAGCGCGACCGGATCGGTGAATGCGGGCAACGCCGCTACCTCGGCGACCGACTCGACCCGGTGGATGGCGTCGGGAGCGACCGCCATCGTCCCGACGGCCTCTTCATGTCCCTCGTGCCCGACGTAGACGATCTGGTATCCCTTCCCGGCTCGGACCTTGACCTCATGGTGCACCTTGGTGACCAGTGGGCAGACGGCGTCGACGACGTATCCGCCGTTCGACTGGGCAGCGGCCACCACCTCGGGTGCGGATCCGTGGGCCGAGAGCATCACTGGACGCCCCTTCGGCACTTCGCCGATCTCGTCTACGAAAATCACGCCGAGATCCTCGAAACGCTCGACCACCCGTTGGTTGTGGACGATCTCGTGATAGCAGTAGACCGGCGGTTCGAAGGCTCGAACCATCCATGCGAGAGCCTTGATCGCCATCTCGACGCCGGCGCAGAAGCCCCGGGGCGCGGCCAGAAGGACCTTCTCGGCCGGGCCGGTCGGAATGGCGGATGTCGAGGCTTCAGGATCACCGATCATTGGATCGAAGGTTACCGGCACTAGCCTCATGAGCTATGTCCGTGCCCCGTGTTGTCAGCGTCGCACCTGCGTCGCCAGCCGAAAGGGCCGGATTGCAGGTGGGAGACGAGATTCTTTCCCTGAATGGTGAAGTCCCGCGCGATGTCATCGCCTATCGGCTTTTGGCCGATGAGGCCGAAATCGACCTCGAAGTGACGCGCGGGGGCCTCGCCCTCAGCCTCGGGATCGAAAAATTCCCGGGGGAGCCACTGGGCGCCGAAATCCACTCTGCTCTCTTCGATCAGGTGCGTACCTGCGACAACCATTGCGAGTTCTGTTTCATCTATCAACTCCCCCCGGGCCTCCGCAAGAGCCTCTACCTGAAGGACGACGATTATCGGCTGTCGTTCCTTTACGGGAACTTCACGACGCTCACCCGCTTCACCGAGTCCGATCTCGAACGAGTCATCACCGAACGGATCTCGCCACTTCATGTGTCGATCCACGCCACCGACCCGGAGGTCCGGGCCGATCTACTCCGCAACCGTCGAGGTGCGACGAGCCTTCGGTGGCTCCGGGCGCTGCTCGATCACGACATCGAAGTGCATGGTCAGATCGTCGTGTGCCCGGACCGGAACAACGGTGCGATCCTCGACGACACCCTCGCTGGTGTTCTCGACCGTTTTCCTGAATTGGCGAGCATCTGCGTCGTGCCCCTCGGAGTGAGCAAGTACAACCCGGAAGCAGCCATGCGGCCCCACACCCGCGAGGAAGCATCGGAAGTTGTCCGCACCGTTCACGACTGGCAGGACATCTTCCTGGCCACCCTCGGGCATCGTCTCGTGTTCGCCGCCGACGAGTACTACCTCACTGCCGGTGAACCATTTCCGGAGCCCGACGCATACGAGGGTTTTCCCATGCACGAAGACGGCGTCGGTATGGCCCGAACCTTCGAGCGGGAGTTCATGGGCGCGACCGATTCGCCCACCGGCGTGGCGACAGGATTCTTCGCATGGGTCGATGGTGCTCCTCCCGAGGGCTATCGGGCACCGCGTGCCGCAGCCGCTCCCCAGGTCGGAGGCGGCCGCGTGCAGTTGCGGCCCCGGTCCAACGCGCCGATCGGAATACTCACCGGCACCTACGGCGTCGAAGTTCTTCGCCCCCTCGTGGATTCACTCGGTCGCGACGATGTCCGCATCATCCCCGTCGAGAACGAGTTCTTCGGCGGCAACACTGCAGTCGCAGGCTTGATGACAGGAAGCGATCTGACACGCGTCCTCTCGGGTGAACCCGAAGGGCATCGCTACCTGCTTCCCGATGTCTGTCTTTCCCAAGGCGTGTTCCTCGACGGAGCAGCGCCACACGATCTACCTCGTGCAGTCGAAGTCATCGCCACCGATGGCATAGCGCTGCGCGCCGCTTTGGAGTCACGATGAGTACCGAGCCGAGCCAGGAACTACCGAGTGTTGCCGTCGTCGGGCGACCGAATGTCGGCAAGTCGACACTCTTCAACCGCATCGTCGGTCGCCGCGAGGCGATCGTCGAGGAGAAGCCCGGTGTTACCCGGGATCGCAAGGAAGTCGTTGCCGAGTGGCAGGGACGCGAATTCCGCCTTGTCGACACCGGTGGCTGGATGCCCGGGGGAGATTCGCTCGATGCGAAGGTTTCGGCCCAGAGCGAGAAGGCGATCCAGGAAGCCGACTGTGTCCTGTTCGTCGTTGACACCGTGATCGGAATCACCGAAGAGGACAGCCGGATCGCGAACATCCTTCGTCGCAACGGCCGTCCGGTGTTGGTCGTCGTGAACAAGGTCGATGACACCAATCGTGAGAATTCGATCTGGGAGTTCGTACGTCTCGGAGTGGGCGATCCGTATCCCGTAAGTGCATTGCACGGACGCGGTACCGGAGATCTGCTCGAAGATCTCGTCGCGATCCTCCCGGCAGTCCCCGAGGTCGATTCGACCGAGGACGCGACACCTGCCGACAAGATCTTCTCGGTGTCGATCGTCGGTCGCCCGAATGTCGGCAAATCGACGCTCTTCAATCGCCTCATCGGTGATGACCGCTCGGTCGTGCACGACATGCCGGGTACGACCCGCGATGCGGTCGATACCGTCGTCGAGACAGAGGATGGTCCGGTGCGGTTCGTCGATACAGCGGGTATGCGTCGGCGCAGCAAGATCGACGAAGGCACCGAGTACTACTCGTTGGTTCGGGCTCTCCAGGCCATCGATCGTTCCGACGTGGCGCTGCTTGTCATCGATTCCACCGTCGGGGTCACCGCCCAGGACCAGCGTCTTGCCGAGCGTGTCGATGCAGCCGGTTGCCCCGTCGTCGTGGTGATGAACAAATGGGAGCTGCTCGACGCCGATGCGCGCGACGAGGTCGGCTACCAGATCTCGCAGCGGCTTCACTTCATCGGTGACTCACCGGTACTGAAGCTCAGCGCCCTCACGGGCAAGGGCGTCCATCGCCTCCTGCCGGCACTGGCCGGAACCATCGACGATTATCACAAGCGCATCCCGACCCGTAAGGTCAATCAGGTGATCCGCGCCGCGCAGGCTGCACAGCCGGCCCCTCACGGCGGCAGGGTGCTCTACGCAACGCAGGGAGCGGTCGACCCACCCACGTTCACCCTCTTCGCCAACAAGGAACTCGCGCCGGCGTATCTGCGCTATCTCGAACGTTCCTTGCGCGAAGCGTGTGATTTCGGATCGACTCCGATCAAGATCCGCGTTCGCAAGCGCGACTAGTCGGGAGAGCGTGCATGCCGTGGTGTGAGGACTGTTCCAAGTTCTGGAGCCCCAACACGCTCCCGCCCGACGGGACGTGTCCGTCGTGCGGGCGGATGATCGGCGAGCCGCCAAAGGACAGGGGAGTGCCGTGGCACTTCTGGATCCTCGTGGCCGCTGCCGGTCTGTATCTCGGCTGGCGTGCTGTCCAGGGGGTTCTATGGCTCGTGACCTGAAATCCGCAAGCTTGCCGCGCCTCCGGCCGGACCTCGACTTCGATGTTGTCGTCATTGGTGCCGGCTTCGGCGGTATCGGCGCCGGCGAATCGCTGCTGCGTTCAGGCATCAGTTCGTTTGCCATCTTCGAACAAGCGGAGTCTGTGGGCGGTACCTGGCGCGACAACACCTATCCAGGTTGCGCCTGCGACATTCCGAGCCATCTCTACTCGCTCTCGTTCTCGCTCAACCCCGAGTGGACACGCAGTTACCCCGCCCAACCCGAGATCGAGACGTATCTCGAGAGGACCGCCACCGAATTCGATCTGCGTCCGCATCTGCGCTTCGGGCGCGAGGTCTCGGCATTGCGGTGGATCGACGACGATGGGTGCTGGTCAGTCTCTTTCGCGGACGGAGCAGAGGTCAGAGCCGGTTCCGTGATCGGCGCCACCGGTCCGCTGCGGCGACCGGCCATGCCGAAGATCGCCGGACTCGAGTCCTTCGAAGGTGAAATCTTCCACTCGGCCCGATGGCGTCACGACATCGACTTGGCAGGAAAGAGGGTCGGCGTCATCGGTACGGGTGCATCGGCCGTTCAGTTCGTGCCGGAGATCGCGGCGGTCGCAGGAAACATCACTGTCTTCCAGCGCACGCCGCCATGGATCCTCCCTCGGGACGATCGGCCGAGCCCGCAGTGGCGCCGGACCCTCTACCGTCGGATCCCCGCCCTCCAGCGTCTCCATCGCTGGCGGATCTATTTCCGGCAGGAGATGCTCTCGCTCGCGTTCATCGGGAGGGGCCGCATCGCCCAGCGCCTAGCTGATCGCATCAAGGTCGCCGGGCGCGAACTGATCGATGCGTCGATCTCCGATCCGGCGGAACAGTTGAAACTTGTGCCGGAGTTCGAGCCCGGCTGCAAGCGGCTTCTCATCACCAACGACTGGTACCCGGCTCTCGCTCGGCCGAACGTCGAGGTGGTCACCGATTCGATCGAAGCGATAGCACCGACCGGTGTCGTTGCGGGTGGAGTGATCCATGAATGTGATGTCCTGATCGCGGCAACCGGATTCGCGGCCACCGAGTTCCTGGCGCCGTTGCGGATCTTCGGTCGAAACGGCGAGGAGATAACAGATCATTGGCGCAATGGGGCCCGGACCCACATGGGAATGACCATCTCCGGTTTTCCAAACCTCTATCTCCTGGCCGGGCCGAGCACGGGACTCGGTCACAATTCGATCGTGTTCATGATCGAGGCCCAGCTGCGTTATGTGCGGGGGGCTCTTGGTGAACTCCGCCGCTCGGGGGCGGTGTCGCTGGAGCTCGACGATGCTCTGGAGGGCGCCACCTACGACGAGATGCAGCGTCGTCTGGCCAAGACGGTCTGGACCTCCGGTTGCGGAAGTTGGTATCGCTCCGACGACGGGCGAGTCGACACGATGTGGCCCGGAACGACCATCGAATACTGGTGGCGGACCCGAACGTTCCCGCGTTCGTCCTACCGGAGGGACTTCGGTCGATTCGGCGGTACCCCGGCCGGTCGCTAAGGTGGTCCCGTCACGGGCTGTGGCGCAGCTTGGTTAGCGCGTCGGTCTGGGGGACCGAAGGTCGTGGGTTCGAATCCCGCCAGCCCGACCATTGTGAAGCGGGGTGCCAGAATGGCACCCCGCAAGCGCGTCTGATGAGACGATGTGGACCGGGCGGGTTTTCCCCGATCCGTAGCTGAACCATTTCCCACCCTCCGGAGAGCCGCCATGAGCATTGACGAAACCGCATCATCGGCGCACAGCGGGTCCGGCGCAGATGAGGAGGCACCCGAGGATCTCGAGGCGAGTTCCGAGGAGCGGGCTTCCATCCGTTCACAGCGCCTGGCGAAGCTCGAAGTGATGAGGGCGGGCGGGACGGATCCCTATCCCTACCGGTACGACCGCGATCGCACCGTCGGCGATCTGCGCGCCGAATTCGACATGCTCGAGGCCGGTTCCGAGACCGAGGTGAATGTCCGGATCGCCGGTCGCCTGATGCTCAAGCGCGAGCAGGGTCGCCTGACGTTCGGACAGCTGCGGGATCGCACGGGCGAAGTCCAACTCTTCGTGTCGGCAGGAGTCCTCGGCAAGGAAGCCTTCGCCGAGTTCAACACGCTCGACCGGGGTGACTGGGTCGGAGTCGAGGGATTCGTGATGGTGACCAAGAAGGGCGAACTCTCGGTCAAGGTCACATCGTACGAACTCCTGAGCAAGGCGCTGCGGCCGCTGCCGGACAAGTGGAAGGGCCTTGCCGACGTCGACGCCCGGTATCGCCAACGCTATGTCGACCTTACGGTCAACACCGATGCGCGACGCGTGTTCGAGATCCGTTTCGCCGCTGTCGACGCGATCCGGGCCGAACTGCGCGACCGCGGCTATCTCGAAGTGGAGACACCGTTCCTCCATCTCCAGCAGGGTGGCGCAACCGCTCGGCCCTTCACCACCCATTACAACGCTCTAGATCTGACGACGTATTTGCGGATCGCACTCGAGCTTCCGCTCAAGCGTCTTCTCGTTGGTGGCTTCGAAAGGGTGTTCGAGATCGGCCGGGTCTTCCGCAACGAGGGAATCGACACTCGACACAATCCGGAATTCACGATGCTGGAGGCCTATGAGGCGTTCGGTGATTACAACGAGATGATCGAACTCGTCGAGTCCTTGGTCTCGGGGGCGGCGTTGGCTGCCACCGGTGCAACCTCGGTCGAGGTGCGCGGCAACATCATCGAGCTCGCAGCTCCGTGGCGACGGGTCACGATGGTCGACCTGATCAAGGAAGTGATCGGTGTCGATATTCATCCGGGTATGGATCTTGCCGAAGCCAGAGCTGTCCTCGACGGACTGGGGCTCTCCTGGAAGGACTCGTGGGGAGCCGGGCGCTGCACCCACGAGGTCTACGACGAACTCGTCGAATCCAAAGTTGTGCAGCCGACGGTCGTCCTCGACCATCCCCGCGAGACCTCGCCACTCGCCAAACCCCATCGCGACAACCCCGATCTCGTCGAGCGATTCGAAGTCATTGTCGACGGGCGCGAATTGGCGAATGCCTACAGCGAACTCAACGATCCCGTCGAGCAACTGCTGCGTTTCCAGGAAGGCGCAGCACAGAAAGCAGCCGGCGATCTTGAAGCCGGCGATGTGGATCTCGATTACATCCGGGCCCTCGAGTACGGCATGCCCCCGGCCGGCGGACTCGGGATCGGCATCGATCGACTGATCATGCTTCTGGCCGGAGTGGAAAGTATCCGTGAAGTGATCCTCTTTCCGACGCTCCGTCCGGAGTCCGGACTCTCCGAGGACGATTTCCTTCCCTCCTGATGCCGTGCCCCTGATCGGGACACGTCGGACTTCGACGCTCTGAAAGACTCTGAACATGCAGTCGGCAGGCAGGCGGTCGAGGCTCATCGGGATCCTGACCGCCGTGGGCGGTCTGATGCTCGTTGCATCCACGCTCCCGTTGGTGTCCACGAGAGTCGTCTCGGTCACCGACGTCCTGACTCCATTCGGGGTGCGGGTGACCAGTCAGGTGATCGCTCTCGCGGCAGGCTTGGCCCTTCTGTATCTTGCCGGTCAGCTCGCCCGCAAGCGCCATCTCGCGTGGGTGGTGGCCCTGGTCCTGTTCGCGACGAGTGCAGTGGTGAATCTTGCCCGGGTTCATCACAACATCGCCGCCGTGTACTCGATCGGGATGGTCGTGCTTCTCTCCTTGAGTCGGCGTCAGTTCAGAGCCCCTGGAGATCCGCCCACGCTCTTCGAATTCCTGCGGTTCATCCCGCGGTACTTCGTCACCGTGTTCGGGTACGGGCTCCTCGCTCTCTATCTGGAACGGAAGAGCATCACGCCCGACCCGACGTTGGTCGGAAACCTCGAGACGATCGTCCTCGGACTCGTCGGTATCGACGGACCGTACGAGTATCAGCGGAGTTTCTTCGGATGGGCCTTTCAGGCGTCGTTGCTCGTCCTGGGGCTCGGTGGACTTGGTTGGTCACTGGTGCTCCTGTTCCGCCCGATCATCGCCAAGCCGGTCGAAGATCGCAGTGCATGGGATCAGGCGGTCGAGATTGTTCACCTTCACAGTTCCGATTCCCTGGACTACTTCGCTCTGCGCGATGACAAGATGTTCTTCTTCTCGTCGGATGGGAAGGCGTTTATCGCCTACACCTATGTGGGGCGCCACGCCCTCGTATCCGGTGATCCGATCGGAGCCCCGGACTCGGCGAAGTTGGTGGTGGACGAGTTTCTCGAGATGTGCAGGGACCGCGCGTGGGGTGTCGCATTCCTGGCGGTACGCGAGCACGACCGGCAGCTGTATCTCGATCGTGGGCTTCACACGATCTACCTCGGTGACGAGGCGATTGTCCGTTGCCGCAATTTCTCGTTGGATGGCAAGAAGTGGAAGAGCATTCGCCAGTCGTCGGGTCGCGTCGAGCGGACATATCGCTTCGTTTGGATGGCGGAGACCGACGCGTCGCCGGAACTCATCAGGGAGCTGAACGCGATCTCGCTCAAGTGGAGGGGCAAGACCCCCGAGCGCGGCTTCACGATGACGCTGAATCAGGACATCGAGGGCACGAACCCGGAGTTTCGGCTCTGCATAGCCCTGGACGAGAACGGCACTCCCGGGGGTTTCCTCAGGATCGTGCCGATCTTCGGTGACGAACCGGGCTACACGCTTGATGTCATGCGGCGAGATCCGGACACTCCGAACGGGATGACCGAGTTCCTGTTGACCCGGACGATCATGAAACTCGACGAACTCGGTCTCGACCGCTTCTCCATGAATTTCGCTGCTTGGGGCAGGTTCTTCGAGGACGACATCGAGTACTCGGTTCTCCAGGGGCTCGGAAAACTCACGCTCAACGCGTTGAGTCCCTTCTACCAAATCAAGTCGCTGAAGGAGTTCAATCAGCGTTTCCATCCGGAGTGGGTTCCTCGCTGCATCGTTTACGAGGATCTGCGGGCACTGCCGCGTGTGGCACTTCTGTATTCGAGTGCGGAAGGTCTGCTGACGCTCCCGTTCGTCGGCAAGTACTTTCTGCCGAAGACCGTCATCGATCCGGGTCATCCCATCCCGCACGCGGAGAGGTCGTCGATCGATATTGACGATCGCGATGGCGGTGACATCGATACCGGAACCCGGCGGCAACCGGATTCGACAGAAGGAGTGTGATCATCAGATGTGCGGCCGATTCACCCTGACATCGTCACCCGCGGAGATCGCCGATTTCTTCGGTGCCGAGCAACGGGGGTTGGATCACTCCCCGGACTACAACGTGGCTCCGACCACCGACATCGTCACGGTTGTGGAAACCGAGGGGGAGAGGGCTCTCGAGTTGATGCACTGGGGACTTGTTCCCTCGTGGGCAAAAGACATCTCGATCGGAAGTCGCATGATCAATGCCCGGTCGGAAACTCTCGCCGAGAAACCTTCGTTCAGGCGAGCGTTTGTCCGTCGTCGTTGCATCGTGGTCGCCGACGGTTTCTACGAATGGCAAGCGGTGCCCGGTCAGAAGCGGAAACAACCGATGTACATCACCCGTACGGATGGGGAGCCATTGGCCTTCGCCGGATTGTGGGAGATCTGGCACCCCGAGAGCGATCCGGTGCGGGCGGGCATGGAGCTGCATTCGTGCACGATCGCGACCTGCGAAGCCAACCTGAAGATTGCACCGGTCCATCACCGCATGCCGGTCGTCCTCGAGAAGTCCGACTGGTCAGCCTGGCTCGATGTCGAAGGAACGTCGGCCGCTGACGCCACCGAACTGCTGCGAGCGGCAGGAGACGATGTGCTCACCTTTCATCCGGTGAGCACGGACGTGAACCGCGTCGGTATGAACGACGCCCACCTGATCGACCCGGTCGAATCCGATTCCGGCGATCAGGATGGGCAGATGCGTCTCCTGTAGGTCAGACGGAGGTTTCGGTTCCGAGAGCGCTCCGCAGTCGGTCGGCAGCGTCGTCGAGAGCGGCGGCGCTCACCCCGGCATCGGCCTTGCTGAAATCGATGTCCGATTCCGAGCGGATGGGAAGGACGTGCAGGTGGGTGTGTGGAACCTCGAGACCGGCGATGATGAGCGCCACTCGGTCGACCTGGAACGCCGCCTTCTGGGCGAGTCCGATCCTCTTGGCCACAAGAGTCAGTCGGGTGAGGGTTTCGTCGTCGAGGTCGGTCCAGTGATCTATCTCGGCCCTGGGCACCACGAGCGTGTGCCCGGGGCAGATCGGAGCGATCGTGAGGAATGCGACACAGAGATCGTCCTGATGGACGAATCGCCCGGGCAGGTCCCCGCTGATGATTTTGCTGAAGATCGTTGCCATAGGCCAAGGATCGTAGAGTGGTCCGCATGGGGACGCAGGAGATTTCTTCGGCAGGGGTGATCGCCGGCGGCGGGAAGGACCCGGGTGACCGGATCCTCACGATCCCCAATGCGATCACCGTTGTTCGCCTCGCCCTGCTGCCGGTGTTCGTCTGGTTGTTGTTGTCGCAACACAACCGGGCCGCAGCGGCGATCCTGCTCGGAGCGATCGGGGCGACCGATTGGGTCGATGGATGGTTCGCCCGACGATTCGATCAGGTATCGAACGTCGGAAAGGTGCTTGATCCCGTCGCTGACCGCATGCTGTTCTTCGTATCGATCATCGCCATCATCATCGACGGGGGAGCACCGATCTGGTTCTGCGTTGCAGTTCTGGCGAGAGAGATCGTCATCAGCATCGCAACCCTGGTTCTTGCCGCTCTCGGCGCCCGCCGGATCGACGTGACCTGGTTCGGCAAGGCCGGGACCTTCGGATTGATGTTCGCCTTCCCATTGTTCCTCCTGGCCTCGAGTGGAGGCTCCTGGGAGATTTTCTGGCTCACATCAGCATGGATCTGTGCTGTCCCCGGTCTGGCACTGTCCTATTGGGCGGCTGTCCTCTACGTCCCGTTGGGGCTTCGGGCGCTGCGCGAGGGCCGTTCCGGGGAGAACTGATGCAGCCCGGGGCGTTTTGGCCCCGTTGTGATGCTGACGCTTCTGTCGAGGTCGAGGGCTATCGGGTAGCGTGAGTTTCATGCTGCTGCCTGACGATCTGCGCTATTCCACCGATCACGAGTGGGTCCGACTCGAGGACGGTCGACTCCGTCTCGGCATCACCGATTACGCGCAGGACGCTCTCGGTGACGTGGTCTACGTGGAGATCCCCGAGGTCGGCGCGGAATTCGCCGCGGCGGCAAAGGTCAGCGAAGTCGAGTCGACGAAGTCGGTCTCCGACATCTATGCCCCCGTTTCCGGTCGGGTCGTCGAAGTGAACTCGGAACTCGCCGGTTCGCCCGAGCGCCTCAACGATGACCCTTACGGTGAGGGTTGGATCTGCATCATCGAACCTTCCGACGCCGGTGACGTCGATGCGCTTCTCGATGTTGACGGCTATCGGCGGTTGATCGAAGGTTCGTGATGCCGGCATCCGAGGTCTTCTGCAACAACTGCGGGCATCGCAACGCGCTCGGCGCAGCGTTCTGCTCGTCGTGTGGGGCGATCCTCGAACCCGCATCGAGCCAGAACACGACGATCACGTTTCATCCGGTCACGCCGGGCGATCCGATCGACGAAGCATTCATTGCGACGTCGGACGAGTTCGACGGCGAATACGGTGTGCTCGTCGTTCATCAGGGAGCGAAGGCCGGCAGCAGAATCGTCCTCGACAGCGACCTGACGACTGCAGGTCGTCATCCCGACTCGGACCTCTTTCTCGACGACATCACCGTCTCGCGTCGTCACGCTGAAATACGTCGCTCCGCCGACGGAACCTACGAGGTATCCGACACCGGTTCGCTGAACGGTACATACGTGAATCGCGAGCGCATCGAACACGCGGCATTGCGATCGGGTGACGAACTTCAGATCGGCAAGTTCAAACTTGTTTTTCTGTTCGGCGAAGCGGAAGCGGGCGCCTGATGCCCGAGCGTCGACATTCGTCGATCGGTGAGGTGCTGTCACTTCTGCAGATCGATTTTCCGGACATCACGATTTCCAAGATTCGTTTCCTCGAGAGTCAGGGACTGCTCGATCCGGAGCGGACACCGTCCGGGTATCGGAAGTTCCATGACGAGGACATCGAACGGTTGCGCTGGATCCTCACTGAACAGCGCGATCACTTCCTGCCGTTGAAGGTCATCAAGGACCGACTCGCCTCCGGCGATCTCACGTCGGGATCGGCCGACGGGGTGCTCGCTCTGGAGGCAGGCAATGGCGTCGAAAGCCAGACGCAGCCGTCGTCCCGTCCGGTTCCGGTTGCGGCTTCAGCTGCTGCTGCAGCGCCAGATCGAGCACCAGTACCGCCGGTGTCTGATCCCGTCGATCATTCCCGGGCCCGCGCTGTCGCTCAACTCGTCGAAGGTCCCGCAGAATCGCGTCCGAAGCCCGAAGTTGCCGCATCGGGCTCCGCGGCCGAGCCCAAGTCACCGCCTGTGCGTCGGCGTCATCCAACCGGTCACAGCAAAGGCGAGCCCACTCCGGCCGCTGGGGGCGCAGATGATGCATCAGAGGCGATCGCGCTGTCGGCAAAGGAGCTCGCGGCCCGCACCGGTCTGACTCTTGTCGAAGTCGCGGATCTCGAGAAGTTCGGCCTGATCAGTCCACAGGTCGACGGTCAGTCGGTTTCGTACGATCAGGATGCTCTCGACGTTGCCCAACTGTCGGCCGGATTCAGGCGCTACGGAATCGAGCCACGTCACCTGCGGATGTACAAGGTGGCCGCCGATAGGGAAGCCGGTCTGTTCGAGCAACTCATTGCCCCGCTCCTGAAGCAGCGACGGGCCGAAGCAAGGGAGCAGGCCGTCGAGATGCTCGAGGATCTGGCTGAACTTGCCGACGATCTTCGTGCAGCCATGGTGCGGGCGGCACTGCGGGACTTTCTCGGCACGGCCTGATCACACTTGGCCGAACTGCCTCCGGCGCCGGTATCGTCCCGGAGATGATCGAGATGGAAGTAGTCGCAGTGCGGATCGAACTCCCGGGGAACAGCCCGGTGGTGATCCTCCGAGAGATCGTCGGTCCGGAACGATTGCTGCCGATCTTCATCGGGCAACCTGAGGCGACCGCCATAGCGTTCGCTCTCGACGGTGTGGTGACTCCTCGCCCGATGACCCACGACCTGCTGTGTGACGTGCTCGAGGAGCTCGGCGCCAAGCTGACATCGGTGGAAATCACCGGAGTTCAGGCTGGCACGTATTACGCCGATCTAGTCCTCCAGTTCGCATCCGAGGAGCGGCGGATCTCCAGCCGACCGTCCGACGCGATGGCCCTGGCTCTTCGACTGGATGCCCCGATTTTCGTCTCACACACCCTGGTGGACGAGGCCGGCATTCTTGCCGACGATGACGACGAACTCGACGAAACTCCCGGTCAGGGCGGCGATGTTGTCGAGCAGTTCAAGGACTTCATCGACACCGTGAATCCGGAGGATTTCGGGGCCTGACAGCAGCGGCGGGTGAACGTCGGTTGATTGACGGCAGGGGTGGAGACCGATAGGTTTCGCACTCCACAGGGCCGGGTACGCGGGCTGTCGAGTTCTGAAGGAATGGGGTCTGCGTGACCATGGCGATCGAGTCTCTGGTGGATGAGGGCGGGTACAGCGGCGCACGAACCGCCGAGATCGTCGGCATCAGCTATCGCCAACTCGATTACTGGGCACGTACCGATCTGGTCCGGCCATCGGTCGAGGACGCGAAGGGAAGCGGAAGCCGTCGGCGTTACAGCTACACGGACCTTCTCGAACTCCGGGTGATCAAGAGCCTCCTCGATTCGGGACTCAAGCTCGAAAGCGTCCGCGAGGTCTTCTCGTACCTGCACGACAATCTGGGCGAGGACATCTCCTCGGCCAATCTGGTCATTCAGGGTTCGACATCGGTTCTCATCCAGACCGACGGCGAACTCATCGATCTGGTCAAGCGTGGCCAGGGTGTGCTGAACATCCTCCCGCTCGACGGTGTTCGCAAGGACATGGACGCGCGTATCCGCGAACTTCATCCGGCTGCCGTGGCGGCGCCGGTCCGGAAGCTGGCCAGCGGCCAGTAGTCGGCCGGTAGTGTCGGGACGTGTCTGATCGTCTCTCACCGCTTGATGCGGTTCATCGTTCCCTTGGCGCCAAAGTTGTTCCCTTCGGTGGCTGGGAGATGCCCCTTTCCTATCCGGACGGGACACTCGCCGAGCACCATGCCTGTCGTCACGATGCGGTCGTGTTCGACGTGTCCCATCTCGGGACGGTCCGGGTGTCCGGTCCCGATGCATTCGAAGTGCTTCAACGGGCTTTCACGAACGACCTCGGACGGATCGAACCGGGTCGGGCCCAGTACACGCATCTGCTCGATCGGTCGGACGCATCGGTCCTCGATGACATCATCATCTGGTGGGTCGATGACGAACGTTTCGACGTCATGCCGAACGCCTCGAACACGCAACGCGTCACCGACGCCCTCGCCGAGGAATCAACGGCAGCGGGTGCCGGTGCCGTACACGCCATCGACGTGACAGACACACGCGCGATCCTCGCGGTGCAGGGTCCCCGTGCGCGCGAGCGCCTCGCCGCGGTAAGCGCGGACATCGTTGCGGTCGAACGATTCTCGGTCGCTGCTGTCGAGTGGGGCGGCGTCGACCTGATCGTGGCCGGCACCGGTTACACGGGCGAGGATGGCGTCGAGATCTCCGTCCCGGTCGGGTCCGCCGCGGATCTCTGGAACGCGATCGTCGATGCCGGTGTGAAGCCTGCGGGACTCGGGGCGAGGGACACCCTCCGACTCGAGGCGGGTCTGCCACTGCACGGACACGAACTGGGCGAAGGCATCACCTCGCTCCAGGCAAGGCTCGGCTGGGCCGTGTCATGGACGAAGGGCGAATTCCGCGGTCGGAGCCCCCTTGAGGCAGAGAAAGACGCGGGAGTCACACGGATTCTCCGCGGTTTGGCAACCGAAGGACGTCGTCCTCCCCGCGAGGGCGCGCCGGTGAAGCGAGACGGTCTCGAGATCGGCATCGTGACGAGTGGCAATTACTCGCCCGAACTCGGACACGGGATAGCGCTGGCATTCCTTCCGCCGGACATCGCCATCGGCGACGCAGTTGTCATCGACGTGAGGGGCACGGATCTTCCCGCCGTTGTCACGGCGACACCGTTCGTGACCCGTTCCAACTGATTCGTCAGCGGTTCTCCGCGAACGATTCGATCGGGGGACACGAGCACACGACGTTGCGATCGCCCCATGCACCGTCGATGCGACTCACGGGTGGCCAGTATTTGCCCTTCGTATCGCCGGACGGCCACGCCGCGATCTCGCGGGAGTAGGCGTGATTCCAGACTGTGCACGCGATGTCCGAGGCAGTGTGTGGAGCGTTGTGCAAGGGGTTGTCCTCTGCTGGCCAGACACCGGCCTGCACCTGATCGATCTCCGCACGGATGGCGAGCATCGCGTCGCAGAATCGATCGAGTTCGGCACGGCTCTCGCTCTCGGTGCTTTCGACCATCAGCGTCCCGGCAACCGGGAACGACATCGTCGGCGCGTGGAATCCGTAATCGACCAGGCGCTTTGCCACGTCGTCGACAGTCACACCGCTGTCTTTGGTGATCGGACGAATGTCGAGGATGCATTCGTGCGCCACGCGTCCGTCCCGGCCGGTGTACAGGATCGGATATGCGCCAGCGAGTCGCTTCGCTATGTAGTTGGCGTTGAGAATCGCGACGATTGTGGCCCGACGCAATCCGGCGGGACCCATCATCGAGATGTAAGCCCAAGGAATGGGGAGGATGCCTGCCGATCCGAACGGAGCTCCGGACACTGCACCGACGATGGGTCCGAGGCCGTCGTCGGGGGAGCGGAGCGGCCCGGCATCGGTGACGACGGGATGGGTCGGTAGGAACGGGGCGAGATGCGATCGAACCGCAACGGGCCCGACACCGGGACCGCCGCCCCCGTGCGGGATACAGAACGTCTTGTGGAGATTGAGATGGCTGACGTCGGCTCCGAAGCGTCCGGGGCGGGCGACACCGACAAGCGCGTTGAGGTTGGCGCCGTCGAGGTAGACCTGCCCGCCGGCGTCGTGGACTGCAGCGCAAATCTCGCCGACCGCTTCCTCGAAGACACCGTGGGTCGACGGGTAAGTGATCATCAACGCGGCAAGGTCGGCGGCATGGGTGGCGATGAGCGAGCGCAGATCCGCCACATCGACGTTTCCGTTGTCATCACACGCGACAACGATGACGCGCATTCCGGCCATCGTGGCGCTGGCGGCATTCGTTCCGTGGGCCGATTCGGGAATCAGGCAGACGTTCCTATTGACGTTGCCGCGGCTGTGATGCCACGCCCGGATCGCGAGGAGACCGGCGAATTCGCCCTGGGAACCGGCATTCGGCTGGAGAGAGACTGCGTCATAGCCGGTGATGTCGGCGAGCCACTTCTCCAAGTCCTTGATGATGCGGCGATACCCGACGGTGTCGGTGGGAGGGGCATAAGGATGTATTCCGGCGAACTCGGGCCATGTGATCGGTTCCATCTCGGCGGCCGCGTTGAGCTTCATGGTGCAGGATCCGAGCGGGATCATCGAACGGTCGAGTGCGAGATCGACATCGGAGAGTCGACGCAGATTGCGGACCATGTCGGTCTCGCTGTGGAAACTGCTGAACGTCGGATGGGTCATGAAGTCGCTCGTACGCTTCTGCGCGTCGGGAACGCCGGCGGGGGAGCGTTGGTCGACAGCAATCGCTCCGTCGTTGGTGGCGCCGAAGACGGCCCACAGGCGTTCGACGAGTTGCGTGTTGGACGTCTCGTCGAAACTGATCCCGAGGCGATCATCGTCGATGAGTCGGAGGTCGATCCCGGCGTTGCGGCACGCCGCATGGAGTGCCCGGGCGGCGCCGGGAGTAACGAGCGTGACGGTGTCGAAGAACGTGTCGTGAGCGAAGGTGAAACCGCGCTCGCGCATCCCTTGAACGAAGAGTGACGCCAGACGGTTGACGCGCTGGGCGATGCGGCGCAAGCCGTCGGGTCCGTGCCAGGCACCGTAGAGCGCAGCCATGACTGCAAGAAGCACCTGCGCGGTGCAGATGTTCGACGTGGCCCGCTCCCGTCGGATGTGCTGTTCGCGTGTCTGGAGGGCAAGTCGGTAGGCGGGTCGGCCCATCGTGTCGATCGACACGCCGACGAGGCGTCCGGGCAACACTCGGCGATGGTCCTGTTTCGTGGCGAGGAACCCGGCGCTCGGTCCACCGAACCCGAGCGGAACTCCGAAGCGCTGGGAGGATCCGACGACGACATCGGCACCGAGTTCTCCGGGAGGTGTGATCAGGCAGCAGGCGAGGAGATCGGTGGCGACAGCGACCAGAATTCCCTGATCGTGCGCCGAGGAAATTCCGTCGGAGAGGTTGCGCAGTCGCCCGCTCGAACCGGGATGTGACAGCAGGATCCCGAAGACATCTTCGGGAAGGGTTGCAACGGTGTCGTCAACCTCGACGATCTCGAGTACCAGCCCGAGAGGTTCTGCCCTGGTGTGCAGTACGGCGAGAGTCTGAGGGTGTGTATCGCTGTCGACGATGAACCTGTCTCCGCGTTTGCCGTTGATGCGATGGAGCAGCGTCATGGCCTCGGCCGCAGCGGTCGACTCGTCGAGCATCGACGCATTGGCGATCTCCATGCCCGTGAGATCGCAGACCATGGTCTGGTAGGCGAGCAGAACCTCGAGACGTCCCTGCGAGATCTCCGGCTGGTACGGGGTGTACGCGGTGTACCACGCGGGATTTTCGAGAACATTGCGGCGCAGCACCGGCGGCGTGACGGTGTTGTACCAGCCGGTTCCGATCAATGAAGTCCTGACCGTGTTCGCAGCGGCGAGAGCCCGCAGCGACTCGAGCACACCGGCTTCATCGACCGGTCCCGGAACGGCGAGGGGAGAATCGTCGCGGATGGACGGAGGAACGACGGACTCGACGAGTTCGTCGAGTGATGCGAGCCCGAGCGTCGCAAGCATCCCGGCGATCTCGGAATCGGACGGACCGATATGGCGACCGATGAACTGATCGGGAGCCGCAAGATCGTGAAGTGATGGGCGGGGAAGTGAAGACACGGAGGACCTCCGGGGTTGGGCGTGTTTACGCCACGGACGGGGACCCCGATCTGTCGTTGGACCTGAGAGTTTCATCTCGCAGCATCGGGCGACTTCCCGGCGGCCTCCGCTCCGATGAGCAGCTGCGCCGTCAGGCACGAGATGTTGCGGACTTTCTCCTTCGGTGAATCCTCCGGAGCGGATGCCCGGACGATTGCTCTCCAGATGCGCCTACACAAGCGATACATGGGCCTGAGAGTTTCCCGGGGGGTTGCTCCTTCGGCGCTGATCGGATGCTGCTCGATCAGACTCTCCCGCAAGTGATCAATGGCTTCAGTTGTGAACGCGAACCTAGTCGAACAGGTCGGGTTGCTCGCGAACGATGACGCTGTAGAGAGGCTGGAACGAGAACCAACCGGCGAAGCTGTGACCGATCTGACCGCGTGTGAGTTCGGCGTATTCGGGATCGATGAGAACCGGGTCGCCGGCGGCCATGGCCAGCAACTGGGCCTGGCAACTGCGTTCCATGGTGATGAACCACCAGGCCGCCTCGTCCACCGACTGGCCGGTGGTGAGGAGACCGTGGTTGCGAAGGATCGCCGCCTTCTTGTCACCCATAGCTTCGGCGATCCGCAATCCCTCGCTCGTGTCGAGCACGACGCCGGTGTAATCGTCGAAGAGCACGTGGTCGCCGTAGAACTGGCAGGCGTCCTGTGTGATCGGGTCGAGCAGTCGTCCGAGTGAGGAGAATGCTTTCCCGTGGATGGAATGGGTGTGGGCGGCGGCGATCACGTCGGGTCGTGCCGCGTGGACCTGTGAGTGGATGGCGAATGCGGCCTGATTGATCGCGTACTCGCCGTGGACGACCTCACCCGAATGGTCGACGCACACGAGGTCGGAGACGCTGATGAGTTGGAAATCGACGCCGATCGGATTCAGCCAGAAGCGATCGGGGAACTCCGGATCGCGGA
>CAEZUP010000012.1_pt1 | contig 29858 bp, 22 predicted proteins | sample 7264511 | NCBI WGS metagenome assembly CAEZUP01 (sample SAMEA6813833, study PRJEB35770) | uncultured Microthrixaceae bacterium | biome: Freshwater; feature: Freshwater reservoir; material: water | place: Czech Republic | collected 2016-04-20 | depth 0.5m m
CCCGACGGTACCGTTGCGCCATGCCTGAATTCGTCCATCAAGAACTCCTTCCCCTCGGAGCCGACAACACCGACTATCGCAAGATCTCGGGCGATGGCGTCGAAACAGTCGAAACATCGGTCGGGACATTCCTGCGTGTGGCGCCCTCGGCGCTCACGTTGCTCTCGGCGACGGCGATGTTCGAGATCGCCCACTTCCTGCGACCCGGTCACCTGGCCCAACTCAGGGCGATTCTCGACGATCCCGAGGCATCGGGAAACGACAGGTTCGTTGCACTGGACCTGCTGCGGAACGCGAACATCGCCGCCGGCGGCGTGCTCCCCTCCTGCCAGGACACGGGGACGGCGATCGTGAAGGGCAAGAAGGGCCAATTCGTCTTGACGGACGGTCGCGACGAAGAGGCGATCTCCCGCGGGATCTACGACACATACCTCACCGACAATCTCCGCTACTCCCAGATGGCACCACTGGACATGTACACGGAGGTGAACACCGGAACGAACCTTCCCGCCGAGATCGAGATCGCCGCAGTCGACGGTGATACCTACAAGTTCCTCTTCATGGCCAAGGGCGGTGGATCGGCGAACAAGAGTTACCTCTTCCAGGAGACGAAGGCGCTGCTCAACCCGGCGAGCCTTCTGGACTTCGTGGCTGCGAAAATGGACCTCCTCGGCACCTCGGCATGCCCCCCGTATCACCTTGCGCTCGTCGTAGGAGGTACGTCGGCGGAGTTCGCGCTGAAGACAGCAAAGCTCGCATCGGCGCGCTATCTCGATGCGCTCCCGCTCGAAGGAAACGATCTGGGCCGCGGATTCCGCGATGTGGAACTCGAGGCCGAGATCCTCAAGGTCTCACAGCAATCGGGGATCGGCGCGCAGTTCGGCGGCAAGTACTTCTGCCACGATGTCCGTGTAATCCGTCTCCCGCGTCACGGTGCCTCGTGCCCGGTTGCCATTGCCGTCTCCTGCTCCGCCGACCGACAGGCACTCGGCAAGATCACATCCGAGGGTGTCTTCCTCGAGGAACTCGAACATGATCCGGCACAGTTCCTGCCGGAGATCACCGACGAACATCTCGATACCGACGTCGTCCAGATCGATCTCAATCGTCCGATGGACGAGATTCGCGCCACCCTTGGTGCCCTGCCGATCAAGACCCGTGTGTCGCTCACCGGTCCCGTCATCGTCGCCCGCGACATCGCACACGCGAAACTGAAGGAACGTCTGGACGCCGGAGACGGGCTCCCCCAGTACTTCAAGGATCACTGCGTTTACTACGCAGGTCCGGCAAAGACGCCTGAAGGTTTCGCTTCCGGTTCATTCGGGCCGACGACAGCGGGACGGATGGATTCCTACGTTGACCTGTTCCAGGAACAGGGAGCGAGTCTTGTGATGCTTGCCAAGGGAAACCGTTCGAAAGCGGTCACCGAAGCGTGCAAGCGACATGGCGGGTTCTATCTCGGATCCATCGGCGGACCGGCAGCGCGTCTCGCGCAGGACTGCATTCGCTCTGTCGAGGTGCTGGAGTATCCGGAGCTCGGCATGGAAGCTGTCTGGAAGATCGAAGTCGAGAACTTCCCTGCGTTCATCGTCGTTGACGACAAGGGGAACGACTTCTTCGAGGAAGTCATCAAGAACCGTCCGGTAACCCTTCGCAAGTGACGTTGACCAACCCGGTCGCGGCTATCAACACGAAGGCGATACCGCGACCGGATCGTCGCTGGGCCCGGCGAAGGACCCGCTGATCAACCTCGAGGTGCGGGAGCCCAGGGCTTGTCGCGGTACGTGTCGCGCAAGTCCTGCTTCAGAACCTTCCGCAGCGTCTCGTTGCGTGGAAGAGCGTCCACGACTTCCAGCTGCTCTGGAATCTTCTGCGTCATGAGATCTTCGGACTTTAGGTAGGCAACCATCTCGGCGAATTCGAGATCATCGGTACCGGGAGCCCGCTCGACAACGGCGCAAACTCGCTCGCCGCGTTCCTTGTCGGGCAAGCCGATCACTGCGACATCACCGACGTTCGGAAGTTGGTAGAGGAGATCCTCGATCTCCTTCGCCGAGATGTTCTCGCCCTTTCGGATGATGACGTCCTTCAGACGACCGGTCAGTACAACGTGGCCGGTTGCGTCGATGTGTCCGATATCTCCGGTGCGGAACCATCCGGCCTCGTCGAAAGCATCGGCATCGAGGGAGGAATCCGTGTAGCCCTTGAAGACCATCGGACCCTTCAGGCGCACTTCGCCGTCCCCCCCTTGAGGCGCCTCAACACCGTCGACGGTGACGATGCGGATCGTGATACCCGTGACCGGTGCGCCGTCGGTGTACATCAATTGCTCGTCGGTGTCGTTCGGACCACCCTGGGCGATCATCGGACATTCGGTCATGCCATATCCATGGCAAACCGGAATGCCCATCTCCTGCTTCACCTCGGTGAACATCTCGGGCGGCTTCGGTGCGCCGCCGCCGGAGAGGAGTCGGAGTGTCGGGATGATCGGGACGCCCGGCTGCGTGCGTTGCTTCGCCAAATACATCTGGTAAAACGCGGGGCCGCCGCCAGCCATAGTTACGCCCTTGCGGGAGAACAACGACACCGCTTCTTCGAGATTGAACGATTCGACGAGTACCGCCCCGCAGCCGCGGTAGAGCAGCATCATCAAGTAATCGGGTCCTGCGATGTGGGCGTAAGGGAAAGCGATCGAGCCGACATCGTCGCCCGAGAGGGCTGCTGCATTCGCAAGACCGAGACCGCCGGCCATAAGTGTGCCGTCGGTGTGGCGAACTCCCTTTGGCGAGGAAGTTGTTCCTGATGTGTAATAAATCCAGCGCACGACGTCACCGTCGGTCGGTGCCGGAGGCAGGGTGTACGGCTCCGCTTCGGGAAGCTCGTCATAGGTGATGAAGACACTCAACTCGATGCCGATCTGATCAATGATCCGCTCGGCCATGGCGTTGAAGTCGTAACCGTTCCAATCACCCGGGATGAAGAAGAACTCAGCGTTGGTCTGCTCGAGAACGAACCCAACCTCGCGATCGCGATAGATCGGGATAATCGGATTCTGCACGGCCCCCAGACGTGCCAGCGCGAGCGACACGATCACCGTCTCGATGCGGGTCGGAAGCTGCCACGTCACACGGGAGCCCGAGCGCAATCCCATTGCGTGCAGCCCGGCAGCGACGCGCTCGGACTTGTCGCGCAATTCCTTGAACGTTATTTCACGATCTTCGCCATCGAGGAGGACGACGACGTCCGGATTGGCGGCAGCACTGGCCTCAACCAGCTCCCACATCGTCCCTGCTTCTTCAAGACTCTTCACTTCGGACACTTGGCCTCCCTCGAATGAACCGCAACATCATGCCTCGCCGGCGACCCCAAGGCAGACTTAAGCGTCTCGTGGCAGGATGCGCACATGACCGAGATGATGAAGGCCTACAGAATCGTCGAGTGGCAGCAGCAGCCCATCCTCACGGAGGCGCCGGTTCCGACTCCCGGACCCGGACAGGTTGTCGTCGAAGTCGCCGGCAACGGTCTGTGCCATTCCGACGTCGGCATGACCCAGATGCCGGGTTCCTTCGGCGAAATGCTCGGCTGGAAAGTTCCGTTCACCCTCGGACACGAGGTCGGCGGGCGGATCGCCGCCCTGGGCAAGGGAGTCACGGGGTTCAAAGAGGGCGACCCCGTGGCGGTGATCTCTCCCCGATCATGCGGATCGTGCCGCTTCTGCGCCAATGGCGAGGACAACAACTGTGACGACTCGGTCGTCGGCCGGGGTTACGGAATCGACGGCGGGCTTGCCAAGTACATGCTCGTGCACAGCACGCGGGAACTCGTTCCGCTGCGCAATCTCGATCCCAAGATCGCCGGACCACTCACCGATGCCGGGGCGACGTCGTTCCATGCCGTGAAGCGGGCACTCAAGCGGATCAGACCCGGAGGGTCGGCCGTCGTTATCGGCGCGGGCGGCCTCGGTGCATATGCGATCCAGCACCTTGTCGCGCTGACGAGCGCCCGGATCATTGCCGTGGATACCTCCGGTGAACGGCTTGCCTACGCGAGCGAACTGGGAGCCCACGACGTTCTCGACGGAGTCAACCCGGAAACTGCGGCCGATGTCCGGAACATACTCGGCGGCACCGGGGCCGATGCTGTCTTCGACTTCGTCGGTATCGACTCGACGATCGAACAGGGTCTTCGCTCCACAGGTAAAGGCGGAGCGTTCGCGCTCGTTGGCGCGGGACAGGGTGCCCTTCGATCCGGCACGTGGTTCGACGCACTCCCCAAGGATGGCGAGGTGTTCTGTTTCCAGGCTCCGACCATCGCCGACACGCTCGACGTGATCGCTCTCGCCGATGCCGGCCGCATACGCGTCGATGCCGACTTCTTCTCGCTCGACGATGTCGCTCTTGCCTACGAAAAGATGGAGCGGGGCGAATTGCGCGGTCGCGCCGTCGTCATACCCGACTGAATCCGGACAGAGCCCGCGGCTCAGTCCCGATCGGCTTGCAGGTAGGGAGTCGTCTGCAGATCGTCGACAAGACGGATGAGGAGTCGACCGAGTTCGATCCGCTCCTCCGGAGTCCATTCGGCCAGCGCACGTGAAAGCTGAGCGTTACGGACGCGCTCGAAGCCCGCCGCCATCGACCGGCCGTCCTTCGTCGCCTCGACGAGCACGATGCTTCCGTGTTGGGGACTTGCTCGCCGTTCGACGAGACCCCGTTCCTCGAGCACCCGAATCTGACGACTCACAGCGCCGCTGTCCATCCGCGCCGCCTTGGCCAGATCACCCATGGGCAATGCTTCGCGATCGCCGAGTGCCCTCAGCACGTTCATGGCCTGCTGCGGGAGTTCGACTCCCGCAGCACCGGCCATCCCGGCGTGGATACGTCTGCTCGAGAGCAGCCGACCCAGCCGGTTCAGTCCGAGCCGAACGGCCCCCAGTTGGTCCTCGATCTCCGATGTCTGATCAGAAGTCATGGTGCGTGGACCAGCCGGGGGCCATCGGGCGCGTTCAGGCCCGCTGGAAAGCGGGGCTCTGGTGGTCCGGAATCTCGGTGAGCGGCACGGCGATCTCCGCCACGGTCGGTCCGATGCGGTCGGCGAGAGGCTGCAATGCAGCCAGATCGAAGCCGTAGACACTCACTGCCGTTTCGGTGAGCACCTGACGCAGATCTGCCTCGTTCCAACCGTTGAAGGTGTGACGGAGCGATTCGCGCGAGAAGGGCGAGCACGCTTCGTTGTGCGGGTAGTCACTCCCCCACATGACCTTGTCGAGACCGAGGTCGTGGAAATGCGAGGCTTCGCCCGGCGACGGGAAGCTGGCGCCGAGGAAACAGTTGCGACGGAAGTAATCGCTGGGCTTGTGCGGCAGTGCGCCCGATTCGGGCATGCCGATCTCGCCCATGCGTCCACGCACCTGCGCTGTGTGGATGTCGTCCATCTTGGTGATCGCCGGCGGAAGCCACGACGTTCCCTGCTCGGTCATGACGAACTTGAGACCGGGGAAACGTTCGAACACACCGGACATGATCAGATGCCAGATCGCACGGTTCGCAAAGAATCCGGACTCGAGCACGAACATCGTGAGCGACGACGGGTGCTTGCCGTAATTGGGAATTCCGCTGCCACCCGCATGGTGCGTGATGGACATGTCGAGCTCCTGGCAGATCGCCCAGAGCGGATCGTAGATGGCCGAGAAGAGCGGATCGATCCACGGCGTGTCGGGTGACACACCGGGGAGCAGGATGCCGCGCAGACCCTGTTCGCGGGCCCACTTCACGTCAGCGACGGCCTCGTCGACCTCGTTCAGTGCGACCTGGGCAAGACCGGCCCGGCGCTCCGGCGATTCGGCGACGAAGTCGACGAGCCAACGGTTGTGGGCACGCAGTCCGGCAAGACGCTTCGGGAAGTCGGCGACGGACGGAGCCGGGGCGATGACGACACCGGTCGGGAAGAAGGGCGGGACGGTGTTGGGGAAGAGAACTTCGGCGGCGACACCTTCGGCGTCGAGGTCGGCGTTGCGGCGGGCACTGTCCCAGTTGCGTGAACGACCGTCGTCCTGGAGATCGCGGAACGGGTTCTTGTAGCCACCCCTCCACGCGTCGAACTCGTCGCGCCATTCCGGATCGAGATACTCGCGGTACTGGACATGGTTGCCGCCAGCATGACCATCAGCCGAGATGATCGTGTAGTGATCGTTGGGCGCCATCGCGTTTCTCCTGTGGGGTGATATCCGGGTCCTGTCCCGGCATCGAAACCGTACGCCTGGGCCTTGACTCAGTCAAGCCTTGGGCAACAGTTTTTCCACCGGGTGGAAATACGGCAGGGTGAAGCCCTCGGCCCCGCGGTGGAACTCCACCTCGACGGCCATGCCGATCTCGGCCGCTTCGGGCTCGCAACCGACCAGTGCTGACAGCAGATGCCAACCCTCGGCCATCGTCACCACGATGGGCACGTACGGAACGACGAATGCCGGAGTCGCCGGCCGCCATACGACCGTCCAGCTGTAGATCTCGCCAATGCCCGCGCTGCGCTCCCACTCGAGGGCGGGCGATGCACAGACGGCGCAGAGGACTGCGGGTGTGTGGGTGGCGCCGTTGCATTGACCGCAACGCTGGAATCGCAGTTCGTGTTCGGCGCAACCCTCCCAGTAGTTGCGGGAGAAAGCTCCCGGCTGGGGAACCGGAATCGAACCGTCCTGGGGCAACAGCATCGTCATGGCCGATCCTTTCCGAGCAGAAGCACGTCCGTGAACAGTGCGCCCGAGCCGCCACCGGTACTCATGGCGACTTCCGCTCCGCCGACCTGACCGGTGACACATTCGCCGCGGATCTGCTGCACGCCGCGCACGACTCTCTGGAACAACTGCACCGACGCTCCCCCATGACTGAAAGACATGGTTCCACCATCGGTCGTGATCGGAAACCGGCCCCCTGGCTCGATCACCCCGGACATGACGAAGTCACCGCCTTCGCCTTCGCCGCAGAAGCCGAAAGCCTCGAATTGGCGGATCAGTTCGAACGAGAACGGATCGTAGAACTCGCACACGTCGACGTCATCGGGTCCGATGCCGGCCGCCGCGAAGGCTTCTTCGGCAGCCTGCCTTCCGACATAACCGGCAACAAGATCACTTCGCCTGTTTCCACCGAGGTCCCAGACGGGAGGATGTTGATAGGCAGGACCGTAGTAATCGGTTCCGCCACCAAGGATGTACACGGGCGGCTTGGCCAGGTCCTCGACGCGGTCGGCGCGGGTCAGGACGAGGGCGGTTGCTCCCTCGGACGTGGTTGCGCATTCCAGGAGATGAAACGGATCGGCGATCATCCGGCTACCGAGAATGTCGTCGATGGTGAAGGGACCCTTCCCGAAGTACACCGCTTCGGGATTGACGTGCCCGTTGTTTCGGATGGTGGCGGCCACATGCGCCATCGACTCGGCGGTGGTGCCATACATGTGCATATGGCGACGGGCCATCAGGGCGAACTCGGCGGCAGTGAACATTCCGTAGGACGCGACGAATTCGTTTGTGGGGCGGGTCCACGGGGCCGTCGAGTCATGCTGCCGATAGCTTCCGGCCTCACCGGTCGCCACCAGCACGGTGGAGGCGAGGCCACATCCGATGGCCATCGCCGCCTCGAGGACTGCCGGGATCCCCAATGGCGAGAGTGACCGCCATGCCGGGCCGACACGCGACTGGAACAGAAAGTCGCTCGCCAGCGATCCGACGACTCCGTCGATATCCCTCGGTTCGAGACCGGCATCGGAGATGGCGCCGAGAGCCCCCTCCATCGTGATGCTGCGCGCATCATGACCTTCGAGAACTCGAGCCTGACGCGTGTTGTGAACGCCGACAATCGCGACGTCGTGGAACGGGTGCTTGCTCATTGCCGGGAAGGGTCCCCTCGCTGATCATGCGCGACGCCTCGGGCGCCGCCTCGTAAGTGGAGTCCTTCCGACACCGTCAGTCGGTTATGACTTGGGGGATACCGAACCCCTGCATCTCGCACAGCGCAAGATAGGCCTGCAACGATCCTGCGCCGTCGGTGACGGATTCGACATTGCCATCGTCATCAAGATTGAGATTGACGCCGTACATGTGGAACCACACACGCGTGTTGTCCTCGATGCACTCGAGAGTGTGGATCGATCCCGCCGGCTCGTAGAGGAACGATCCGGCGCGGTTGACGTAGTCGTATTCCTTGTACTTCCAGGCGCCGGAGGTCGTGTAGCCCCAGACCGGGCCGGAATGACGATGCTTCTGAACGTCGAAGCCGGCCATGAAGATGTTCTCGACGATCCAGAGGCCTTCCTTTTCCTTGACCTGGAGGACGCGCATCTTGTTGCCGCCGCCGATCTCGACGAACGGAAGATCGGAATCGCCGATGTGGACAGCTTCCGGGGCGTTGTGGGAGGTGAGCGTCATCGTGAAATCTCCTTGAAGAGGTTCGTACGTATCGGAAAGGCTAGCGGGCGCCGCGGATGAGGCGGCCGGGTCGGGCGCCGGTATCGGCGTCATCCCGACGAGTGATGGTTCCGGCGACAACCGTCATCTTGTAGCCGCTGGCTCGCTGGACCAGACGACGACCGCCGGCGGGAAGGTCGTGGATCACCTCGGGCTGATGAAGCTCGAGTGCCTCGAAGTCGATGACGTTGATGTCGGCGCGCTTGCCCGCTTCGAGAACTCCCCTGTCGCCGAGTCCGTAGAGTTCGGCGGTCTCGGACGTCTGCATCCGCACGGCCGACTCGAGCCCGATCCGCGGGCCGCGGGTGCGGTCTCGCACCCAGTGGGTGAGAAGCATGGTCGGCATCGAGGCGTCCACGAGAAGTCCACAATGGGCTCCGGCATCGGACAGGCCGAGTGCCGAACCCGGATGCGTGAGCATGTCGTACACACCATCGAGCGATGCGTCGGCGTAGTTGTTGATGGCGGCCATCAGCAGCGCTCGACCGTCGCGCTCGAGCATGAGGTCGTACGTCATGTCGAGGGCCGACACGCCGGCCGCCTCGGCCAGGGCGGCGATGCTCTGATCCGACGTCGGCTCCTGATCGACGGCATCGCTGATCGGGAAGATGATCGAGGTTCCGTGCTGGGCGAACGCTGCAATTCCCTCGTAGAGCAATCCGGCCAGAGGCATGTCGTCCTCGGAGAGAATCGCCGCCTTCGTCTCGGGCTTCCGCAATTCGGAAACGAGCACGGCGAGATCGCCATCGGCCTCGAGCGACAACGCCACGAACGTGGGACGTCGCATGAATGCGTGGGAAGTCTGCAGACCGAGAAGCAGCCCCTGCGACTTCGCGGAGACCTGCGGGATAACGACAGCGCCGTCGGCACGCGCTGCGAGCGCCGCATCGAGGACCTCGCGGTAGAGACCGGGGTTGGTCGGGATCTGTGCGAGCACCGGCGACACGACCAGCCCGAATTCGAGCGACAGTCGGCGCATCCAGTCGAACTCCTTGAGGACCTCTTCGGGATCCTGACTGGTGGTTCCGAGCGGCGCGAGTTGGAACACTGCGCGTCCGGCGTCCTTCATCGCAGCGGCGATGGGCCACAGTTCGTCCTGTCCGGCGAATGTTCCAGGCACGTAATTGCCATCCGGAGCCTTGTGACTGAAGGTCCGGGACGTCGAGAATCCGAGGGCCCCCTCGCCGATCGCCTCGGCGACCAGTCGCGCCATCTCGTCAACCTCGGTGCGAGTGGCGACCGTTTCGCCGATCGCCCGATCGCCCATGACCCAGACCCGGAGAGCTCCGTGCGTGATCTGCGTGCCGACGTCCATCGACCACGAACGCTTGTCGAGGGCATCGAGGTAATCGGGGAACGTGACCCAGTCCCAGGTCATTCCTTCGGTGAGTGCCGAACCGGGGATGTCCTCGACGCCTTCCATCAACTGCACCAGTTGTTCGCGCCGCTCCGGAAGCACCGGGGCGAAGCCGACGCCACAGTTGCCGGCGACGATCGTCGTGACACCGTGACTTGCGGAAGGTTCCAGAAGATCGTCCCATGTGACCTGCCCATCGAAATGGGTGTGGACGTCGACGAAACCCGGCGTGACGATCATCCCCGTGGCGTCGACGGTCTCCGCTGCGTCACCGACGACCGTCCCGCCCACCTGGACGAGCAGTCCGTCGCGAACCGCTATGTCACCGACGAACCGGGCCCGGCCGGTGCCGTCAACAATGGTTCCGTTGCGGATGATCAGGTCGTACATGAGTCCCCACTTCGTGTGCGATGGGGCCGACGGGCCCCGTGTTCAGAGCATCCCACATTCCCCGCCGGGATCGGTACCCCTGCACGGAAATGAAGCGACAGCTCACGATCCAAGACACACCGGCAGCCTCTTCAAGCCGTTGTTCAGATTTGACCGGACCCGCACAGGATCTCCCGCCAGCTCGAACGACCGGAAACTTCCGAGGAGTTCCTCGAAGAACACCCTCCCCTCGAGCCGGGCGAGATGGACCCCGAGGCAGAAATGCTCCCCGATCCCGAACGACAGCTGCGGGTTCGGCGATCGGGAGATGTCGAACCGCTGGGGATCGTCGAAGACCAGCTCGTCCCGATTGGCGGACGTGTAATACATGGCGACTTTGTCGCCTGCCGCTATCGATGTGTCCCCGATCGTCGTGTCCTCCGTTGCGGTCCTCCGGAAGTAGTGCAGCGGATTGTGCCAGCGGAGGATCTCCTCCACAGCACCCGGTATCAGGGACGCGTCCTGCGAAACCTCGGCCAACTGTCCGGGATGGAGCATCAGCGCCAGCAGTCCACCGGCCATCATCGAAACGGTCGTGTCGTTCCCGGCCGTGATCATCTGAACCAGCATGCTGCCGATGTCCGCGTCGGTGAGAAACCGTCCGTCGAACTCCGAGCCGAGAATGATGTCCATGAGATCACCCTGCGGCGCCATCGTGCGCCGATCGGCGGCGAAGTCCATGCCGTACAGGGCCATCTTCATGGATGAATCCGCGCTGCCTGCCTCCTCGTTCGCCTCGCCGGGGTTGATGTCCGGATCCTGACCACTCGTGTTCCTCTCGGCCAGATCATGCAAGAGGTCCCAGTCCGCTTCCGGGAGCCCGAAAAGTTTGCCGATCACCTGGGTCGGGATGCCCCCCACGACCTCGTGTACGAATTCGACGTCGGAACGACCCCGAACATCGTCGAGAACCTGACGGGTGATGTCCCGTATCTGCGTCTCCAGTCCGGCGATCACCCGGGCCCTGAACTCTGGAGCGAGCGGCTTCCGATAGGCGATGTGACGCGGCGGGTCCATCGACAGAATCATCTCCCGCATCCGGGCGAGCCGTTCCGGATCGAGATCCTCGATCACTACTCCGCCGGCCTCGGCGGAGAAGAGATTCGGATTGCGCGAAACATGCACGACATCGGCATGTCGAAGCACCGCCCAGTAGCCGAGTTGATCCGGCACGTTCTGCCAGAACACCGGTTGCGTCCGGCGGAGTTCGGTGAACACATCATGCGGAACACCGGCGCTGTAGGTGTCCGGATCATAAAGGTCGACAAGCGCAGTCATGTGGGGTCCCCCTCCGGAACGTCCGACGCCATCGCACTCCCCCGAGTACCACGACGCCACGATTCTTGCCCAACTGCAGGTTGCCGACACGAAATCGCGGAACGGGCCGAACCCGTCGCCGGTCAGGGCTGCCGCTTGACACGCGACCAGCGGATTTCGGCCATGATCATGGGCATGGAAATCGCGATGACCTTGCCGACGATGGTTGCCCACGGACGGGACGACACCCTTGCTTGGTGTCAGGCCATTGACGAAGGTCCCTGGTCGAGCCTCGCCGTTCCCGAGCGGGTCACGTACCCGAGCCATTCCTGGATCGTGGAACTCTCCGCTGCCGCCGCACTGACACAGCGCGTTCGTCTCTGGACCACGATCATCGTGCTGCCCGCCCATCCGGCAGTCGATGTGGCGAAGCAACTTGCCTCCGTCGATCAGTTGAGCAATGGACGGCTCACGGTCGGCATCGGCGTCGGTGGACGAGAGCATGACTATCGGGCGATCGATGCCCCGTTCGAACGCCGGTGGAGCCGCATGGACGGGCAGGTGGCGACGATGCGACGTATCTGGAGCGGTGAGGCTCCGTTCGAAGGTTCCGATCCGGTCGGACCCCCTCCGGTGCAGGCTGGCGGTCCTCCACTGGTCGCAGGTGTCATGGGTCCGAAGGCGCTCGCCCGCGCCGCGCAGTGGGCGGTCGGCGTCGACGATGGTTCAACCGTCTTCGGAATCGATCCCGCTGCGACCACCGCTGCCTTCGATCGCATCCGTCAGGCATGGACCGATGCCGGCCGTGCAGATGCTCCGCACATCTCGGCAAGCCTCTGGTACTCCCTCGGCGACGGTGCCCAGGAACGGCTCCACGAATACGGCTACTCCTACATGAAGATCTTCGGCGAAGACCTTGCGACGATGATGGCGGGGATGCTCGAGACATCGACTCCCGAGGCCCTTCGTACGGCCGTGTCGACGCTCGCCGACCTCGGTTGCGACGAACTGTTCCTGGTGCCGACAACCGCAGACGTCACCGAATTGGCGCGGACCCGGGACGCTCTCGGCATCTGAGCAACCACTACCGCGATGGGACACAATGTCGGCATGACTGACATGACCTATCGCCATCTTGGAAATTCCGGACTTACGGTTTCCGCTGTCGGCATCGGCTGCAACAACTTCGGATTGCGAATCGACGAGGACGCGACCCGTCTGGTCGTCGACGCGGCGATCGACGCCGGGATCACCCTCTTCGACACCTCCGATTCCTACGGCGACTCCGAGTTGTTCCTCGGAAGGGCACTCGGCACGCGGCGAGCCGACGTCGTTCTTGCCACGAAGTTCGGCAGTGATCTGCGAGGCGCCAATGGGCCCGACTGGAATGCCCGCGGCTCGCGGCGCTACATCCGACGGGCGGTGGAACGGTCGTTGACCCGTCTGAACACGGACTGGATCGACCTCTACCAGATCCACATGCCCGATCCCACCACGCCGATCGAGGAAACACTCGGGGCACTTTCGGATCTCGTACACGAGGGCCTTGTCCGCTACATCGGCTGCTCGAACTTCGCGGCATGGCAGGTGGCCGATGCCGATTGGATCTCACAGACCAACGGCTTCGAGCGATTCATCAGCGCCCAGAACCACTACAGCTTCGTCGAGCGCGGTGTCGAGGCCGAACTTGTACCGGCCTGCGAACGTTTCGGCGTCGGACTTCTCCCCTACTTTCCTCTGGCCAGCGGGCTGCTAACCGGGAAGTACCGACGCGGTGATGCCCCACCCGAAGGCGGTCGTATAGCGGCATGGGGAATGACAGCCCTCCTGTCCGATGCCAACTTCGACATTGTTGAACGCCTCGAGGCATTCGCCGCCGAGCGCTCCATCACGTTGCTCGACGTGGCAATGGGCGGACTCGCCGCGCAGCCGACCGTCGCATCGGTGATCGCCGGAGCCACGTCGGTTGCCCAAGTCGAAGCCAATGCCGCCGCCGGCGTATGGACACCGACCGCAGAAGATCGCGTGGCGTTACGCGGACTGCTCGCCCCCGTCTGACTCTCCGTTGGCCCTCGGGAGACTTCCACCAAGGAACACCATCAGGCGTTCAGCGGTCCGGCGTCCGTGAGTTCAACGACATTGCCGGCCGGGTCGGTGATGAAGGCCGCTCGTACCCGAACTCCGAAATCGACACGCTCGGACGGGCCCATCAGGAACACGATTCCTGCACCGACAAGTTCGTTCAGTTTGTCCGTCCAGACATCAGCTGGAATGTGGAGTGCAAAGTGCGGGAACCCGGGACCCGGGACCGGCATCACGTCGGTCTCGATGAAGTGCAATTGAAGATCACCGACTCGCAGCCACATTCCATCGATCCCCAGATCGGGGCGGGGAACTTCGTCGAGTCCGAGCATTCCGCAATAGAAACGACGTGCCTCGGCAAGGCTGGTGACCGCAATCGCCACGTGGGCGAAACCCGAAATCGGCGAACCGCTCATGCCACGGATCCACTTGCCCTGAGCGCCTCGACCGCAGCGCCCAGTCCGAGTTCCCCGAGAATCTCGTCCGTGTGCTGACCGAGTGTCGGGGCGGGGCCGCCGATCGCCGATGGCGTTCCTCCGAAACGGGCCGGATGTCGCGGCTGCCGCAAACGCCCGGCGAGTGGATGAACCGATTCCTCGAACAATCCCATCGCCCGAGCGTGGGGGTCATCCGGAAGGTCTGCCGGTGCGATCACCAATCCGAACGGAACCCTGTGCTCATCCATGGTGGCGAGAACCTCGGCAACGGTGAAGTTTCCCGCCGCCGCATGGCATGCCCGCATGATGTCGGCGGTCGCTTCCGGATTCCTCCGTCGCTCGCCGATCGTCGCGACCCGGGGATCGTCGTGACCTTCGACGCCCAGCGCCCGACACATCCCGTGGAAGTCCGCATCCGCCGTTGGCGTCGCTATCCCCCAACCGTCGATGAAGCGGAACGGACGCGAACCTTGCACGAAGCTCGAATTCATCGTGTGATCGGAATCGAGCATCATCTCGTTTCCAGCCGCATCGGCCCAAAGGAACGACACGACCGCGTCGGTCATCGAAAGTTCTATGTGCTGTCCCCCGAGGCCGCGCTCGCGTGCAAACAGGGCTGCGGTGATCGCCTGTACGGCGTAGAGCGCGGTGATCTTGTCTGCCGCAGTCTGACGCAGGAAGACGGGAGTCCCTTCGTCGGGATCGGACTGGTTTGTCGCCAGGCCCGCATACGCCTGAATCACGGTGTCGTACGCACCCTTGTGTGCGTACGGGCCGATCGAACCGAACCCGGACAACGAGACGTAGATGAGATCGGGATTCTCGACGGAGAGTTCTTTCCAACCGAGTCCAGCCCGGTCGAGCGCACCCGGCCGGAAGTTCTGGATGAACACATCACTCTGCGCGGCAAGACGCCGCACGATCTCTTGACCATCCGGCAAGGAGATATCGACGGCGATCGACCGCTTGCCCCGATTGCACGCCTGAAAGAGTGCCGAGATTCCGTTCACGGCAACGCCGACCCATCGGGCGATGTCGCCAAATCCGACGCGTTCAACCTTCACGACATCGGCGCCCTGATCGGCGAGCAACGCCGACGCATAGGGCCCCGTGAGCGCGATCGAGAGATCGGTGATCCGGATACCTTCAAGTGGACGAGTCATGATCCCCCCGGGACGACTCAGGCTGTCTTGCGATAACGCCAGACGGCAAGCGGTGCGAACACGAAAAGCAGGGCGAGCGACCAGATCACCGCCGGGATGACCCAACGGGCGGTCGGCCCACCTTCGAGCAATGCCCTCGTGGCGTTGACAACCACCCCGACGGGCTGGTGGTCGGCGAACCAGCGGAGCCACGACGGCATCGTCTCGGTCGGAACGAACGCCGACGACGCGAATGTCAGGGGAAACAGGATCGGGAAGGCCATCAGTTGTGCCGTCTCACTGTTTGGTGCCGACAGGCCGATGCAGGAGAACCCCCAGGAAACCGCATAAGCGAAGAAGAGCAACAGCGCGAATGCAGCGAGGAAGCCGGCGAAATTGGTGCCGACGCGGAACCCGACCAGATAACCGACACCGATGACGAGAAGGATCACGAAGACGTTACGAATGCTGTCGGCCGATGTTCGCCCTGCCAATACGGCCGATCGTGCCATCGGAAGCGAGCGGAATCGATCGACGAGGCCCTTCTGCAGATCCTCGGCGAGTCCCACGCTGGTGCTCACCGATCCGAACAGGACCGTCTGCACGAGAATCCCCGGAATCAGGTAATCGACATAGCTCATTCCCGGCGGCGAAATCGCTCCGCCGAAGACGTACCTGAACAGCAGTACGAACATGATCGGCTGCACACTCGAGAAGAAGAGTTGCTCAGGAATCCGCAGATATCCGATGAGATTTCGCTCGGTGACGACAATGCTGTCGCCGATCGAAGCCCGGAGCCTCGAACGCTTGAGCGCGACGGCCCGGCCCGGAAGTACCGATGCTGTCATTTCCCGACCTCCAGGTCCGCTTCGGTTCGTCGTCCCGTGATGCTGAGGAACACATCGTCAAGGCTCGGTTCCCGCAACACCATTGTCACGGGCGCTATACCCGCCTCGTCGAGGTGACGAAGCGCGATCATCACCTGCGAAGGACCGGCGTCGATGTTGAGTTCCACGAGCGACCCCTCGCGCACCGGGACACTTCCCCACGATCCGGCGAAGATCGACTCGGCCCTCGCCGCCGCGTGTTCGTCAACGAACCCGAGATCGAGCACGGTTTCACCGAGACGCGACTTCAGTTCCGCCGCCGTTCCCTCGGCGATGACCTGGCCGCGGTCGACGACAACGATCTGATCGGCAAGACGATCGGCCTCTTCGAGGTATTGCGTCGTGAGGAGGACCGTCGTGCCGTTCGCTACGAGGTCCTCGACGATCGCCCACACAGCATTCCTGCTGCTCGGGTCGAGGCCGGTCGTTGGTTCGTCGAGAAAGAGCACGGGTGGTCGAACAACAAGGGCGGCGGCGATGTCGAGACGCCGCCTCATCCCGCCCGAGTAGGTCTTCGACGGACGATTGGCGGCCTCGGTCAGTCCGAAGTGCTCGAGCAATTCGTCGGCGACGCGCGACGCGTCCTTGCGCGACAACTGGAAGAGTTGGCCGACCATCCGGAGGTTCTCCCGACCAGTGAGGTTCTCATCCACTGCGGCGTACTGACCGGCGAGGCCGATGCTCGCCCGCACCTTGTTCGGCTGACGCACAACGTCGAAGCCGTTGACGAACGCCTGGCCCTCATCGGGAACGAGCGTCGTCGTGAGGACCCTCACCGTTGTCGTCTTTCCGGCACCGTTGGGTCCGAGCAGACCCAACACGGTCCCTTCCTCCACCGAGAGGCTCACACCGTCGAGTGCCTTCACGTCGGAGCCGAACACCTTGACAAGGCCGTGGGCCTCGATTGCAGCAGACATCATTCCTCCCTGGACGACGATCCTAGGGGGTGGGCACCTCAGCCAAAGGAGACCTCGCGCCGGGCCATCTTCCAACCGGCCGCGGTCCGGACCACGGTGTCGCGGTAATGGCCGACGAGTTGGACCCTCGCTGCGACATCGGTCTCCACGACGTACACGAAGTACGAGTCGGCGACGGCCTCGTCAGGCGAGGTGAAGTCCATTGCCGTGGAGGTGACGATGTGCCTCGAGTTGCTGCCCGGCCCCACACCTCCTGAAGCCCGGCGTTCGATGCTGCCGTTCCTGATGTCTTCGCGTCCGTGCCGGGGAGCACCCGGCATCAGCCACTGCGCATCCTCGGTGAAGAGATCTGCGTACTGATCGACGGTGCCGAGACCGTCGGCGTACTGGGCGAGCCGGACGATCACCGAACGAACCGCAAGTTCGTCGGAAGCGGCTTGACCGGGATCGGCATGACGGTTCGGCATTGGTGCTCCTTGAAAACTGGCGACGGGAGGGAATCGGATCCGGTCGGACCCTGTACGGAACAAGTGAATCAGAGCTGCAGACACGAAACCGCGTGAAAGTATGGGGCCATGGAGATATCTGTCGGAATCACCCCGGGTCCCCAGGCTGTCCGCCTCGCCCAGTTGGCCGAAGAACTCGGCTTCGCCCGCGCATGGCTGTACGACTCCGCCGCCCTGTACGAGGACATCTGGATCAATCTGGCCCAGATCGCCGAGCACACGTCGATCGACCTCGGTACGGCTGTGCTCGTTCCGAACCTCCGACATGTGATGACCACGGCGACGGCCATCGCCACCATCGAACGAATCGCGCCAGGTCGGCTCACCTGTGGTTTCGGTACCGGACTCACCGCCCGATGGGTACTGGGCAAACCGGCGCTCAGTTGGGCATCACTCACGACCTACGTCACACAGTTGCGCGGGCTCCTCGACGGCAAAGTCGTCGACATCGCTGGAGCGAAGGCACAGATGATCCACCTTCCGCATCTCGCTGCGCCGCGACCGATCAACACGCCGCTACTGCTCTCAGCATTGGGACCCAAGGGACTCGGCATCACCAAGGACCTCATCGGGTCAGGCATCGTCGAGGGCCTCATCGACACCGAAGGCATCGAAGGCGACTGGGGTCGCCATGTTCAGATGGTCTCGGGCACCGTCCTCGACCCCGGCGAAGACGTCGGCGCCAGCCGAGTCCGGGAGGCTGTCGGCCCTTGGTTCGTCGTCGGTTATCACTATGTATGGCAGGCCTTTCCCGAAGCACTCGCCGGGATGCCGGGTGGACCCGAATGGCTGGCCCGCGTCGAGTCCGACCGCCCGGAGGGCGAACGCCACCTCGCCGTCAACGAGGGCCACGTGACCGACATCTCGGACCGCGACCGGCCGCTGCTCGAGGCCGCTTCCGCCGAGACCATCGGCGCAGCGGGTTGGGTCGGCGACGCCACGGACATAGCCCGGCGCGTCGGAGAATCCGCAGGGCGAGGCGTCGACGAAGTGCTCTACACGCCATCCGGACCGGACGTCGAGCGGGAAATGCGGGCCTTTGCCGCTGCCGCGATCGCCTGACGAATGATCATTCCGAAGAGCGGAAGACGAACGCGCGCTACATGGGGAGCGCTCTTCGGCGTTGTCCCGGACCACGGCCTGCACCGCAGACCGAGCGACGTCCTCCGGGTGATCGCAGGTGCGCTGATCGCAGGGTTCGGCGTTCTGGCAGCGCGGAACTATTCGTCATTCGAACAGGCGGTCCACTCGGCGTTCCAGGCGCTGCCGGACATCTTCGGACAGATCTTCCGGATCGCCAATGGCGGCGGAATCGTGGCCGCTATCGGCGTGGTGTTCATCGTTGCGCTCTCCTCCCGCCGCATACGTTTCATCGGATCACTGCTCGTCACATCGGCCCTCGCTCTGGGGACGACCGCGCTGCTGCAGCATCTCGTCAACGCTCCGGGCGCCGTCGATGCAGCTCAGAAGCAGCTCTCCAGCTATCCCCAATATCCGTCGGTCAGGTTGGTGGCTGTCGCAGCGATCTTCTTCGTGGCCGGACCGGAACTCACCCGTCCATCTCGCCGGTTGCTGATGTTTCTGCTTGTTCTCGTCTCGGCGAGTTCGCTCTCGGTCACCGATGGCTATCCGGCCGGGATCGTCGGCTCCCTGTTTCTCGGCTGGTCACTCGCCGCTCTCGTCCATCTGGCGTTCGGATCTCCCGATGGGGCGCCAGACCCCGACGAGGTCGCAGCCGACCTCGCGGCGATCGGCATCACCGTTGCGGAGCTGCAGTCGAGTGCTCTTCAGGCGTGGGGCGAGAAGGCCTATGACGGCCCCTCGAACGGAAAGCATCTTCGCATTGTCGTGATCGGTCGCGATGCCACCGACGCCCAGCTTCTGACCAAAGTCGCCAGATTCGTTTGGTTCAAGGATTCCGGTCCGACCATCTCGCTGAGTCGGCAGCAACAGATCGAACATCGCGCGTACAACCTGCTGCTCGCCGAGCGCGCTGGCGTCGCGGCGCCGAGGGTTGTCGCTACAGCCACGATCGGAGCACGCCGAGATTCCGTCCTCGTCATGGAGTCACTCGGCGGTCCCGCTCTTGATCAGTTGCCGAGTGGTTCCGTTACCCCGGAACTTCTCGACGCGGCGTGGAAACAATTGTCCGAACTGCATGCCGCCGGCCTTGCGCACGGAGGTATCTGGTCAGCGTCATTCAGAAAAGTCTCCGACGCGGCGGTGGCTTTCACCGATCTGGCAACGGCCAATGCCGCTCCGGAACCCGATGAGCTTCTCGCCGACCGTGTCGCCCTCCTCGTGGCGTCGAGTCAGCTGACGAGCGTCGATGTTGCGGTGCAGGCTGCATTTGATTCTCTCGGCACCGCCCCACTTGCCGATTGTCTGCCAATGATGCAGCTCGCCTCGTTGCCGCGCGTCTCGCGAAAATCCGCTGACGGGCTCAGGAAGCTCTGCAGCCAGCTGCGCGACGCCGTGAGTGCCAAGACGGGCGTCGAACCGCCGAAGCTCGTCGAAGTCCGCAGAGTCTCCCCGGGTGCGATCGCAGTTGCCGGTGCCACGATTCTCGGCGCCTATCTGCTCATCGGCGAACTCGCCCATGTCGACTGGGCGACGATCTTCGATGACGCCCGATGGTCGTGGGTGATCGCAACCGCGGTGATCGCCCAGATCCCCATCCTCGGAATGGCCATGGCGAAGCTTGGCTCCGTGAGCCAGCAGCTCCCACTTCGACCGGTCATCGCACTCGTCATCGGGACAAAGTTCACCGGCCTCGTCGGCGGTGGGGTGACCACAATCGCACTCGTCGTACGCTTCTTTCAGAAGCAGGGGCTCAAACCCGCAATCGCCGTCACCTCCGGGTTGTTGAATTCGGTCGCCTCGGGATTCACGCAGGTCCTGTTTCTCGGCGGAGCAATCGTCATCGGTGCAAGTTCCTTCTCGCTCAAACGCGGCGGTTCCGATGGAGGTCTTTCGGGAAAGCTGCTGATCGGTGCCGCCGTCCTTGCCCTCATCACCGCTGTGGCCTTCCTCGTGCCCGGGCTCCGACACCGACTCGGGGGTTATCTCCTCCCCCAGATCCGGTCGGCAAAGGAGAACCTTTCCGCCGTCCTGCGTGACCCCCGTAAGGGTGCCCAACTCATCGGCGGGAACATGATCGCCCAGTTGTTCTACGCGGTGGCCCTCTGGGCGGCGTTGCACGCGTACGGCGAATCGCTCGGCCTCGTGCAACTCATCGTGATCAACTCGCTCGCATCGATCCTCGGGGGTATCGCTCCGGTACCCGGAGGCATCGGCGTCATCGAGGCTGGCCTCATCGGGGGATTCACTGCAGCCGGTATCCCAGACCAACAAGCCATCGCCGCCACGTTCACGGCGCGGATGTTCACCGCTTACCTTCCGCCGGTGTTCGGTTGGATGGCTATCTCCTGGATGCGCAAACGCGACCTCGTCTGAAAAACTGGCGAACAGGCGTCAGGGATTGTCGCCCGACGCCCTTGCCGCTTGTTCGAGAAGGAGTTGTTCGATCCGGGCGAGACGGACTTCGACGTCTCCCTGATCCGCTGACCGGACAGCGTCCGCAGATTCCACCGATGGGGACATCGTGCCCGAGTCGGGTTCAACCGAGGCTGCCCGTCGGGCAGCAGCCTGGTCCATGAAACTCGACGCGATCTGTGCAGTGACCACGCCGATAGTGGTGAGGCCGATGATCATCAACACGACAGAGGTGATTCGCCCGCCGACTGTCACCGGGTAGTAATCACCATAACCAACGGTCGCCACGGTGACGCATGCCCACCACAACGAGATTCCGATTGACGTGATGTTTGCATCAGGTGCGCGGGTTTCGAACGCGTACACGATCACGGAAATATTCAGGAGGAGAACTCCGGCGACAAAGAGGAAATGGGAGAGGTTCCCTTTGCGAAACATTGCTCCCAACAGACGAAGACTGAACAGGATGCGCACCGCGGGTATGACAATGGCGAGCACTCCGACCGGATGTCTGAAGGCGTAACGGATTCCCTGACCCGACAGACGTGCCCGGATCGCCATGTCCACGAAATAGATGAACGAAAGTGCGAACCGGCCCGCCCACCAATAAATGGACTTCCCGGCGAGGTGGTCCAGATTCACCACCGGAACAACTGTCAACCAGATCGTGCAGAGTGCGAGAAGATCGAGCGGTGTCGTCGTGGCGTCGAGCCAGCGGTCGAGCCGCGGAGCGTCCGGATAGGCCCGACCCTCACGGGTGAAGCGCTTTGCCAAGCCGTCTGCTTTCGGTTCCATGGGATCCAGTTTCACAGATCGACCGTCATCAATCGACAAAGGAATCTCGCGCATGCCGCTTCCAGCGGGCCTGATCGACCTTTCCGTTCGCGGCACGGCCAATGTCGGCCACCAGTTCGAGACGCCGGGGCACCTTGTAGGCAGCCAGACTCGAACGGCAGAAGTCGATCAGCACATCGGCATCCACCGCTGCAGCTGCATCCACCTGCACGAATCCGGCGACGCTTTCTCCGAAGCGGACATTGGGCACTCCGACAACCACCGCATCGACGACAGCCGGATGCATCTTGAGGACTTCCTCGACTTCTTCGGGAAACACCTTCTCGCCACCGGTATTGATGCAACCCGATCCCCGGCCGAGCAAGCGGACCGTTCCGTCGGTGTCGACGGTCGCATGATCCCCAGGTGTCGTCCAGCGCAGTCCGTCGATCTCCCTGAACGTGCGCGCCGATTTCTCGGGGTCGCCCAGATAACCGATGGGTCCGCGTCCTGCGATCGCCACCAGTCCGACCTCCCCCGATCCCCACTCGACAGGCGTTCCGTCTTCGCGGATCACCCGGGCCTCGGGTCCCAATTTGAACCCGGCGGTCGATGCCGTTCCCCGACTCGAAGAAATCGACCGGGCGAGACCCACCGCTTCGGACGATCCCAACGTGTCGACGCAGAGCAACGTCGGAAGGTGAGCGATGAGACCGTCCTTCACCGGAGCGGACCACATAACGCCGGATGAAAGCATCACGCCGAGTGCAGACAGATCCCAACGACCCGGCTCGGCGTCGAGCGCATCGAGCAACGGGCGGGCGAAGGCATCACCCACGATTGCAACATCGGTGCACCGATGCGCGGCCAATGTGTCGAGCAGTTCGATGGGGTCGAACTTCGTCCCTTCACAGAGGATCACGGCACCACCTGCACTCAACATTCCGAACGCCGAGAATGCCGCCGTCCCATGCATGAGTGGTGCGGCCGGAAGTACACGTCCGGAACGTCCACCCGCCGCTTGAAGAACCTCTTCGATGGATTCCACTCCACCCTGCTCCGGATAACGGACAAGTGCAGTCCTGTTCAGAACAACGAACAGGTCGTCCTGGCGCCACATGACACCCTTGGGCATTCCGGTGGTGCCCCCCGTGTAGAGGAGATAAAGATCGTCTCCCGAACGGTTGCGGAACGAGTCGGGGCTCGGGGGTACCGCCCCGGAGATGACGGCTTCATAGGGCACCGCCCAATCGGGGCATGGTCCCGAACCGTCGTCGACCCAGATCCACGCCCGGATCGATTGCAGATCCGCCCGCATCGGAGCAATCGTCTCACCGAACGTCCCGTGGAAAACCACGGCCTCGACGTCGGCGTCGGTCCAGAGATAACGCAGTTCGTCAGCCACATACCGGTAGTTCGTGTTGACCGGGACGAACGAGAACTTGAAGCAGGCGAAGAGCGTCTCGAGATATTCCGGGCCGTTGTGGAGATACTGGGCGACGCGAGCCCCTGCGACCACTCCGCTACCGGCGAGCCCGGACCCCAACCGATCGGCACGCGACGAGAACTCGGCCCATGTCAGCGACGTCGCACCGCAAGCGACCGCGGGTTTGTGGGGCTGGACTCGTGCGATCTCTTCCCACACATCGGCGAAGTTCCACCCGGACATCGGTCAACTCTCCACAGTCGACCGACGCTTCACAGCGCCGGCAACACGACAGAAGGAAGTGGGTGCCGGAACACCCGGGCGGCGTTGCCACTGAGAATCGCCCGAAGCTCGTCGACCGGGAGGTCTCCGTAGGTCTTCTCGACGAGGTTCTGTGTTTCAGGCCAGGTCCCGTCGCCATGCGGATAATCGGTTTCGAACATGATGTTCTCGACCCCGATCCGGTGCCGGGTCGAGATCGTCGACGGGTCGTCGATCGTGCAGAACCAGAAATTCCGCTTGAGGACATCCGCTGGTCTCGTGTCCCAGCCCATCCCGTAGCCGGAACGATCCACGACGTTGTCGAGACGGTCGAGAAGCATCGCGACCCAACCGATTCCGCCCTCGGACATCGCGATCTTGAGATTCGGATGCTTGAGGGGATAACCGGACCACAACCACTCGGCGCATGCAGCGAGGGAGAGCTGACCGAACATCGTCGCGCCCAACTGGAGAGCGGGTGCTCCCTCTGCGAGTTCGTAGCCACCGGAGGAGCCGACATGCAGGGCGATGACGGTGTCCGTGTCGGCGCAGGCCTGGACGATCGGGTCCCAGTAACCGGTGAACAGCGACGGGAGGCCGATCCGCTGGGGGCGCTCGGGAAGCGTCACTGCGACGAAACCGCGCTCGGCGTTGCGACGGATCTCCTGTGCCGCGATCTCGGGATCGGCGAGAAAGGTGATCCCCATGGGGATGATCCGCTCGGGGTAGGGCTGCCACCACGAGTCATGCAGCCAGTCGTTCCATGCGCGGGTCGTGGCCAGGCCGAGATCCTTGTCGTCGATCTGGGCAAAGACACGGCCGCAGAATCCGGTGATCATCGACGGAAAATTCATCGATGCCCACACACCGTTCAGATCCATGTCGTGGATCCGGGCATCGATGTCCCAGCAACCGCGTCGCATGTCCTCGAACCTTGTCGGCTCCAGGTTCCTCATGGTCTGCCTGCGACCGGCAACGGCGTTCATGCCGACCTGAGTGAACTGTTGTCCTTCGAACTCCCACACTTCGTGTCCACGGTCGTTCACGACAACCTTCGGCGCACGCTGCTGGAACGCAGCGGGAAGACGACCCTCGAACATGTCGGGCGGTTCGACCAGATGATCATCGACAGAAATGATCGTGTACCGCATCTCGGCCGGTTCGGGATCCGGAAGGAGCATCGAATCTTCCATACCTAATGTCACAATTGCCCCCGAGAAGTCGATCACTGCGAAGGTTCCGATTGTAAGGTCCGGCCACCGCTCCCGTGCGACTCTTTGCGGAACCGGCGATAGGAGATCGGAAGCCATGCCCGTCAATCTCGAATCATCTTCCGCCTTCGCCGATTGGCTGGCGCCGCGGATCGGTGCGGAATCCGTCTCGGTCGAGACGACCTCCACACCTTCCGGGGGGTTCTCCGCCGAGACAGTCATGGCCACGGTCACGGCGCACCGGGGCGACACGGCAGTCGCGGAGACCTACGTCCTGCGCCTCGAGACTCCCGATCCTGCGGTTTATCCCCGCCAGTCCTCGGAGGAGTTGCCCGAAATCGAGATCCAGTACCGGGTCATGGATGCCGTCCGCCGCAACTCCCCGGTACCGGTGGCTCCGCTCATCGGATTCGAGTCGGACGCCACCGTCATCGGCACCCCCTTCTTCGCCATGGGCTGCGTCGATGGCGATGTGCCCAGAGAGAGTCCGCCATACCCGACCGAGGGGTTCTTCCGGACATCGACGAGCTCCGAACGCCGTTCCATGATCATGTCCGGCATCGATGCTCTCGCCGGCGTCCACCGGATCGACTGGCGCGCCGCCGGACTCGGGTGGCTCGAACATGACGGTGTTGCTCCCGGAACGCCGACCCAACTCGAACGATGGTCCCGATTCGCGGCCGCGGAACTCCGCGGACGCTCCCATCCTCTGCTCGAGGAAGCATTCGAGTGGTTGGGACGGTCCCTGCCGGTCGATTCCGACATCGTCCTGTGCTGGGGAGATCCGCGGCCGGGGAACATCATCTATGCCGACGGACTCCCGGCTTGCGTCACCGATTTCGAGGCGGCATGTCTCGGATCGCCGATGATGGACCTCGCCTGGTGGTTGATGTTCGACAGGACGATGCACGAACTCGGCGCTGCCGAGGGCGCTGCTCACCCGAGACTCGATGGGGACCCGGATCGCGATGAACAGCGAAAGCACTATTTCGAGGTCTCGGGTCGGCCGGAGGAGGACACCGGTCCCCATGAGGTCTTCGCTGCGGCCCGATATGCAGCGATCGTCACGCGGGTCATGAACCGTCTCGAGGAACGCGGTCAGTTGCCGGCCGACAGCACGATCTGGCGGGACAATCCGGCCTCCAGCTGCCTCGGGATCCTCCTCGACGAAATGCGGCCCTGACCTCCGGCGGACATCGGAGCGGCGATCCGGTCGCCCACCCGACGGCTGCTACTTTCGGTGGCTGTGCGAACGCCTTCGGTGCCGGTTGACGATGTCGGTTGACGTTCGGGGTCTCGTTCGTCGCCGCTGGGCGGAGATCTCGCTTGTTCTGGTCGCGTACATCCCACTCCTGCTGACCGCTCCCGGCCAGATATCGGCCGACACCAAGGCCTACCTCTACCTCGACCCCGGTCGTCTCCTCTCCAGAGCGGGGACGCTGTGGGACAGCCACATCGCGGCCGGAACGGTGACGCATCAGAACATCGGCTATCTGTTCCCGATGGGCCCGTACTACTGGCTCTGCGATGCCATCGGAATGCCGACCTGGATCGCCGAACGACTCTGGTTCGGCACGCTCCTCCTCGCTGCAGGACTCGGCACCATATGGATGCTGCGCCGACTCGGACTTCGCGGTGCAGGTCCGGCCGTCGCCGGATACGCCTACATGCTCAGCCCGTATCTCCTCGCCTACTTCGGCCGCACCTCCGTCATCCTTCTTCCCTGGGCGGCACTCCCCTGGCTCATCGGGCTCACCGCACTCGCCCTGAGGGAGCGGACCTGGCGCGCTCCGGCGATTATCGGCATCGTCGTGACCCTCATGGCCGGAACCAACGCGAGTTCTGTCGTCTTCGTTCTTCTCGGTCCCGCTCTTCTCGTGCCTTTCATGATCTGGGGCACGCGCGAGGTGACGCCCGCCGACGCGCTGAAATCGATCGGGCGGGCCGCCGTCACCACCGCACCCGCACAGTTGTGGTGGGTCGCCGGTCTCTGGGTGCAGGGCAAATACGGGTTGCCGATTCTGCAACTCACTGAATCGGTCGAGACCGTCGCGCAGACATCCACGGCCCCCGAGCTCCTGCGCGGGCTCGGCTACTGGTACTTCTACGGACGCGATGGCTTGGCCCAGTGGACCAATGCCAGCACCCTCTACACACAGAATCCCGGGATGATCGCCTTCGGGTTCATACTTCCCGCGCTGGGTCTCTGCGCCGCGATGCTGACGAGATGGCGATATCGGGCATTCTTCGTCGCACTGATACTCACCGGTCTCGTTCTCGGCATCGGCACCTATCCGTATGACTCCCCCGCCCCATTCGGTTGGCTCGTGAAACTCACGACGTCATCCGAAGCGGGCTTCGCACTCCGCAACTCGCCGCGCGCCGTACCCCTCCTCCTTCTCGGAATGGCGGCGCTGCTCGCTGCACTCGTCCAATCGGTCGACGAGCGACTTCGGAACCGCGCGGATTCGCCGTGGAGCGCGAGAGCTCGTGTGGCGATACCGGTCGGCCTGATCGCCATCGCCATCCTCGGGCTCCCTCCTCTCTGGCGCGGCGAACTGGTGCAACCCGATCTCCAGTTTCCCGAGTCCCTCCCGACCTATTGGACCGACGCTGCCGCCGATCTCGATTCGGCAGGAACCGACACGCGGGTCCTCGAACTCCCAGGTTCGGACTTCTATGCCTACCGATGGGGAGAGACGCAGGACCCCATAACCCCGGGGCTCATCGACCGACCATGGGTCGGACGCGAACTGACCGCGTTCGGATCGCCCGCTTCGGCCGATCTCATCCGGGCTCTCGATCGGCGTCTCCAGGACGGCACATCCGATCCCGCCGGTATCGCTCCGGTCGCACGTTTCTTCTCGGCATCGGATGTACTACTCCGTCTCGACACCCAGTACGAACGGTTCCGGGGGCCGCGCCCCGCCGACCTCTTCGCGCTGTTCGGTGCCTATGAGGGAACCGACGGACTCGGTGCACCTCGAACCTTCGGATCACCTTCGGCCGCCCAACCCGATCAACGCCAGCCGACGCTCGATGAACAGGAACTCGCCCGGGCGCCCGGAACCGACGAGACACCTCCCCTTGCCATCTATCCGGTGACAGGCGTCCGATCGCTCCTGCGCGCCGAGCCGACCCGCGGATCGCTCGTGATCTGGGGAGACGGCGAGGGCTTCGTCGATGCGGCCGAGTTCGGCCTCCTGCCGACGAACTCCAGCGTCTTCTACGCCGCGACGCTCGCCGCTCATCCTCTTCTCGAGGGGACTGTCCGTGCCGGATCGCCATCCCTGCTCGTGACGGACACGAACCGCAAGAGGGCACAGCGCTGGGGAACGATCCGCGAGAACAGTGGTGCCACCGAAGTGGCCGGTTCCACGCCACTCGTTGTCGATCCCAAGGACACCCGTCTGGAGGTCTTCCCCGGACAACCCGATTCGATGATGACCGTTGCCGACTTCGGACCGGATGTCGCCGACGTGCAGGCCAGCAGCTACGGGAACATCGTCGCCTATTCGGCAGAGGCCCGTCCGGTGAACGCCATCGACGACGATCCCCGGACGGCGTGGTCGACCGGTGGGTACAGCGACGTCGTCGGCGACAAGATCCGCATCACCTATCGGCGACCGATCTCCGCAGATCACATCGACCTCACCCAACTGCAGGGCAACCGCTACATCACCAAGGTCTCCGTCTACGCCGACGGACGCCGCGTGGCTACGACGTCGATGACCGATGCCTCCTTCAACGAACCCGGTCAGACCGTTCAACTGGGCGGCATGCAGACGTTCTCGACTCTCGAGATCCGAATCGATTCGGCCAGTATCTCGGGGTTGAATTCCTACGTGGGCATCTCGAACGTCGGGTTCAGGTCCGTGGTCGTCCCGGGCACAACCGCGACCGAATGGATCCGCGTTCCCGACGATCGGGTCGACTCGTTCATCGATGCCGCTACTTCGACCAGGTGGCTCTTCACCCGTTGGCGCGCCAATCCGATCGAGGGCTACCGCCAGGATCCGGAACTTCGCCTTGCCCGAATTTTCCAGACGCCGAAGGCCCAGACCTCTCCCCTTTCCGGAACATCGAGGATCAATGGTCGCACCGAGGGTTCCCTCGTCGATTCCCTCATCGGTCGGCCCGGGCTCTCGGCCGGATATCCGATCGTGAGCGGAACGGCATACCTCGATGGCGACCTGCGAGCCCGCCCTTCATCCGCTCTCGATGATGATCTCGCGACTGCATGGATCTCGAACTTCGGCAATCAGAGCGGGAACGGTTTCACCGTCACCAATCCGACACCGGTCGCTGTCGATCACCTGAACCTCGCCATAGTGGCCGACGGACGACATTCTGTACCCACCCAGATAAGCCTCACCCTCGATGACGGGAGCGTTCGGGCCGTTTCGCTGCCGCCCATCGCCGACAACCCCGTCGCCGGTTCGGTCACGTCGCTGTACATCCCTGTCGAGCCGTTCGTCTCGTCAACGATCCGGATGACGATCACCGACGAGCGCGAAGTGCTCACCCGCGAGTACTTCAGCAGAGGCAACCATGCTCTTCCCGTAGCGATCGCGGAACTCGGGCTGCCCCTGACCGTGGCGCCGCTGCCCATCACCATGCCCGCCGACTGCCGGACCGGCCTCGTGTCCGTCGACGGATCCGACATCCCCGTCCGAATCTCGGGGTCCGTTGCCGATGCGATCGACCGGAAGCCACTCGACCTCGCCGGGTGTGAGACCGTGTCGACCGGATCAGGCGAGCATCGGCTCCTGTCCGGGATCGGGCTCGACACCGGACTCGACATCGACCGGATCCTGCTCGGAGCGGAGACTGCGGCCTCGGCCGATACAACCGACGGCATTCCTCAGATCTCCGTCGACCAGAAAGGCGACCTTTCGTGGTCCGTCGACGTCTCGGGGGCCGAAGAACCCTTCTGGCTCGTTCTCGGCCAATCCCTCTCCCCGGGTTGGACCGCAACCGTCGCGGGTGGAGAATCCCTCGGTGAACCTGTACTCATCGACGGCTTCGCCAATGGGTGGCTCGTCGATCCGGCGGCGATCGGGTCCGACTTCACCGTCACGATCGTCTGGACACCGCAGGAGATCGTCTGGACCGCGGTGGCCGCATCCGGCGTCTGGTTCGTCGGGATCTGTGCGCTCGCTCTCGCAGCCACCCGCCGACGGAATCGCTCTCGCCGGAACCGTGCCGACGGCGTCGACACTGCG
>CAEZUP010000013.1_pt1 | contig 29130 bp, 41 predicted proteins | sample 7264511 | NCBI WGS metagenome assembly CAEZUP01 (sample SAMEA6813833, study PRJEB35770) | uncultured Microthrixaceae bacterium | biome: Freshwater; feature: Freshwater reservoir; material: water | place: Czech Republic | collected 2016-04-20 | depth 0.5m m
AAGGCACTGAAATGTGTATCCCGGGTGACAACACGGTCATGACCGTCGAGTTGATCCATCCGATCGCGATGGAAGAAGGCCTCCGTTTCGCTATCCGCGAAGGTGGCCGTACCGTCGGCGCCGGCCGCGTCACCAAGATCCTCAAGTAAGAGATCGAGACCACGATGGCTGACAAGCAGAAAATCCGCATTCGCCTGAAGGCGTATGACCACGAGATCATCGACCAGTCGACGAAGAAGATCGTCGAGACGGTTGTCCGTACCAGTGCAACGGTTCGCGGCCCGGTGCCGCTTCCGACCGAGAAGCACCGCTACACCGTGATCCGTTCGCCACACAAGGACAAGGATTCGCGCGAGCACTTCGAGATGCGCATCCACAAGCGTCTCCTCGACATCGTCGATCCCACGCCCAAGACCGTCGACTCGCTTCAGCGTCTCGACCTTCCGGCCGGCGTCGACATCGAGATCAAGATCCAGCAGGTCTGAGACACCGTTCTTCTGAATCTGTGCAGTCCGAATCGGTGAAGTGCCCCCGGTTCGCCGGGGGCACTTTTCGTTTTCCAGCACTTCCGACGTTGTAGGTTTCAGGGCTGAGCGAGCCGACCGGGCCGCAGAATCGATGGGGGAGTCATGGGACGTTTCGACAACAAGGTTGTGCTGGTGACCGGATCGTCGTCGGGGCTTGGAGCCGCCACGGTCGAGCGTTTCCTGGCTGAAGGTGCGCAGGTCGTCGGTTCCGACATCGCGGCGCCCGCAGCCGGCATCGTGTCGCCGACGAAGTTCGTGCAGTGCGATGTCACCGACGAAGCCGCGGTGACCGCCCTCGTGGCCAGCGCCGCCGAACTCACCGGTCGCATCGACACGGTCTGCACCTTTGCCGGTATCCCCGGTGGGGGACCGGTCCATCTGGTGGATTCCGCGAGCTGGAACCAGGTCATCGGCGTCAACCTCACGGGCACCTTCTTCACCTGCAAGCACGTCATCATCCAGATGCTCGGCCAGGATCGCGTCGACGACGAGCGGGGGAGTGTCATCACCGTGGCCAGCGTGGAGGGTCTCGAAGGCACCGCCGGTGGCAGTTCGTACAACGCCTCCAAGGGCGGCGTCGCCATCCTGACCAAGAACATGGCCATCGATTACGGGCGTCAGGGCATCCGCGTGAATTCGATCTGCCCGGGCTTCATCGACACCCCAATGCTGCGCATGCTCGGCGATCCCGAGATGGACGAGATGCTCGGGGAAATCAAGGAAGAGCACAAACTGCGTCGACTCGGCCGCCCCGAGGAGATTGCATCGGTCGCATCGTTCCTCGCCTCGACCGATGCCTCGTTCGTCACCGGCCAGACGATTGCCGTCGATGGCGGATATACGGCCGGACGCGATCATGGCGTCACGAAGCGCATGGGTCTCTAGGTCACCCAGCCCCGGCGGGGATACAACCACTCTGAACTGGGCTTTGACGATAAATCGCCGAGGATGGCGTCTGGTATTATTTCCCCATCCAGAGGATCTGAATCGAACCAGAACCAGCCGGATCGGCAACCGATCCGAGGCCATTTCTGAAGGCAACCGGACCCGATTTGGACTCCGGGGGTTCCCCTCGCTATTGTCACTCCCCTGTGCGTTCGGGCCTTTCCCCGGAAAGGCAACGTACGCACCTCTTCGTCGATCGAACCGACGTCTGCGTTGGTCCACTCCGGTGGATACCTCGCAGCACAACCGACAGGCGCTCGGCCGGGGTTTCCCGTGCCGAGCGTTGACGTGAAGGGCCCATCTCCGGATGGGTGAGACGACGCAAATCACAACAGAAAGATCGTTGCCGGTATGGCCAACAAAGCAGTAGTCGGCGAAAAAGTCGGCATGACGCAGGTGTGGGATGACGCAAACCGCGTTGTTCCCGTCACCGTGCTGCGGGTGGAACCCATGCGTGTCGTGCAGGTGAAAACCGCCGAACACGATGGATACAACGCCTTGCAGGTCACCTTCGGAATGAAGAAGGCCAGCAAGCTCAACAGTCCTGATCGCGGTCACTTCGAAAAGGCCGGCGTCCAAGCCGGTGTTCGCGTTCTCGAGCTTCGTCTCGACAGCGTCGACGGTTTCGAAGTCGGCCAGGAGATCAACGTCGACACCCTCGCCGCCGGCGAGCTTGTCGATGTCACCGCAGTGAGCAAAGGCAAGGGATTTGCGGGCGCCATGAAGCGCCACAATTTCGCTGGCCAGCGTGCATCGCACGGTGCTCACCGCGTCCACCGTGCACCGGGTTCGATCGGCGCTTGCGCCACACCCGGCCGCGTGTTCAAGGGCAAGAAGATGGCTGGTCGCATGGGTGCCGAGAAGGTAACGACACTCAACCTCCGGGTCGTCTCCACCGATGCCGAGAAGAACCTGCTGCTCGTGCGCGGCGCAGTCCCCGGCCCCAAGGGCGGGATTGTCGTCATCCGCGATGCAGTCAAGGCCGCAACAAAGGGTGATGCGTGATGGCAAACGTGACCGTCAAGACCGCAGCCGGCAAAGACGCCGGTTCGCTCGAACTCGATGCCGCCACCTTCGGCATCGAGCCCAACGTGCCCGTGATGCATCAGGTTGTCACCGCACAGTTGGCCGCTCGTCGTGCAGGCACGCAGAGCACCAAGACCCGCTCCGAAGTTTCCGGTGGTGGCGCAAAGCCCTGGAAGCAGAAGGGCACCGGCCGTGCACGCGCCGGCTCGACCCGTTCACCGATCTTCATCGGTGGCGGTGTGGCCCTCGGCCCGAAGCCCCGCAGCTACGCCCAGAAGACCCCCAAGAAGATGATCAAGCTCGCACTCCGTTCGGCTCTGTCCGATCGTGCAGCCGAGGGCAAGGTCATCGTGGTCGACACCTGGGGCTTCGAAGCTCCGTCGACCAAGGGTGCCGTCGCCGCTCTCGGCGCTCTCGGTGCCGAGGGTCGTGTACTTCTCGTCCTGTCCCGTGACGATGTCATGGCATGGAAGAGCTTCCGCAACATCCCGAAGGTGCATGTTGTGGAAACCGCAGAACTCAACACCTACGACGTCCTTCTTTCCGACGTCGTGGTGTTCACCAAGTCCACCTTGCCGACCACGGCCGATGCGGAGGCAGCAAAGTGAAAGACCCCCGCGACATCATCATCAAGCCGGTCGTGAGCGAGAAGAGCTATTCCCTTCTCGAGAACAACGTGTACACATTCGTCGTTCACCCGGATGCCTCGAAGCCCGAGATCCACGATGCCATCGAGAGCATCTTCGGCGTCAAGGTCACCAACGTGAACACGCTCAACCGCAACGGCAAGCGCAAGCGCAACCGTCGCACCGGCACCTTCGGCAAGCGTGCCGATCAGAAGCGTGCCTTCGTAACCCTCGCCGCTGGCGATCGCATCGAAATGTTCGAGGGGTAAGGAACCATGGCTCTTCGCAAACGCAAGCCAACAAGCCCCGGTCGTCGTTTCCAGACCGTCTCCGATTTCGCTGAAATCACGAAGACGACGCCCGAGCGCACGCTTGTTGTCCCCAAGTCCAAGACTGGCGGCCGTAACAGCTACGGCCGCAAGACTGCCCGTCACAAGGGCGGCGGTCACAAGCAGCGGTACCGTCTCGTCGACTTCCGTCGCATCAAGGATGGCGTTCCCGCCACCGTTGCCGCGATCGAGTACGACCCGAACCGCACCTGTCGCATCGCGCTGCTCCACTATCACGATGGTGAGAAGTCCTACATCCTTGCGCCCAAGGGCGTCGGTGTCGGTGACATCCTCCAGAGCGGCCAAGGCTCCGACATCCGTCCGGGTAACGCACTTCCCCTGCGTTTCATCCCCGTCGGTACCGTCGTCCACAACGTCGAGCTCAAGCCAGGTGGCGGCGGCAAGATGGGTCGCAGTGCAGGCATGAGCATCCAGCTCGTCGCCAAGGAAGGCGATTACGCCACCTTGCGTCTGCCCAGCACCGAAATGCGTCGTGTCCCGATCGATTGCCGCGGCACCATTGGTGAAGTCGGCAATTCCGAGCACGAACTCATCAAGATCGGTAAGGCCGGTCGTAACCGCTGGAAGGGCGTACGCCCGCAGACCCGTGGTGTGGCCATGAACCCCGTCGACCATCCGCATGGTGGTGGCGAGGGCAAGACCTCCGGTGGTCGCCATCCGGTGTCGCCTTGGGGCAAGCCCGAAGGCCGTACCCGCGACAAGAACAAGCCGTCCCAGAAACTCATCGTCCGCCGGCGCCGCACACGCGGCTCACGGCGCTAGGAGAGGTCGCTTCCAATGCCTCGCAGCCTCAAAAAAGGTCCCTTCGTCGACGACCATCTTCTCAAGAAGGTCGACGATCTCAACGAAAAGGGCGAAAAGAAGGTCATCAAGACCTGGTCCCGTCGTTCGACGATCATCCCCGAGATGGTCGGTCACACGATGGCCGTCCACGACGGACGCAAGCATGTGCCGGTCTACGTGACCGAGTCCATGGTTGGACACAAGCTCGGTGAATTTGCACCGACCCGCACGTTCAAGTTCCACGCAGGACAAGAGAAGAAGGGGCGCCGCTGATGGCTTTCGGTGCCAAGACCAATGAGCGCCCCGGAGTGCGCGCCCAGGTCAAGTATGTGCGTTCCTCGGCGTACAAGGCTCGGGAGATCCTCGATCTCATCCGTGGCCTTCCCGTGGCTCGTGCTCTCGAAGTGCTGGAGTTCGCCGAACGCGACATCGCCCGCACGATCCTGAAGTGTCTCGAATCGGCGATCGCCAATGCCGAGCACAACAACTCGATTCCGGCCGACGAGCTCTTCGTCTCCGCCTGTTTCGCCGATGAGGGCCCGACGCTCAAGCGCTGGCGTCCCCGTGCCCGTGGCCGTGCGACCCGCATCCGCAAGCGCACGACACACGTCACGATCATCGTGAGCCGTATGTCGACCGAAGACCTCGAGAAGCTCCGTGCCCGCGAAGCTTCGAGCGGTCGTGTCGGTGGCGGTCGTGCCGCTGCCGAGGCCCGCCGCGAGCGAGTGACCAAGAGCCGCCAGGCCAAGGCCGAGCGTCAGGCTTCCGCCGAACATGATCACGATCATGATCACGAAGGCCACGATCACGAAGGCCATGATCACGACGAAGAAATCGTCGAGGTCGACGAAGTCGAAGTCACCGATGCAGCAGATGTCGTCATCGACGCACCTGAAGCTGCAGCGCCTGAATCCGAACAGAAGGACAGCTGATGGGTCAGAAGGTCAACCCGTACGGGTTCCGTCTTGGCGTCACCACCGACTGGAAGTCGCGTTGGTTCGCCGATCGCGGTGAGTATGCGAAGAACGTCATCGAGGATTGGAAGATCCGCGATTATCTGATGACGCAACTTCCGCATGCCGCCATCAGTCGTGTCGAGGTCGAGCGCACCCGCGATCGTCTTCGCATCGACGTGCACACCGCCCGTCCGGGCATCGTCATCGGTCGTCGCGGTGCAGAGGCCGATCGCCTCCGTGCCGGTCTCACCGAGATCTCGGGCAACAACAAGGTGCAGCTCAACATCCAGGAGATCAAGCAGCCGGAACTCGACGCTGCCCTGATCGCCCAGGGTGTCGCCGACCAGCTCGCCGGTCGTGTCGCCTTCCGTCGTGCCATGAAGCGTGCCGTGCAGAACGCCAACAAAGCCGGCGCCCTCGGTATCCGCGTCCAGTGCGCCGGACGCCTCGGCGGCGCCGAGATGTCCCGTACCGAGTGGTACCGCGAAGGTCGTGTGCCGCTGCACACACTCCGTGCCGACATCGATTACGGATTCCGCGAAGCCAAGACCACCTACGGCCGTATCGGCGTGAAGGTCTGGATCTACAAGGGCGACATCCTGCCCTACAAGAGCCAGGTTGACGACAAGGCTGTGCGCGAAGCCGAACTCGCAGTTGGCGAACTCGCCGGCGAGCCCAAGGCCCGCAAGGTCGTTTCCTCCGCAGCCGGACGTCGTCGTGCCGATGAGGCCGAAGGCCCCGACGGCTCCGAAGTGATCGAGGACGCACCGCTGGTCAAGGAAGCCGATCCCGAACTCGAGCGTCTTCTCGCCGAGGAAGAGGAGATCGAGCGTTCGACTCGTCAGCCGCACGAGACTCCGCATTTCCGCCCCGGGGATGGTGACTGATCATGCTGATGCCGAAGAAGGTGAAGCACCGCAAGCAACAGCGCGGGCGCATGAAGGGCCAGTCCAAGGGTGGTACCGAGGTCACGTTCGGTGATTACGGCATCCAGGCTCTCGAGCCCGGATGGATCACCGCCCGTCAGATCGAGGCAGCCCGTATTGCCATGACCCGCCACATCAAGCGCGGTGGCAAGGTCTGGATCACCGTGTTCCCGGACAAGCCCGTCACGCAGAAGCCGGCCGAAACCCGCATGGGTTCCGGCAAGGGCAATCCCGAACGTTGGGTTGCCGTGGTCAAGCCGGGCCGAATTCTGTTCGAGCTTTCGTACAACGACCAGACGATTGCCCGCGAGGCGATCGAACGGGCCATCCAGAAGCTGCCCATCAAGGCACGCTTCGTCGCCCGCGAGGAGGGCTTCTAATGGCGAAGACCACCGAGTCGCTCCGTGATGTGGGCGACAGCGAACTGTTCGACCGACTGGCTCAGGCCAAGGAGGAGCTTTTCAACCTCCGGTTCCAGAGCGTCACCGGACAGCTTGACAACAGCGCACGACTCGGAGTCGTGCGCAAGCAGGTAGCTCGCATCAACACAGAGTTGCGCGAGCGAGAGATCGCAGCAGCGGAAGCGCTGCTGAATGATGAGGAGACCTCCTGATGGCTGACGAAACTGCGGCCACCGAAGGCGAACGCGCCAATCCGCGCAAAGTGCGAGAAGGCGTGGTCGTTTCGACGAGCATGGACAAGACCGCCGTTGTTGCGGTGACAGATCGTGTTCGTCACCCCCGGTACAACAAGACCGTTCAGCGCACGAACAAGCTGTACGCCCACGATGAGACCAACGATCTCAACGTCGGCGACCGCGTCCGTGTGCAAGAGACCCGCCCGCTTTCGAAGACGAAGCGCTGGCGTGTCACCGAAGTGCTGGAGCGTGCACGATGATCCAGCAGGAATCCCGACTCCGAGTCGCTGACAACAGCGGCGCCAAGGAAGTTCTGTGCATCAAGGTGCTCGGTGGATCGAAGCGTCGTTACGCCTCGATCGGCGACATCTTCGTTGCCACCGTGAAGGACGCCATTCCTGGCGCCGGCGTGAAGAAGGGTGACGTCGTCAAGTGCGTCGTCGTTCGCGTCAAGAAGGAAAAGCGTCGTCCGGACGGTTCCTACATCCGCTTCGACGAGAACGCAGCTGTTCTCATCAATGACAACCTTCAACCCCGCGGCACCCGAATCTTCGGACCTGTCGGGCGCGAACTGCGCGACAAGAAGTTCATGCGCATCGTTTCACTTGCACCGGAGGTCTTGTGATGAAGATTCGCAAGGGCGATCGGGTTCAGGTGCTCACGGGCAAGGACCGCGGCAAGACCGGCACCGTCACTCGGGCAATCCCCGAGCGCGGCAAGGTCATTGTCGATGGCGTCAACATTGCCAAGAAGCACCAGAAGCCGACGAGCCAGACAAACACCGGTGGCATCATCGACAAGGAAATGCCGATCCAGGTCGCCAACGTGGCCGTGATCTGCAACGCCTGCGCAAAGCCGACCCGCATCGGCTACCGCTTCGAAGCTGATGGCACCAAGGTCCGTATCTGCCGCAAGTGCGAAGGAGACCTGTCGTGACCACTTCTACTTCCATGGTCCCGCGCCTCAAGGTGCGTTACAACGAAGAGATCCGGGTTGCTCTCAAGGAGTCGCTCGAACTCGAGAACATCATGCAGGTCCCGCGTTTCAGCAAGATCGTGCTCAACGCCGGTGTCGGCAAGGCACTCGTGCAGCAGTCGCTGCTCGACGGCGCCGTCCGCGACCTCGAACTCATCACCGGCCAGAAGGCCATTGTCACCAAAGCCAAGAAGTCGATTGCCGGCTTCAAGCTCCGTGAGGGCAATGCCATCGGCGCCAAGGTCACCCTCCGCGGTGATCGCATGTGGGAGTTCTTCGATCGGCTCGTCAGCCTGGCGATTCCCCGCATCAGAGATTTCCGTGGTCTGCCGGCCAAGTCGTTCGACGGACACGGCAACTACACCTTCGGTGTTCCGGAGCAACTGATGTTTCCGGAAGTTGATTACGACAAGATCGACGCCCCCCGGGGTTTCGACATCACGATCGTGACCACCGCCCGTACAAATGCCGAGGGCAAGGCCCTGCTTGACGCCTTCGGCTTCCCGTTCAAGCGTGAGGGGCAGCAGTAATGGCCAAAAAGGCGCTCGTAAACAAGCAGCGGCAGACCCCGAAGTTCAAGGTGCGGGGTTATACCCGTTGCCAGCGATGTGGTCGACCCCGCGCTGTGTACCGCAAGTTTCAGTTGTGCCGGGTTTGCCTCCGCGAACTTGGTCATGCCGGCGAAATTCCTGGTCTCAAAAAGGCCAGTTGGTGAAGGGAGCAATCGAATGACAATGACTGACCCCATCGCCGACATGCTTACCCGCATTCGCAATGCCAATACGGCAATGCATGACGAGGTTCGCATGCCCTCCTCCAAGGTGAAGGAAGCACTCGCAGAACTCCTCCTCAGGGAGGGTTACATCGAGTCCTTCACCGTTGTCGATGACCCGAACCGTCCCGGCTCGGTGCTCACCGTCACCATGAAGTACTCACCCGAACGCAAGCGTGTCATCTCCGGTGTCAAGCGCGTGTCGAAACCGGGTCTCCGTGTCTACATCAAGGCTGACAAGATCCCGCGGGTTCTTGGCGGTCTCGGCGTGGCAGTCCTGTCCACCAGCCAGGGGCTCATGACCGACCGTGAGGCGCGCAAGCGTCGCATGGGCGGCGAGATCCTCTGCTTCGTCTGGTAGGCGGCGCACATGTCTCGAGTAGGACGTTCACCAATCATCGTGCCGAAGGGCGTGGAAGTTTCCATCGCCGGTGCACACATCACCGTGAAGGGCCCCAAGGGCACGCTTGAGCGTGACATCCCGGGCGAGATCACGGTGCGCGAAGAAGAAGGACAGCTCATCGTCGAGCGTCCGAACGACGAGCGTCAGAATCGTGCCCTGCACGGTCTTGTCCGCTCTCTCGTCAACAACATGGTTGTCGGCGTGAGCGAGGGTTTCCGCAAGGAACTCGAAATCGTCGGCGTCGGTTACCGAGCCACTCCCAAGGGCGACAACGTCCTTGACCTTGCGCTCGGCTTCAGTCACCCGGTCAGCGTCAAGGCACCGGCGGGAATCACCTTCGAGGTGGCCACCCCCACGCAGATCGCTGTCATCGGAACCGACAAGGAAATCGTCGGTCAGGTGGCTGCAAACATCCGTGCCATCCGTAAGCCCGAGCCCTACAAGGGCAAGGGAGTCCGTTACCGCGGCGAACGTGTCGTGCGTAAAGCCGGCAAGTCCGGGAAGTAGAGAACGACATGAGCGACAACAGCGCAAAACAAAAGCGGGATGCCCGCCTCCGCCGTCACCGCCGTGTGCGCAAGCACGTGCGTGGCAACGTCGGCCGTCCGCGTCTGGCTGTGTTCCGTTCGAACCGCCACATCAGCGCACAGGTAATCGACGATGTCACCGGCCGCACCCTGGTCGCCGCCTCGTCGCATGAAACCGGTGTCGCCGAGAGCGGTACGAGCAACGTTTCCGCAGCCACTGCGGTCGGTCGCCTTCTGGCCGACCGTGCCAAGGCTGCAGGCATCGACAAAGTTGTGTTCGACCGGGGTGGTTTCCTCTACCACGGTCGTGTAGCGGCAGTTGCTGATGCCGCCCGAGAAGCTGGACTGGAGTTCTGATGGCCCTCAACATCGACGCTCTCGCACTTCGCGAGTCGCGCGTGATCAACATCAACCGCGTGGCCAAGGTGGTCAAGGGTGGCCGTCGCTTCTCCTTCACCGCTCTGGTCGTGATCGGTGATGGCAATGGCCACGTCGGTCTCGGTTACGGCAAGGCGAAGGAAGTTCCCCTCGCCATCCAGAAGGGCACCGAAGAGGCTCGCAAGAACCTGTTCGCCGTCCCGATCGCCGGAACCACCGTCACCCACCCGATCATCGGCCGCATGGGCGCCGGTCGGGTCCTGATCAAGCCGGCAGCTCCCGGTACCGGCGTCATCGCCGGCGGCGCTGCCCGTGCGATCCTCGAAGAGGCCGGCATCCACGACGTGCTCTGCAAGTCGCTCGGCTCCTCGAACCACATCAACGTGGCCCGCGCCACGATCGCCGGCCTTCAGGGTCTCAAGCGTCCGGACGAAGTTGCCCGGTTGCGTGGACTCGATGCCGAGGAATTCGTTCCGAAGGGCCTGCTTGCGGCCTACAAGGAATCACAGCGCGGCCCGCACGTTCCCACCGAGGTTGCATGATGGCTGAACTGAAAGTTACCCAGATCAAGTCATCCATCGGTTCGAAGCCCAAGCACAAAGGCACCCTTCGTGCCCTTGGTCTTGGTCGTATCGGCAAGACCCACACGCTCCCCGACCGTCCGGAGATCCGCGGCATGATTGCCCGTGTTCCCCATCTCATCACGGTCGTAGAGCTCGGTTCCGACTCTGCCGGCAAGGCATAAGGACTACTCCCGTGAAACTTCATGATCTCCAGCCAGCTCCGGGCTCAAACCGTCGACGCAAGCGCGTCGGTCGCGGTATCGGTGGCAAGGGTGGCAAGACTGCAGGCCGTGGCACCAAGGGCCAGAAGGCCCGCGGAACCATTCCGGCCCGCTTCGAAGGCGGCCAGAATCCGCTGCACACCCGTGTGCCGAAGCTCCGCGGCTTCAACAACCCCTTCCGTGTCGAATACCAGGCACTCAACCTCGACGCTCTCGAAGCCTGCGGCTTCGACGCAGTCGACCCCGATGTTCTCTTCTCCAAGGGTCTCGTCGGCAAGGGTGCATTCGTCAAGGTTCTCGGCCGCGGGGAAATCACCCGAGCCGTTACAGTCAAGGCCCACGCCTTCTCGAAGTCGGCAGAAGCAGCCATCACCGCCGCCGGCGGTAGTGTCGAAGTTCTGCCCCTTCCATGGGGAGACCGCCGTCCGCCCGCCAAGGGCAACCACCTCACCAACCGCTAGGTAGAGCTCAGCTCACCATCGGCAGGAGCGACCTCGGTGCTCACGAACCTGAAGAACATCTTCAAGGTCCAGGACCTTCGCAACAAGGTGCTGTTCACCTTGTTGATGATCGCCCTTTATCGACTTGGTGCCCATCTACCGACTCCCGGTATCGATGTCGGCGCCCTCAAAGAGCTCAAGGCACAGTCCGAGCAGGGCGGCATCCTCGCGTTCCTGCAGCTGTTCTCCGGCGGGGCACTCACCAACTTCGCCATCTTCGCGCTGGGGATCATGCCGTACATCACGGCCTCGATCATCATGCAGATCCTCGGAGTGGTCATTCCGAAACTCGAGGAATGGCAGAACCAGGGTGCTGTCGGTCAGCGCAAGATCACCCAGTACACCCGGTACGTCACGATCGGCATCGCCATCCTGCAGTCGACCGGTCTCGCCTACCTTTTCCACAACGGTGGTGGTGGTCTCACGCAGGGAAACACGACCAACATCGACCTCGTGCCCAACTTCGACGTCTGGCACGTGATGTTGATCGTGCTCACACTCACCACCGGTACGGCCCTTCTCATGTGGATGGGTGAACTCATCACCCAGCGCGGTATCGGCAACGGCATGTCGCTGCTGATCTTCGCCTCCGTGGTTTCGCTGCTTCCGAGCCAGATGGGTCAGATCAAGGCCAACGCCGGCTGGATCGCCGTCATCTTCGTTCTCGCCGGTTATGCGCTGATCACGGTGGCCATCGTGTTCGTCGAACAGGGCCAGCGGAGAATCCCCGTTCAGTTCGCCAAACGGGTTGTCGGGCGCCGGATGTACGGCGGCCAGAGCACGTACATCCCGCTCAAGGTGAACCAGTCCGGCGTCATCCCGATCATTTTCGCCAGCTCGGTGTTGTACCTCCCGCAGCTGCTCACCTTCGTGCTTCCCGCCGACGGTTGGGGTGCGACGACGCAGGACTGGGTCTCCTCGAACCTCGTGACGCCGAATGCGCCGATCCATCTTCTGGTGTTCGGCCTCCTGATCATCGGTTTCGCCTACTTCTACACCGCCATCACGTTCGATCCGGTGAAGCAGGCCGACACGTTGCGCAAGCAGGGCGGCTTCATCCCCGGCATCCGTCCGGGTCCGCAGACCGAGCGGTACCTCGCCAAGGTCCTGTCCCGCATCACCCTGCCGGGCGCACTCTTCATCGCCGCTGTCGCCCTCATCCCCTCGTACATCCTCACCACGTACCTCCCCGGAACCCAGGTTTCGTTCACGGGTATCTCGATCCTCATCGCGGTGGGCGTCGCCCTCGAGACGATGAAGCAGATCGACAGTCAGCTGATGATGCGCAATTACGAAGGATTCCTTAAGTAATGCCGGCCCGTCTCCTCATCTTCGGGCGACAGGGCGCAGGCAAGGGAACCCAGTCGGAACGTCTTTCTGCCCATTACGGGGCACCTCACATCTCGACCGGCGACATGTTGCGTGCCGCCGTTGCCGCCGGAACTCCTCTCGGGATCGAAGCCAAAGCCGTCATGGACGGCGGCGGCCTCGTCGGCGACGACATCATCCTCGGAGTGGTCGCCGAACGCCTTTCCGAACCCGATGTGCAATCGGGCGGATTCCTGCTCGACGGCTTCCCGCGCACGGTCGTGCAAGCCGAAGGTATGGCGAAGTTCGCAACGGTGGATTGCGCAATCGATCTGGCTGTCCCCGAAGACGTCGTCCTCGAGCGCATGAGCGCCCGGCGCGTGTGTTCCTCGTGCGGTCGGGTGTACTCGACAGCGATGCCTCCCGTGAACGATTGGGCCTGCGACAACTGTGGCGCCGACGTCGTGCAACGAGCCGACGACACGCCCGAAGCGATCGCCAAGCGACTTGCGGCCTACAACACCGAGACGCAACCGACGATCGACTTCTACGAAGCCGCCGGACTCCTGGTCCGCGTCGACGGTCTCGGCAGCCCCGACGAGGTAACCGGTCGCGTGATCGCCGCCATCGACGCCCGTCTTTCCCGCTGAACTCTCGGACGGGTTGATCGCGCGATGGCCGGATCTTCGAAGGGTCGATCGAAGCAGGAACTGAAGCACATGCGTGCGGCTGGAAGAGTCGTGGCGGAGATGCACGAGTCGATCCGGGCTGCGATCAGACCCGGAGTTTCGACCCTCGCACTGGATCGAATCGGCCGCGACGTGATCGAACGTCGGGGTGCGACTTCGAATTTCCTCGGATATCACGGCTTCCCTGCGGTGATCTGCGCATCGCCGAACGACGTGATCGTCCACGGAATACCCGATGACACCGTTCTCGTCGATGGAGACATCATCTCCATCGACTGCGGAGCCGTCGTCGAGGGATGGCACGGCGATGCCGCCTTCACCGCCGGAGTGGGGGAGATCAGCGAGGAGGCGGCCAGATTGCTCGTCGTCACCGAGAAATCCCTGTATGCGGGCATTGCCGCGATGGTCGAGGGCAACCGGATCGGCGACATCGGTGCGGCGGTCCAGGATGTGGCCGAGAGCGCCGGATTCACGATCGTGGAGGAATATGTCGGCCACGGAATCGGTCGGGCGATGCACGAATCACCGGAGGTACCCAATTACGGGATTCCGGGCAAGGGCGGAAAGCTCCATCGGGGGATGACCCTGGCCATCGAGCCGATGGTGAATGCCGGGTCGGCCGAAACGTTCCTGAACGAGGACGGTTGGACGGTCGTGACCGCCGATCGGGCCCTGTCGGCCCATTTCGAACACACCATCGTCATCGGTGACAACGGGCCCGAGATCCTGACCCGGCCGTGACGGCGGTTTCTACCACCTTTTCGACCCGCAGGATGGCCCATTTGGTGTTTTCCCCAGATCACCGCTAGAGTCGCTCCTCGGCCCTGTTGGCCTCCGCGTTTTTGCGCGGCTGGCACAAACGTTCACAAGGAGGATCACGTGGCAAAGCCCAAAGAAGACGCGATCGTTCTTGAGGGAACGGTGACCGAGCCGCTGCCGAATGCCATGTTTCGGGTCGAACTCGAAAACGGGCACAAGGTTCTGGCCCACATCTCCGGAAAGATGCGAATGCACTACATCCGCATCCTCCCCGGTGACCGTGTCCAGGTGGAGATGACGCCGTACGACCTCACCCGCGGCCGCATCACCTATCGGTACAAGTAACAAAAGCAGTCAGTAACAGCAGTATGGAAAGTGAGTGTCCGACCAACAAGGGTCGGGCCCGCCGGAGGAAATGCTCCGGTGTACCTGAATCACTCATTCAGGCGAAAGGAATACCTGCGAAGTGAAAGTACGTCCCAGCGTCAAGAAGATCTGTGAGAAGTGCAAGGTGATTCGCCGCCATGGTCGCGTGCAGGTCATCTGTGAGAACCCTCGTCACAAGCAACGGCAGGGCTGATCCATGGCACGTATCTCCGGTGTTGATATCCCGCGTGAAAAGCGCCTGGAAATCAGCCTCACCTACATCTACGGAATCGGTAACACGACTGCACGCAACATCTGTGCAGCCACCGAGATCAACCCGAACACCCGTGTTCGCGATCTCACCGATGAGGAAGTCAACAAGATCCGCGTGTTCATCGACGCCGGCCTGAAGGTCGAAGGCGACCTTCGCCGAGAAGTCGATCAGGACATCCGTCGCAAGATGGAGATCGGTTGCTACCAGGGCCTGCGCCACCGTCGCGGCCTCCCGGTGCGTGGTCAACGAACCCACACCAATGCCCGTACTCGCAAGGGCCCCAAGAAAACTGTGGCCGGTAAGAAGAAGGTGGCGCGCTAACCATGGCGAAACCAACTCCCGGAGGCCGCAGGCCTCGCAAGAAGGAACGCAAGAACGTCACCTACGGCGTCGCGCACATCAAGAGTTCCTTCAACAACACCATCGTCAGCATCACCGATCAGCACGGCAACGTTCTGGCGTGGGCCTCGGCCGGCAATGTCGGTTTCAAGGGTTCCCGCAAGTCCACCCCGTTCGCCGCACAGATGGCCGCCGAGCAATGCGCGAAGCGAGCCATGGAGCACGGTGTCCGCAAGGTCGATGTCATGGTCAAGGGTCCCGGCTCCGGCCGAGAGACCGCCATTCGCAGCATCCAGAACGCCGGTATTGAAGTGACCGGAATCAAGGATGTCACGCCGGTACCGCACAACGGTTGCCGTCAGCCCAAGCGTCGGAGGGTCTGACATGGCTCGTTACACCGGACCGAAAGCGCGAGTTTCGCGTCGCCTCGGCACCAACATCTTCGGGACCAAAGGCGAGACTGTCGCCCTTGAGAAGCGCCCGTACCCCCCGGGCGAGCACGGCCGCACACGCCGCCGTGGAAACCCGAGCGAATACCTCATGCAGATGCAGGAGAAGCAGAAGGCTCGCTTCTCCTACGGTCTGTCCGAGAAGCAGTTCCGCAACCTCTATGAGGAAGCCTCCCGCAAGGAAGGCGTGACCGGCGAAAACATGCTCCGGTTCCTCGAGTTGCGTCTCGACAACGTCGTGTACCGCGCCGGCTGGGCAGCTACTCGCCCGCAGGCTCGTCAGTTCGTGGGCCACGGTCACGTCAACGTGAACGGTCGCCGAGTCGACATCCCGAGTTATCGGGTGCGCAAGGGCGATCTCATCACGCTGCGCGACAAGGCACGCGGAATGGTCGTGGTTCAGTGGAACCGCGACATGCTCGATCGCCAGCCACCTGCGTGGTTGGAAGCTGGAGACGGCGGCCTCACCATCACGGTGCTTGCGCTTCCGCTGCGGGACCAGATCGACGTGCCTGTGCGCGAACAGCTCATCGTCGAGCTCTATTCGAAGTAGGCACTTTTCGATGGGGGAGACCCCGTCACCTGTGCCGTTCACGACTGAACGAAACCGAGGTAGACAATTATGCTGGTCATGCAGCGCCCGAAGGTGGAAGCGCTTGGCGAGGCTGAAGGTGCACGTCAACTGTTCGCAGTTGGCCCGCTTGAGCCTGGCTTCGGCCACACCCTGGGCAATTCACTCCGACGCACCCTCCTGTCCTCCATTCCCGGAGCGGCAGTCACACAGGTGCGTTTCGATGAAGCCCTTCACGAATTCGACACCATCAAGGGTGTCACCGAAGACGTAACCGACGTCATCCTGAATCTCAAGGATCTCGTACTCCTCGTGCATAGTGACGAAGCCGTCACCCTGCGCATCGACGTGCGTGGCCCGGCCGAGATCACGGCTGCCGACATCATCGTCACTTCCGACGTGGAGATCCTCAACCCGGAACTCCACATCGCAACGGTCAACGAGTCAGGCCGCCTCGCTCTCGACGTCACCGTCGAGCGTGGACGCGGGTATGTCTCGGCTGATCGCAACAAGTCGACGAGCACGATCGGTGTGATTCCGGTCGACTCGATCTTCTCGCCGGTTCGTCGTGTCACCTTTGCGGTGGAGCCGACCCGTGTCGAGCAGTCGACAGCGTTCGATCGCCTCGTGCTCGACATCGAAACCGATGGATCGATCACGGCTCGTGAAGCACTCGCCTCGGCGGGAGCGACACTCCAGGCACTCGTTCAACTCGTTGCCGAAATGAGCGACGAGCCCCAGGGCCTCGAGCTCGGTGAAGTCAGCATCACGCATGCCGGCTCGCCCGATCTCGACCTTGCCATCGAGGACCTCGATCTTTCCGAGCGTCCCCGCAACTGCCTCAAGCGTGCGCAGGTCAATACGGTTGGTGAATTGCTCCTCAAGTCCGAGGACGATCTGCTCGCCGTGACCAACTTCGGACAGAAGTCGCTCGATGAGGTCATCCAGAAGCTCGACGAGCGCGGTCTGTCGCTCAAGCACCGGGACTGATCCACCATGCCAGGAACTCCACGTAAATCCAAGCGATTCGGCGGCAGTGCCTCCCACCAGCGTCTGATGATGGCCAATCTGGCCGCATCGCTCTTCGCTGCCGAGGGCATCGTCACCACCGAAGCGAAGGCGAAGGCTCTTCGTCCGATCGCCGAGAAGCTCATCACCAAGGCCAAGAAGGGTGGCGTTCATCGCCATCGTCAGGTCGTCGCCTTCATGGGTGACAAGGAAATGACTTCGAAGTTGTTCGACGACATCGGCCCGCGTTACGAGACTCGTCCAGGTGGCTACACCCGGATCCTGAAGCTCGGTCCGCGCCAAGGTGACAATGCGCCGATGGCGCGCATCGAACTCATCTGAACACGCAATTACCAGTAACGATCATCCCGCCCGCACCTGCCGAAGGCATGGCGAGGGTGAGAATGGTTGTGGCCTACGACGGAGCACAGTTCCGGGGTATGGCCGAGAACGATGGTGTTCCCACAGTTGCCCGCGCTCTGCGCGGGCAACTTGAACGTGTGGCCGAGCATCCTGTGATCATCACCATCGCCGGTCGCACCGACGCCGGGGTGCATGCATGGGGCCAGGTCGTTTCCTTCGACATCCGTGCCGACCGCGCCGATCCCGTGGCTCTGGCCCGCGTCGTCAACATGGCGTGCGTGCCGGCGATCGTGGTGCGCGAATGCGAGATCGCCGCCGACGATTTCGACGCCCGATTCTCGGCCCGTTCGCGCTCCTACCGGTACACGGTGATCAATCGGCCCCTTCCCGATCCGTTCCTGGCCCCGACGACCTGGTGGGTACCCCAGCCGATCGATGTGAAGGCGCTCCACCTCGGGTGCGATCCGCTGATCGGCGGCCACGATTTCTCGAGCTTCTGCCGCAAGCCGAAGACCGATCTCGAGTTCTCGATGATCCGGCGGGTCCGGGACGCCCGCTGGCACGAGCTCGGTGACGGGATCCTCCGTTTCGACATCGAGGCGAACGCCTTCTGCCATCAGATGGTCCGGAGCATCGTCGGAACACTGGTCGACATGGGCCGTGGTCGGCTCCGCCCGGGGGAGATGGCGACGATCCTCGCCGCCCGGGACCGCTCACTTTCGGGAGTGGTGGCGCCGGCGCAGGGCCTGTGTCTCTGGGAAGTCGGCTTCGGCGAGGTGCATCCGGAGACCCCCGGCGGGGCCGGAAAATCGGGCGAGTTGCCGGGGAGCGGCCGCAGACCGTAGTTTGTAGAGCCGCTCAGGTGCGCGGATACCGCTTGCGCCGGAGCTTCTTGCTCGCCATCAGTTCAAGATCAGGCTTTCCAGTTCAGCAGTTCTTCAGTTTCTCCGTATCAGTTTCTCCGTATCAGTTCAGTGCCCCCGTTTGCAGGGGCTCCTCGAAGAAGAAGGGTTGCGCGTGCGCACCTACACCCCCAAGGCCAGCGAAATTCAGCGCTCATGGTTTGTGGTCGATGCCGAGGGCATGGTCCTGGGCCGCCTCGCCACCGAGGTTGCCCGCATGTTGCGCGGCAAGCACAAGCCCACCTACACGCCGCACATCGACACCGGTGATCACGTAATCGTGATCAACGCCTCGAAGGTCGTGCTCACGTCGAACAAGGGCGACAAGCTCTTCGTTCACCGTCACTCCGGTTACCCGGGTGGTCTGCGCACGCAGAGCTACGGCCAACTCATCGCCACCAAGCCCGAAGAAGCCGTGCGTCGCGCCATCCGCGGCATGCTTCCGAAGAACCGTCTCGGTCGCCAGCAGCTCAAGAAGCTCAAGGTCTACGCCGGCCCCGTGCATCCGCACGTCGCCCAGGACCCGCAGCCGCTCGAATTCACCCACGCCAAGGCCCGCTGAGCGGGATTACTGAGGACACACAATGTCAACCCCTCTCGTCCAGACAACCGGTCGTCGCAAGCGTGCAGTCGCACGGGTGCGCCTCATCCCGGGCACCGGAACCATCACGGTCAACAAGCGTGAAGTCGCGGAGTACTTCCCGTCGGAAACGCATCGCATGATCCTCACCGAGCCGCTTCGCCTCACCAACACCACCGAGCTGTATGACATCGTCTGCAACATCGACGGTGGCGGCGTTTCCGGTCAGGCCGGCGCGCTGCGTCACGGCATTGCCCGTGCGCTCATCGAACTCGATCCGGAGATGCGCCCCGAACTCAAGAAGGCCGGATTCCTCACACGCGACGATCGCAAGAAGGAATCCAAGAAGTACGGCCTCAAGAAGGCCCGAAAGGCTCCGCAGTACTCGAAGCGTTGATCAACACCGCACCGCGTGTCGGTGCGCAGTTGCAGAACTTCCCGAAACGACGTGCGTTACCTCGATCAGGGGAAGCGCACGTCGTTTGCGTTTAGCTGAACTACAGGGCGGTGGACAGACATGAGTTTGAGATTCGGAACCGATGGTGTTCGCGGTCCTGCGGACGAGTTCACCGATGATCTCATCGCCGCGCTTGGCGAAGCCGCAACACGCGTGCTCGACGGTTCGAGCGGATTCTTGATCGCCTGCGACACGCGCGAATCGGGACCGCGTCTTGAACGAGCGCTGGCCATCGGTATCGCACGCGGAGGTGGAGTGCCCGAGTCTCTGGGTGTCGTGCCCACGCCGACCGCGGCGTGGGCTTCGGTGCACCGCGACGTTCCCGCGGCGGTGATCTCCGCGTCCCACAACGTCTGGTCGGACAACGGCATCAAGTTCTTCGCCGCTGGTGGGCGGAAGCTCCCCGACGCAGTCGAGGCACAACTCGAATCGCAACTCGACGAGATACTTGCGCTGTCACCAACCGGTGGGTCCGGTTCTTCCGATGATGCCGGGTTCTCGTTGGCCCACGATGGCGCACTCGGCCCGTGGTCTGCGGCGCTGGCCGCGTCGATCGGCGACCGGCGTCTCGAGGGACTACGCGTGGTCATCGATTGCGCCAATGGGGCGAGTTCAGATGTTGCGCCGTCGTTGCTGCGTGCGCTCGGCGCCGAGGTCGATGTTCTGCATGCTTCGCCGAACGGCCGCAACATCAACGACGCCTGCGGATCAACGCATCCTGGCGATCTGCAGCAGCGCGTGATCGAGACCGGCGCCGACGTGGGATTGGCTTTCGACGGTGACGCCGACCGCCTTCTTGCTGTCGATGAACAGGGTTCGCTTGTCGACGGTGATCACCTCCTGGCCATGTTCGCCGCCGATCTGCGCGGACGGGGTCGACTCGCCGGGGATCTGGTGGTGGTCACCGTGATGACGAACCTGGGTTTCAGGATCGCGATGTCCGAACGCGGGATCACCGTTGTCGAAACACCGGTCGGGGATCGCCACGTACTCGAAGCACTCGCTCGAACCGGGGGTTCTCTCGGCGGTGAGCAGTCCGGGCACATCGTGTTCGCCGAAATGGCGACAACTGGTGACGGTCTTCTCTCGGGGATCCAGCTCCTCGATCTCGTTCATCGCTCCGCCCGACCGTTCTCCGAGTTGGCCGCGGAATCCATGACGCAATTGCCGCAGGTGCTGATGAACGTTCCGGTCGCGTCCAGGCGATCGGACTTCAGCACGCACTTCAGTTCGGTCATGGCCACGGTCCTGGCCGACGATGTGTCCGCCGAGGAGCAATTGCTCGGTGAGCGCGGACGGATTCTGATTCGTCCGAGCGGCACCGAGCCGCTTGTACGCGTGATGGTGGAAGCCGAAACGGCAGAGCTTGCGGACGCAGTTGCCCGACGGCTTGCTGCGAAGGTCGAAGAGGCCTTCCCGGCGTAGGCTGGACTCCTTATGTGCGGAATTATCGCCGTTGTCCGTCGTCCATCGCAGCGCGCGATCCCCGCCGCGTCCGAGATCCTCGAGCCTCTCGCGGGAGCGGCTCGATTGCTCGAGTCGTTCGGTGATCCGCAATCGACCACCGGGTTGCACGCCGATCCTGGGTCGTTGGATCTTGCGGGGCTACTGACGGCGGCCGCTTCCGAAGTGGCGACGGCGGATGTCCTCCTGCGCGGCGTTGCCGGCGTGAGGGCGCTGCTCGAAACATCGGCCCTGGCCGTATCGGTCGCAAACCTCATCGACGGTCTCGATCATCAGGTGGCGGCCGCCGAGAATCACCTCGACACGAACCCTCTCGACGCAGGCGTCGAACTCGAACGGGTGAACGCGGCGATGATCGCACTCAAAGACGCAGTGTGGGCGGTCCGTCGCGATCGCCTGCGAGCCGCCGAAAGTGTTTCCGAACTTGTCGGTGGCTCCCCGACCCCGGCGGCCGTTGCCGTGGGACTTTCCGTGCATCAGGCGCTGTCGGCTCTCGATCGTCTCGAAGTTCGCGGCCGCGACAGCGCCGGCCTCCATCTTCTTGTCCGCAGCCACGGCATCGACCTGACCTCGCCGGCGATCATGGCGATGATGTCCGAGCGTGCGGCCGATCCGCTGTTCGGCTCACTTGCGGTGCGTACGCCGGAAGGCCATCTGAGTCTCGTCTACAAGGCCGCAGCCGAAATCGGTGAACTGGGCGACAACACGCGGGCCCTGCGTCTGGCGATGACAACCGATCTCCTGCTGCAGCAGGCGCTCGGGTCCGACTCGGTCGAGGCTGTCGTGCTCGGGCACACCCGCTGGGCGAGCGTCGGAATCATCTCCCAGGCGAACGCACATCCGCTGAACTCCGACGAAGTCGGAGGGGCCCCGGACACACGTGACCTTGATACGCGTCACCCCGGTGCGCGTCACCCCGGTACGTATGTGACTGCGGTGTTGAACGGCGACGTCGACAATTTCGCCGATCTCAAGGTGAGTCAGTCGCTGAAGATCGCGGACGAGATCACCACGGATGCCAAAGTCATTCCCACGCTCACGTCTCGGGCGATGGCCGACGGCACGGATGCATTCGAGGCATTCCGGGACACCGTGAATCAGCTCGAAGGATCGGTCGCCATAGCGGCAAGCGCTGCGGCCTGTCCCGATGACCTTCTCCTTGCCGTCCGGGGCAGCGGTCAGGCCCTCTACATCGGTCTTGCCGAGGACACCTGGATCATTGCCAGCGAGCCGTACGGGGTTGTCGAAGAGACATCGACGTATCTGCGTCTCGACGGCGATGTCCCCGCCGATCCGACCAATCCGGCCAGTCGCGGGCAGGTCGTGCGCCTGCGTGGCGCCGCCGCCGGATCGCTCGACGGCATCGGACGCTGGGCCTACGACGGCACCGACCTCGCGGTCGACGAAAGCGAACTCGCCGATGCACAGATCACGACGCGCGACATCGATCGAGGCGATTCACCGCATTTCCTGCTCAAGGAGATCGGCGAATCTCCGGGTTCATTCCGCAAGACCCTCCGAGGCAAACTCGTCGACGGTCCGGCCGGCCTCGAAGTTCGACTTGGTGACGATGTCCTGACTCCCGCGTTGCGGGCGCGACTGGCCGATGGCTCCATCCGTCGCATAATCGCGATAGGTCAGGGAACCGCCGCCGTGGCATCGCGGGCACTGGCCGAGGGGCTGGCAGCCTTCGCGCCCGACACGACTCTTCGGGTGGAGACGGAACTCGCCACCGAACTCTCGGGCTTTCAGTTGACCGATTCCATGGCCGACACCCTGATCGTCGCCGTGAGTCAGTCGGGAACCACGACGGACACGAATCGAACAGTCGACCTCGTCCGCGCCCGCGGCGGACACGTCGTCGCAATCGTGAATCGCCGCAACAGCGATCTCACGGATCGGTCCGACGGTGTCCTCTATACGTCCGATGGTCGGGACGTCGAGATGAGTGTGGCCTCGACGAAAGCCTTCTACGCGCAGATCGCGGCATGTTTTCTCCTCGCGGCAGCGATCGCCGACGCGGTTGGCGAAAGTTCGCCCGAGCGGAACGCGGTTTTGCAGGGACTGCGCTCGCTCCCCACCGCGATGGAGCAGACATTTGCGCTGCGTCCGGAAATTGCTCGGGCGGCGCAGGAGAACGCTCCGCAGCGGCGTTATTGGGCGATAGTCGGAAACGGTGCGAATCGCATCGCGGCCGAGGAAGTCCGGATCAAACTCTCCGAGCTCTGCTACAAGGCGATCGCCTGCGACGGAACCGAAGACAAGAAACACATCGACCTTTCTTCCGAGCCGATGATCCTCGTGTGCGCAGCGGGCCTCCAGGGTTCGACTGCCGATGATGTGGCAAAGGAAGTTGCGATCTACCGGGCCCACAAGGCGGCTCCGGTCGTCATCGCCACACAAGGCGAGGAGCGGTTCTCCGCGGCCCTTCAGGTGATCTTGGTCCCCGAGGTCCACCCGCGGCTCGCGTTCGTGCTCTCCGCGATGGTGGGGCACCTGTTCGGCTACGAGGCGGCGTTGGCCATCGATGCCCAGGCCCGCCCCCTGCGCGAAGCCCGGGCGGCGATCGATGCCGCCGTATCGTCAGGAACCGACGGTGATGGCGAAACGCTCCTCGGCCGACTTCGTCCCGCATTGCAGCCACTCGCGGCCCGCTACTTCGACGGGCTTCGGTCCGGGGTCTACGACGGACATCTCGAAGCCAGTTCGGCGGTACGCCTCGCCGGCCTGTGGCGATTCGCGCTGGGTTCGGTTCCGCTCGAGGCCTACCAGCTGGAGTCGGGCAAAGTCGGAACACCCGGCGTCGTGCTCGAAGATCTCAACGCAGCACTCGGTGTCGCGATCGATGAACTCACACGCCCGGTCGACGCGATCAAGCATCAGGCGAAGACGGTGACTGTGGGCATCTCGCGGAGTGACGAGACCCTCATGCAGGTCCGACTGGTGAAGGACGTCCTCGCGACTGGCGCGGCCCGCGATCGTCTCAGCTATGCAACGTTGCGCACGCTGGCTGCACTCGAGCCGCTCGTCGACGAGGTTCTCGGATACACGCGATACGCGATCGAGGGGCACGTCGATGCCGGTGGATTCGACGACGCCACTCTGGTGATCATCGACCGGGGCGGCCTCGGACGCGATCTTCCGAGCCGAACCACCGAGTACCCCGAACTCCGGGGGACGAAGCGGCTTGTCGCGGTCGAACGAACGGTCCTTGTTGCCAAGGGACGAAGCGATGGTCGGACCGTCGTCATTGTCCCGGAGATCAAGGATGGGGAGCCGACAGGTCTGTCCCTGCTTCATGTCCGCCTCCGCGAGGACCTTCCGCTCACCTCGCTGCGGTCGGTGTTGCAGGGATACCGGAATCGTTACGCCGCCATCAAACATGCAGTCACTGAAACGGAGCCGATCTTCCGGGACGATCTGCTTGCCGACATCCCCGTGCTCGCTCTGATGACCGATCCGGTCAACGATCTTGCGGAGCGTTGGCGGTCGTGATCCTGGGCATCGGAGTCGATCTTGTCGATCTGGATCGATTCCGTGCGGTGTTGGAGCGTCGGCCCGGGATGATTGCCCGTCTGTTCACCGATGCCGAACGGGAGTATGCGGAACGCCGCAACGATTCCGTCGAGCGATATGCCGTCCGATTCGCGGCCAAGGAAGCTGCACTCAAATCGATGGGTGTCGGAATGGGTGCGGCGGACTGGCACGACATGGAGGTGGCGCGGGATGACAGTGGGCGCCCGAGTCTGATTGTCCGGGGTCGCGCCGCCGCGTTGGCCACCTCGCTCGGCATTTCCCGATGGGAACTCGCGCTCACGCACAGCGATCTCGTGGCTCAGGCCATCGTCGTCGCCGACAGCGGCCGGCCCGCCCCGGATCCCGGCGCCGCCCGGTTGGCCGGTCCGGGGCGGGGGCTGGCTGTTTCTGCTGTGCCCGTTGCTGCTGTGCCTGTTTCTGGACCCATCGTGACGCCGACGGAGATGGCCGCCATCGACCGTGCCGCTCCCGAACCGGTGGACGTCTTGATCGGCCGTGCCGGTTCCGCCGTGGCCCGTGCCGCCATCCGGATGATGGGCGGAACCTACGGGCGTCGTGTCGTTGTCGTGGCCGGTAAGGGCAACAACGGCAACGACGGTCGCAATGCTGCGGTCAAACTTCGGGCCAGAGGGGTCCGGGTGATCGTGATCGATGCGGCATCGGCCCCGGAGACCCTGCCGGAATGCGACCTTGTGATCGACGCCGCCTACGGAACAGGTTTCGCGGGAACATACGACGCTCCGGTTCCGTGTGCCGACTCGCTGGTGCTCGCAGTCGACATCCCCTCGGGCATCGACGGACTCACCGGGATCGCGGCCGGGCGCGTTCTGCAGGCTGACGAAACGGTGACCTTTGCCGCGCTCAAACCCGGACTCCTGTTCGCCGATGGCCTGAAACTCTCCGGCCGTTGCCGCGTCGCCGACATCGGTCTCCCCGTCGGGGGCCGGTCGCCCCGAGCGGATCTGATCGGCTCGGATTTCGTGGAGGGATGGCTTCCCGGTCGCCAGTTGCATGCCAACAAGTGGGATAACGCCGTGTGGATCGTCGCCGGCAGTCCGGGGATGGGTGGTGCCGCGGCACTGTGTTCGGCAGCCGCAGCGCGGACCGGCGCCGGTTACGTGCGTGTCTCGACGCCCGGAGGAGCTGCTGCCGATCTGCCCCTCGAATCGGTCCGGGTCGATGTTCCGGCCACCGGATGGGCGTCGGAAGTCGTCGCGGGCCTCGGTCGATTCGGCGCGCTCGTGATCGGCAACGGTCTCGGAACCACCGATGAGGCCCGGGACAACATCCGCCAGGTCGTGGCGGCGGCTGCCGGTCGAGGACTGCCGACCGTGGTCGATGCCGACGGACTCACCGCACTGGGCGCGGAGGCATCGCGGTTTGTGGGCCCGACCACGGTGCTCACGCCCCACGATCGCGAATATGCCCGACTGGCCGGTCACGCCCCGGGCCCCGACCGGATTGCCGCCGCGCGCGATCTCGCGGCGGCAACGGGAGCTGTCGTCCTCCTGAAGGGTGGCGCCACGGTCATCGCCTCACCCGATGGCGACGTCCTTGTCTCGGCGGAGGGAGACCAACGCCTCGCGACCGCCGGAACGGGCGATGTCCTCGCCGGAATCATCGGGGCCCTGCTGGCCTGCGGCATGGATCCGTTCCGTGCCGCGGCGAGCGGAGCGTTCATCCACGGACGGGCTGCGGCCCTAGGCTGGGAACGAGGTTTGGTGGCCAGCGACATTTCCGGCTACGTACCTGCGGTTCTCGGAGAGTTCATCCCCGACCATCCACGGAGGAATCATGCTTAGAGACGTCCCGGTTCGCGAGGTCATGTCGACCGACGTCCTGACATTCGCCCCCGCCGACAATGTCCGCGATGCAATGCGCGCCCTGTTGCGCCGCGATGTCGATGGGGCCCCGGTCGTGGACGCAGACGGAGTCGTTGTGGGACTCCTGTCGACCTCCGACCTGATTGTGGAAGAGGCCAGGGTTCACCTCCCCACGGTCATCACGTTGCTGGGCGCATATCTCGAGCTGCCCTCGTCGCAGAAGCGATTCGATGCGGACATGGCCAAGGCTCTCGGCTCGACCGTCGGTGAGGTCATGACTGCAACCATCACGACGATCGGACCGGACGACACCGTCGAGCAAGCCGCGACTCTTCTTCACGAAGAGGGCGCCGATCGTCTCGCCGTGATCGACGAAGACGGTCGTCTTGTCGGACTGGTCGCCCGCGGCGACATCGTCCGCGCGATCGTGCGCGAGTTCGACGAGCAGGACGCGGAGACGGGCACCGCCGCCGACGGCTCGGCCGGTTCGGGCGAGTAGCGGTCAATGCGCGCCGCACGCGCCGAGGTGGATCTCGGCGCCGTCGCCCACAATGCGGCGGTGCTGCGCCGCTCGATCGCCCCGAGTCTTCTCTGCGCAGTCGTGAAGGCGGATGGTTACGGTCACGGCGCCATAGCGGTGAGCGAGGCTCTGCTCGGCGCTGGCGTCGAGTGGCTTGCAGTCGCATTGATCGAAGAGGCGGCAGTACTGCGCAAGGCCGGGATCACGGCGCCGATCCTGCTGCTCTCCCAGCCGCGGGTCGCCGACATCCCGGCGGTTGTCCGTTACGACATGCGGGTGTGTGTCACCTCGTCGGCAACTGCGGAACACCTCGCCGCCGCTGCTCGTGCACAGGGCAAAGTGGTGAAGGTCCACCTGAAGGTCGACACGGGGATGAACCGGATCGGCGTCGCCCCGGAAGATGCACCGGCGCTGGCCCGCGACATCGCCGGCCGACCGGAATTGGATCTCGAAGGCATCTTCACGCATTGCGCGGTGGCCGATGAGCCTTCGAATCCGTTCACCGATGTTCAACTCGCCCGATTCGATGCCACGGTCGCCGAACTCGCCGAGGCCGGCATCGTGCCGGCGATCCGGCACGCCGGAAACTCCGCAATCGGTATCGCCCATCCGCAGGGCAGGTACGACCTCGTCCGCATGGGCATCGCGGTGTACGGCATCGCTCCCGCTCCGGGCCTGGCGAATGAACTCGACCTCCGGCCCGCACTCTCGCTCAAGGCCGAGGTTTCGATGGCCAAGCGCGTCGCCGCCGGCGAAGGGGTCTCCTACGGACTCCGTCATCGTTTCGATGCACCGACCACGGTCGCAACGGTTCCCATCGGTTACGCCGACGGTGTTCCGCGTCGCCTCGGCCTGCAGGGTGGCGAAGTTCTCATCGGAGGAAAGCGGCGTTCGATCGTCGGAGTCGTGACGATGGATCAGTTGATGGTGGATTGCGGCGACGACGTGATCGAGGTCGGCGACGAGGTCGTGCTGATCGGCACGCAGGGCGACGAGACGATCACGGCGGAGGAATGGGCCATCAACCTCGACACGATCGCGTATGAAGTGGTTTGTGGAATCGGACCGCGGGTGCCGCGGTTCTACAAGCAGGGAGTCACATGATCTTCGCCCGTACTTCGTCGGCAGATCAGACCAAAGCGCTGGCGGCCTCGTTGGCCGAACTCGCCCGTCCGGGTGACCTCATCCTTCTGGCCGGAGATCTCGGTGCGGGCAAGACGGCCTTCACTCAGGGTTACGGAGCGGCATTGGGTGTCGATGACCTCATCACGTCGCCCACGTTCACGTTGGTGAACACCTACGAGGGCCGACTCGAACTCAATCATCTCGACGTCTACCGGCTCGAAGCCATGGGTGAGGTGCTCGATCTCGGGGTCCCGGAGATGCTCGACGACGGGGGTGTGACGGTCATCGAATGGGGTGACGCCGTTGCGCCCGCCCTGCCGGCCGACTACCTGGAGATCAGGTTCACGTTCATCGAAACCGATCCGACCGGCGCAACCGACGATGTCCGGATTCTCGAACTGGTTCCTGTGGGTCCGCGGTGGAGCGCACGCATCCGTGCTGTCGCCACCGCCGTCGCTCCGTGGGTCCACGAGCCGACTGCCGAAGAGACGGGGAACCGCTGATGTTGATCTGTGGAATCGATACTGCGACGGCTCAGGTGAGCGTCGCAGTAGGCGGTCACGAAGGCGTTCTCGCGTCAACCCAATCGAGCAGGGGCCGCCAACATGCCGAGGTGCTGACGCCTGCGATCCAGTTCGCGTGCAAGCAGGCCCGGATCGAGTACTCGGAGATCAGTGTCGTGGCCGTCGATCTCGGACCGGGACTTTTCACCGGTCTCCGTGTCGGCGTGGCGGCAGCGAAGGCGATGGCACATGCACTGAGCGTGCCGATGATCGGCGTACCCAGCCTCGACCTTCTCGCTTTTCCCGTGCGCTTCACCTCGCGTCTGATCGTGGCCACGATCGATGCCCGGCGCGGCGAGATCTTCTACGCCTTCTATCGACAGGTGCCGGGTGGCATCCAACGTCTCTCCGATCATCAGGTCGGATCGCCCGACGATCTGGCCTCCGAGTTGCTGGCGGCGGGTGAGGAATGTCTGCTCGTCGGTGACGGTGCCATCCGCTACCGCGAAGTGTTCGAGGGTCTCAAGAAGTGCGAGATCGTCGAAGAAGGATTCGCGTACCCGTCGGCAACGTCGCTCGTGCTGCTGGCCCACGCTCAGGCATTGCGCGAGCAGTGGGTCAAGCCGTGGGATCTCGAGCCGCTTTATCTGCGCAAACCCGATGCCGAGATCAACTGGGCAACCCGCCCCAACTCGTGATCGCAGCAATCGAATTCATGCCTGCCGAACTCGTGTCTCCTGAAGCCGTGTCGGTCGTGGTCATGCCGATGCGCCGCCGTCATCTGCGGGCGGTGCTGCGGATCGAGGAGAAGACCAGTTCGACGCCGTGGTCGCTCGGACTGTTCCTCGCCGAAGCGCGCCGCGACGAGCGCGTGTATCTGGTGGCGAGATCCGGAAACGAGATCCTCGGTTACGCCGGCCTCCTCTTCGCGCTGACCGATGGCCACATCACCACCATCGCCGTGGATCCGGATCGCCA
>CAEZUP010000014.1_pt1 | contig 28464 bp, 20 predicted proteins | sample 7264511 | NCBI WGS metagenome assembly CAEZUP01 (sample SAMEA6813833, study PRJEB35770) | uncultured Microthrixaceae bacterium | biome: Freshwater; feature: Freshwater reservoir; material: water | place: Czech Republic | collected 2016-04-20 | depth 0.5m m
GACCACACAGCCGAGGATGAAGGGCCACCAGTTGACGTTCTCGCGGTCGCGGTTCACCTGCTCCATGACGAGTCCGAACAGGATCATCGCGGCATTGACTCCGAAGATCCCGATCATCGCGTAGAGGTTGTTTATGCCGGTGAGCAGACCGATGAGCAGCATCATGATCGATGCGCTCACGGAGTATTCGATCCATCGGGCGTAGTTCCGGCCCTGCAGCAGGTTGGCCTCGTACCAGCTGCGGATGCCGGGAACCGTCATCAGCAAGTGGTCAGCGGCGGCGAGAAACAGGAACAGCGCGATCGCGATCGGGAAACTGAAATCGAAGAACTTCTGGAATCCGTCGAGCGAACCCGGTGCTCCGGGAGGTCCGGTCTGCACCGTGGCCACCACGGCGATGGAGAACGATGTGCTGATCGCGAGGATCACCACGGCCTGGACAAGGTGCAACACCCCGACTCCGAGGTTCCAGTTGCGCAGATTCTTGAGACGTGCCGCCTGATCGGTCATGGCCCGAGCCTAAGCCTGCAGGGAACCCCCGATCGGGTTCTTCCCCTCGCCGCCGGTTGTCAGGTCGGGATCGCGAAACTTCCGGTGATGGAAAAGCGCCGGCCCGCGAAGGCGTTGTCCTCGAACCGCACACTCGCAACGTCGTGACGCGTGCCCGACAGGAAGGCGATGAGCGTGTTGTCCTCGGGTTCGAGGGCGACGAACGTGTTGGCCGGAACCGATTCCCCGTTGAAGACCCGATAGTCGTAGAGGCGCAATTCGCCGCCTTCGAACCGTTTCGGCACGGAGTTGAGATGAAATGCCAGGCTGACCCGGCGGGCCCGGGTTTCGGGAGTGCCTGACGGACCAATGTCGTCGCGGTGGGGGCCGAAGAAATCGCCATGTCCGCTGGCGGTGACGGCGAGGTCGCGTGCGGTTGGCGCGACAAGATCCGCCGGATCGAATCCGAGTGGTTCGACAAGACTCGCCGCCACTTGCAGGATTTCGCCGGCGAACAATTCTGCGATTGCAGGAGCGGGGTAAAGCACGAGAGCGCGCCGGCCGTCCATGGCGTTGGAGACATAGTCGGCTTCGGATTCGACAATCGCTTCGAACAGCGAGTCTCGGTCCGCTTGTGGCAGGAACCCGTCGACCTTCACATAGGGAGAGGGCAACACCTCGGCCTGTTCAAGAGACCGGTTGCGATGATCCCGCGCCAGTTCTGCGAGTGCGGCGCGATCGGCATCGTCCATCAGGTGACGGCGATCAGCCGGTGAAGGTGGGTGCCGTCGGCTGGACTGCGGCGGTGGTTGTGCTTGTCGAGGTCGTGGTGGTCTCGGGGGCTGCCGCAACCTCAATGGTGACAAGAGCCGGAGTGGCTCCGTTGTAGACGTACTCGCCGATCGGACAGATCAGGGATGGGGGTGGGTACGGAATGTTGCCGATGGCTCCGACGCACTCGCCGCCCGTGTACGGGAAGGAGTCCGTCCCGATGAAGCCGGTGTTCGGCGTGTAGGTCGCCACGCCTCCGACGATCGTGACCGTGCCGTTCGAGGGCTGGGCCACGGGCCAGAACACGAGATCTGACGGGCTGGTGACGTTCTGGGCCGTGAGGGTGATGGCCACCGCATCCCCGGGAGTGGTCGAAGCCGTCTTCGGGTCGATGACGATGGGCGCCGGCTGGGCGTCGGCCTGGCGGGCGTTGGAGATCGACTCGATGAGCGGAAGAGCGGCGATGCCGGCGGCCCCGATCGCCATGGTGCGGATCATCTTGCGACGCGAGAGGCCGGATGAAGTCGGCAGCGGTGCCGCGAGCAGCCCGGCATCGTTCAATTGCTGGAGTGCCACATCGACGGAGAGCTTGTCGGAGAAACTCTCGGAGCGGGCTTCGACATGATCGGCAAGTTGGGCAAGGTCGCGGGTCCCGTCGCAGGCGGCGAGGACGAGGGCCGCAGTGCTGTCGAGGACATGGCCGGTGTCGGTCTTCGGGTCGTAGACGAGAACGCCGGTGCCTGCGCCACCGGGGCGCTCGGTGATTACAAGATCGTTGCGGGCTTCGGGATTGGGCATCGAAAGTCTCCTCGGGTTGCCGAGAGTCCACCACGGAATCATTTGGTTATCAAGGAAGCCCGGACCTGCTCGACTGGAACTACCGTCCGGCAGCCGGTGAAGTGGGAGGCTTGGTCATGCAGATCCATCTGGTCGACGGAACCTACGAACTCTTCCGCCATCATTTCGCACTGCCGTCCCGCATCAACTCCGACGGGCTCGAGGTGGCGGCGACACGTGGTGTGGTCATGTCGATGCTCGGCTTGCTCGAGGAAGGCGCGACCCACGTCGGGATAGCAACCGATCATGTGGTCCAGTCCTTCCGCAACGATCTCTACGACGGTTACAAGACGGGCGAGGGAACCGAACCCGTGCTGCTCGACCAGTTCTGGTTGCTCGAAGACGTGCTCGAAGCGGTCGGATTCAAAGTGTTCCGGATGGTCGAGCACGAGGCTGACGACGCAATGGGGGCCGCCTCGGTGATCGCAGCGGCGGACGAGCGCGTCGAGCGCGTCATCATCTGCACCCCGGACAAGGACCTCGGGCAGTGCGTCGTCGGAACCCGCGTCGTGCAGTTCGATCGTCGCAAGGGGCTCATGATCGACCACGATGGCGTGATCGAGAAGTTCGGGGTTCCACCCGAATCCATTCCGGACTATCTGGGTCTGATGGGCGACAGCGCCGACGGGTTCCCCGGCCTTGCCGGCTGGGGGGCGAAGTCGGCATCGACCGTTCTGGCCCGCTATGGGCACATCGAGAACATCCCCGACGATGCCGCCGATTGGGATATCACCGTGCGTGGCGCGGCGAAACTGGCGACAACACTTGCCGAGCAGCGCGAGCTGGCGATGCTCTTCCGGCGGGTCGCCACGATCGACTACGCGGCGCCGACCATGGACAATGTCGACGAACTGCTCTGGACGGGGCCGACCGATTCGTTGGCGGCCTTCGCTGAGCGGATCGATGCGCCGCGTCTCGTCGAACGGGTCGAGAAGCTGGCCCGGACGCGGAACTGACCGACCCCGGGGCCGGTCAGTTCGACGATCTGGCGAGCGGTGCGCTCAGGATTCGGTGGATTCGGCCTTCGGCTCGTCGGCCTTGTCGGCCTTGTCCGACTTACCGGACTTGACTTCGCCCTCCTTGAGGCCCTTCTCGAACTCGCCCTTGGCTGAACCGAGGGAGCGGGCAAGCTTGGGCAGCTGGGATCCGCCGAAGATGAGGGCGACAATGATTCCGACAATCAACCATTCGTTCATGGCGGGTTCTCCTGAGATCGATAGAGCGATTCCGCAGGCCTGCGGACTGTTGGGACAATGGTAGGCCCAAGATCCGGAGAAGGCTCGCCACCGGCGTTCCGGCTCCCCTTCGGCATATCGGTAGTGTTGGGTCCATGTCGGAACATCCCATGACTGAACGCCTCGCCGAACTGGCTCAGCGCAAAGAAGAAGCCCTCCACGCCGGTTCGGAGCGTTCTGTCGAACGCCAGCACTCGAAGGGCAAACTTCTCGCCCGCGAGCGGATCGATTATCTGCTCGACGAGGGGTCGTTCCACGAACTCGACATGCTCGCCCGCCACCGTGCGCACGAGAGCGGTATCGAAGAGCGCCCGTACACCGACGGTGTTGTCACCGGGTGGGGAACCATCGACGGTCGCAAGGTCTTCGTGTTCTCGCAGGACTTCACCGTGTTCGGTGGTGCCCTCGGCGAGGTGTTCGCCGAGAAGATCCACAAGGTCATGGACCTTGCCCTTTCGGTCGGTGCGCCGCTGATCGGCCTCAACGATGGCGCCGGCGCCCGTATCCAGGAAGGCGTCGTGTCGCTCGCAAGCTACGGCGGCATCTTCCATCGCAACGTTCTTGCCTCCGGCGTCACCCCGCAGATCTCCGTCATCCTCGGCCCATGCGCCGGTGGCGCGGTGTACAGCCCGGCGATGACCGACTTCATCTTCATGGTCGACGAAACCTCGCACATGTTCATCACCGGCCCCGACGTCGTGAAGACCGTGACCGGTGAAGAGGTGACGCTCGAGGAACTCGGCGGGGCCAAGAGCCACGCCAGCAAGTCCGGCGTAGCAACCTTCGTGTCGCCTGACGAGAAGACCTGTCTCGACGACGTCAAGTACCTGTTCTCGTTCCTGCCGTCGAACAACCTCGAGACGCCGCCGGTCATGCCGACCGACGACGATCCGCAGCGTCGATGCCCGGAACTCGTCGAGATCATGCCGGCGAGCCCCAACATCCCGTATGACATGAAGAAGGTCATCGCCTCGGTTGTCGATGATGGCGACTTCTTCGAATACTTCCCGCGTTGGGCCGGATCGATCGTGTGCGGCTTCGCCCGCATGAATGGTGAGACGGTCGGCATCGTGGGCAACCAACCGATGGTCCTCGCCGGCGTGCTCGACATCGAGTCGGCCGAAAAGGGCGCCCGTTTCGTGCGCACCTGCGATGCGTTCAACATCCCGCTGGTGACATTCGTCGACGTTCCGGGTTTCCTTCCCGGCGTCGATCAGGAATACGGCGGCATCATCCGCCACGGTGCCAAGTTGCTCTACGCCTTCTGCGAAGCCACCGTTCCCCGCATCCAGGTCATCACGCGCAAGGCCTACGGCGGTGCCTATGTCGTCATGAACTCCAAGTCGATCGGCGCCGATCTCGCGTTCGCCTGGCCCTCGGCCGAACTCGCCGTCATGGGTCCGCAGGGTGCAGTCGAGATCCTGTACAAGCGTGAACTCCAGAACGCGGCCGATCCGGTTGCGCGTCGTGCCGAACTCATCGACGATTACACCGAGCGTTTCGCGAATCCTTACGTTGCAGCCGAGCGCGGTTTCATCGACGACGTCATCGATCCGGCCGAGACCCGCATCAAGGTCATCGCCGGTCTCGAGATGCTGAAGTCGAAGCGCGAAGAACTTCCGCACCGCAAGCACGGAAACATCCCGCTGTGAGCGAAGCAGCACCGAAGGTGCTGGTCACCCCGGAACCGACGCTGGAAGAGGCTGTCGCCATCGCGGCAGCCATCGAAGTCACGCGGCCGCGGGCAGTCCTGCTCGTCGAAGACACCCCGGAGTCGCGCTGGCGCTTCTCGGGTCGCTGGTGGTCTCGCCCTGTGCCGACCCGACGCTCGCGTCCCTGAGACCCGAGCCACATCGTCATGGCCTCGGCCCCACCGCCGCTGGCTGACCTGCGGGTCATCGACATCTCGACCGTCCTTGCCGGACCTGGATGTGCACGACAACTTGCCGATTTCGGGGCCGACGTCATCAAGGTCGAGCGTCCCGGATCGGGCGACACCGCTCGATCGATGGGCTGGCGGGATCCGTCCGACGACGTCTCGCTGTTCTGGAAACTCGCAGGGCGCGGCAAACGAAGCATCGCGCTCGACCTCAAGACCGAATCCGGACTCGAAACCCTGCGGCGACTGATCGACACGGCCGACGTGCTCGTGGAGAACTTCCGGCCCGGCAAACTCGAAGCGCTCGGTCTGGATCCCGACGAACTCATCGCATCGAATCCGAAACTGGTGATCACGAGGGTCACGGGATTCGGGCAGACCGGTCCGTATGCGGCCCGACCCGGCTTCGCCACGCTGGCCGAGGCCATGTCGGGATTCGCCAACGTGAACGGTGAACCCGACGGCGCTCCGTTGTTGCCGCCCATTGCGCTGACGGATGAGGTGACGGCGATCGTTGCGGCCTTCGCGACGATGGTCGCCGTTCACTCGGGGGTCGGACAGGTGGTCGATGTCAATCTCCTCGAGTCGATGTTGCACCTGATGGGTCCACTCGTCTCGGCATTCGCGCTCACCGGTTACGAGCAGCCTCGCCTGGGATCGGGGATTCCGTATTCGGTCCCGAGAAACACCTATCGCTGCAGCGACGGAAAGTGGGTCGCGATCTCGACCACGGCGGAGAGCGTTGCGCAGCGGCTGATGGCACTGGTTGGTCACCCTGACGATCCGCGCTTCGCCGGGTTCGATGCCCGGGTCGCGAACCGGGAACTCATCGACGTCCTCGTCGGTGAATGGGTGGCCCGGCGGACGATCGAGCAGGTTCTGGCCGAGGCTGAACAGGCTGAAGTCGCAGTGGCGGCCGTGTACTCGATGGCCGATGTCGTATCCGATCCACATCTGGCCGAACGGTCAGCGATCGTCGATGTGGATGGCGTCGCCATGCAGAACGTCGTCGCCCGGTTGTCGCAGACTCCGGGCGGCGTGCGGTTCGCGGCCCGTCCGCTCGGCGCCGACACCGAGGAGATCCTCGACGAACTCGAGAACCTCGAGCATCAGGCCCGCGATCCCCGTTAGGCCCCCGAAAACTCTTGCTGGCTCGTTTCTGGTCGCCGGGGCGACCGAAATCGAGCCAGCGGGGCAGTTGGGGCTGGGCAGTTGGGGTCAGGGGCGGGTGGCGATGACGAGGTCGACGATGTCGGCCATGATCCGGCCGAGTTCGAAATCCTTGGGCGTGTAGACCCGGGCGACGCCGGCGGCCAGAAGGCGGGGTCGGTCGTCCTCGGGGATGATCCCGCCCACGATCACGGGGCAGGTGACTCCCTCGGCCCGCAGACGGTCGACGACATCGGGCACGAGTTCGAGATGGCTGCCCGACAGGATCGAGAGCCCGACGACATCGACGTCTTCGTCGCGGGCGACGGCTGCAATCTGTTCCGGGGTGAGGCGAATGCCCTGATAGATGACTTCCATGCCGGAATCTCGGGCGGCGACGGCAATCTGCTCGGCGCCATTGGAATGTCCGTCGAGACCGGGTTTGCCGACGAGCAGGCGAGGCGGTCCTCCGGGAAGCGATTTCACCCGTTCAGCGACAGCGCGCAGATCTTCGGGCAGGGTTCCGACTCCGATGGCGGCGCCGACGCCGGTTGGCGCCCGGTATTCGCCGAATGATCCGCGCAGGGCGTTGGCCCATTCGCCGGTGGTGCCGCCGGCATGGGCGAGGGCGATCGTGGCGGGCATGACGTTCTCGCCAGATTCGGCGACGCGTCGCAGTTCGACGAGCGCGGTTTCAACGGCACCGTTGTCGCGGGAGGCGCGCCATGCGTCGAGCTCGGCGATCGTTTCGGCTTCGAGCGCCGGATCGACACGGAGGATGTTCTCCTCGCCGCCCAGCGGTGACTCCGCCGTTTCGGTGAATCGGTTCACGCCGACGACGACCTGATCGCCCGACTCGATCCTGCGCACCCGTTCGGTGTTGGACGAGACGAGGCGGCCCTTCAATTCGTCGATGGCGGCGAAGGCTCCTCCGTGGGCGAGTACGTCGTCGAGTTCGGCCCGGGCGGCTGCCGCGATCTCGTCGGTCAGTCCCTCGATGACATGCGATCCGGCGAAGATGTCATCGTGTTCGAGCAGGTCGCTTTCGTAGGCGAGAACCTGTTGCATGCGTAGCGACCACTGCTGATCCCACGGGCGGGGAAGCCCGAGAGCTTCGTTCCAGGCCGGAAGCTGCAGTGAGCGGGCCCGAGCGTCTTTGGAGAGCGTCACGCCGAGCATCTCGAGAACGATGCGTTGCACATTGTTCTCGGGTTGTGCCTCGGTGAGTCCGAGCGAGTTGACCTGGACGCCGTAGCGGAAGCGACGCGCCTTCGGATCGGTGATGCCGTAACGCTCGAGCGTGATCTCGTCCCAGAGTCGGGTGAACGCCCGCATCTTGCAAACCTCTTCGACGAACCGGATTCCCGAGTTCACGAAGAACGAGATGGATGCAACAACAGCGGGCATGCGTTCGGCCGGGACCTGACCGGAATCGCGGACAGCATCGAGAACATCGATGGCTGTTGCGAGCGAGTACGCGATTTCTTGAACGGGTGTCGCCCCCGCTTCCTGCAGGTGATAGCTGCACACGTTCATCGGATTCCATGCCGGGATGTTCTCGGAACACCACGCGACCATGTCGACGATCAATCGGCGCGAAGGCTCCGGAGGGAAGATGTACGTGCCGCGCGACAGGTACTCCTTCACGATGTCGTTCTGCGTGGTTCCTCGCAGTTCGGCTGTAGCCACGCCCTTGTCCTCGGCGTGGGCGACATAGAGCGCAAGAAGCCACGCCGCGGTCGCGTTGATTGTCATCGACGTGTTCATGCCGGCAACTTCGATGCCCTCGAGCAACTGGTGCATGTGGCCGATGTTCGCGACGGGGACGCCGACCTTGCCCACTTCGCCGCGGGCACGCGGATCGTCGGAGTCGTATCCGGTCTGCGTCGGGAGGTCGAACGCGATGGACAGCCCGGTCTGCCCCTTGGCGAGGTTCGTCCGGTAGAGGACGTTCGAGGCTTTGGCCGTCGAATGCCCCGAGTAGGTGCGCATCATCCACGGCCGATCGCGCTCGCGGGGTGCTTCGCTTTGTTCGCCGACTGCGGTCATGTCACCAATCGTTCCTCACTTGAGCATCCGCTGTCACGATGACACCGATTCCCCAAAGGTTTTGACGTCCGTGGAGAGCGCATTTTCCAGATCCTGCAGGTACTCCCGCCTCGGGATCTCCTCGGCGCCGAGTGTCCCGAGATGGGTGGTGAGCCACTGGATGTCGAGCAGGACGGCCCCGATCCGCTGCAATTCCCGGACCAGACCTACGAGAGCGACCTTCGAAGCGTCAGGCTCCCGGTGGAACATGGATTCCCCGGCGAAGAGTCCGTTGATGTTGACGCCGTAGAGGCCGCCGACAAGTTCACCGGTCTCGATGTTCCAGGCCTCGACGCTGTGGGCCCAACCGAGTCGATGCAGTTCGGCATAGGCCGCGTGGATCTCCTCGGTGATCCAACCGCCGTCCCGATCCGGGCTGGCGCACTCGCGCATGACCTGTTCGAAGGCGGTGTCGATGCGGACCTCGTAGCGGCTCAGCGACCGGCGCAGCGAGCGGGTCAGACGCAGACGATCGAGTCGGAGCACGCCACGCGGGTCGGGCGACCACCAACCGACCGGACTGTGACCCGACACCGGCATCGGGAACAGGCCCGATCGGTACGCGAGAAGCAGGGTTCCGGGAAGGAGGTCGGCGCCAACACCGACCAGACCGTTCTCGTCGGCGCTGTCAGGATGCGGCAGTTCCCAGTCGGTGGGTTCTGGTTCGATCGGTACGTCCGGCAAGTACCGACTTACTTCCGGTAGTCGTAGAAGCCCTGACCGGATTTCCGGCCGAGGTGCCCGGCGGTGACCATGCGTCGCAGCCTCGGCACCGGGGCGAAGTTCGGATCGCGGAACTCGTCGTACAACGCGTCGAGGATCGAGACCGACGTGTCGAGACCGACGAGGTCGAGCAGAGCGAGCGGCCCCATGGGGAAGTTGCAGCCGCCCTTCATGGCGGTGTCGATGTCGTCGCGGCTGGCGACACCGTTCTCGAGAAGGCGCACGGCGTTGTTGAGATAAGGGAACAGCAACGCGTTCACGATGAAGCCGGCGCGGTCGGCGACCTCGACGGCCTGCTTTCCGCAGGCTTCCGCAAACGCCTTGACCGAAGTGATGGTTTCCTCGTCGGCGGTGATCGGGCGAATGATCTCGACGAGGCTCATGGCCGGCGCCGGATTGAAGAAGTGGACACCGCAGACCTTGCCGGGCCGGCTCGTGACCATGGCCATCTCGACAACCGGAAGGGTCGAGGTGTTGGTGGCGATGATGGTGTCCGGTCCGCAAATCGCATCGAGTTCGCGGAACAGGGCGAGCTTGATGTCGAGATCCTCGACGACAGATTCGAGAACGAGATCACAGTCGGCCAGGTCGGCGAGATCGGCGGTGGCGGTGACCCGTGCGAGGGCCGCATCGGCGTCGGCCTGCTCCCGGCGCCCCTTCTCGACCTGACGGGCGAGCGACTTTGCGAGTCCGGCCACCATGGCCTGAGCGCTTTCAAGTGAACGGGACCGGAGGATTACCTCGTGTCCGGTTGTGGCCGCGACCTCCGCGATGCCGGATCCCATGATGCCGGAGCCGACGATACCGATTCGTGAAATTGCCATGGTGCGACCTCTCAAATGTGCCGACACTCCATCGGGTCGGACAGGAAGCGGCAAGGTTACCGCCCGGTAGGTTCAGGTTTCCACCGAATCGTCCCAAGCCTCCGGTCTCACCCGCCGGTCAGCGCCTCCGATCTCCTTGGGTAGCGTGGGAACGTGGTTTTTCCGGCGCCTTCGATGACCAACAGGACCCGTCGGTTCCCCGTCAGGGTCGAGAACGAATTCGCCCGTCGCCACGGCCAGATGGTGGCCGGTTCCGTCGGCGACGTCCTCGATCTGGATGATCCGGGCGCTCGTGCGGTTCTTCTCGCCGCGATGGCCGATCCGGGAACGGTGGCCCGGTTCGACGCGATCGTCTCCGTCGGCCAACTGATCCGCTTCCCCGATCTCTCCTCTGCTGTCGGCGGGATCGAACGGTTGCTTCGGCCCCGGGGCATCGCGTTCATCGTGGAGACCATCGACCCTCCCAATCTCCTGGCCACGATCGCCACCTCGGTCTGGTCGAGGACCCGACCGGTACGCGGCTTCCACCTCGGGCGCGACGTCGCCGCAGTCGTCAGGTCGGGCGCGTTCCTCATCGACACGATCGAACGATTCTCGATCCCCACCCTGATCTATCCCCTCCGCCACGCAGTGAGCATCCGGGCGGTTCGCCGCGGGACGCAGGATGTTTCCCCACCGGCCGCGGACGAAACCGTGAATGATGAATCGACGAGCAAAGTGACGGAGGCAACGAGATGACCGGACCATTGGTGTTGGTTGGCGGCGGAGAATTCACCGAAGGATGTGATTTCGACGCCGAAGTGGTGGCGGCAGTGGGCGCGACCGAAGTGGCGATTTTGGCAACGGGTTGGGCCTACGAGAACCCGGCGAAGACCGTGGCGCAGGCCACCGACTGGTTTGCATCACTCGGTGTGGCGACGCGGGAGGTCCCTGTGTACACGCGCCCGGATGCTCTCCTGTCGGAGAACGTCGACGCGATCGCTTCGGCGAAACTGATCTACCTCACCGGTGTCTCGCCGATGCACATGCGGTCGGTTCTGGCCGGAACCCCGTTCCTCGACGCGCTGACAGCCGCCTGGTCGGGTGGCGCCGCGCTGGTCGGAAGCGGCGCCGGCGCCGACGTCATCTGTGATCCGATGGTCGATACCCGAGGTGGTGCGTTCACCGTCGGGTTGGGGCTGCTCTCGGGTGTCGCTGTCGTGGCCCGCTCGGATCAGTGGTCCCCGGACAAGGTGCGGCGCACGATCGACCTCGCGTCGAAGGATGTATTCGTCGTCGAGCTTCCGGAACGCACCGCGATAGTCCTCGATGATCCTGCGGCAGGATCATGGCGAAGTGCCGGAGTCGGAACGCCGGTTGTACATCTCGCTGGGTCGATCAGTTCGATCGGGTCCCTGCCCCTTCCGTCGCTCTAGCGAGGGTTCAGGGAGCGATCGTCGTCGCCGACGACGGTGTGGCCGAGATCAGGTCGACCACGAACACGAGGGTCTCGTCGGGGGCGATGCTTCCCTGGCCGCTCGAGCCGTAACCGAGCGCCGGCGGGATCACCAGAAGCCTGCTGCCTCCGGGTTGCATGCCGACCAGACCCTGCGTCCAGCCCGAGATGACCTGATCGAGGCCGAAGGTGGCGGGCTGGTTGCGCGACCACGACGAGTCGAAGATGGTGCCTGTCGAGCAGGAGACTCCGATGTAGTTGACCGTGACGGTGTCGGTGGCGACGACGGGTGCCCCGGTTCCGGTGACCAGGTTCTCGACGATGAGGCTGGTGGGCGGCGGACCGACGGGAACGGGAACGGAGGGTGCGCCGGCCGGAAGCGGATCGGCCAGAGCCACGCAGTCCTTGCCGAGGGCCGAGGCGACCGGAACCTCGGTGGAGGACGGGTCGGTCGTGGAGGTCGTGGAGGTGGTGACGGCCGTGGTGTCGGTCGAGGTGTTGTCGCTCAGGAGCACGAACAGGCCGACAACGACGACGGTGCCGGCGGCCACAACGGCTCCGAGGCCGATCTTTCGCCGCCGCTCGTAGCGCGCCTGCGCCGCATGCTCGGCCGTGAGGCGGGCCTTGTGTCCGATTTTCTGGCGTTCGCGCTTTGAAGTTCCCATCGGGGCGGGACGCTAGCAACGGTTGGGCCCTGCGTTCGAACGCGGCCCCGATCGCCTATCCCGGAATGGGTGAACTCTTCCGGATGCTGATCGAGGTGATGGTGACGACTGAGGTCGGTTCGCCGCTCTCGCTGGCGAACGCGTTGATGGCACTCAGGGTGTTGTCGCCATCGAGCATCAATCCGAAAGTCGCGACGTTCGGGTCGATGGCAGGGGCCTGATCGAAGGTGGCGATGAGGATGCTTCCCCGGTTCGCTCCAGGGCTTCCGGTCATGGCAATCGCTCCCGGCGACGAAACCCGACCCTGCGCACTCGGCTCGTCGGGAATCGTGAATCCGGGTGCCGTGTCCTTCGTCGGGCCCGTGAAGTCGTTGCCGAATCCGAACGACTGGCGGGGAAGGATCGAAGTGATCGGCTGCCCGTCGTAATAGTGGTAGCGGGCGAGAACGACGAATGCGTTCACCGTCACCGGAGCAGTCGCCGGGTTGAGCTGGATCGTGAGGGGACCCTCGGTGGTCTCGATGGTGGCGATGTAGAAGAAGGCGGGGTCGATGCAGGTGGGAGGGGCCTCGGCGAACATCGTGGTCCGCGCCGAGGAACCGTCCTCGGCCGGGCAGGGGGTCGGTCCCGAGATCGAAGCTCCGGGTTGGACCGCGGTCGGTGTGATGCCCGTTCTGGCGACCGTGGTCACTGATGAAGCGGCAGTCGTCGAGGTCGTCGATGATTTGGACGAGTCCGACTGCGTGGCCCCGAAGAACGCTCCGAACGTGGACAGCACGACGACGAGGACGATCGCCAGTGCCACGAGGCGCTGGCGCCGTTTGGTCTGGGCCTGCTTGGAGGCCTTGGCCTTGCTGGCGCGGTCGCGGGCCTGCTCGCGTTTTCTGCGGTTCGAAGTTGTAGCCATCAGTCGAGAACCTACAAGTGATTCGGGCTGATGGCCTGACGGCCGGTAGCGTTTCGCCCCGTGGCACTCCTTGTCCAGAAATTCGGTGGTACCTCCGTGGGCGATCCCGAGCGCATGCGCGCCGTGGCCGATCATGTAGCGCGCACCGTCCGCAAGGGAAACCAGGTCGTCGTCGTGATTTCGGCGATGGGCAAGGAAACCGACGAGCTGCTGCGCCTGGCCAGCGAAGTCTCCGATACCCGGCCCGGACGCGAGATGGACATGCTCGTGACCGCCGGTGAGCGCAAGGCCACAGCCCTGCTGTGTATGGCCATCGCCGATCTCGGGATCGAGGCCGAATCCTTCACGGGTTCACAAGCCGGGTTCCTCACCGATTCGACCCATCGCAACGCCAAGATCATCGACGTGAAGCCCCACCGCATCGTGGAGGCTCTGGCTGCAGGGAGAGTTGCGGTCGTGGGCGGCGCCCAGGGCGTATCGCCGGAACGCAACGTCACATTCCTCGGCCGTGGCGGATCCGATACGACTGCGGTGGCTCTCGCCCACGCGCTCGGCGCGCAGTCCTGCGAGCTCTACACCGACGTGACCGGCGTGTTCACCAGCGATCCGCGCGTCGTCGAGGATGCTCGGCGTATGGATCGCATCAGTTTCGACGAACTACTCGAGATGACCGCCAATGGCTGCCCGAAGCCGGCCATGCGTTCCGTGGAGTTCGCCCGCAATTACGACGTCGAACTTCATGTGCGCTCGGCTTTCACCTGGGAGCACGGCACGATCGTCACCAAGGAGGACAACACGATGGAACAGGCAATTGTCTCGGCAGTGGTGCACGACGCCGACGAAGCGAAGGTCACGATCGGGGGAGTCGCCGATCGCCCTGGTATCGCCGCGCGCATGTTCCGCGCCCTCGCCGATTCCGACATCAACGTGGATCTCATCGTGCAGAACACGTCCGACCACGGGGTGACGGATATCTCGTTCACGGTTCCCCACAGCGAACTCGAACCAGCTCTGGCCATCTGCAACGACCACGCCGGTGAGCTCGGGGCCAGCCGCGTCAGCGGCGAGTCGGCCATCGCCCGGGTGAGCGTTGTGGGAGCGGGAATGAAATCGCATCCCGGTGTTGCTGCGACGGTCTTCGAGACACTCGCCGCCAACAACATCAACATCGAGATGATCGCCACATCGGCGATCCGGGTGAGCTGCGTGGTCGCCGAGTCCGAGGTCGAGCGGGCCGTCATCGCCCTTCACGATGCCTTCGGTCTTGCCGACGGCCCGGTTTACGTCGACTGACGGATACCCGTTGGCGGTCGGGGCGTCCCCGGCCCTAAGTTTTGTCCCCTATGCGTATCGGGATCGTTGGAGCAACAGGGCAGGTCGGCGGCGTCATGCGCGCCATCCTCGCCGACCGTCAGTTCCCCGTGGCGCAGCTCCGCCTCTTCGCGTCGTCGCGCTCGGCAGGACGCCGTCTTTCCTGGGCCGATGGTGACATCGAGGTCGAAGATGCGGAGACCGCCGACTATCGCGGGCTCGACATCGTCCTGTTCTCGGCCGGCGGCAGCACCTCGGTGAGCCTCGCCCCGCGGGTGGCCGAATCCGGCGCGATCGTGGTCGACAATTCGTCGGCCTGGCGCATGGATCCGGATGTTCCGCTGGTGGTTGCGGAGGTCAACGCCCACGCGCTCGACTCGATCCCGAAGAACATCGTCGCCAACCCGAACTGCACGACCATGGTCGCAATGCCGGTCCTGAAGCCGCTCGACTCCGAGGCCGGATTGTTGACGCTCACGGTCACGACCTTCCAGGCCGTCTCGGGCGCCGGCCTTGCCGGAACCGGCGAACTCGACGAGCAGGTCCGCAAAGTGGGCGACAGCGCCCCGGCCCTCGCCATCACCGGAACGGCGGTGGAGTTTCCTCCGGCAAAGAAGTTCCCGACGACGATCGCTTACAACGTCATTCCGTTCGCGGGCAGCCTTGTCGACGATGGTCGAGGCGAAACCGACGAGGAGCAGAAGCTTCGCAACGAGGCCCGCAAGATCCTCGAGTTGCCGGATCTCAAGGTCACGGCCACGTGTGTCCGCGTTCCCGTCTACACCGGTCATTCGCTCTCGATCTCGGCCGGCTTCTCCAAACCGATCTCACCCGAGGACGCCCGCAGGTTGCTCATCAAGGCTCCGGGCGTCGAACTCGCCGACATCCCGACGCCGTTGATGGCTGCCGGAGTCGATCCGACCTTCGTCGGGCGTATTCGCCGGGACTCGACCCTTGACCATGGTCTTTCGTTGTTCCTTTCGGGAGACAATCTGCGCAAGGGCGCCGCACTCAACGCCGTGCAGATCGCCGAGGAATTGCTGGCCCGTCGGGGTTGATCGCAACCTGAATGCAACGGTGGTCTCCTACGGGGCTATGGTTTGGTCATGTCAGGTCAACAGCGTTTACATGGAATCGGCAATCTGTTCGGCACGTCGGGGGTTGCGCTCGTCGCCGTAGTTGTGGCCTCGGCCCTGCTGTTCGCCGGATGCGGATCGTCATCGGGATCTGCCGACCGAAACGCAGCCGACTACACGAACCAGTCCGACTACACCACGGAATGGCAGAACTGGCTCAACTACCAGAAGACGATGGGTCTCGATCTCAACGAATTCTGTGCCGCTCCGAAAGATGAAAGTGGCGCGTCGGGTTTCCAGAATGTCGGCAACATCGTCACCTGTTTCGTGTTGATCAACAAGGCTGAGCGCTTCTCCGGCCCGAATGCTCTCGGGTCGAGGGTTCCGCTCACGATCAACAAAGCCGCTTGCAGTATCAACAAGTATCCATGCCAGAGCATGACGGGCTACTACGGCGAGATGCGCAGCGAAGGTCAGGGGACCACCTACGGAGTCCGGACCCTGACCCCCGATCCGTTCACCGACATGGGTGCGATGCAATTCCAGCCGACCAAGATCTGGCAGGGCACGACCAACCGCCTGTGGGTCGAGAGCGATTCCTCCCCGTTCAACCTGGAGCAGACCGCGGCCCAGCCCGAATTCTCCAATCCCTACTCGGCCGCCAACAGCGGAAACTGCAACACGCAGGGATCGTTCATCGGTTGTTCCCTGGACGCCGGTTCCTGGCAGACGGACGGCAAGGAGATGCGCCCCCGGTACACGTTCTTCACGAAGCCGATGAGGATCACGATCAACAACAACACCGGTATGTCGATGTCTCTGGCGTCGACACCGTCGACTGGCCGCGGGTTCCTTCTCGATCCGGTTGCGATGCAGAACGTCGAGTCGATTCCCACCGGCTCGCGCGCCTTTGTCGGGGGCTATCGCTCGACGAACTCCCCCGATGAGCAGTCATGGACTGCTTCGTATTGCATCGATTACAAGCCGAATGGTTCGACAGCCGCGCCGGTCTGCGTGCCGGTCGACATCACAGTCAAGGTTGCTCTGGTTGACGGCAAGTGGGTCAACCAGTCGCAGTGCAATCCTCAATCCCGTTCGGCAGCAGTCACATACAAATGTGATGTGCCGACCATGAACGATTCCGATTCGGATCGCATCGTCACCGTCAACATCAAGAACTTCTGAGCAGGAACATGAAAGGGCAACTCGTGTCGACTTTGACCGTGAACACCAAGCGCATCACAACAGATTCCGGCCGCCTTCGGAGACGGTTCGCGGTCCTGGCCGTTCTCACGGCCTGCGCCCTGATGTTCGCAGGCTGCGGATCATCAACTGCCAATCGCAACGCTGCCGGCGGCTCGAGTGAAACTGCCCCGAACCTCGACGAGTTCTGTGCTCCGCCACGCGATAGCTCGGGAGCTTCCGGCTTCGAGTACGTGCGCAACATCGTCACCTGTTTCGTGTTGACGGATCAGGCTCGAAGCTTCTCGGCACCAAACACGCTTGACGGCAAGGTTCCGCTCACGGTCACGAAGGCCTTCTGCAGCAACAACCGCTTCCCGTGTGTGAACGAGACCGGCTACTACGGCGACCTGCGTACCGAGGGTTTGGGCACTCAGTACGGATGGCGCTCGTTGACCCCGGATCCCTTCACCAATGTCGGTGCGATCCAGTTCATGCCCAACAAGATCTGGCAGGGAACGCGCAATCGCCTGTTTGTCAACAGCGCATCGGCGCCGTTCAATCTGCAGCAGACCGCAGCGCAGCCCGAGTTCGACAATCCTTCCTCGGGCACGAACGGCGGCAACTGCGACACGCAGGGATCATTCATCGGCTGTTCGATCGACAGCGGTTCGTGGCAGCGGGACGGAACGGAACAGCGACCTCGCTTCACGTTCTTCACGAAACCGATGAGGATCACGATCAACAACAACACGGGCATGCCGATGTCGTTGGCATCGACACCGTCGACTGGCCGAGGGTTCCTTCTCGATCCGGTCGCATTGCAGAATGTCGAGTCGATTCCGACGGGTTCACGGGCATTCGTCGGTGGCTATCGCTCGACGAACTCGCCCGATGAACAATCGTGGACGGCTTCTTACTGCATCAACTACAAGCCGACCGGTTCCACGGCCGATGCGGTCTGTGTCCCGGTCGACATCACCATCAAGGTGGCCAATGTCGATGGCAAGTGGGTCAATCAGTCGCAGTGCAATCCTCAATCCCGTTCGGCTGCGGTGACCTACAAGTGCGATGTGCCGACCATGAACGATTCTGATTCGGATCGCATCGTGACCGTCAACATCAAGAACTTCTGATCGGGCACCACGTCCCTTCATGATGCGCCGTTCCGCCCTTCTGTTCACCGCTGTCGGCCTGAGTATCGCCCTGCTTGCGGGCGCGTGTTCGTCCACGCCATCGGCGGACCGCTCCGCTGCGGGTTCCGCCGGTGACCCGACCGCGCTCGGACCGTTGCCGGCATCGAGTGGCGGCGGCCAACTCGTTCCCGCCTACTACGGCACGGAGATCACCCCATCGACATGGGTCTCGACCTCGTTGTCGCCCACGCTCGTGGTCCCCGGGGGAACGGGAGCCTGGACATTCACGCTCGACGACCTGAGCGGGGGAACGGGCGACTTCCCGTCCCGCAGCTACACCGAGACCGGATCGAGTTCGCGCATCCCCGTTGCGGCCGGACTCCTGCAGGGACGCACGTATGTGTGGACGGCGACCGGTGGCGACCGGCAACAGGTCGGCGGCACCTTCATGGTCGACGTGCAGATGGGTGATTCTCAGGAGACCGATTCCGTCGGTGGCCTGACGGTGAACCTGTCGTCGGGCGAAGCGTCGTATTCATGGTCGTCCCACGCGATGAGTGCAGTCGCCGGCAAGGTCGGCTTCGGCCTCGCCTACCAGGGGTCGAACACCGAAGATCCGGGTGTGCCTGCGGGCTGGAGTCTGCAGGTCGCATCGTCGAGCCAGTACCAGCGCATTCGGTTCAACGGCGACAAGAGCCTGAGCCTGGTGGCCGACAATGGGCTGATCTCGACGTATCGCGAAGGTGTCGCGGGATCCTTCGTCCCGGTGCAACTCTCGGGTGGGACCTTGAACACCAACGGCCTTTCGCCGGTTCTCATCCGCGATGGCCAAGGCAACTACACGGTGACCACGAAGGACTCGACGTCGGTGTTCAAACCGTCAGCCGACGGGAAGTACGCGGAACTCGTCAGTGTGAACGCGGGCGACAAGCCGGTCCTTGCCCAGGAATCGACCAACGGTCGGGTCACCTCCATCTCCGATCCTGTTTCGGGTCGCAAGGTGGAACTGATTTACGGCGGGGGCAGCTGCCCGAAGGCGGCGACCGGATTCGTTGCTGCGCCGAAGGACATGATCTGCGGCGCGAAGTTCTGGGACGGATCGACATCGGCGGTGTCGTACGTGCAGACCGCATCGGGAAAGCCGAGCATCGGACGGATCGCCGACTTCCCGGAAGCGGGTGGATCCGGGGCACTCGTCACCGATTTCGCCTATGACGACGTCGGCCACATCGCGGCACTTCGGTCACCGCTCGTGGCTTCGGCTGCGGCGTCGAACGTGGTCGGAGCTGATGACGCGCAGTTCTGGACCGCAGTGAAGTACGACGCCGAGGGCAAGGTCGTGTCGGTCACCGAATCGGCGGCATCGGCGGGAGACGTCCGCTGTACCCGCTCCTACTCCTACGAGAGCTACACCTACACCACGGCGTCCGATTCCTGTTTCGGCGCGCAGGTCGCATCGGTGCTGTTCGATCCGACGACGTTCTTCCCGTTGGTCACGACGAACTCGGCAGGCCAGGAGGCTCGGAGGGTCTGGGATCTTCCGTCGGGTCAGCTGTTGCAGGAACAGGATTACAACGGCCTGCTCACGACCCGCCGTTACGAAGGCGGCCAGCTGGTCGAGACGCGGGGTCCGACAAAGGGCTCGATCGCCGAATCGCAGGCCTCGATCCGCCAGTATGACAAGTCCTTCGCGTCTGCACCTGAAGGTGTCGACATGAAGGGCCTCGACATCACCTACTGGCCATCGACATCCGATCTTGGCGTGAACGGTGTCCAGGAACTCGGGCCGCGACTTGATGGCCAGGCGGTCGGCGCACTCACCGTGAACTGGGATAGTTCGCCAGCGGGCAACGATGGCGCGTGGGCCGCGGTCATGACCGGTGGCCTGCAGATCGACACGGCCGGTACCTATTCGTTCAAGTCGAACAACTCGACGGCGCGGCTGCGCGTGAACAACATCCTCTGCGCCGATGGCGGATGCCTGGATCTGCGACTCGAACCCGGCTCTCAGGCGATCCGCATCGACGTGGCCACGGAGTCTGCCCAGGCATCGATGGACCTGGTGTGGTCCGGTCCCGACGCCGGAGCCGGCGAAAGGGCAATCCCCGTGGATCGCCTCCGTCCTCAATACGGTTACGCCTCGACCACGAAGGTCATCGACCCGACGGTTCAGAATGCGAACGTCGAGAGCATCTCGAACACCTCCTATGACAATCCGGCCACCGGTCTGGTGAGTTCGCGCACCACGCAGGCGGGGGCGAAGACCACGCTTACCTACGAGGCCGGCAAGAACGGAAAGGGCGGATGGGGACGTCAGGTCTCGTCGATCTCGCCCGGTGGAAACAGTTACACCTACACCTACTGGGGCGACAGGGAATCGGCGAAACCCTCGTGTCCGGGTGCGGCATCGGCGAATCAGGGTGGCGCCGCGAAGACCACGACCAGTCCCGGTCCCGACGGTGGCGCGGGTCCGTCGACGACACAGTGGATCGACAATGCAGGTCGAACGGCAGCGCTTTCACTGAGTGACGGCGGCACGATGTGCACGTCCTACGACAGCGCCGGTCGCGCCGTGAAGGTCGAGTTGCTCGGCATGGGTCAGCCGATGGTCGAGACCACCGACTATGCGGTTGATGGCAATCCGCTCGTCACCATGCAGACCTCGACCGTTGGATCCGACGTTTCAACGACCCGCGTCGAAGTGGACCTCCTGGGGCGTGCGGTGCGGGCCATCGATCGCTTCGGAATCGAATCGCTGACCACGTACGACGCTCGCACCGGAGAAGCGGCGACGATCACGACCATCGCTCCGGGTTCGGCCCCGACCGTTGTCTCGAACACCTACGACCAACGCGGCTGGTTGCGTTCAGTGGCTGTCGACGGTCGAACCGTGGCATCACCCGTCATGAACTACGACGGAACCGCAGCATCGATCGCCTACGGCAATGGCGTGAGCGCCACGAACGGCTACGACCCGTCGAATCGTCTGAACTCCGTGTCATGGGCCGGTTCCGGTGGTCAGGCCTGGGCCAATACCCTGCAGATCTCGTCGGCCAACAACGTCTCGGGCACCTCCTTCACCGCCGGAGGAAAGAGCTCCTCCTTCGTGTTCACCCACGACGTCGGCAACCATCTTTCGAAAGCCACCGTGTCGGCGGGTCTGGTGCCCACGGCAAAGGAATGGGCCTATTCGTTCGACGCGAACTCGAACCGTCTTACGCAGACAGTCACCGAGTCGGGTGCCGCCACCGCCGATTACACCTACAACTACGACAAAGCCGATCGACTCGTCGCCACCACCGATCCGTCGGCTTCCGCCGGACTCGAGTACGACGCCCGCGGCAACGCCACCAAGGTCGGACCTGATTCGTTCACCTACGACGCATTCGATCGACTGTCCGGGGCGACCGACGGAGTCGTCAGCATCGCCTACCAACGCGATATCTCCGGTGCGATCGTTGCGAAGACCACGACGGGGGGACCGAACGCCGGCACGATCCGTTACGGACTGAACGGGATGATGCTCGACGCCGATGGCCGGGCCCTGTCGCAAGTACAGGGTCTCCCCGGCGGAGCGGTGTTCACCAGGATGCTGGGCGGGGCAGGAACCACGCGGTGGGAATTCTCGAGCATCGATGGCGATCGCTTCTTCGCCACCGACGACGGCGGAACCCAGATCGGTGCTGTCCAGATCTACGACCCGTTCGGCCAACTCCTGACCGAACCGGCGGCGACCGATGCGGCATCGCCGGATCTCGGATGGCAGGGAGTGACCGGCAACGAGAGTCAGGCACTCAAGACGACCTACGTGATGATGGGCGCCCGCGTCTATGTGCCGGCGCTCGGACGTTTCACCCAACTCGATCCCAAGGTCGGTGGCGGAGCGAACGGATACGACTATGCCAACCAGGATCCGGTCAACATCACCGATCCGTCGGGCGAGTCGTTCATGGACTGGTTGCCGACAATCGTCGTGGGGATCGTGTCGATGGCCGTGTCCATCTTCGCCACTCCGGTGGCGGGCTTCATGGTCGCGGCCGCGATCAACGCGGTGATCGGCGCGGCGTCATACGCGGCCATCTATGCATGGGAGAAGTACGGACTCAAGAAGGACACCGAGTTCTCGCTCAAGCAGATGGGAATATCGGCGCTCCAGAGCGGCATCCTTGGCGGAATCGGTGGTCGCACACAATGGACGAAGGCGCTCAAGTCGGCCAAGGCACTCGGTGCTGCCGACGATGCCGGCAAGTTGTCGACGATGTTCATCGCGAAGAACGCGAAGAGTCTCAACAGTGCGGCTGCGCTGTTGAAGGCGGGCACGGTCGAAGGTTCGGTGGCCGGCGAGACGATTCTGAAAGCTGCAGACAAGACATTCGCCACAAAAGCCCGACTTGATGCGGTCACCAAGTTGTTCGAGAAGTCGACCTACAAGATCGGCCAGCAATCGTCGTTCGTGCGCAGTTGGAAGGGTGTCGACAGCCTCTACTGGAACTACGCCTTCAAAGGCATCGGCGCAGTCGGCTGAACGTAGGGGAGAGGTGAAGTCCACGCTGTGGACTTTCTGCTAGTTTCCCTTTCATGCGTCGTTCATTGACCCTTTCCGCTGTCGCGCTGACAGTCTCGATCGCCCTCATCGCCACCGGATGTTCCGGCTCGTCGTCGAATCGCTCAGCGGCGGGGTCGGCCGGTGACCCGACATCATTGGCTGCCCTCCCGGCCGGCTTGGCGACGGGGACGCGCGTTCCGATGTACTTCGGCTCGGTCGTCACCCCGACATCGTGGGTCTCGACATCGCTGTCTCCGACATTGTCGGTTCCCGGTGGTTTGGGGGCGTGGACGTTCACGCTCAGCGATCTGAGCGACGGCAAATCGGCCTTCGGAACGAAGACCTACGCCGAGACCGGCAGCACCACGACGGTGCCGCTCGGCGCGGGACTGCAACAGGGCAACGTCTACACCTGGCGGGCCGAGAGTTCCGGCCAGAACGCGGTCGGAGGTTCGTTCACGGTTGATGTGCAGATGTCCGAAGTGCAGCAGCTCGATTCGGTCGGCGGCGTCAACGTCGCCCTCTCATCAGGCGAAGCATCGATCGCATGGTCATCGCATTCGATGGGAGCGCTTCCAGGCGCGGTGGGTTTCGGTCTGCAGCATCAGCCGTCCAACCCCGACGAGATCGGAATGCCTTCAGGCTGGAGCCTGCAGGCCGCATCGAGCTTTCCGTATCAGCGGCTGACTGTCTGGCCTGACGGCAGCGTCGGACTGATCGGCACCAATGGTTCTGTGGCGAACTACCGCGAAGGTGCGGGCGGGTCGTTCAATCCGGTGCAGCTCGGTTCCGGCGATGTCAATGTCAACGGTTTGGCGCCGGTCCTGATCAAGAACAACGACGGAACGTTCTCGGTGACGACCAAGAGCGCCACAGCGGTGTTCGCCCTCGAGGGTGAAACCGGCGTTGCCTATCTTTCGAGTATCTCCGGCAATGACAATCCGATGTTGGGCCAGAAATGGTCCGGTGGCCGCATCCAGTCGGTGTCCGATCCCGTGTCGGGCCGCGAGGTCGCATTCGTGTACGGCGGCGGGGTGTGCCCGAAGCCGGTAACCGGTTTCGTCGCGGCACCGACGGGCATGTTGTGCCAGGTGAAGTTCTGGGACGGTTCGACCTCGGCGATCTATTACGTCGACGTCCCCGGTCAAGATCCCTCCATCGGTCGCCTCGTGGATTTCCCTGAAGCCAAGGGCGACGGGGCCAGCGTCTTCGACGTCGCCTATGACGGGGCCGGGCGCGTGGCCCGGACCCGCTCGCCGCTGTTGGCATCGGCGGCCGCGTCGAACCTGATCGGTGCCGACGATCCGCAGTTCTGGTCCGAGGTCGCCTACACGCCCGAAGGCAAAGTCTCGACGATGACCGAGCCGGCTACCGAGGCGGGTGCGAAGCGTTGCGTGCGGTCCTATGAATACGCGAGCCCGAGTTCGACCACGGTGTCGGATTCGTGTTTCGGCGGTCAGATCATGTCGGTGCTTTTCGACCCAACCACCTTTTTCACGGTATCGGCCACGAACTCGTCAGGGTTGCAGACGCAGAACAACTGGGATTACGCCTCCGGTCAACTCCTTTCGTCAACCGATTACTCGGGGCTGACAAGCATCAATCGCTACGAGGGCGGCAATCTCGTGCAGTCATGGGGTCCCTCGAAGGGTTCACCCAACGAGGCCCAGTCGACAGTGCGCGAGTACGACCAGTCGTTCGAGGGCGCACCTGACGGTGTGGCCATGAAGGGTCTCGACGTCACGTATTGGCCGAACACTGATGAAACGGGCGTTAACGGCGTCCAGGAACTCGGCCCGATTCTGAACGGAACCCTCGCCTCCTCGTTGCTCGTCAACTGGGACAAGTCGCCGGCGGGCAACAACGGTGGATGGTCGGGTCTCATGACCGGAACTCTCGAGGTCGCGACGGCAGGTAGCTACAAAATCACGTCGGGCAACGACATTGCGAAGGTCCGGATCAACAATGTGTTGTGCGTGGATGGAGCCTGTGATGCGCTGCCGCTCGGCAAGGGCGCGAATCAGATCCGTATCGACATCGCCGCGACCGGATCGACAGCATCGATGGATCTGTCGTGGGCAGGTCCCGACACCGGTGGCTCCTTGAAAGCGATTCCCACCGATGCGCTGCGGCCCGGCTACGGCTACGCGACCACGACGAAGGTCAACGACCCGAACGCGGTCAATGCCGTCGCCGAGAACATCTCGAAGTCCTCGTACCTCGAGCCGGCCACGGGTCGCGTCTCGTCGCGTGTGAATCAGGCCGGTTCGCGGATGAGCTTTGCCTACGAAGGTGGCAGCGCCGGCAAGGGTGGTTGGAATCGCCAGACGGCGGTCACCAGCGCCACGGGGGCGTCGTACAGTTACACCTACTGGGGTGACACGGAATCGGCGAAATCGCCGTGTCCCGGAGCCAAGGCGGCGAATCAGGGCGGCGGTGCGAAGTCCACGATGGCTCCCGGAGCCGACGGTGGCGAGGGCCCGACCACGACCCAGTGGTTTGGTGCGGCCGGCGATGTTGTCGCTGCGCAACTTCCGGGTGGTGTGCTGACCTGCAGCACCTTTGGCCCCGCTGGTCAGACGATGTCTGTCGAGCTGATCGGCATGGGGACCACTTACAAGACGACGAACAATTTCGCGGTGGACGGAAACCCCCTCCTGATGGAGGCTACCGAAACGGTCGGCACGACAACGACGACCACGCGGGTCGAGATCGATCTTTCCGGGCGCACGGTTCGCTCGGTCGATCGCTACGGAATCGAAACCCGCTACACCTATGACCTGCGCACCGGTGCCGCTGCATCGACGACACTCACGGCTCCGGGGACTGCGCCGATCGTGACGACGAACACGTTCGACGCGAGAGGATGGCTGACGTCAAGTGATGTCGACGGCAAGAACCAGGTCACGCTTTCCTACAACCCGGACGCAACGGTCAGGACCATCGCCTACGGCAACGGGGTGACCGTTTCCAACACGTTCAACGATTCGAATCGCTTGGTGGCGAACTCGTGGACAACTCCCTCGGGAGCGTTCTCCAACTCGCGCGAGATCTCGGCTGGCGGCAACATTTCGGGCGAGACGCTCACTGCTCCGGCGGGTTCGTCAACGTTCGCCTACACCCACGATGGCAACGGTCGATTGTCGGCAGCGACGGTGTCCGCCGGTCTGGTTCCGGTGGCAAAGACTTGGGCCTGGTCGTTCGACGACGCATCGAATCGTCTGACGCAGAAGGCGACGACCGCCGGTGCTGCCGACACTGACTACACCTACGTCTACAACAAGGCATCGCAGTTGACGTCCACGACGGACCCATCGGCTTCGGCCGGCATCACGTATGACGATCGCGGGAATGCCACGAAGTTGGGTCCCGACAGGTTCACGTACGACAACGCCAACAACGTGGTTTCCGCCACGGACGGCACCCTCACCGTCAACTACGAGCGGAGCTTCGCCGGTGCGGTCATCACGAAGACCACTACCGGTGGCACCGACGCCGGAACCATTCGCTACTCTTCGAGCGGGGTCCTGCTCGACGCAGAGTCGAAGCCGTATGCGCTGCAGTACTCGCTTCCCGGCGCCGTGAGCGTCACCAAGCCGCTTGTTGCCGGCTCTCAGGGCCGTTGGCAGTTCACGTCTCTCAGTGGCGACCTGTTCTTCGAAACCGACGATGTTGGTGCGCTGCAAGGCACGGCGCAAGCTTTCGATCCATACGGTCAGGTGCTCACGACGCCGAATGCTCCGATGGTGGGACTTCCCAACACCACATGGGAAGCGGCCACGGGCAACGAGTCCGAAGCCCTGAAGACGCCGTACCAACTCATGGGAGCACGCGTGTACGTCCCCGGGTTGGGACGATTCGCCCAACTCGATCCCAAGGTCGGCGGTTCGGCCAACGGCTACGACTATGTCAATCAGGATCCGATCAACTTCTCGGATCCGACCGGCAACGAGTCGGAGAACTGGCTCATCAACGGACTGACCGGACTTGCTGCATTCGGTATTGGAGCGCTGGTCGCCCCCGCTCGTGGGGCGCTCGTCGGTGTGCTCGCCGGGGCCATTGCGGGTGCAGCCGTGGCGGGCTTGTCGCACGCGATCGAATATGCCGTCACGGGTCAGACTGATTTCTCCGCCGCCCGCTTGGGCATCTCGATTCTGGCCGGTGCTCTCGGCGGCGGCATCGCCGGCCGGGTGAAATGGGCCAACGCCCAGAACCGGGCCGGTGGCAACCTGAATGGAGCCGCCGGAGGTGCCGCTGACGATGTGTCATCGGTCAGTTCCCTGTCCAGCTCGAGTGGAAGCTCGAGTTACAACAGCGGTTGGACGGGCCGGTTCAGCGCAAGGATGGCGAAGATGTTTGATTGGATGGAAGCGAATGGCGCTGTCAATCCGCAACGCGCTTCGTTGCGGGTCAGCGACGAGGTTCAGATTCCGAATTTCGTCCGCCAGAGCCGGTTGAGTTCGTCGACGAAGTCGCTGATCAAGCAGGTCGAGGTTTCCGAGACTCGATCGCTGTCCATGAGCGGAAGCATGCTCGACGGACTGGGTGAGGGCTCGAACTATTTCGCCCCGGGCTCGGTACGAAGTTCAGGAAACTTTTATCTGAAGGACGGGTTCACCTCCCGCTTCAATTCCTGAGGGCGCAGGCAAAGAACTGAAAGGGCCCCGACCGATGGTCGGGGCCCTTTCAGTTGGTGGTCGGGCTGGCGGGATTCGAACCCACGACCTCTTCGTCCCGAACGAAGCGCGCTACCAAGCTGCGCTACAGCCCGTAAAGGGGAGACACTACCGGACGCCTCCGGTCCTCACGAAATGACACGACCGCCAATGGGCAGGCTCACCGCAAGACAGCCGGACCCTCGGGGCGGTCGGGCTCGGCGAACCGACTGCTCAGAGAGTCGGTGCGGGTTGACCGGTGATCTGGTCGAGCGGGTCTTCGTAACCGTCGCCGGCGAGCAGGGCGGTGGCAGCCCGACGAAGGCGCAGTGAGTTGATGGGCTTGACGACGAAACCGTCGGCCTCGCAGCGGCGGGCGAGGAAGACGTCGTGGGCCCGATCGAGCAGCAGCATGACTGCGGTGATCGGGATGCGATCCACGCCCTCGGCGTTGCGGATCGCCATGCATGTGGCGATGCCGCCCATGTTGCCGATCTGCTCGTCGAGAATCACGAGATCGGGCTCGAGTTGGTCGATCGCCTGAAGGACGTCGATGCCCTGTCGGACGCGGAACACCGTGGTGTCGTCGTCGGACAATGCAGCGTCGACCTCGTCGAGGATCCAGTCGGCATCGGTAGCCAGCAGTACTTTCGGCACGAGACCGAGGCTACCGGTTCGGCCCGAGGCTGCCCAACTGCGGCAAGGGTCGCGGGTCTGAGCCTCCGATACTTCCGGGGCTCCGCTTTTGCCGATGGAGGCTGGTGCGGCCACCATGAGAAGAAGCAATCCTGTTCCGTTTCGGTCAGGACCCCAATCCCCCGGAGGCGAGCCTTGCTCAAGCGGTCGAAGTCCAGTGCGGTGCTCGCCGTTCTGGCGCTCGTGTTCGTTGTCCTCGGAATCGTCGGTTCGGCCGGAAGCGCGGTGGCTCAGGAGTCCCCTTCCCAGGATGATGTGGTGACCTCGGATGCACCGATAGTTGCCGACGACGCCGGCTTCGTCGCCATCGTCAAGGTGAGCGGACTCATCGATCCCGTGCTCGCCGATTTCATATCGTCGTCGATTGTGAAGGCCGAGAACGAGGGAGCACTTTCGCTCGTCCTGCAGGTCAACTCCACGGGTGTCGTTGTGAGTGACGCGGTCTTCATCGACCTCCTTCGTCAGATCCAGAGTTCCACCGTCCCCGTCGGCATCTGGGTCGGTCCCTCGGGTTCGCACCTGACCGGACCTGCCGCACAGTTCGTCGGAGCAGCCGCACAGGTCGGCATGGCCCCGGGAACGCGACTCGGCAACGCCGGCGAGCCGCTCATCGCCGGGCTCGACATGAAACGTCTCGCTCCGCTCATCGACAACACCGTGAGCAATCAGGAAGCAGCCGATCTCGGAATCACGACGCTGGATGCTCCGACGGTCGGCGATTACCTCGTGAACTCGCCGGGCGTGAAGACCCGTGAAATCACTGCAGAAAATGGTGAAATTCGTCGCGAGCCGCTCACCCAGGTCCGCTTCGGGCAGATCTCGCTGGTTGCGCAGTTGATGCACACGGTTGCGAGTCCCGC
>CAEZUP010000015.1_pt1 | contig 28356 bp, 25 predicted proteins | sample 7264511 | NCBI WGS metagenome assembly CAEZUP01 (sample SAMEA6813833, study PRJEB35770) | uncultured Microthrixaceae bacterium | biome: Freshwater; feature: Freshwater reservoir; material: water | place: Czech Republic | collected 2016-04-20 | depth 0.5m m
CGGCATGCGGCGCCCTGCCGACGCCCTTCGGCAAGTGCGGGCACGCGGGTCGCCGGATCGAGCGGGTCGGCACCGAATGCGGCCAGCGCGGCGGCATCACCTTCGACCACTTCGACCACAGAACCAGATGCACGCAGTGCGTCGATCTCGGCGGCGAAGGGGCGGCCGAGTGTTCCCGTCAGTGGTGCAAGGACCACGACCACGTCGTGACCACCCGCAAGATCCGAGTTCGCTATCGAGCGCACTCCCCCATCCATGAAACGCCGATCACCGATCGTGACCGGTGGCCACACACCGGGAACCGCACAACTCGCGCCGATCGCATCGACGAGTTCGATCCCGCTCGTTCGATCGAACGTGACGAACTCTCCGGTTTCGGCATCGACTGCGGTGATCATCAGATTGCGCGACGGCCAATCGGTGGAGGGAAGTCTCGACACGATCACATCGCGCCGCTCCCACTCGCGGACCGTCGCCGCCGAAAGTGCGATCTTTCCGATTCTCCGATTGCGTTCGTCTTCATCGGGGTTTCCTGCGAGTGCACCGATGAACGCGTCGATCAGATCGGCGAAGTCGCCGGGAGCCTTCAGTTCAGATCCGGACTCCGATTGGCGATCACAAAGGGCGGTCAACGCTTCGCCCGAACAGATCTGGGCGGCGACGACCGAGCCCGCCGAGGTGCCGACAACCAGATCGGCATCGGTCAGGTCGACCCCCGAGGCAAACAGTGATTCGAGGACGCCGAGTTCCCAGGCCACTCCGGCCACGCCGCCACCGCCGAGCACGAGTGCTTTGTTCATCTCAGGTCACCCCCGGTCACTTCACTGCGATGGAGCGCGGCGGAGGCGGCCCGAAACAGGCCGCCTCCGCTCACATTCGTTGTGTCGCTCAGCCCAACGGGTCGAGCGAGGAACCGACAGCCCACATGGCGAAGAACTGTGCGTTCGCGCCATAGGCCTGAGCGATCGCCAGCTTTGCGCCGCCGACCTGATGCTCGCCAGCCTGCCCGCGGACCTGAAGCGCAGCTTCGGAGAATCGCAGAAGACCGGATGCACCGATCGGGTTGGACGAAAGCACGCCGCCCGACATGTTGACCGGGAACGATCCGTCGAGAGCGGTGTCGCCCCGTTCGGTCATCTTCCAGCCTTCACCGGGAGCGGCGATGTCATGGGCTTCGAGCCACATCGGCTCGTACCAACTGAACGGAACATAGAGCTCCGCGCAGTCGATCTGCTCACGGGGATTCGTGACACCGATCGCCTTGTAGATCTCGTCGGAGCAATCGTGAGCCGCTTGCGGGCTCACGGGATCGCGTCCGGCGAAAGTCGACGGCTCGCTCTTCATCGCAGTTGCCAGCACCCAGGCCGGTGGCTTCGATGCAGCCTTGCCGCCGTCCTCGTCGGTGAAGATCACCGCGCACGCGCCGTCGGACGACGGGCATGACTCGAGGAAGTGGAGCGGATCCCACATCATCGGGGATTCGCGGACCTTGTCGATGGTGATGTCGGCCAGCTTGAGATGGGCATAGGGGTTCTTGGCGCCATTGAGGCGATCCTTGACCGCGACGCGCCAGCCGATGTCCTCCGGTGCACCCGAGCGTCGGATGTACGCACGGATGAACGGTGCGAACGCACCGCCGGCGCCGATCGAACCGGACTTGCCGCCACCCAGCGCGAACTGGGCATTGCCTTCGGACTGCTTTTCGAAGGCCAGCGACAGGACACGCTTGTGACGACCACTGCCCACGAGGTGCGAACCGACGATGCCCGTCGAGCCACCCACCGAACCGGCGGTGTGGACACGGAACATCGGCTTGTTGACGGCACCGAGTGCATCGGCGAGATACATCTCCGGCTTCATGACACCTTCGAAAAGATCGGGTGCCTTGCCGAGGACGACGGCGTCGATATCGCCCCAGTCCATGTTTGCGTCTTCGAGGGCACGCACTGCGGCCTCCCGGACAAGGCCGGCGATCGAGACGTCCCCACGACGCTTCTTGTGATGGGTCTGTCCGATACCGACTACGGCGACGGGCTGATGGCTCATTCGTCTCCCTCCAATACGCACACGAGGTTTTGCTGGAGGCACGGGCCGGACGTGGCGTGAGCCAGCGTGCGACGCTTGCCGTTCTTCATGATCTGCGTGGCGGCTTCACCCATGCGGATGAGTCCGGACACCATGACCGGGTTGGCGGCGAGTGCGCCACCGGACGGGTTGATCTCCGTGGATGCGTCGAGGCCGAGGGCTTCGCGGATGATCAGCTCCTGGAAGCTGAACGGTGCGTAGATCTCGGCGACATCGATCGGTGCGTTTCCGACACCGGCGCCCTGGGCGGCGAGTGCGGTCGACACCGATTTGGTGATGTCGGCACGCATCGTGGGCAGATGCGCCTCGATGCGATGGTCGATTCCCGTGATCCAGGCAGGACGCTCACAGAGATCGTACGCCTTCTTGCCGCGTGCGAGCACGATTGCCGCGCAACCATCGGTGGTCGGCGGAAGGTCGTGACGGCGCAACGGGTTTCTCACGTAGTCGGCGGCGAGGAGCTCGTCGATGTCGAAGTCACCGGACAGCTGAGCATGCGGGTTCGACTTCGCATTGGCGCGGTTGCGGGCGACAACTTCGGCGAAGTCGCGCTCGGTGGCCTTGCCGGAGTCGAGATACGCACGAGCCTGCAGCGCAGCCATCGACCACGGATCGGCACCGATGGGCGTGAGGTAGTACGGATCCATTTCGATGGTGAAAAGCGTGCTCGGATCCGAGTTCGAGTTCTTGCCGACACCGGCGGCAACCGCTGTGTCGATGTCGCCCTGGAGCAGACGCACGAAGGCTTCGTAAAGCGCCCATGCCCCGTCCATTTCGACGTGCGACTCGTTGATCGGTGGCCATGCGCCGTAGGCATCCACGTTCGAGACGAACGAGAAAGCCTGACCCGACAGATAGTCACACGAACCCGACACGGTGAAACCGATGTCGTTCTTGGTGAGACCGACGCTGGCGATTGCGCTCTGCACAACCGGAAGCATCATTTCGGTCTCGGTCTTCTGCGAGCGTCGCACCATCGGGGACTGCGAAAACCCGACAATGGCGATGTCATTCTCTGTACGTGCCATCACATCATCCGTTCGAGGTAGTTCTCTTCCGGCTCATCCGGTTGACCTGTGTGGCGCCAGCCACTGATGCAATCTCCGCCGCTGCCCCAACCGCGGTTTCCGATTTCGGAAACGTCGCGTTCGGCTTCGGGTACCCAGACTGCAGCGACATGCATACCCACACGGACTTGATCGGCGGGAATGTCGAGGATCGACTGCTGTGCCATGACGGCATCGGTTCCATCGAGCAGGATCGAGCAACGGGCGAAAGGCTCGGTCTCGAGCTGACCCGGGTACTGGACTGGCGTGATGACGGTGAAGTTGGTGATGACGCCCCGATCAGGAACATCGACAACATTTGTCTCGTCGAGTTCGATGGCATCGACGCAGCACATGCCGCGAGGACCCACGAAGGTGCGACTGCAAACCGGACACTTCTGCCCGACCAACTTGCCGGCGAGAAGACTTTCCATCCACAGAAGCGTCGACGCCGAGGTGTTGTCGACGTAGACGAGATCGCAGTAGGAATCCTGCGTGCTGATCTCGGGTTCGGCGGGAGCGTCCCACGATTCACCCGCACCGGCGCTCGGTGCAGGATCGGCGGCGGGAACGAAGGCGAGGATGTCGTCGATGCGACCGACGCGCTCGTCGACGGGCTTGAAGGTCGCTTCGACACGCATGCCCGGCTTCATCGCGCTTTCCGAACCGGCATCGACAAGGTGGATCATCGCCGTGTCGGCGCCGTCGAGTGTGATGAACGCGAAGGCGAACGGGTTCTTGATGGTGTGGAGGTGGGTGGGTTCGGGAACCCAGGTCCAGGCCGACACCGTGCCCTTGGGTCCGACCTTGACGTAGTCGGTGCCTGAATCGGCTGCCGTGTCGGGGTCGTACTCGAGCGGCGGGGCGATCACGCGACCACCGGTGCGCACACCGATGATCTGCCCCTGCGCCAACGCCGAGAAAAACGTGCTCAGCGTGGACCCGAGTGTCCGAGTGAACGGAAACTGCAGGTTGAAGACGGACTCATGGACAACGTCTGGCATGGTTCCTCTTTCTGATCGATGATCGGCGCCGCTGGAATTCCGGCTTGCGCTTCTCGGAGAGGACCACGGCACCGGGTTGCCCCGATTCCGGCGCCCCCTGCCGGTGACCCGACCCTAGAGGTACTTAACGCTGCTGAGCAATTTCTCCGACACCGAGCAACATCTCGCCGGTCAGGTGTAGAAGGGATTGTCCCCGGCCGTGTGATCGGTGGCATCGATGATCTCGGTGACCTCCGGAATCGCTTCGCGAATGGCGGTCTGGATCCCGTCCCGCAGAGTCGCCGCGCTCATGGCGCAACCCTGGCAACCGCCACCCATGGTGATGAACACCGTGGTGTCGTCGACTCCGACGAGTTCGGCGAAACCACCGTGCGATGCCAGCCCCGGGTTGATCGACTCCACGAGGAGTTGCGTGACCTTTTCGGCGATGTCGCCGGTGAGCACGATGTCGCGTCCTTCGAACGGGTTCGGCGGTGTCGGCCTGTTCGGGTTGCGGATGACGAGTCCGGCCTGACCGCTGGTGCGCGGGAGGTCGAGTGTCGCTCCGCGCATGCGATCGATGCTCTCGGCGGCGACCACGACACTGAGACCGTCCTGGACCGAGAGGTCGTCCTCGGCTTCGAGACTGCTGATCTCGGCGAACGCAAGGTCGTAGGCGTATTCGGTACCGGCGGTGCCGGTGATCTCGACCCTGAGGCACAACGTGCCCGGCTCATCCTCGCCGTCGCGGATCTCGTGGACCTTCGCGAGTGCTTCAGTGGTCAGCGTCAGAACGAAGGCATCGGCGTCTTCCACCACCTCGGTGGTCACTCCTGCGTCGGCCAGATCGGTACTGCTTCCGGAAACATCGCTGCCTGACATTCGAACTCCTCGGAGGAAACGTCGGGCTCTTTCGCCCAACACCGTGGGCGGCACGCTACCGCCCTCCGACCGGGGTTTCGCACTTCGGGCCCCGGTCGGGACACTCAGGCGAGATAGGACCCGCGCCCGAACGCCATGGCGAAGCCCAGCATCACGATCAGCGAGACGGCCACCACGACAGACCGGAGGCGCGGCCGGGTCGACAGCAACTCCCCCAGGACGATCGCGCACGGGAACGCCGCGAGCAGATAACGGCCGGCACCGAGAAAATCCTTTGTCCCGAGAAGCGGCAACGCGAGCACACCTGTCACATAGATCGCGTAGGACCAACCGAATCGGCGCTTCACGAGCGGCACGAGCGCCAGCGCCCCGAACACGAGAAGTCCCTGGAACACGAGACCGATGGTCGACCCGGTGAACGGACGGTTCTGGAGATCGCGAATCAACTGGAACTTCAGCCAGGTGGGCGGACCGGCCCCCTGGTCCCAGCCCTTGCTCCCCTCGATCGTCACGAAGAGCAGCGGGTCACCGAATTTGATCCAGAGGAATGTGCACCAACCACCGAGGCCGGCGAGGGCGAGGAAGATCGGCGCGTCGGAGCGCGTCATCGAACGAGGGTCGAATCGGGCAGCCAATCCCTCGACCCCGTTGGCGACGTTGCGGCGTTCGATCACGCGGAGGATGAGCGCGGCGGCAACGACCAGTCCGGCCGGACGTCCTGCCGTGGCGATGACGCCCACGAGTCCGGCCCAGAACATGCGATCGCGTTCGACGAGAAGAAAGGCGCCGATGGCAGCGGCCACGAAGAATGCGTCGGCATACACGGCTCCATACAGATAGAAGCTGTAGGGATAGACGCAGAACAGGACGACACCGCCCATGGCGACCTTCGCCGGGACGAAGATCCCCGCCCATCGGCGCAACATCATCACCGCCGCCGCTCCCGCCACGGCCGTGAGAACCGAGCCGGTGATGTAGATGCTCGGAAAGGCCCAACTCAGGGCCTTCACCGCCATCGGGTAGGAGGGCCAGAACGCCACCGACGATTGCGGTCCCGGGAAGTAGACGTAACCCTCGCGGACGATCGTCCGATACCACTCGGCGTCCCAACGATTCCATCCCTCGAACCAGGTGCCCCCGACGATTCCGGGCCGGGCGGGAAAATACGGATCGTGCGGGAGGTGAACATTGCCGAACCAGACCGCGATCCAGACCAGAGCGCCGAGCGTCACGAACAGTGCGAGAGGCGTCCACCATCGTCCCGGGAGCTTTTCCAGTCGATTGCGCAGGGGGCGCGCCCGGCCACCGCCGGGCGCCACCACCGGGGACTGCACCGGGGCGTAGGTGGTTGAGTTGATTTCCGACATGTCGTGGGGCGAGATCGTCCCCCGACGACCTCCCGTCACGCTAGCGCCACCGATTCCCCGGAGGTGGTCCGGGGTGCCACCCGACCTGCCTCGCGACCGGCCCGTCGGGAGGTCGATGCCGAGGCCGTAGCCTCGGAGCCGTGATCCTCGTCGACGTCGAACGGGTCGGCATGAGCCGACCGGGCAAGCCCCTCTTCACCGATCTGTCGTTCACGGTTTCCACCGGTGACCGGATCGGCATTGTCGGACTCAACGGCTGTGGCAAGTCCACCCTCCTGTCCGTGCTCACCGGGGAGTCCACCGCCGAGACCGGTTCGGTCCGTCAGGGCCGCGATGTCCGGGTCGCAGCGCTGGCCCAGCGCCCGATACTTCCGCCGGGCACGGTTCTGGCGGCCGTCGAGGACGCGGCGGAGCAGCCGTGGGAAGCCGCTGCCGTTCTCGACCATCTCGGCATGACACCGCTGTGCGACGCCGATACGACCCGGCTCTCGGGAGGGCAGGCCAAGCGCGTCGCCCTCGCCCGGACGCTGGTCCAGGCCAGTGACCTGCTCATCCTCGACGAGCCGACCAACCATCTCGACATCGATGCGATCGCGTGGCTCGAGGATCGGCTCGCCTCCTACCGCGGTGGACTCCTGCTGGTCACCCACGATCGACATGTCCTCGACCGCGTCACCACCAAGGTTCTCGAACTCGACCGGGGAACCGGTTACATCCACGACGGTGGTTACGACGCCTATCTCGAAGGCCGTGCCGACCGCGAGGAACAGGCCGCCAACGCCGAATCCAGCCGGAAGATCCTTGCGCGGAAGGAACTCGCATGGCTGCGGCGAGGCGCTCCGGCGCGGACCAGCAAGCCGAAAGCGCGTATCGAATCGGCCACCGCACTCATCGAGACCCGTGCCGAACCGCCGGCCCGTCAGGGCATCCCCGATCTGTGGTTCGGGACACCGCGCCTCGGCGACAAGGTCATCGAACTTCACGATGTCGCGTTCGCCCACGAGGGACATGCGCCTCTGTTCGAAGGGGTCGAACTCCTCCTCGATCCGCGCGAACGTCTCGGCCTCGTCGGCCCCAACGGCGCCGGCAAATCGACGCTGCTCGATCTCATAGCCGGTCGCCGTCAGCCCACGGCCGGAACCGTCGTTCCCGGGCCGACCGCACGCATCGGTTACTACGACCAGGTGGGAGTGACCCTCGATCCGAAACAACGGGTGCGCGATGCCGTCACCGGCGGACATCGCCAACCCGATTGGCAGGACGCCGCACTGCTCGAATCGTTCTGGTTCGACGGCGATGCGCAATGGGCCCCCATCGAGCTCCTCTCGGGTGGCGAGCGTCGCCGACTGCAACTGCTGCTCATCCTTGCGGCGAAGCCGAACGTGCTTCTCCTCGACGAACCCACCAACGATCTCGATCTCGACACGTTGCGCGTTCTCGAGGAGTTCCTCGACGACTGGCCCGGCGCACTCATCGTCGTGAGTCATGACCGCGCGTTCCTCGAGCGAACCGTTGCCGACGTCATGGTGATGGACGGCACCCGCAAGCCCGGTCGTCGCCGGGGCGGCTACGCGGCGTGGGAGGACGAACGGAGGGCGAACCGGGCCCGCGGTCGGGCCATGACCCTCCCGTCGCAGAACCCGGCGAAGAAAGTCGCCGCGAAAGTCGACGGAACGAAGGCGACCAAGGCGCCCGCCAAGGGCGCGGCGGCGAAGCCCCGCAGTGCCAGCACCCTCCGACACCTCATGAAGGATCTGGACAAGGACATCATCCGTCTCGGAAAGAAGCGGACAGCGATCGAGGCCACAATGGCCGAAAAGGCCGGTCAGGTGGACCACACCGAACTCGGAGAGCTCGGGCGCCAGCATGCCGAAATCGTCGAATCCCTCGATCGGGCCGAAGAGCAGTGGCTGGCTCTGGCCGAGGAGGCCGAAGCAGGCACCGCGGGAGCCCCCTCCCAACACCGGTAGATTCATCCACTGTGATCGACGTCGAGGCAAACACAGAGGCGCTGCGGGAACTGCGCCGGGCCCGGCGCCACAACCGGCTCTCCGAAGTCCACTGGATCGATGCGCTCTACCGCGTCTACATGGTCGGCCTCGCCACCGTGATCTTCATCATGTTCGCGGCGAGCCAGCTGCCCGAGGACCGTCTCGGCGACGCCGACGCCCTGAACTTCGCCAACGAGGCCCCGATGTGGCTCGGCCTCGGTTTCGCCATCGCCGTTGGTGTCGGGCTGCGGTCCGGAGGTCGAGGTGGTCCCCTGGTTCTCGAAGCCCCCGTCGTCATGCACGAACTCATGGCGCCCGTATCGCGCGCTGAAGTCGTTCGTCGCCCGGCCATCAAGCAACTTCGTTTCCTCGGATTCGCCGGAGCTGTCGCCGGAGCAATCATTGGTCTTGTCGCTTCGCGTCGCCTTCCGGTGAACCCTGCTGCGGCCATCGCCTGCGGCGCCGGTGCATTCGGCCTCGTGGGAATTCTCGCTTCCGCGACCGCCATGTTCACGTCCGGACGACGCATCCGCTGGTGGCCGGCCAACACCATCGCTTTCGTTCTGGTGGCATGGTCGGCGCTCGACGTGATCGGCAAGCGAACAACCTCACCGTTCACGATGATGGCGGACATGGCGTTCTGGCCGATCACGTTCCGTGTCACCGGACTCGTCGGACTCGTGATCGTCCCCGCCATCGCATTCCTCGGACTTGCCCGCATCGGCGAGATCTCGATCGAGCACGCGCTGCGCCGGGCCGGACTCGTCGCTCAACTCCGTTTCGCCGTCACACTTCAGGATGTTCGCACCGTTGTTCTGCTGCGCCGCCAGCTCTCGCAGGAGAACGCCCGCCTCAAGCCTTGGATACGCATCGGCCGCGCCAAACGCAAGACGTTCGTTCCTCCGGTCTGGAAGCGCGATTGGCAGAGCTATCTCCGGTTCCCTCTCCCCCGCCTCATCCGCATGGTCCTACTTGCCGCGATCGCCGGACTCTCCCTCGGGCTGGTCTGGCGCGGCACCATTCCCGCCATCATCATCGCGGCCCTCGCCCTCTACCTTGCGGCCTACGACGCATCGGAGCCGACCGCACAGGAAGTCGACCATCCCACGCGATGGGAGAGCTATCCCGAAGCCCCAGGAGCATTTCTCCTGCGCCACCTGGCTGCCGCCTTCACGATCATGGTCCTGCTCTGCCTCGTCGCCGGGGCGGCATCTCTGGTCTTCGTACCGTTCACGGTCGTCTGGAAACTCGGACTCATCATCATCGTTCCCGCCGCTCTGGCCTCGGCAGCTTCGGCCACGATCAGCACCGCACAGGGCGCCCCCGATGTCGCTGCGCTCGCCGGACTCGGTCCCGATGTCATGGGCTGGCTCATGGTCGCCCGACTGGTCATCCCGCCGGCGATCACGGTCATCGCACTGCTGCCGCTGCTGGGCGCTGGTTCCGATGCCGCCCTTCCCGACACGACCAAAGTTGGAAACTCGACGGTGTACGCATTGTTCGCCGTCGGTGCCGCAATCCTCTATCTCCGCACACGGAAGCCGAAGCACCTGTGACCTCAGCATTCAAACTCCCGAAGCAGCCACCCACGCCGGCGACCGAGCCGCGTCTCAATCTGGGTGCCTCGCTGCAGACGCTCGACCTGAGCAAGGACTACGGCGACGGCATGGGCCTCATCACCGAACTCGATCTCGAGATCGGCGAGGGCGAACTCATCATGCTCGTCGGCCCCAACGGCGCCGGTAAGTCGACGTTCCTGGGCCTTGCATCGGGCATGCTCGAGCCGACCAGCGGCTGGGCGTTCATCCAGGGCTTTCCCGCCGGAACCGTCGAGGCCCGCGCTGCGCTTTCGTATCTGCCCGACAGCCCGGTCCTCTACGACGATCTCAGTCTCGGCGAGCACATCGAGTACATCGCCCGCCTCCATTCCACTCAGGACTGGGAGGAATACGCCGACGATCTCGTCGAGATGTTCGGCCTCACGGATCGCATCGACGATCTCCCTTCCCGTTTCAGCCGCGGCCTCAAGCAGAAGACCGGCCTGATCCTCGGACTCATCCGCCCGTTCCGCGTGATGCTCGTCGACGAACCTTTCGTCGGCCTCGACACACCCGGACAGGAAACCCTCGTCGAGGTGCTGAGCGATGTTGTCGAGCAGGGTGCCACCGTCGTGTGCTCCACCCATCAACTCGATCTCGTGTCGCACGCCACCCGATGCATCGGCCTGCGCGACGGCGAACTCGCCTACGACGGTCCGGCCACCGAGTCCAAGATCCGCGAACTCGTCGGCGGTCTCTGAGACTTGGCCGAGACGCCCTATCGCAAAGGGATCCTTTCGGAGCCCCTCGATCTCGACGGAGATGCGCCGCGGGTCAAGCGTCCGCCGCCGGTCATCGCCGCAACACCCGGACTCGAAGTCGAGGTTCGGGGAACGCAACTCTGGGGCGTCGTCGTTGCCTGCGATTCCGCGATCGTCACGATCCGCGATCGAAACGGTCGCGACCATCAGGTCAAACTCCGCGACGGCGCATTCGATGTCAAGGGCCGACAGGTCAGCCTCGCCCGACCGAAGGCATCGGCCGCCCCGGCGCAGCGCACCGCCTCGGGTTCGGTCGCCGTACCGGGAGCACCCGCCCGGATAGCCCGGGCCAGTCGCCTGCTCGTCGAGGGCGTCCACGACGCCGAACTGGTCGAGAAGGTGTGGGGTGACGATCTGCGGGTGGAAGGTGTCGTCGTCGAGTTGCTCGACGGCGCCGACAACCTGCTCGAGATCGTCCGTTCCTATGGCCCCCGCCCCGGCCGGCGTCTCGGCGTGCTTCTCGATCACCTGGTCGACAATTCGAAGGAAACACGGATCGCCGAGGGCGTCGACCATCCCGATGTCCTCGTGACCGGCCATCCCTATGTCGACATCTGGGCGGCTGTGAAACCGAAAGTCGTCGGCATCGCCGCGTGGCCGGAGGTTCCGAGGGGTCAATCCTGGAAAGAGGGTGTCTGCGCCGCACTCGGAGTCGACGATCCCCGCCTGTTCTGGAAGAAGATCCTCAACTCGGTATCCAGCTATGCCGATCTCGAACCGCCACTTGTCGGGGCTGTCGAACAACTGATCGACTTCGTCACCGAACCGGCCTGAACTCCCCCGTCGTCGCCGGCGGGTCCGGAGACCGATTTTCCTGCGGCTAGCGTTTCGCCATGACCGAAACCGCCGTCAACTACGAACTGCAGGGCTCCGTCGCCGTCATCACCATCGATGACGGCAAGGCGAATGCGATCAGCCACGAAATCGCCGCGGCGGTTCGCAGTTCGCTCGACAAGGCCCGGAACGAAGCCCGGGCCGTCGTCATCGCCGGTCGTCCCGGTCGCTTCTCGGCGGGCTTCGATCTTCCGACGATGACCTCCAGCACCGAAGCGGCCCGCGAATTGCTCAGGGCCGGCGCCGAACTCGCCCTCGAGATCCACGAATTCCCGATGCCGGTCGTGATGGCATCGACCGGTCACGCATTCGCGATGGGAGCGATTCTCCTCATGGCCGCCGATGTTCGCATCGGAGCCGAGGGCAACTACAAGATCGGCCTCAACGAAATCGCGATCGGCATGCCCGTGCCCCGCTTCGCGGTCGAACTCGCACGCAACTCGCTCAGCATCGCCGAGTTCACCAAAGCCGTGAACCACGCCACCGTCTACGACTGCGCCGGGGCCGTGAATGCCGGCTATCTCGACCGTCTCGTGCCCGACGACGATGTCGTCGCCACCGCGGTTGCGACTGCCGCCGAACTCGGCGAGCGCCTGCATCCCAAGCCGTTCGCCATCACCCGCGCCAACTGCCGCGGTGAGGCTGTCGACAAGATGCGCCGCGAACTCGACGAGGACATCGCCACGTTCGTCATCGAGCTTCCCGCCGACTGACGAGCTCAGGGCTTCGGTTCGCCACTCTTGACACTTGGCTTGCCGGCCACCCGGATGCTCGCTGCGCGACCGGGGCCGATGGCGCGGTAGGCGGTGAAGAAGACGACGACACCGATCGAACCGATCACACTCCAACGAAGGAGTGGATTCTGGCGATCGGTTCCGACGGTGAGCAGATGGATCGTGGCAAACGCATACAACGCGTAACTCGCAAGGTGCACCCCGTGCCAGAAACGTTTCGGCAGATGGGCCTTCAGTAGCGACGTTCCCTCGACGGCGAGCATCACGTAGAACGCCACGATTCCCCACGCGACCGGCCCCGCCTTCCAATCTTTGGCATAGGGAACGAGCAGCTCGCCGAGACTGAACGGTTCATAGTCGTCGAGGAACAATCCAAGCATGTGGACCAGGACGAAGAGCACCGAGAGTCCGCCGAGGAAGCGATGAACGTCGAGCAGCCACGGACCAGCCGGACGTTTTCCGAGTGCGCGGGTCGACAGGGCGAGGCCCCACAGGACCGCAAGGGCAAGTAGCACCCACGACACGATTCCGGCCGACCGAGACACGTACCACCACAACTTCGAGGCGGCGAGAACGACAGAGAACATTGAAGTCACAATGACACGCCCGAACTGTTGATGAGGTAATCGTCGATCGAACCGGCGGTCAGAACCGTTCCGTCGTCCTGCACGAGCAATCCCGAGAGACCGGCCTGGGCGAGAAGGAACACTCCGTCGAATGGTCCGGCGATGAGTGCGGCCTTTGCATGGACTTCACCCCAGGCCGCGTCGGCGGCGACGACAGTGACGGCAGCAAGTCCGCCCTTCGCCGGCTGTCCCGTGGCCGGATCGAGAAGATGATGCGCCGGACCGTCGACTGTCGACCACTGTCTCCGCAGACGGGAACTGGTCGTGACCGCTCCGGACGAAAGCGTTATCAGCGCAAGATCTCCTCCGGGATGGAAAGGATCGTCGACTGCGACGACCCAACCTTCGCCCTGCGGACTCGAACCACCGACGCTCACATCGCCACCGAGGTCGACGCATGCCCCGACTGCACCACCAGCCAGCAGTCGCTCGAGAACGAGATCGGCACAGCGACCCTTTCCGATGCCTCCAAAATCCAGCGAAACGTTGTCCGGAAGGGTGACCATCAGGTTCTCCTCGTCGACGACGACACCATCAAGACCCGGCGAAGGCCGCAGGGAATCCTGATCCAGTCGACCGGCCTGTTCGGTGGTTCCGATCTCGTCGAACGTCCGGTCGTAACCCGCCGCCACAAGAGCTCCAAGGATCGTGGGATCGAAAAGACCGTCGGTTGAACGCCAAGCGTCGATCGCCAACAGCACGAGCGCGCAGGTCTCCGAACTCACCGCGACCGGCATTCCGGCACCACGGTTGAGTTCGGAGAGTTCGCTGTCGGGGCGGAAGCGACTCCACTTCCGATCAAGTCCATCCAGAAGGTGGATCGCGTCATCAACCATGAGCGAACCGCTCGCGTCGTCTTCGGCCCATACCCGCAGGGTGCAATCGCTCCCCAAGGCCCGAAACGTCCTGATCGATTCCAACATCGGGTGTTGTCTCAGCTCGCCTTGCTACGTGCGGTCGTGGGGGGAGTCGTCGGGCGGGGCGCCTGCGTCGTGGGTGCGGCAGTGACCGGAACGGGAGCCGCTGTGACAGGAGTGGGTGTTGCCGCAGTCGGACGGGGTGTCGCCGGTGGCGCCGCCGCCGACGTGCTTCCACCGGACGTGCCTGCGCCCGATGTTCCTCCCGCAGGCTGTGCGGTCGCCGAACCGGTCGAAGCTCCCGATGACGACGTCTGGGAACCCGGGGCTGCACCGACCGGAACTTCCGAGGGCGGAACGGTGGTTCCGTCAGGCAACAGGCTCGACGTGGATGCCTGCCCGGCGATACCGCCCGAGGCGGTGACGTCGAGAGCGACAGCGGGGGCCTCGGCACCTTGTACCGGAGCGCCCAGGGCGAAGGTGGCGATGATTGCGCAGGTCGCCGCAACACTCAGCCCTGCGGTGAGTGCCCGAGACGCCGGCGCCACCGGCCCCTTTCGACCCTTCGCCGAACGATTGATCGGCAACCGGGTCGTCGGAGCGGACTTCGCTGCAATCTCCTGTGTTGTTTCTATCGATTCATCAGTCATCGTCGTCTTCTCCGTCATCGTCGTCTTCGCCGTCTTCGTGGTCGTCGTCGTCGTCGTAGTGGTCATCGTCGTCATCGATGTAGGGGCTGGTGGTGACGGTCGGTGCCGGTGGTTCGGCAGGAGGCGTCACGTTCTGAGCCGGCGGTGACGTCGGGCTCGGTCCGGTGGGCGCAGCGTCGTTCGTCGAACGGTCACCGACGCCCGACGGGGAAGCCGTCGATCCGTTCGATCCGATCGCCGTGCCGGGAGTCGAGTTCGTCCCGGAACCGGATGCTGCCGAACCACCGGGGACGACGGCAGAGCCGGCGGAAACGTCGGGTTCGCCGACCACGTTCACCGGTGCTCCGGGAGCGACTGTGGTCGAGGCGAAGTCGGCCACGGAGCTGGCGCTCAGGTTCCCGACCGACTTCGGAGCCCCGGATCCCAGGATTCCCACATTTGCGGCGATGGCGCCGGTAGCGGCGGTGACCAGAATGGCGGTCGCTCCGGCAAAGGTGAGTGCGAGGTGTCTGTTCATGAACCGCAACCTACGGGCCCCATGAGAAGCGGGAACCCCGCGGAGGGTAAAGGTTCGGCAAAGTCGGGGGTTGAGCCGGCGAGATCGTGACAGCCTGTCGGAGTGAACCTCCTGCTCATCGAAGACGACGACGCCATCGCCGAGCCTCTCCAGAACGGCCTCGAACGTCAGGGGTTCGTCGTCCGACGCGAATCCACAGGTATCGCCGGCATCGAAGTACTGAACGGTTCGTTTCACCCCGAGATCGTCCTTCTCGATCTCGGTCTCCCCGACATCGACGGGTACGAGGTCTGTCGCCGCATCCGCGTTTCCTCATCGGTGCCGATCATCGTGGTGACCGCACGCGGCGACGAGATCGACCGAGTACTCGGACTCGAACTCGGCGCCGATGACTATCTGGTCAAACCGTTCGGATTCCGCGAACTCGTTGCCCGCATCCATGCCGTTACCAGGCGCACCTCGGGCCGCGACGAAACTGTCGACTCCCCGATTCGCATCGCCGACGGATTCACTGTCGATCTCCGCTCCCGCCGGGCCATCCTCGACGGCAAGGAACTCGCCCTCACGCGCAAGGAGTTCGACCTCCTGGCCCTGCTCGCGACCGAACCCGGAGCCATCCACACCCGCGAAGAGATCCTCGAACAGGTGTGGGATGCCCATTGGTACGGACCCACCAAAACGCTCGATGTCCACATCGCATCTCTCCGGCGGAAACTCGGAGATCCGACGCTCATCGAAACCGTCCGAGGTGTCGGGTTCCGACTCCGCTCCGGTTCGAGCCCCGTCACCAAAGGCACCGAAACCGCCGATACCGGTGAAGGATCGTGAAACGCCGGGTCCTCGTCACCTATCTGCTGCTGACACTCCTGGTTCTGGTTTCGCTCGAAGTTCCCCTCGCCATTTCCTACAGGGACCGCCAGATCGACCAAGTGGAAGCGGGACTCGAACGCGACGCGTTCGTCCTCGCTGCATTCGTCGAGGACACGCTCGAAGGAACCGGCAGTCAGGATCTGCAAGCCGTGGTCGCGAATTACAGCGAACAGACCGACGGGCGGGCGGTCATCGTCGATTCCGATGGTCTAGTGCTCGCCGATTCGGATCCAAACGGCGACGGACAGCGGAATTTCTCCACGCGTCCGGAGATCGCCGCAGCCCTCGACAAGGAAGTGGCGACCGGAACCCGCTACTCGAACACTCTCGGAACCGGTCTCGTCTACGTCGCGGTACCTGTCACCTCGGGACAGACCGTGCATGGCGCGGTCCGGCTCACTTATTCCACCGATCAGGTCGACGCCCGGGTCCACCGTTATTGGCTCCTCCTCATCGGCGCCGGACTCGTCACACTGGCCGCAGCAACCGCGATCGGGATCCTGCTCGCCCGCTGGGTGACGCGGCCGCTTGCACAGTTGCAGTTAGCGGCCACGCGCATCGGCGACGGCGATCTCGACACACGCGCCGACACTGGCGACGGGCCGCCCGAGGTGCGCGATCTCGCCTCTGCGTTCAACACCACTGCGATCCGGTTGCAGCAACTGGTTTCTGCACAGGATCAGTTCGTTGCCGATGCCTCACATCAACTTCGAACCCCGCTAACCGCCCTGCGTCTCCGGTTGGAGATGCTCGAATTCGAACTTGACGGATCGACCAGCGACGATCTCGACGCAGCACTGTCGGAAGTGCAGCGGATGTCCCGACTCGTCGATGGGCTGCTGTCGCTCGCCCGGGCCGAGCGGTCGTCCACCTCCCGACCTGCGCCCGTCACTCTTGCGGGACCGCTTGCCGACAGGAGTGCCATCTGGGATCAGGTGGCCACCGAACGCGGTGTCGTCATCTCGGCGTCCCCCACGACCCTCTCGGGCCGCATCACGACCGACACACTCGATCAGGTGCTCGACAACCTGATCGCCAATGCCCTCGAAGTCTCCCCGCCGGGAACGACCGTCAGCCTGTTCGCCGAGACCGAATCGGTCCGGTCGGAAAAGTTCGTCGCCATCCATGTGGCCGATCAGGGCCCCGGGATGACCGACGAGCAGCGGGAACGAGCCTTCGACCGTTTCTGGCGGGCCGGGACCACACGGAGCGAACTGGGCGGGAGTGGCCTCGGTCTGGCGATCGTGCAGAAACTTCTCGCCTCCGAAGGAGCCGGCATCGAACTCCGCATCGCCGACGGCGGTGGCCTCGATGCGGTAATTCTGCTCCTCACCTAGTCGGTTCACCCCGGAAATCTTCAGATGTTCCGAAACGAAGGGATCCGATCCATGGCGTATCGCAGTAGACATGGTGTACGGAGTTGTCGGCGACGACAACCGACGACAAGGAGTTGTGCATGACCGGTTCGGTTCTGGTTCCGCTTGACGGGTCCCCCCTTTCCGAAAGTGCACTTGCAATCGCATCGGAGATCGCCTCCAGTCTGAGCGCCCCGATCACCCTGCTCACATCAGGTTGGGGAAGCACGGTCGAGGAACTCCAGTCCTACCTGGATGGGCGGGCGGCAACACTCGACGTTCCGGTGACGACATCGGTCGTGCCCGACACGTTCCCGGCGACGGCTATCGCAAAGGCCGTTGCCGATTCCGACGATGCCATCGTCATGGCGACACACGGGCGCTCCGGACTCGGCCGGGCGTTTCTCGGATCGGTTGCCGAAGACGTCCTCAAGCGGACCGACAGTCCGGTCGTACTGATCGGGCCCGGGGTCGGCTCGACGCGGCCGATCGCCGGTGGCGTGCTCGTGCTCACGACCGACGGGTCACCCGCATCCGCCGCAGTGCTGCCGCGGGCTTCGGAGTGGGCCAAAAAACTCCGGATGACCGTCCACGTCGCGTCGGCGACAACACCGAGTGGCATACCGCTCGGAACCTCCGAGGCACCGGAACTCGAGCGAGCGGTGCAGCAGACGGCCGAGTTCCTGCGCGCGCAGGACCTCGAAGTAGTCATCACCTCCGTCGTAGGCCTCGACGCCGCTCAGGCCATCGCCGACTATGCCGACGAACAACAGGCTGCGCTCATCGCCATGGCCACGCACGGCCGGACCGGCTTGGCCCGGACAGCCCTCGGCAGCATCACCATGAAGGTCGTGCATCTGGCCGGTTGTCCCGTACTCGTGCAGAAACCCGTCTCCTGACGCGTGGTCGGCGACATCATCCCCAACACCTAGCCTTCAGGCCATGTCCGAGATCAACTCCTCCCCCGTCTTCGACCATCCCGATCGCCATGTCGGATTCCGGGGTGCATTCAATTTCCGCGATCTCGGCGGTTATCGGGGCCACGGCGGCAAATCGGTCAAGTGGCGCACCCTGTTCCGTGCCGATGCGCTGCACCGACTCGACGAGGTCGAACTCGACGAACTCGCCGCTCTCGGCATGCGCAGCGTGCTCGATCTGCGCACAGCCACCGAGGTCGATCACGGCCGGATCGAAGCAGACCACCTCGGAATCCTCCATCTTCATTTCCCGGTACTCGGGCAAGCGTGGGAGCCCAAGGATCTCGATCCCGACGCCGATGCCGGTGATGTGCTCGGCAGTCTCTACATCGAGATGTTGACCGTCGGGGCACCGGCACTCGCCAACTCGCTGCGCACCATCGCCTCGATCGAATCGCTCCCCGCCGTGTTCCATTGCGCCGCCGGCAAGGACCGCACCGGCGTTCTCGCCGCCATGGTCCTGTCGCTTGTCGGCGTCGACGAGGAAACCATCGTGGGTGACTACGCCCTCACCGGGATCGCCATGGATTCACTCGTCGAACGGCTCAAGCAGGACAGCCCCGAGGCGCTGACCGCCATGAACGATCAACCCTCCGCCTATCTCGCCACGCCACCCGAGGCCATGACGATGTTCCTCGCCCATGTGAACTCGACCTACGGATCGATGACCGGTTACGTGAACCACATCGGCATCGAGTCCGACGTCATCGACTCGCTTCAGGCGAATCTTCTCGACTGAAGCGGCCGGGTCAGTTCAGCGACGGCGACGTTGCCAGATCAGGACGGCAGCAGCCGCGAAAAGCGCTGCGGCGAGTGCGATCACGAGCTTCGACTTTCCCGGCTTTGCCGGTGACGAAACGATTGGTGAACCGGTGAACGAAGGTGCCCGTCGGGGCATCTGCGGAGCGGTGTCGATGAGGATCTCCTCACCGACTGCATCCACGATCACGGCGTCGGCTTCGGCGAGTACTTCGACAGTCGAATCGGCGGTGCGCACGATGACATCGTCACCGGCTTGGGTGATCTCGATGTCGGCATCGGCGGTGTGGACGATCGTCTCGCCACCTCGGGTGACTTCGATCTCGACACCTTCGGGAAGACCGGGGGTGACCGGATGGTGTTCGAGAATGGCATCGACGGGCGCAGGTTCCGTCGACGATGGAACCGGGCGACCGCGACCGCGCTGGGGGTTATACGACGACATCGGATTCTCCTGACGGGAGCGCAACAGCGGCAACAGCCGGGTTCGCCCCGGATGTTCCGGCAAGCTCGGGGACAACGGTACTCAGGAGCACGTCGAATTCGACAGCGGCCTCGCTGGCGCCTTGACGGTTGCCGAGACCGTGGATCGGAAGGGATTGTGCCGATGCCTCGGCAACAGCCGCCCGCAGATGGACGGGAGCAAGCACCTGATCGCCGTACTGCTCGAGCAGTGCGGTGTGCCAGTAATGCGCATCGCGGGTCCGACCGAGGCGGTTGACGGCGACACCGGCGATCGCGGGACGTCCGTCGCGACGGGACGCTATGCGGGAGATCGTTTGCTGGATGTTGGCCACTCCGTCCGAAGCCCACGCGCCGGGTTCGGTGACGATGAGCGCCCGATCGGCGGCGAACAGACCGTTGATCGTGAGCAGACCGAGCGACGGTGGGCAGTCGATGACGACGAGGTCGTAACCGTTGTTCTCGAGCGCCTGCTGCAATCGGTCCTGCGCTCCGATGGCGTCATTGGCGAGGTGCGGTTCGCGGGCGGCAAGTGCCGGGGTGCTTGCCAGGGCGTCAGGAGCGGTTCCGCCCGGAACCGTCCAGGCGGAGGGCACCGCCAGCGAGCGAGCCGATCCGGGTCGGTCGACCTCGAGAGCGGTGTCGACGGTGGTTGCCGGCTCCCAGATGCCGAGTCCGCTGGTGGCGTTGGCCTGCGGATCGAGATCGACCACCAGCACCTTCGCTCCGCGGAAGGCGGCGGCAGAGGCAAGGCCGAGGGCGACGGTGGTTTTGCCCACGCCGCCCTTCTGATTGACCACGGCGACAACAGGCATGGCACAAAGGTACCGCGGGACCCCGCCGCAGGCCGACAATCATCGGGGAAATCGGAGCTTTGAGGAATAAGCGGCGTCCATTTGCTGCTTACCCGACCATGACAGTCACCCAAGGACAGCCCGCGCCCGATTTCACCCTCCCCGATCAGGACGGATCGGCCGTATCGCTCGCATCGCTCGGTGGGCAATGGGCGGTCGTGTACTTCTACCCGAAGGACGACACGCCCGGATGCACGGCCGAGTCGTGTTCGTTCCGGGATAGCTACGAGGCCTTCACCGATGCCGGCGCCAAGGTCGTCGGGATCAGTTCCGATTCGGTGGAATCACACAAAGCCTTCGCCCTCAAGTACAACCTTCCGTTCACGCTGCTTGCCGATGTCGACGGAACCGCCCGCAAGGCGTTCGGCGTGGGCAAGACCTTCGGCCTCATTCCCGGGCGCGTCACGTATGTGATCGATCCCGAGGGCATCGTGCGCGGCACGTTCACGTCGCAGTTCAAGCCCAAGAAGCACATCGACGAGGCTCTCGCCATCATCTCGGGTTCCTGAAGATTGCTTGGTGACGGAATGTTCGAACATTCCGTCACCAACTGTTTGTTCAGTCGAAGCCCTTGAGGACGCCCATCTTCCGAAGCAACTTCATGTCCGCAAGAAAATCCATCTGGCCCTGAAGTAGATCCTGCGACCCGTTCGAGCCATTGCTCGGAGGACGGGCCGCGACGTTTGTCGGAGGCCGCATCCGTACCGGTTGGCCGACAGCCGATGAACCGTTTCCGCCGACCGCTGCGCCCGGTTGCACCGGGACTCGGGCGGCTGACGGTGGCCTCACCGTCGCGCGATTCGCTGCCGAGGCCGGGGCGCTTGCCTTGCTTGCTCTCCCGTAACTTCCGCTCACTCCGGCCGACTTGCTGTACTTCGCGTCGTTCAGAACGATGCGAACCAGATCGTTGTTCTCGGGGATCGACTTCTGATAGCGGACCCAGCGGATCTTGCCGATGATGGAACCCGCGGCGATTCCGGCAAGAAGGCCGACGAACACTGTTGCGAAGTCGACGTCCGAAACGGTACCGAGGGCTATCTGCACTGCCAAGTTCGCGAAACCGGCGAGCGTGCCGATGATTCCGCCGAACACCATCGCCGCCAGCGGCGCGAACGATGCCGGAGCCACAAGGCTGCCGGCCGCGCCGGCCATGGCCACGAGGCCCATGCCCAGCCAGGTTGTCCAACTCGGATCCTGCACCGACTCTCCCGACGGATCGTCCATTGCGAGCGGACTCTGGTTCGCGTAGTCGTAGCCGTTGGCCGATCCCCCGGAGACCGGATCGAGCTGAACGAAACGGCCGAGAGCGGGAACGTAGACGCGCGATCCCATCGCGACAATTGCGACCGCGAGTGCCGCGGTTTCATTGCCCGTCGCGGCCTGCCACGAGAGATCCGGGAGGCCCGGATCCGCAGGAGTCGGAGCGGTGAGCAACTGACCGAACGGATCGAACACCGCGACGTCTCCGATCAGGGATCCGGCATCGTCGGTGGAGAAGAACCGGTCGCCCGAGATCGTCGTGTAGTCCCACTGGTTCGGTACCGCAGGTGCCAGCGATCGGGTGAACAGGACGCCACCCGGCAAGGTCATGATCTGTGCGACGGGGCGCTTCTCCTGATCGAGAACAATGCCTCCGGAGGCATAGAACACGGTTGTCGTGGCACCGGCCACTGTGGTCCGCTTGGAGAAGATCGCACCGTTGACATCGCGGTCGTAGCCGATTGTGATGGTTCCATCGGAGACCTCGACCAGAAGATTCGATGCGTCGTAGGTGAATGTGTTCGAACCCAACGTCGTCGCGTTGCCGCGCTCGTCATAGACGATTCCGCCCGACGCGGTCGGATCGTTGGTCCCCGTCAGACGATCGGCCGAATCGTACGCGTAGGCATAATCCGCCGAGGAAACACCGTTCACCGTCTGCCTCTGCGTCGACCGATTCGAGTTGGCGTCGTACGTGTAGTCCCAGGACTTCTGTTCCGACACAAGTCCGGCACTCACCGATACCGCCGAGAGTCGACTCGATGCGTCATGCGTGTAGTCGAACGTCGACGTGCGTCCGTTGGCGGCGAGGGTCGCCCGGGAGGTCGCTCCTCCGGCGGAGAGAACGCGGCTGGAGGTGAAACTTCCGCCGTTGCCTGCCGTGCGCACGGCGGAGACGAGACGATCCGAATTGTCGTAACCGAATGTCGAGATGACACCGTTTCCGTTGGTCACCGTCGTCGGCAGGCCGAGATCGTCATAGCCGACGGTCGCCATCGTTCGGCCATCGATCGCAATCGACTGAAGTCGTCCGAACTCGTCATAGGTGTTGCTGGAAACCGATGGAGCCGACCCCGGGGCCGTCGTCGTCGCGGATGCAGCCTGTCCGGTACGGGTGTCATACGTATTGACGACGACCACCCCGAACGGGTCGATCGTCTGAACCGTTCGTCCGGCGAGATCAACCTCGACCGAGGTCGTGGTGACTTCGGTGCCGAGGGTCGCCGTCACCGAAGACATCAACGGGTTGCCGCCGACGGCGTAGTCGTAAACGGACTTGGTGACCCGTCCCATGTTCAGCGTCTCGGTCGAGAGAATCCGGCCCGCCGAGTCGTAGATCATGCACTGGGTTGCGCCGTTCGCCATCGCCGTCGCAGCGACTCGTCCGGCCGCGGTGTACCACTGCTGTGCCGAAGGCCCGTCGCCACCATCCGGACCCGGAGTGATCGTGCCCTTCGAAGCGCCGGCCTGCACAACACTCTTCGCTCCGGGACACGGCGCCGTGGCCGACTCCTTGTCGCCCCACCATGTTGATTGCAGTGCGTTCCCGCCCGGCAGCGTGGATGTCACGGCCCGGCTCCAGCCCGCGGCCTCGTACGTCACCTTCGAGACCGACCCGGCGCCATTGGCACGCGATGTCAGCAAGCCGGTCGCCGGGTTCGAGTACGACGAGCGGGAGATGTTTTCGACATCGGACCGCACCGCATTCGGATCGATCACATTCATTTCGGTGGCGTAGCCGTACTGCGGCCCGAGGCGATCGGTGGGAATCGACTGCGAACCGCCGCCGGTGTCCGGCCCCGCCCAGGTCAGATCGATCGATGAACGCGACTCGCCCGATGACACGTCGACCCGAATGGAAACCGGCCCTGCCGGCAACGACACGGCGTCGCATCCACCGTTCTCACAGGCGATGTTGGCCACGCGGAGTTTTGCATTGGTGTTGCCGGACTGGAACCGGTACGAACCGGCCTGACCGATCGTGAGCGCGCCGGTCATGAGGGCGGACCAACCCGCGTTGTTCCCCGCCGGTGACGAATCCCAGTTGAGGGTCAGCGAGGGCGCCAACTTGCCCCCCATGACCGGACCGAGTTCCTGGATGGCGTTGTCACCACGCTCGGAGGCCGAGGGCCAGTACGTGACGTCGAGGCCGCGCATGGCCACGCCTTCGGCAGAATCGGCATAGGACTCGTCGTACTGACGCAGTGTCGCCTGCGCCGAACTCAAGTCGCGCGACGGACCCTTGGTCTCGACGAGGAGACCGTCCACGAATCGATTGGCGGTCACGAGGCCCGTGAAATCGCTCACCGACAACAGCTCACCCGACGCGAAGTTCCAGGAACTCACCCGCTCCTGCCCGAGGATGTTGCTCTCCCTCAGGGCGAAGAACGTCGTGGAATCGAAGGTCACGGTTCCGAGCTCACGCCCCAAGCAGCCGTCGCTCACTGTCGTCTGCGATCCCTCGTTGATGTACGTCCGCGTGCAACGGGTACCACCGACCGACGGAGCGGGTTCCGTTGCGCTGAGAACTCGGCCTTCGGGCGTGTAGAGGATCTCGGACCAGTAGGCGGAATCGTCAGGCGAGATCAGATTCGATGCTGCCGCAACCGCGACGAGCGGCGAGCGGGTGCGGGCGATGCGCCCCGCCGCGTCGTATGCGACGTCGGAAACCACAGCTCCATCTGCACCGGCCTCCGCGTAATCGACCATGCGACCGATCGACACCGAACCGTCGGGAAGGGTCACGTAGGAAACGGAACTCGTCGAGCCGTCCCAGAACTTCACCTGGCACACCATGCCGGTCGGAGCGGCTACGAAACCGGATACCACCTTCGGACACGAGCCGCCGCCGTAGATCAGATCCACGGAACGCCCCGAGACCGGATCGGTGATCGAACGCAGAAGCCCACCGGCCCACTCCTGCTGCAGCATCGCTTTCCCGTCACTGGACACGCCGGTGAGGTTTGCGGTGCCGTCGCCGTTGTCGTCGAGGAATGTCGATGTCGATCCCTTCGATGTCACCGACCACGACTTGTCGGGATTGGCGATGATCACGGGAGCCAGACCCGATGTGTCGAGCGAGTCGCCCGAGAGTTTGACTGCATCCCACGAGCCGCCCGCACCTTCGCGGTAGTTCGAGACCTGTCCGTTCTTCGCGACGAGCCCGACGCTGCCGTCCTCGCGCGTCACGACCGACACGTAGGCGCTGCCGCTCGACGACAGAAGTTTCCAACCGTCCGGTACTCCGGGGTCCACCGGATTCGATCCTTGGAACTGGAGGCCGATGCCGACCGAACCGCCGAGCGACTGCATCGCATGCGACGCCCACGAGTAGGCCGCCTCACCCGACGAGAGGTTGGTGGCGACCCCGCCGACCGTGTCGACATCCTGCACATCCGCCAGTTGAGTATCCACCGAGAACGTACCGGCAACCGATTGTTGCCCGTCGCTGGTCGCGATCCATGTGTAGGCCTGTCGATCGGTCAGGGTTCCGAGAGGGATGCGCGCACTTGCACCGTTCTCCTTGAACTGCTTGGACCCGAATGTCGACGTGCCACCCGAGAGATCGGTGACGGTGAAGTTCCATGCGCCGGTCGCCCCCGGAACCACGAGCGTCGGCGAGAGTGAACTCGACACCCACGAGTCTGGAGCGACTGTCGCTCCGAACCACAGGGGCACCCGCTCACCGGAACCGGTACCCGCCGGCAGTGCCGGAAGATCGACCGGATTCCCGGCGGCACCGCCGGCCGAACGCGACGGGGAATCGTTCGAGCCCGCGCAGCCTGAGGCCAACAGGGCGAACGAAACACCGACTGCTGCGATGCCGAGAAGAAGCGGGCGGATGCGGGGCGCAGTGGAGATCGATGCCATGAGTCAACACTGTAGACTCCGGATCACCATCGCCCGGCATCACCTCGGCATCATCCCGGGGTGTACCTCGTCGGATCGGAAACTCCGGCATCGGCGAAACCCTTCGCCCGCAGGAGGCAGGCCTCGCAGTGTCGACATGCACCCCCGTCGGCGCCGGGGTCGTAACAAGTCGAGGTGCGGCTGTAGTCCACGCCGAGTCCCAGGCCGAGCTCGACGATCTGCCCCTTCGTCAGGGCGATGAGCGGCGTGTGGATCACCAATGGATCTCCCTCGACCCCGGCACGGGTCGCGAGGTTGGCCATCGACTGGAACGCTTCGATGAACTCGGGGCGACAATCGGGATAGCCCGAGTAGTCCACCGCATTCACTCCGATGTACACATCGGACGAACCGCGCACTTCGGCAACCGCCAACGCGAAGCTCAGGAAGATGGTGTTGCGCGCCGGGACATACGTGATCGGAACACCGGAATCGCCGGGCTATTCCGCCGCAAGTTCCTCCAGTGACTCATGCTTCGGAACGTCGAGCGACCCGTCGACAAGAGCCGAACCACCGAACGCGGCGAGATCGATGTCGGCGATGAGGTGCTCGACGCCTTCCGACGCAGCGATCGCTGCGGCGCATTCGAGTTCGACGGTATGCCGCTGTCCGTAACGAAAACTCAGTGCAACGGGCGTGAAACCCTCGGACTTCGCAATGGCAAGACACGTCGTCGAGTCGAGACCGCCCGAGAAGAGCACAATGGCGATGCGACTCGTGGCTGCCCCGGTCACTGGATACCGCTCCACAACAGCCGTTGCGCGCCTGCGGGATCGTCGACGAGTTCGCGCACCGTGTCGAACACCATGACCGGCCACTCGGCACCATCGGCCTCGGGCCATTCCGGAAGGTCACCGGAGTTCGGATCTCCGGCGCGGGCGAACGCCAACCACGCGTCCTGCATGGCGTCGGACAACCGGCAGAGGTCCTCCCCCGCTTCACCGCCGAGGAAAATCGATGCACCCGGGTTGTCGAGCACTCCGAAGACGAAGGGGATCTCGAGCGCGTGGCACGATCCGAGCACGCCGCCGAACGCGGGGCTCTTCCAGGAGAAGAGGTACTGCCATGTCGGGGCGAGGCCGTGCATGCGCGCCTCGATCAGCCGCAGCGCCGGGATCCGGAAACCGGAGTCGGTCAGCACCGCGCTCCAGAGTTCATCTGGTGACGCGTCGGGAAATGCTGCGGCATAGACGTCGTGAACCTCGTGCCTGTCACCGAATACGCGTTCGAGCCGATCGAGGAGTTCCGGATGATCGAGGCTGCTCGGGCTCATCAGGCGGAAGAGGTTCCACTCGTCGAGATTCGTTCCGGTGAGCAACGGAACGTCCGCAGCCTCTCCCGACATGACTGCAGCGAGCGGGTCCATCGGCAACCATTCGCCATCGACCACGGGCTGCGACGCCATGGCCAGCGCCAGCCCGGTCGGACCGGCGATTGCCGACGTGTCGGCGAACAGTGCCCCTTCGACCGAGCCGCCCGCGTCGATGATCGTCTCGGCCGAAGCGGCAAGAACATCCTCGATCGACGTGGCGCCGAGTTTCGCCATGACGCGGGACGTGATCACCGAGGCAGTCTCCGGCGTGAACGTGTTGGACGCAGCCCCGCTCTGCGCAATGGCCCGGTGGAAAAGCCCGCGTGCCGCCGGCAGCGCGAGAAGCGTGGACACACTCATCGCCCCGGCCGATTCGCCGAAGATCGTCACGTTGTCGGGATCGCCGCCGAAAGACGCAATGTTCTGCTTCACCCATGCAAGCGCCGCCGCCTGGTCGAGCAGACCGTTGACCCCACTGGAGCGGTACCGGGAATCGAGATCACCGAGCCAGAGAAAACCGAGTGCACCGAGGCGATAGTTGATCGTGACCACGACGACGTCACCACGCGTCGCCAGCGAACTTCCGTCGTACCAGGGAATCGACGACGAACCGCTGTTGAAACCGCCACCGTGGATCCACACCATCACCGGCCGTTTCGTTTCGTCGCATCCGGGGGTGAACACGTTGAGGAAGAGACAATCCTCCGACATGTCCTTGACGGCATCACCGAGGAATGCGGTGATGCCACCTGCGGACTGCATGGCCGTGGCACCGAATTCGCGACCAGAGCGGACTCCGTCCCACGATTCGGGCGGCGCAGGCGGCATGAATCGACGGTCTCCGATGGGTGATGCCGCATACGGGATCCCGCGGAACTGCCAGATGTCGCCGTCGGCGAATCCTTCGATCCGGCCCTGCGTGGTCGCAACAATCCCGGTTTCGTCCATGAATCCCGCTCTCCGCTCACTCTGTGATGTTTCGCCACGCTACCCGTCGCAAAGAATCCGCTCCCGGCGGTATCGAATCGGAGTTCGCGGGTGTTGACTGCCAGCGTGAGCATTCCGTCAGACACTCCAATCGACATCCCCACGTCGTCGCCATCGTCCGCCCCCGGGTCCGTCACCGGTTCCCCCCGCAAGGTGCTGGTCGCAGGGGCGACCGGGTACATCGGAAGGCGGCTCGTCGCCGAGCTCGTCGAGGCCGGCCACAGCGTGAGGGCGATCGCCCGCAATCCCGCCAAGCTGGCCGACGAGGAGTGGGCCGACCGCGTCGAGATCGTGACCGGCGACGTGCTCGATCCCGCATCGCTGGTTCCCGCCTTCGCCGACGTCTCGGGCGCGTACTACCTCGTGCACTCGATCGGAGGCAGCGGCGATTGGGAGGAACGCGATCGCCTCGCGGCCGCCAACTTCCGCGATGCCGCCGCCGCCGCCGGCGCGACCCAGATCATCTATCTCGGCGGTCTCGGTGACGATGCCGGTGCATCGCTCTCGCCTCACCTCAAGAGCCGCCACGAAGTCGGCCAGATCCTTGCGTCCGGCCCGGTGCCCACAACCGAGTTGCGCGCCGCCGTCGTGATCGGTTCCGGCAGCGCCTCGTTCGAGATGCTCCGCCATCTCGTCGAGGTCCTCCCCGCGATGATCACACCCAAGTGGGTCAACACGAA
>CAEZUP010000016.1_pt1 | contig 28210 bp, 25 predicted proteins | sample 7264511 | NCBI WGS metagenome assembly CAEZUP01 (sample SAMEA6813833, study PRJEB35770) | uncultured Microthrixaceae bacterium | biome: Freshwater; feature: Freshwater reservoir; material: water | place: Czech Republic | collected 2016-04-20 | depth 0.5m m
CGTTCGACGAGTCCGGATTTCGCCCTGTCGGCTCCGCCCAGAACCCGGAAAAGGGTGGTTTTCCCGGCGCCGTTTCGGCCCACGAGACCGACTTTGTCTCCGGCCCGGACCTGAAAGGTCACGCCGTCGACGATGGTCTTGCCACCGATTTCTACGACGAGGTCCCTTACATTCAGCACGCTTCAGTCAATCACCCCTGAGAGGCCCCCAAATTCAGGGCCTCCCGAGCAGGGCTTATGCCGGTGGGGGACCGAGGTAAATGGAAACCGGATCACCCCGGCGGCGCGTGGACTCGACTCGTCGGAGCAAGTCCTGATCGACTCCCGCCAGCATGGAACCTTCGGTGTCGACGTTGCCGCCTCCGGTAGCGAGAGCCTCGGCGAGATCGGGTCGGCCGGCTGCGGTGAGTTGCCGGGCGAGTTCGGACTCTTCGGTGAAGTAGGCGATGCGTTCTTCCGGGGTGAGCGGGTCCCAGGACGCCAGGAGCCTCACATCCGGGTGCCCACGCCAGAACCAGGCGGCATCGGCGTTGACGACCCAGACCGTGGCCTCGGGTGTCCGGGCCTCGGTGGATCGGTGATCGCCGAACCGGTAGGACTCGGAGTCCTCGGTGACGACCTTGAGGCCATGGCGCTCGAGGTCGAGCCGGATGGCATCGGCATAGGAACCCCAGATCGAACCGGTCGACTGCACGATCACCGGACCGGAACCGGCGAGTTCGGTCTCGAGTGTCGGAAGCAGGTGTCCGAGGATGGCGGTCGCCGACGGACCCGGGGCGGTGGTTGCGGAAATCAACGAAGTCGTGTTTCGTCCCGTCTGGAAGGTGACCACGAGACAGACGAAGCCGAGCGCGACAGGTCCGAATCGGCGGAGCACGTCCGGGATCTGGACGAGACGCGAAGCGGCCGACAACAACGACCAGGCGATCGAGAGCCAAAAGAGGCAGGCGACGATCCACCACCATCGCACCAGGTAGCCGAAGAGCGGGCCGGTGATCCTCGAGGTGGCGATGATTCCGGCGAGTGCGAGGACACCGACAAGAATCTGGAACCGGAATGCCGAACCGCATCGCATTCGCCATGCGCCGAGTGCGGCGACGCCGAAGGCGAGAATCGGCACGGCGAGGCCGAGGCCGGAGGAACCCGGAAGTGCTCCATCGAGCCCGGCGGGCTCGATGGATCCGAGCCACGGCGCATCGGGCACCGCGAGATGTCGGGCGGCCTGACCGAGAGCGGTCCCGAATCCGGCGGGCGATTCGGATCCCGAGAGGAAATAGGAACCGATGGCGCCGAGGTTCCCCGATCCTGCGAACTGGTCGACGAGGACAGGGAGCCAGCTGAGAATCCCGATGATGACGAGGGAGCCGGTGAGCCAGCGTCGCCTGCGTCTGTCGGGTGGCATGAGAGGGACAGTTCCGCGACGTTGCCATGCAAGTGCCCACGCTGCGGCGCCAACCGCAAACACCGTGACCGCATAACCGACGTGGCTCTGCACGAGAAATGTACCGGTCAGAAGCAGCGCCGGCCACGCCCAGTGGTCACCCTCGGCGCCACTCCACGCGAGGAAAACGAGAAGCACGAGGGGGAGAAGGGTTATGTACGGATTCCATGGATCGCGCAACATGGATGGACCCATCGAGTGGACGAGAACCGCCAGGGCGACCGATGTGAGCGCGACCAGGGGCAGGCGGCCGCGTCGCCAGGCGATGGCGAGAACTGCGCCGGTCACCGCACAGGCGAACAACCCCGAACCGGCGAGGAGGTCGACCGATCTTCCTCCGAGAAGGTTGTAGGGAATGGCGAGCAGCCAGTAGAGGAGGGGCCCGGGATGGTTCCAGCCAAATCGTGAATAGGGGCCGAGCAGGGGCGTGTTGTGGCCGACGTCGGCGACCCGCATCGCGAGCACCGCCCAGTCCCCGGTGGGGTACCAAGGGAGATCGAGAGCGGCGGTCGCGGCCTGATAGACGGGTCGAATGGTGACAACGCCGAGCACCACCGCAAGGAGCGCTTCCCGATGCCGGACGACTCGGGACGAGAGCGCAGCGGGCGACCGGGGACGGAGCGCCGGACTCGGGGGAAGGATTTCGGTCGTCATGGGATTCGGGGTGAGGGTACCGGACGGAAAACCGCGGAAAGAGACATGGCCGGCAACCGACGGACCTCAGGCGGCTGGCGGCGGCGGCGGGGCGCCGGCTCCCCGCAGGAGGAGTTCGATGGACGAGCCGCTGTTTTCCCTGCCTGTGGGGGAGGGACAATTCTCGAGCAGGAGAAGTCTCAGCACCGTGGCGATGAATGACGCCACATCCAGATCGGCGTCGAACTGGCCGGCCGCCTTCGCTTCGAGGGCGCAGGTCATGTACGTCGAATAGGAGCTGTGCTGAACCAGTTCGGGAAGTACGCGGGTGGCCGCTCCGGCATAGAGGAGTACGACGCTCTGGGCGATGGCCGGCGAACGTCGGAGTTCCTCGGCGCTCAACTCGAGCATGGCCCGCAGGTCGGTGATCGGATCGCCGGTGCGCTCGAGCATCTCGAACCGTTCACTGACGTTGAGTTCGAAGATCGCCATGGCGAGTCCGGACTTCGATCCGAATGCCTGGGCGAGAGTCCGTTCCGGGAATCCCGTGACGACCGCAATTTCTGAAAGCGAGAGTTCGGTCCAACCGATCCGTGTGATGAGCCTGCGGGTCGCGACTGCAACCTCTCTTGCCGCATCAGGATCGAGGGGCCTCGGAGGATTGGCCGACGACAGTTCGTCAGCCGACATCTGTGCGCTCTTGATGGCGAGGCCGGAGGACGGCCAGGAGTTGACCGGATCGAATACCGCTTCAAGATCGCGCTGATCATCGACCCGAGCGGTGATCACGAGCAGAAGCGTCAAGGCCACATATCCGTAGATCTCGCGGGGCATGCCCTCGGGGTCGATGCGATGGCGGGCGGCGAGGGCGTCTGTGATGGTGGCGTAGATGGCGCGGAGATGCTCGTCATTGACGGGAGCGCGGGTCTTCCTTCCCCAGTTCTCCCTGAGGAAGACGTGGGTGCGCTCCGAGCGTTGCTCGATGAGCTTGTAATGCTCCCGCAATCGCTCGGCGACTTCCGGATCGTCCATCTGCGAGAGGAATCCGAGGCGGATTCGCAGCGCGGGGTCGGCGAGTACCGCGTCGAACTGGGCATCGAACGCGGAGAGGAATCCGGCCACGATGTCGGGTCCCGTCAGCCTCATGTTCGTGATCGCCTCGCTGACGGCGCTGGTCTTGACGACGGGCTCGCGATGGGCGAGGTGCTCGATCAGGTCGTCGAGATAATCCTTGGTCGACGGCCAGTAGGAATAGAACGTGGATCGTGTCACGCCGGCCGCTTTGGCCACCCGGGCCACGGTGTATCCCCCGAAGAGAACCGACGGCGGTTCGTCGATCCAGAGGTTGACGCCCGCCTCGAGGATACGGGTCTGCATTTCGGGTTTGATTGCCGTCTGACCTGGGTCGGACATGGTTCCGCCTTGCTTGCCGGGTCGATGACCCGACACAGGTGTCGAGTGGGATGGTCAAAACTGTACGTTGCCGAACGGTTGCTAAGGGTGGACACTTACTACACGCGGGACCAGGAAAAGTGGTGGCCGGGGCGTCGGGCAATTGGGTTGCCCGACGCCGGCCAGACAGGAAGTGGCGGCAGATGAGCGACAGCGGAGTTGGGGACAAGGTGACGGGACAGGACGATCCGGGTTTGTTCTCGGATTCATCAACCGTTTCGAATGGCCCGCTCGAGGTGCTCGAATACCTCGGGACTGGTGACGTGGCCGCCGCCCATCAGGTGGCCCGGGCCCAACTCGCTTCTGCGGGTTCCGATGTCGCCGCGCTCGCCCAATGGCGACGATGGGCCGCGATCTGCGCATTCTGGGAGGGCGATTTCGCACACGTGGAAGAGCTCGGTTCCGATGACGGGCTCGAGGGGGAACTGCTCCGCGGCGCGATTCATGCGCTGCGTGGCGACGAGCCGGAGGCGGACGAAGCCTACGAGCGGGCCCTCGAAATCGCTCTGGCTGCTGGAGATCCGGTCCTGGAAACATCGACACGCGCCCTGCGGGCCCAGTTCATGGCCGGCTTCGATCCCGAACGCTCACTCGAAGACTCCCGGTTGGCGGAGCAACTGGCTCGGTCGACGAATCAGGACTGGTGGGTTTCATTCGCCCGGTTCACCGAAGCTGTTGCGCTCGATTCCAGCGGAAGATTTGCAGAAGCAGCGGCCGCCTACGAGGAAGCGGTTTCGGCAATTCCGACGGTTCTCGAACGGGCGGCAACGGAACTGCACTTTGCCGAGTTCTCCATTCGTTCGGGCGACAAACAGCGCGCCATCGCCCTGCTCGATCACGTGATCCCGGTGTTCGAACGGGCAAATGCGAAGTACTGGCTCACGCGGGCGCTGTTGGCCCGGGCCTCGGTGGAGCGAGATCGAGGCGGTCGTTGGCTCCGTCAGGCTCGCGCCGTCGCCGGCGACGATCCGGCTTATGCGCGATTGTTCGTCCCGATCCGGGGTCTGAGCATCAAGATCGGCCCGACGTCGTCGGCGTTCATGGGTGACGAACCGGTCTCGTTCCTCACCCGTCACGCCGAACTGGCGCTCTATGCACTCGTGATGGCGGGTTCCGACGGAGTTCCCGCTGACGATCTCGCCGGATGGCTCTGGCCCGACAGCAGCCTCCAACGCTCGCGTCCGCGTCTACGGACGCTGTTGTGGCAACTGCGCAACGGGCTCGGGTCCGAGGCATGGCGGGTGCAGCGATCGAGGGGAATGGTCGGCATCGACTTGAACGGCGTGGATGTCGAGTATTCGGCTGACCCAGCGGAGTCGATGGTCATGTTCACGAATTTCGGGCTCGACCAGCCATCGTTCTTCGGGCCGAGTCTTTGATCGGTGGCCGGCCAAAGCCCGATTCCAGCGGATAACAGTTAATGACGCTCGTCGATCAGGGGGTCACGTGGATCTTGACCGGGGGAGGGGTCGGGAGATTTCGATCCATTGACCATGCAGTGAGTTCGTAGTCATTCGGTTCGAGCTTCGGCGGTTTGCCATCTGGAAGGCATGACCCAAGGCCCCTGTTTTGAGAACCTGAACACATGGAGTCGAGTGTCGAGAACGTGATCGGGACACGCATCTCCCCGACTGCGATCATCCAAAGGCCCGCGCACGTGAGTGCCGGAAGGTCCTGTCCGCGTCCGCTTCTGCGAAGCTCTGGCGTGTACAACGTGCACGCCTTCGACACGATTGGCGCTCCTGTCCGATTGTCTAGGACGATCCAGCCACTGCCGTTCTCGCCGGCAACGAGTTCGGTGTCAACGATCTCGAAGTGGGCGGAGAAGGGAACATCCGAAATTGTCGTTATTGTTGACTCACTTCTCGGAACCGTCTCAATGTTCGATGTGTTCGAACAGGCGGCGAGACCTGCACTGAAAACGAGCGCCGCAACGACAGCGACGAACCGGCCTGACGGTGAGCCGCTGGCAGATGCGAGTCGACGCGAGCTACAGCTACCGGCGACACGTTCCCCGAGCGGCCGAGGACGTTGCCAATGGATGTGATTGTTCTCTCTCATGGATTCGACGGGGTATTCAACGCGAGACCCCAGATGAAGTTATGGAAGGCGATTGGAGTTCCCACCGAGTACGGCGGACTGCCATTCGGATTCGACGAGGTGATCGTCCCGACCGCTCCATACCCGTAGATCGTCGAGAGGCTTATGTAGCCTCCGCTGTCGCCGTTGAGTGACGCAGATCCGTCCCATATGAATGCTCCTGCGACGTGAGTAACCCCGGAACTTGCGTCAATGACAGGGGTGTCCGATCGGTTGACCTGAGTTATGACGCCACAATTTGTACCTCCCCACGCTGCTGTGGTCATTCCCTGGCCGCAGACCGAATACCCGACGATGGGGTCGACGCCGGCTTGCGTCGTCCGACGGACGCCATTGCCAGGTCCCTCCCAGAAGAAGCGACTCGAGTTCGTGGAGATAATCTGAACGTCTGGATAACCATCAGCGAAAATCGATGCCGAAGTGGACCCGACCGGGTTGTTGAGCAACGGGTTACCGAAGCTGGTGTTGAAGTAGGTGAGAGATCCGCAGTGTCCTGCTGACAGGAGGAATCGAGCCCCTGATGCGTTGTGGGCACCGGGTCCACTCGTGCACCTCAGGTGGGCCGAACCAAACAGAGCGAATGCGAGTGCGTCGCCGCCGTTCCAGGGAGCGGAGTCGGCAAACCGTCCAACCGTTGCATATGACGAGGCCGGCTTGACGAACGTGAAGGCGATTTCGGGGAACATGTCTTTGAGCGTTCCCTGAATTGGTCCAACAAGTTCGGCCGATTCGATCACGAGACCGATCGCATCGAGACCGACCGAATCAATGGCGAAACCTGCCAAGTCTCCGTTCATAGCGTTGCGGTCGAGGATGATCTGCCGGACTTCTAATCGACGTTGATAGCTCACATTTGTTGATTCAAACTCGAATGTTGTCGATCGACCGAGAGTCCCACGCGATTCGTCTGCGATCGCGCCGACATATTGCCGAAGTTGAGCGCCCTCATCGCGTTCGGAATCGACGAGACCGATGACGAGAGTCGAGTTGTCGATTGCCCGAATTCCACCGAACGCTCCAGGGAACCGACCTTCGAGGTCGGAGGGAAGTCCGAATACCTTTGTCGCGATCTTTGAGAGCTGGACCTCCTCCTCGGTCGACAGATCGGAGGACATCGTTGGTGGGCCGCTGGCCCCGGAAGCAGGTGCGGTACCTCGTGTAAGGCCTGCAAAGAGGATCGCCGACGCAATGATGAATGGCGACACGATGCTGACAAAACCCCTCGCCGTCTCACGCTGATCGGAGAACTTCATGTAGGTCCTTCCGCCAAAGGGGTATGACTCCGAGGATGACAGTTGGTAAACCCATTGTCAATCGAATGATTTGATCAGTACGCCGATCGACAAGGTCTGCCCGAACCAGTTGGGCGCGGCCATCACGATCTCTACATGAGTTACGGATGGCGTCTGCGACCCGCAGTCAGTTGCCCGCTCAATTCCTCCTGCAAGCAGAAAGACCTCCGTCAGATTAATAGTCTGCCTTCCAAACTGAACTTGCATGACGCGCCGGTAGGCACTCAAACCCCTGACATTCGGATTGATGATCCGTTTGCCGTCGCTGGAATCAGACGTCGTCGGGGTCGTACTCGCCCCGCTCATATTCGCGGCGTCGGTTGATCTGGGCCACGAAGGCTCCAACGAGGACGATGGCGAGAATTGCGAAGATCGCAACGAGAAACATGGGAACTCCCGGAAGTGGTTGTGCGAAGTGTTTTGCTGGGGTTCAGGTTAGGGCCGAAGTGAGCGGCCGATGATCTCTTTCATGATTTCAGTGGTTCCCCCATAGATGGTCTGGATCCGCGAGTCGCAGAAAGCCCGGGCGATCGGGTACTCGAGCATGTACCCGTAGCCGCCGTGGAGTTGCACGCACTGGTCGACGACGCGCTTCTGCAACTCGGTCGCCCACCATTTCGCCATTGCCGCTTCCTCGACAGTGAGTTCCTTGGCGACGAGTGCCTCGACGCAACGGTCCATGAACACTTCACCGATTTCGATTTCCGTGGCCATTTCGGCGAGAACGAAGCGGGAGTTCTGGAACGAGGCGATGGGTTGTCCGAATGCCGTTCGATCATGGGTGTACTCGATCGTCCAGCGGAGAGCTTGGCGAGCCGCGGCCATGGCTCCGACGGCGATCGACAACCTTTCCTGCGGGAGGTTGTCGACGAGGTGGAGAAAGCCCATGCCTTCTTCACCGAGAAGATTCTCGACCGGCACCCGGACATCGGTGAAGAAGAGTTCGGCGGTGTCCTGGGCGTGGAGTCCGACCTTGTCGAGATTGCGGCCGCGTTCGAAACCGGGCATTCCGCGTTCAAGAACCAGCAGGCTCATGCCCTTGTGTCGTTCGGTCGGATCGGTCTTGACTGCGGTGATCACCAGATCGGCGTTGATCCCGTTGGTGATGAATGTCTTTCCGCCGTTGACGACGTAGTGGTCGCCATCGCGGATCGCCGATGTCGTCATCGATGCGAGATCGGATCCGATCGCCGGTTCGGTCATCGCGATTGCCGTCACCAGCTCTCCGGAACAGATGCCGGGGAGCCACCGTTCCTTCTGCGCATCTGTCGTCAGATTGAGGAAGTAGGGGAGGCACACGTCGTTGTGGAGCGTGATTCCCATACCGGCCGATGCGACACCTGCATAGGCAAGTTCCTCGCTGATGACGAAGTTGTAACGGAAGTCGTCGACACCGCCGCCACCGAATTGCTCAGGAGCGTCGATGCCGAGAAATCCGGATGCGCCGGCCGCCGTGAACATCGATCGGTCGACGATTCCCGCCTGCTCCCAACGCTCGAAGTTGGGGCTGATCTCCCGTTCGACGAACGTGCGGAACGATTGCCGGAAAAGCTCATGGTCCTCGGTGAACACCGTACGTTTCATGTCCGGAGGGTAGGCCACGAAGGGCGCGATTGTCGCCGATGGCCGGTCTCAGGTCGAGGGTGTCGACGCGACGAAGTCGATGACGTGGCGGGCAATGACGGGTCCGGCATCTTCCTGCAGGAAGTGGCCGGCACCCTCGATCGTGGTGTGGGGCTGTCCGGCTGCGCCCGGCACTTTGAACTGGAAGGCGCGCTCGCCGCCCGTGGTGACCGGGTCGCGGTCGGAGAAGAGGGTGAGGAGCGGCCGATCGAACGTCGCCAGAACCGCCCATGCGTCCCTGTTGGCCTGTGATGCAGGATCATTCGGCGAGCCCGGCACGAGCGTCGGCATCATGCGCGCCGCTTCCTTGAATGTCTCGTCCGGAAACGGCGCGTCGTAGGCGTCGACGATCGAAGCGGTGAGAGGTGTCGTGCAACCTCCGGCGACGATCTTTCCGACCTCGAAGACCGGGGTTTCCTGCGAGAATTTTTGCCAGGCGAGGAATCCCTCCTGAGCCGGCTTGTCGCCGGTGCCCATGCCGGTGTTGGCGACGATGATGCGAGCGAATCGATCGGGGTGCTCGCCCACGAGGCGCAAGCCGAGCAGGCCGCCCCAGTCCTGGGCAAACAGGTTGACGTCGCGAAGGTCGAGGTTGTCGAAGAGTGCTTCGCGCAACCATTCGACCTGGCGCGCATAGGTGTGGTCGTTTCGATCGGTCGGTTTGTCGGATCGGCCGAAGCCGACGAGATCGGGGGCCACGCACCGGAACCCTGCGGCGACCAGCGGGGGAATCATCGAGCGATACAGGAAGCACCAACTCGGTTCGCCATGAAGAAGAAGAACGATCGGCCCATCAGTCGGTCCTTCGTCGAGAAAATGGATCCGAACCGATTTCGATCCGTTGTCGGGATCGGTGACGTCTGTGTAGTGCGGTGCGAAGGGGAAGTCGGGGAGATCCCGGAACCGTTCGTCGGGCGTGCGGAGAAGCTTCATCGGATCCTCGGTGATCAGGGGCACATGGTCGCCTGCCGTGCGCGCAAAGTCTTTCAGAGTTGGCCGTTTGGCGATGGCATTCGTGTATGGTTCGAAATGAACACGGGAGCCCGGACGGCCGGGCTGAGAGGGAGGGGCAGTTCTCCTCCGACCGTTGCACCTGATTCGGGTAATGCCGACGAAGGAAGTTTTCGGTTCACATGCGGTTTCCGGTCCCGGATTCCTGTGCACATTCCGTGTCGCCCCAGGTGACCGTCATGAGCAATCCCGCAAACCAGAATCCACCGGAAGTCGTGGCGCTCGTCGTCTTCGGCGGCGATGCACCGGACCATCAGGCGGTCGCACGCCTCGATCGGTCGATGCCGCTGTTGGTGATCGCGGCCGATTCGGGAGCGGAGCACGCTGTCGCACTCGGCCTCGACATAGCGATCGCCGTCGGAGACTTCGACTCGATCGATGCGGATCTGCTGAGCCGACTCGAGGCGGATGGCACGACGATCGAACGGCACCCACCGACAAAGGATGCGACCGATCTCGAACTCGCGATCGATGTCGCCATACGCGAAGGCGCCACGACCGTCATTCTCATCGGCGGGCACGGTGGACGTGTCGACCAGTCCTACGGAAATCTTCTGGTACTCGCATCGCCGGCATATGCCGCGGTGTCGATGCATGGTCTCATCGGTGGAGCCCGTATCTCGGTCGCGAACCCGGACAGGCCGGTTGTGTTCGGAGGAGATGTCGGGGAATACGTGACGCTTCTTCCGATACACGGTGATGCGCACGGGATCACCACGACCGGTCTCGAATATGCGCTCGCAGGCGATTCGCTCCTTTCCGGCACCACACGGGGAGTGAGCAACGTGTTCGTCGGACCCGAGGCATCTGTCTCGGTGACCGCAGGTGTGGTGATCGTCGTACGCCCGGGCCCCGAACTGCCTGCCGAACCCTCCCGTCCGGACTCTCCGTCCGACGAATCCCGAGATCAAGGAACTGAATGATGTCATCTCGAACTTCGAGCGCCCGCTTCATCCGCCTCGCTGCCACACTCGCAATCGGCGGACTGTTGTTCGCTGCCTGCGGCAGTTCCGACTCGTCGTCGGGAAGCGGCGGAAAGTCCGGGTTCATTGTCGACGGCAAGTCGTTCGCGGTGGTGGATGCGAACGACAACCTCGTTCCGGTCCCCGATGCTCCGACCCTGCGGGTGATGACCCACGACTCGTTCGCAGTCAGCCAGAGCGTTCTCGATGAATTCACCGCCCAGACGGGTGTGAAGGTCGAACTCATCCCGTCCGGAGATGCGGTCGTCATGACCAACGCTGCGATCCTCACCGCAGGCAACCCCGTGGCCGACGTGCTCTTCGGTATCGACGAGAACCTTCTCGGCTCAGCATTCGACGCAGACCTCTTCGTCCCTTACGCCGCCACGCGCCTGAATGCGGTCGACCCCTCATTCACGATCGACGATCGCAACCGGGTGACGCCGATCGATCATGGTGATGTTTGCGTGAACTATGACCGCGAGGCCCTGTTGGCGTCGGGAACAACCGTGCCGACCTCCTTCGCCGATCTCGCGTCGCCAGACCTGAAGGATTCGCTCGTCGTCGAGGATCCGTCGGCATCGACGCCGGGTCTTGCCTTCATGCTTGCAACGATCGCGTCATTCGGTGGAGGCGACGACACGTCCTCGAATGCGGCGTGGCTGGAGTACTGGAAGTCCCTGAAGGACAACGGCGTCCAGGTCGTCGACGGATGGGAGAGCGCCTATTACGGGGCATTCTCCGGCGGCAGTGGCGAAGGAACCCGTCCGCTCGTGGTGAGCTACGCGTCAAGTCCTCCTGCCGAAGTCACCGACACGTCGGTGGCGGTCGACGCAACGCCCACGGGTGCGATCGCATCGACCTGTTACCGACAGACCGAGTTCGCCGGAATCCTCTCCGGGACCCAACAGGCCGTCGCCGCCGCATCGTTCATCGAGTTCATGTTGGGCAGGTCGTTCCAGGAAGATGTCCCGGGTCAGATGTACGTGTACCCGGTCCGGAACGATGCGGTTCTGCCCGAGGCATTCGCGAAGTACACCGCGACGGTCGAAACACCGTTGTCGGTTTCCTATGAAGATGTGAGCGCCAACCGGGATCGCTGGATCCGGCAATGGTCGGGCATCTTCCGTTGATCGCTCGACCGACGAAATCTCGCTTGGGGGTTTCGTCGCGTCTCCTGTTCGCTGTTCCGCCTCTGATGTTTCTGTCGGTGTTCTTCGTCTGGCCCGTTGCGACGATCGTCGTACGCGGCCTCCAGGGTGCCGCCGGTTGGGACTTCTCGGCATTCGGGGAGATCGTCGGCGACCCGTCGATGCGGAGGGTGGCGTGGTTCACGCTGTGGGAATCGGTGGCGTCGACGCTCCTGTGCCTCCTTGTCGGGCTTCCGGGTGCGGCGTTGTTCGCCCGTTACCGGTTCCGGGGCAAGCGGTTGCTGTGGTCGGCCCTGTTGGTGCCGTTCGTGTTACCGACGGTGGTGGTGGGCGTCGCCATGTTGGGTGTCTACGGGCCCGGAGGTGTGTCCGGACTGACGCTTTCGGGAACCATCTGGGCGATCCTGATCGCCCATGTGTTCTTCAACTATGCGGTGGTCGTGCGAACAGTTGGTTCGGCATGGGCAACGATCGGTCCGTCTGGTGAGAATGCCGCCCGCATGCTCGGTGCCGATTCGTGGCAGGTGTTTCGCAAAGTGACACTTCCGTTGTTGCGTCCGGCCATTGCGGCGGCGGCATCGATCGTCTTCCTCTTCAGTTTCACCTCGTTCGGCATCGTGCTGATTCTGGGCGGTATCCGTCAGCGGACGATCGAAGTCGAGATCTACGAGCAGACCGCGCGCTATCTCCATCTCGATGTTGCGGCGGCGCTGACGCTGATTCAGTTGATTGCCGTCGTTGTCATCCTGATCTGGTTCTCGCGATCACAGGATCGGCGTTCGGTCTCCTTCGAGCAGCACGCAGCATCGAGTACAGAAAGGGTTCCGTCGGGACTCCGTCAGAGGCTTTTCGTCTCGGCGAATCTCGCCTTCATGGCCGCATTGCTCGCGCTGCCCCTCGCGGTCCTGTTCGTCCGTTCGTTCTCGACACCGCAGGGATGGGGTCTCGACTTCTACCAATCGCTCGGAGATGCCCGAAGGGGGTCCACATCGTTCGTGGCGCCGATCGATGCACTGTGGAATTCACTTGTTTTCGCACTCGAGGCGACGATCATCGCCGTCGTGCTCGGGGCGTGTGCGTCCTGGGCCATAGCGGGAACGGACCTGGTGCGGGCCTCGACACGGTGGACGCGATGGGCCGACGTCGCCTTGATGATTCCCCTCGGAACCTCGGCCGTGACGGTCGGCTTCGGGTTCCTCATCACGTTCGACGAGGCGCCGATGAATCTGCGATCGTCGCTGTGGCTCGTTCCCCTTGCCCAGGCGATCGTGGCGCTGCCGTTCGTCGTGCGGTTGCTCGTACCGGCACTCAGGTCGATCGATCCGGTGATGAGGGAATCGGCCGCCCTCCTGGGAGCATCACCCCGTCGGGTGTGGACGACGATCGATCTGCCCATCGTGTCGCGTGCGCTGGCAGCGGCCGCCGGCTTTGCATTCGCCGTCTCGCTGGGGGAATTCGGTGCAACCGTGTTCCTTGCGCGGCCTGATCGGCCGACGGTGCCGGTTGCCATCTACCGAGCTCTCGGTAGACCGGGTGCATACAACTTCGGCCAAGCAATGGCCCTCTCGGTAGTGCTCATGGTGCTGACCGTCGGTGTGCTCCTCATGGTCGACCGACTGCGTACGCCGGGTTCGGCGGAGTTCTGAGATGACACGATCGCAGCAGGGGGCCGACCTCTCCATCACAGCAGTTTCGGTGACCTACGACGGTGCCAGCGCTGCGGCGCTCGATGCGGTGACGATGACGGTGCCGTCCGGTTCGGTGACCGCAGTTCTCGGTCCCTCCGGATGCGGCAAATCGACGCTGCTGCGGGTGATCGCCGGTCTGACAAGTCCGGATTCGGGACTCGTGACGCTCGACGGCGCAGATCTCGCCGGAGTGGCTCCCCACCGACGCGGCATCGGGCTCATGTCCCAGTCGAACTCGTTGTTCCCGCACCTGAACGTCGGCGGCAACGTCGAGTTCGGTCTCCGGATGCGAAAGGTTCCGGTCGGAGAACGGCGCCACCGTGTCGCCGAAGTACTCGAACTCGTCGGACTTCCCGGATGGCAGGACCGGCGGATCGATTCGCTCTCGGGCGGCGAAGCCCAGCGAGTTGCCCTCGCCCGCACCCTCGCTCCCGCTCCGAAGGTGGTCCTCCTGGATGAACCGCTCGGTGCTCTCGACCGGTCCTTACGCGATCGTCTCGTCCCCGATCTCGCCGAGTTGTTCACGCTGCTCTCGGTGACGGCGGTGTACGTCACGCACGATCAGGACGAAGCATTCGGCATCGCCGACCAACTGGCCGTCATGAAAGCGGGACGGATCGTGCGGATCGGGCCCCCCGCAGAGGTGTGGGCCGATCCGGGTTCGGAGTTCGTGGCCCGCTTCCTCGGTTGCCCGAACGTCGTCGATGCGCACCTCGAGATTCTCCCTGCTGGGGTCGATCGCTCGACAGGACGGGTGCTGGTGAGATCGGATTCGATCACGTTGGAATCCGGATCGGCAACGGCTCCGCCCGATGCGGTGATTCATTCGGTTGCATTCCGTGGGGAACGTTGCACGGTCGTCGTGGTGCTCCTCGACGGTGGCACGAGCTTCGAGGTGTCCATCGCCAGCGCCGAGGCCGCTGCGGTGATCGCCGGGGATCTCGTCGGGGTGAGGATCGACCCCTCCGGGGTGCGGGCGATCTGATGGCGTGCGCCCGCGGAACACCGGGCAGAATGAAGGCGTGGAAATTCGATCAACCCTTGATTCATCGTGTTCCGCCGAGGTCATGCGCTCCTGGGTGAACGATCTCGGTCTCTATCCGCAATGGCTCTCGATCGTCCCGAGGGCAGAGGTGGTGGCGGCGGAGGGTGATGACCGGGCGTGGGCCGTCGAACTGCGGGCCAAGGTCGGCCCATTGGCCCGATCGAAGAAGCTGCGGATGGAGCGGGTGGCGGACACCCCGGATCACGTCAGGTTCGAACGCCGCGAGACCGACGCCCGAGACCATTCGTCATGGGTCCTCGACGCGGAGATCGAACCGGTCGATTCGGGATGCCGGTTGACGATGATTCTCCGGTACGGGGGAGCCTTCGGCGGGGGACTGGTCGAGCGGCTGTTGCGCGACGAGATCGAAACCTCGAAACAAAAACTTCGGACCCTGGTGGAATCGACCTCTCCGACTCCGTAGCGTGAGCGGATGACCGCAATCGATGCCAACGCCGCAACCGATCCAGATCTCACCGCCGCCAACGTGGCTTGGGACCTCGAACCTCTCGTAGGTGGGTCAGGTGTCGAGGGCATCAACCGACTGCTGGAAACGGCGGCGGAGTCGACGGAACGGCTGGAGCGTTATCGGGGCCGCATCGCCGAGATCGATGCGTCCGAACTTGCCGAGGCGATGCACGAGATGGCGTCGCTGGAGGACGCATTGGGTCGCGTCGGTTCCTACGTGGGCCTGCGTTTCGCCACCGACACGTCGGACCCCGAGCGCGGTGCGGCCATGCAACGGTTCCAGGAGCAGGCCACGGCGCTTGCCACCCGCATCATCTTCCTCGAACTCGAGTGGGCCGAGGTTCCCGACGGACGCGCCACCGAACTGCTGGCTGCCGATGAGCTCGACTTCTGTCGGTACTACCTCGAATCGGCTCGCCGCTATCGGTCGCATCTACTCACCGAACCTGAAGAGAAGATCCTCACCGAGAAGCACGTAACCGGTTCATCGGCCTGGAGTCGACTGTTCGACGAGCAGACATCGGTGATCACGGTTGAACTTCCGGACGGTCCGACCAGTCTCGAACAGGGGCTCTCTCGTCTGGGTTCGCCGGATCGCAACGAGCGACGCATCGCCGCCGAGGCCGTCACCGTCGCCCTCGAACCCGGGCTGCGCACGCGCGCCTACGTGTTCAACACGCTCATGGCCGACAAGGCGACCGACGACCGACTGCGTTCGTACGACTCCTGGATCGCCAGTCGGAATCTCTCGAATCAGGCCAGCGACGCGTCGGTGCAGGCGCTGGTCGATTCCGTCGTCGATCGTTACGACATCCCGCAGCGCTGGTACAAGCTCAAGGCTCAGCTTCTTGGTGTCGACAAGATCGCCGATTACGACCGCAACGCGTCGATCGCCGAGGCGGAGGACGAGTTCACCTGGTCGCAGGCCACCGAGATCGTGCTCGACTCCTACGGTTCGTTTTCCGGCGAACTCGCCGATGTCGTTCGCCGGTTCATCGACGAGAACTGGATCGATGCGCCCGTGCGACCGGGCAAGCGACCCGGAGCCTTCTGCTCGTACACGGTGCCGAGTGCGCATCCGTTCCTGTTGCTCAACTGGACCAGTCGCCGGCGCGACGTGTTGACCCTCGCCCACGAACTCGGGCACGGCCTTCACGCCTACCTCGCCCGCGATCAGGGCATCTTCCATCAGACGACGCCGCTCACGCTCGCCGAGACGGCGTCCGTCTTCGGGGAGACGGTCACCTTCGGCCGACTGCTGACCGAGACAACCGATCCCGCCGCTCGACTCGCTCTTCTGGCCGAAAGTCTCGAAGGACAGATCGCCACGGTGTTCCGTCAGGTGGCGATGAACCGATTCGAGAACGCGGTGCACACCCATCGGCGCAGCATCGGCGAACTGTCGACCGACGATTTCGCCGATGCGTGGGAGGACACGCAGCGCGCCATGCTCGGTGACGCCGTCGAACTCACACCCGGTTACCGGAACTGGTGGAGCTACATCCCCCATTTCATCGGCTCGCCCGGTTATGTCTACGCCTATGCCTACGGTCAGTTGCTGGCACTCGCTGTTTACGCCCGCTATGAATCCGAAGGCGATTCCTTCGTTCCTGCATATCTCGAGCTGCTGCGTGCCGGGGGATCGCGTTCGCCGGAAGACCTCGGTCGCATCGTCGGCGTCGACCTCGCCGATCCGCGCTTCTGGGACGGCGGGCTTGCGATCATCGACGCCCAGCTGTCCGCTGCCGAGCAGGCGGCCCGAGACGCCGGTCGCCTCTGAGCGACCGGCGGTGCAGCCAGCCGAGCGTCAGATCCGACCTGTTTCGAATGCTTCGATGTCGGGCGTCGCCACGGCATCGCGGTAGGCGAACATCGAGAACGGATACTGCGTCACGATTCGGCCCGACGGGCTGAGGTAATAGTGACTGCAACCGGCGTACCAGACCTCGATGCCTTCGATCGCCCGGTGCAGGTCGTCGTTGTAGGCGAGCATCGTCTGGGTACGCACATCGACCCAGTCGATCCCGGCCTCGTCCATCATCTCCAGCATCGACACCGTGTAACCGACTTCGTACTCGGCCATCTCGATAAGTGATCCCTGGTTGGCGTTCGGGCCGTAAAGCATGAACAGGTTCGGATAGCCGCTGGCGGTGATGCCGAGATACGCCATGGCGCCGTCCGCCCACTCCTCGCTGAGCGATCGGCCATCGCGCCCGGTGATCGGAATGCGCGACGCGAACTTGTCGACCACGTAACCGGTGGCGAAGACGATGACGTCGACCTCACGTTCGACCCCATCGGCGGTGACGATGCCATTCGGCGTGATGCGTTCGATCGTGTCGGTGATCAACTCGACGTTCGGACGATTGAACGTGGGGTAGTAGTCGTTCGAGAACAGCGGACGCATGCAGCCCCACGGCGTCGTCGGCGTGAGTTTGACCCGCAGTTCGGGATCGTCGACAACGGAGATCGCTTCGGCGGCGACGAACTCGGCGGCGGCGAGGATGTCGGGGTTGCTGAACGGGGGATTGGAACCGATGAACGTCATGATCCCGTCGCGGTGGGCCTGGAGTGCCGCCGGATCGGAACGGAAGAGTTCGATCTGCTCGGGAGGATGTTCGTAATCCTCCTTGGGCAGCACCCAGTTCGCCGAACGCTGGAATACGGAAAGTTGCGAGGCGACCTTGGCCAGTTCGGGGATGCTCTGCACGCCACTGGCGGCACTGCCGATGACGGCGATCCGCTTGCCTTCGAGTTCGACGTCGCTGCGCCACGCTCCGGTGTGCATTGCTACGCCCTCGAACGTGTCGCGGCCTTCGATCGACGGGATCGAAAGTTCACCGAACATTCCTTGGGCGCTCACGAGCACGTCGGCGACGAGTTCCTCGCCGCTGTCGGTGGTCACTGTCCATGTTGCGGATTCATCGTCCCAACGGGCCGAGGTGACGGTGGTGTTGAGACGAATCATCGGCCACAGGTCGAGCATGTCGACGGTCTGGCGCATGTAGGCGAGGATCTCGGGCTGCGTCGCGTACGAGCGGGTCCATGCCGGGTTGAGATTGAACGAGAACGAGTAGGCGTGGCTCATGATGTCGCAGGCGAGGCCGGGATAGCGGCTCCGTTGCCACGTGCCACCGACGTCTCCGTCGCGTTCGAGCACGGTCACATTGGTGTAGCCCGCCTCGCGGAATCGGTGTGCCGAAACGATCCCGCCCGGGCCGGCTCCGATGACGACGATGCGCCGGTTCTTCCCGATCATGTTGATGCTCCCCTTGGTTCCTGCTGTTGTCCCGGAGACATCCTGCCCCGTGGACGACCTGGTGTCGGACGGTTTTCGCCCGGCGGCGGCGAGTTGGCGAGAGAGGGGGTTGGTTGCGCTAGATTGACCTTCCGCTCACCGGCCGCTTCGGCGTCACCGGGGGTCCATGTCGGAGTGGCGGAATTGGCATACGCGCTAGACTAAGGATCTAGTGCCCGAAAGGGCGTGGGGGTTCAAGTCCCCCCTCCGACACCACGAAACCCGAGGCCTTTGGTCTGGGGTTTCTTGCTTTGCGGGCGGAGGTACCGTTCGGGACCGTGCCGAGCATGACCGTGTCGATCATCTAGATGTGGGCATGCTCGGAGGCCGGCTCGCTGCCGGTATCCAGACGCATTTGCAGCTAGTTTTTGTTTGTGAAGAAGAACTTGATTGCATTTACAGCCGTTGCTCTTGCGCTTGTTGCTGGGGCGTTGGTGCTGCCCGTGGGGGGCGCCGATGCTCTGATCGTCGGCGCCACCACCATCGATTTCGAGATCCCGACGGGGGGAGCCGGGTACATCGATGCTGATCAGTACATCGCAGAGGGACTCACCTTCTCCGGGGCGTTCGGTATCGTGCGGGGCGTCAGTCAAGGGGACCCTGGTAATTGGGGCCTCGAGGGCACCGATGGCCCGCAGTTCCTTGGGCAGAACAGAGCGGTGCCGGTCACCGTCGACTTCGCAACGGAGATCTCCACATTCTCCATCGACTGCTCTCGAGCCTTCGGTTCGGTGGAGGGTCAGACCATGAAGGTGACGGGCTTCGACGCCACGGCTGGCGTGGTCGACACCGAGACGTTCACGTTCGGGGAAGTGAACACCTGGTCGACGTCCACGCTGTCGGGTGCGGGCATTGTTCAGGTGATTCTCAACGACGCCGGAGGGGGAAGCAGAAACTGGGGTTGCGATCGCATGATCTTCGGTGAAGCCGCCGTGGTGACGACGACGACAACCACCATGACTCCCTCGACGACGACCGAATCGGACCAGGTCACCCCGGCCATCACCGGCTGAGCCGAGAGGCTTTAGCCGTCGGGATTGTGCCCGAAAGCGAGGCTGCGATCACAAAGTCGGCTTGGCAGCAGGCGATCACGGGCACGTATTGGGATCCCTCGCCACATGCACATTCGGCAAAGTGTGCACCTCGAATCCTTCGGTGACGGTCTCGACCGTCACCGGGGCGATGAACGTCGTCGGGGTTTTCCCCCACGACATCTCGTGGGCTCCTCCGGGAGCCTGGCTGCGGGCGACTCTCCGCCTTCACGACGGGACCACCTCTGTCCGCTACACCGACGTCAGGTTCCCCGGTCAGTCGCTGAACTGTCGGGCGAGTGGGGTTTTCACCCGTCAGAAGCAGGGCTCCTGTTACGACCAACTCTGGCTGAAGCCCCAGCGCATCGCGGCGAAACTCAAGTGGTCGGAGACCTACGACTGGTATTACGACAGTCAGCGTTCCGGAGGCTTGCCCTAGGTTCATCAAGGCGGCAGCGTGACCTTCGACCCAACGCGGAGCCTTTCCGATCAGCGAGGTCTCGCCGGGGTGTTTCCGTTCTGACACCACGGCGGGCTGAACCGGCCGCGCTCTGCATGTGAAGATCGCGACTGAAGATCACCGCTGCGGATCCTTACCTTCGAAAGCGCGGGAGTCGGGACGTTGATCGTGGGACCCGGTGGCCGGTAGCGTCCGGTCGATTCAGGAGGAAACCGTTGGAACTCGGACTCGATGGCAAAGTGGTGCTCGTCACCGGCTCGTGGCGCGGAACCGGTGCGGGAATTGCGAGAGCTGTCGCCGCCGAAGGCGCTGTCGTGATCGTTCACGGTAACGAACCGGGGCAGCCGGATGCCACCGTCGCAGAAATCGAGGCAGCGGGTGGCCGGGCGCTCGGCGCCGTTGGCGACATCAGGAGTGACACCGGTACCGAGCAGTTGCGCGAATCGGTGCGGGCCGCGGTTGGCAATGTCGATGTGGTCGTCAACAACTACGGACTCGCCGACGGGACGACCTGGGACGCATCGACAACATCGAGTTGGCACGTGAGCTACGACACAAATGTCGTCAGCGCCGTCCGCGTCACCCAAGCTTTTCTCCCGGACATGCGCGAGGCGGGATGGGGGAGGATCGTGTTCGTTTCGACTGTCGGCGCGACACGTCCCGGCGATCGACTGCCGGAGTACTACGCGGCGAAGGGCGCACTCCCGTCGGTGACGATGAGTCTGGCTAAACATCTATCGGGAACGGGCATCACGGTGAACTGCGTGAGCCCCGGAATCATCGCCACACCGGAGATGATCGAACGGTTCACTCAGCAGGCCCAGCGTCGGGGGATCGCCACCGACTGGTCGAGCGTCGAGAAGATGATTCTCGAGACCGCAATGGCGAATCCGTCAGGACGCGTCGTCTTCCCGGACGAGGTCGGGGGTTTTGTGGCCTTCGTTGTGAGCGAACCGGCCTGGCATCTCAACGGAGCGCACCTGCGCTTCGACGGCGGGGCATCGGACGCGGTGACCTGAGTCGGTTCGGTACGACTACTCCGTCACGACGCGGGGCTGTTGGTGCCGGTGGAGTTGGAGCGCTTTCCAGACGCTTTGGCCTGTATCGCTACGGCACCGGCGGCGAGTGTCGTCCACATCGCAGCCCGGGCCGCAAAGCGACCGCTGCCCGACGCCACCCGAACCCATGACAACCGACTGATCGCCTTGCTGGGCATGGGAACGAGGTCTTCGCCGAGGAATCGGTTCAACGCCTTGGCGGCCAACTCGCCGACGCACACGGCTGCGATGGCGGCGCCGACGAACGACGGACTCGGAGCGTGGAGACGGTGATGCTCGTGATGATGTTCCGTGCCGGAGTAAATGTCCACAACCGTTTCTACATCAATCCGGGGCGGCCGGAAGTTCCCCAGGCCGGGTACTTGCGGGTGCAGCCGTTAAAGGCAGCGATTATGTCAATAGGCGGTCTATCGTCTCCGGTGGAGGGATTTCTCCCTTCCCTGAAGGTCTTGAAGGAATACCCAGATGACGAGAAGCCCGGTTGGATCAAATGTTGACGGCAACCTTGCCGGAACCGGAGGACACACCAGTAGGTCGCCACGTCGAGTGCAGGCTCGCAACTTCGGACTGATCGGCAGCGCCGCGATGTTGGCTGCCGGTGGCAGCGCCGGAATCCTCGGTGCTGCTCTTCTCGCTACCCCGAGCGGCGCTGCGGGGACGACCTGGATCGTCGACTCGCTCGGCGACGGCGTTGCCGATGCCGCGCATTGCGCGCCGCCGACGAATGGTGCCTGCACACTTCGCGACGCCCTCAAGGCGCAGCAATCGGGCGACACGATCACCTTTGACGCTTCGCTCACCGGTGGGACTATCAATCTCACGGCAGCCGAAGGTCAATTGAAAGTGGACCACAAGACCGTAACAATCACCGGTCCGGGATCAGGTTCGCTCACCGTGAATCAGACTGTCGCAAACAAACCGGTCTTCTATCTTGTCGCCTACAAATACGACGTCGTGATGACCGGTCTGGCGATCATCGGGGGAACCGATTCGGGAATCAATGCCTACGGAGTGAACAATCTCACACTCGTCGACGTCGAGGTCACCGGGAACTCGGGCACGGGTGGAGGCGGGGTCCGCCTCAACAATTTCTATGGAGATCTGACGATCACGGATTCGTACATCCATGGCAACACCGCCAGCGACAAAGGCGGGGGCCTGCTCGTCAACCCCACATCGGGAGTTCCGGGTACCGGCATAGTGACCATCTCCAGAACCGAGATTTCGAACAACAATTCATCGGGTGGTGGTGGCGGCGTCTTTCTGCAGAATTCGGAGTCGGTCACGATCGGGGACTCGACGTTCTCGGGCAATGTGTCCGGAAACGGCGGAGGCGCCCTCTACATCAATGTGAATGCCGATCCGGTGAACATCACGGGATCGACGTTCTACGCCAACTCGGCCTATTACCAGGGCGGAGCGATTCTGTCCGCTTCCGCCAATCTGACAATCAGTAACTCGACATTCGCAGAGAACATAGGCATGGGCGGCGGTGGCCTGTCGGCGTTGAATGGTTCGTCACTCACGGTAAACCAGAGCACCTTCACCGCAAATTCGGCGACCGGATCCGATCAGGATTACGCCGGAGGCGGCGGTATCAACTTCCGGGGCACTGTTGCGGTGACCATGTCGGGAACAATCGTTTCGGCCAACACCGCAGCGGTGTCGGGTCAGGCGGACATTGGATTGGTCGACGCTCAGAGCGCGACGATCACGTCGACGAACTCGCTTCTCGGAGACATCGATTCCAGGATCGCGCTTCTCGGCTCGGGAAATGTGCGTTCGTCAACACCCGGCCTCGGACTGCTGGCCGACAACGGTGGACCGACCAGAACGATGGCGCTGCTGACGGGTTCTGCCGCCCTCGACGCCGGTCCCGATCCGGTGGCGACTTTCGCCGGCAACGAGTACGACCAGCGTGGAGTCGGATTCCCCCGAGTGGCTGGGGGAATGGTCGACATAGGTGCCTACGAGTTCCAGCCCGAACCGGAACCGACCACGACGACAACGTCGACAACGACGACAGTTCCCGGTACGTCCTCGACCACAACTGCCGCCGACATCGTGATCCCGCAGTTCACCGGCTGAGCGATCGACAGGTCGTGTAGTCGGGTCGTGTATTCGACCCGATTACCGCTTGCTAGACATGGGTATGGAAACAACCGTGGTTTGCCCCATCTGCACGATGTCCGACATCCTCGCAACGGCATCAGGTGACCACGAATGCGCGACCTGTGGCCACGAATGGGATGCCGCTGCCGGTGACCCGAACGATCTCGGCGAAATCCGCGATGCCAATGGAACGCTTCTCGAGAACGGGGACGCTGTGGTTCTCGTGAAGGGCCTGCCGCTGAAGGGGTCCACCAACATGCTGAAGGTCGGCACGAAGTTCGCCAACATCCGTCTCGTCTCGGGCGATCACGAGATCGACACAAAAATCAACGGTCAGGGAATCCTGCTCAAGGCGAAGTTCGTGAAGAAGGCCTAGCCATTAGTCGACGAGTGGTGCGAGAGCATGTGGTCCGAGACCACCTGTGACACCCGGTCGATCTCGCCTTCGGTGAGAAAGGGATAACAGGGGAGACTCAGTACCTCGGCGGCCCACGCCTGGGCATTGGTGTAATCCTGATCTTCGGCGGCCCAGGGACCACCCAGAGTGTCGAGGGACTGGCTCCAGTGGATCTTTCCCTCGATTCCGTTGACCTTCAATTCATGTAGGAGTCCATCTCTGTTCGGGACGCGCACTACATGAAGGTGGTTGAGAGTCGGACCCTCGAGGCCGATGCCGAGTCCGACGAGATTCGAGTTGTACCGATCGGCCACTCTCCTACGATCGGCGAGCCAGTCGTCGAGGTGGTTCAACTTCACCCGGAGGATCGCGGCCTGAATCGCATCCATGCGGGAGGTGATCTGGCGACGATCGTGAAGTTGATCGTCGGAACCGCGCAACGACCGCATGTGTGCGGCCAGGTCGGGATCATTCGTTGTTGCGATTCCACCGTCGCCGAGGGCTCCGAGGGTCTTGGTGGGATAGAAACTCCACGCTGCCGTGGCCCCGGGAGGTGGTTGCCAGCCGTGGGCGTGAGCGGCATCGAACAGTGGAGCATCGAGTTCGGCCGGTGACGGTAGGCGGCCGAAGAGCAACACCGGTACCGAGTCTGATCGTTGCTCGATACAACGGCCATCGGAAGAAACCTCGCGTACCGAAACCCGGATTCCGGCGTTGGCCAATCCGATCCCGGTGAGAGGGAGGGTATTGGCCTGGATTGACGCCGTTTCGAGACCAAGTGCCGCAGAGGCGAGTGTCAACGCATCAGTACCGCTGTTGCAGGCGACGGCGAAGCGCTGACCGCAATAGGCGGCCCATTCGGATTCGAAGGCTTCGACCTCCGGGCCCCGGAGAAACTGTCCCGAGTCGAGTGTGCGCGAAATGGCCCGTTCGATGTCGGCACGAAGCGGCTCATGAATGCGGGCAAGGTCGTTGAAGCGGATCAGGTCAGTCACGTTTGATCTCCACCAGACCGGGAACGGTCCCTGAGTCGGAGACAACTGCGAACCCTTTGGGAAGATTGGCAAGCAAATCGCTCACCCCGGTTTCCTCGGACCATTCCGGGATCTCGTGGAGTCGAGCATTGTTGATGACGATTGAACCACCGGGTTCGAGCACGGACTCCAGCCGACGAAAGAGGCGTCTCCAGATCCTGGGTGAATTGTCATGGAGATCCACGATGATCAGGTCGAAGCGTTGGCGAGTACGCCGAAGGAACGCGAAGACGTCGGCCACCACCGCATCAACCGCCAATCCGTCGAGGTTCATGCCGGCGCGGCGGTCCACGTGATCGACGGAGGTGACGATGCAACCGAGCTCAGCGAGTACGGCAGTCATGTACCCCCGCGAGGTTCCGATCTCGAGCACTTGGCCACCCGTGAAGCTCCGGGCGATCCCGGCCACGAACTCCGCGTTGGGGCCGCCGAGGGACCAGCCCGGGACACCCCATTGCCCCTGATTTCCGAGCCAGGCGTAGCGTTCGATCGGGCCGGGATCGTCCTGGCTGAATAGTTCCCCGTTGCCGATCATCGAGAGGAAATGGTGATTGACCATCTGGAACGATGCGCCGAAGTGGTAGCCCCATTGGGCGCCGGGTATCCCTTCATCACCGAAATCGAGTTCGGTCTCGAATGCCCGGGCGAAGGGAAATTCGGCGAGAGGGAATGTCTCTGCATCGAAACTCTGGAAGGTGGCGGCGATCACGCCTCCTTCACACATGTCCTTGCATCCGTCATGACCCTCGAGAAGCGGGATCTCGTCGAGCACGGATGCAAGAGCGCCCATGTAACGGAGGCCGGGGGGAAGCGACACCAGCCCGGAATACATGCGCTTCTCCTTGTCCACAAGACTGCCGTAGCGCCCGAAGATGTCGATGTGGCGGGAGGAGTCGTGGGCGCTGATGCGCGGCACATCGTCTCCGGTAAACCACTTGTCGAACCACTGGGGCCGACCAGTGATCACCATGTCACCATCGAGAATCCACTCGGGAGCATCCGGTCGCACTCTCTCCGGAAACCATTTCCACCAATATCCGAAACGTTCGGGTCGGCATCCGGCAGCATCGAGGCGTTCGGCGAGAATGGCGTTGTCCTCGGGGGATATGGGCCACCAATCCACCGATTCGGTGGCCCATGAAAGGATCCGGCGAGCGCGGGGTGCGTCGATGTCGCGTGTGCAGAGGCAGTAATCGACCTCGTCGCCGAAAAGTCGTGTCGCTGTGGCAATGGCTATCCGCGTGACGTCGTCATCCAGTCCGTCGCCTTTGATCCAGCGGATGACCGGCTTCGTCCCAAAAGAAAAGGGTCGGATGGCTGCGTCCCGCGCGCTATCCGATTCGGCGACGACACGGGCGCGGGACTTCCTTCGACTCCAGATATCCATCAGCTGTAAGCGGGACCGAGGGAACCTCTGGGGGTCCAGATTGCCCCGATCAACGGAAGCGGATTGCGTCGGTATCCGGATAGGTCGTCATGCGGAAGTAATCGCAGGTCTCCCATGGCGCGTTGACCTGCATGCGGCCGCGTTCGTTGACGTAGTAGTTCTTCCGCGACGAAGCCTCTTCGGTGACCATGATGAGGTTCTGTGATTCGACGACCAGACGGTCGTTGTAATCCTTGAACGCCTCGTGGGTGACTTCGACAGTCGTGTTGCCCTGTTCGATCATGGTGGTGAGGCAGCGGGCGACGAAACCGGCCCACATCTGGTACCAGGCGGGAAGGGCGACGCCGCCGGATACCGGCTGCGAATTGGGACCATAGAGGATGAAGAGGTTCGGGAAGTCGGGAACCATCATGCCGACATAGGCCATGGGAGATTCCTCGTCCCAGCGCTCGTGGAGGTTTGCACCGCCGCGGCCGAAGTACTCGGCGGGCCAGAGGTACTTGACGATGTCGAAACCGGTGGCGGTGACGACGACATCGACGTCGTGATGGACGCCATCTGCGGTTTCGATGCCGGTCTCGGTGAACCTTACGATGTCCGCGGTGACAAGTTCGACGTTGTCGCGGGTGAGAGCTCGGTACCAGCCGTTGTCGACGATCGGACGACGAACCATCGGCGCGTAATCGGGGATCAATTTGTCGATGAGGTCCTGACGGCCACCGGTCTCGGTCTTGATGTACTCGGTGAGCATTGCGCGCACGTTCTCACTGATCTGGGTGACGCGCCCGCCGGTCGCCTCGAATGCCGGATCGGCGATCAGGAAGTCCTTGTGGAAATTGAACAGATGCATGATCGACGTGATCCGGCACCAGTTCCAGTAGGCAGGCATCGAATCGACGAGCCAGCGGATCTCGGGCTCGACATGCTTGCCGTACTTGTCGCGCGGGCTGATCCACTGCGGGGTGCGTTGGAACACGTCGACGTGCTTGGACATCTCCGCAACGCGACCCAGCAACTGAACGCCGGTCGAACCGTTGCCGATGACGGCGACGCGCTTGTCGCTCAGGTCGAGGTCGGCGGGCCATTGGGTTGGGTGGATGACGAGGCCACCGAAGTTCTCCACTCCGGCGAAGTCGGCATATTTCGGGTTGGCGAACAGACCGGCGGCACTGACGATCGCGTTGACCTCGCGGGTCTCGATTGAACCGTCGGTGCGACGAAGGCTGATCTGCCAGATCTCGCGGGCATCGTCGAAGCGCGCCTCGACGAGATCGTGACCGAGCTTGAGATTCGGTGTGACACCGAATTTCTCGGCGATGTGCTCGAGGTACCCGCGGACTTCAGGGCCTCGTGCGAAATACTCCGTCCAGGGGTAGTCCTTCTCGAAGCTGAATTCGTACGACGCGCTGAGCGTGTCGACCCGGATGTCCGGGTAACGGTTGATGCTCCAGGTTCCGCCCATTTCCGTTCGACGTTCGTAGAGCGTGTACGGGATTCCCAACTGCGTGAGTTGGACGGCGGTGGCGATGCCGTTGAAGCCGCCTCCAATGATGGCGACATGGAAATCGTCGGGTGTCTTCGATTCGCCGGAGGGCCAGTCGGCGTAGAACGGGAAGTCTTCGAACGAGAGCACGCCCTTGCGGAGTTCGAAATCGCCCTCCGGGGTCGGTGCGCCGATGACCATCTCGAGCAGCGAGTAGATCTCGTCGTCGTCCGGCGTGCGGATCGACCACGTGTCGAGGTCTCGCTCGATCAGAGCGACACAGCGGTCGATGAGTCTCTGGCGATCGGCAGCGTCGAGTTTCGCGACGGGACCGAGTTTTCCGATCTCGGGATCCCCGGTGGCCTGGAAGATGGCGATGCGCAGGGCAGCGAGATCGGACCATTCAACGGCCCGGCGAATGAAAGCGGCATCGACGTGGACTGACACTGATGTATCCCCCCTGGGAACGGCTTCGGCGGTGTGCCCGCCGAACCAAGGTACTCATCCTCCCAGAATGGGAGGGGGTGCGCGACAAATCGGACCTGCTCATCATCGGCACTTCGGCCAACCCGAGCCGGGCAACGACGGTAGGGTTCGGGGCTTCAGGGGGACGGGGGTCCATCATGCAGAACGCTTCGGAAGAACTGAGAGCGACGCTCGAGCGCTATCTGGCGTTTCGGGCAGAGGTCGACGCCGGCGATCGTCCATGGGTCGATCTCTCGGCCTTCTTCACCGATGACGCCGTCTTCGTCGATCCGGCGTGGGGGCGGATACAGGGAATCGATGCCATCCGCGAGTTTCTTCTCGACTCGATGACGGGAATAGAGGACTGGACCTTTCCCGTCGACAACGTTTTCATCGATGGCGACGAGATCGTCATCAAGTACCGTCAAGTTCTTCCCGACGGCCGTCAGCAGTCGGCGTACACAACGCTGCTCTACGCCGGGGACGGCAAGTTCCGGTACGAGGAAGACGTTCTGAACATGGTGCATGTCTTCGAGGATCTGGTTGCGTCCGGTTGGACCGCACCCGAGGACATGAAGATGCCGCCCCGTCAGCCCGACCGGAACTTCTCGCGGCCCTGA